>Ga0194112_10005206_pt1 | contig 17545 bp, 11 predicted proteins | sample TA2MahC400mmetaG_FD_146191 | JGI IMG/M metagenome (GOLD analysis project Ga0194112, IMG submission 146191) | Freshwater microbial communities from Lake Tanganyika, Tanzania - TA2015016 Mahale Deep Cast 400m | ecosystem: Environmental > Aquatic > Freshwater > Lake | place: Tanzania: Lake... | reverse complement strand
GAATTCCCGGCGGGCGTCGGTCGCGGTTAGTGTCGTCATGGCCCCTCCAATATGTACCTCTTTGCGTACATGTTGCCTCGTTCCGCTTCGGTCGTCAGTCCTCTTCCCTGACGCGACAACCAACGGCTCTATATCCGGCCCTTGCTCGAGGGCACGCCCTTTTCCCGGGGGTCGCGGGCGCAGGCCATGCGCAGCGCGCGGGCCGCGGCCTTGAAGACCGATTCGTAGGCGTGGTGCGGTTCGTCGCCGTACATGTTCTCGATGTGCAGGTTCATGCGGGCTTCGGTCGCCAGCGCGCGGAAGAACTCTTCCAGCAGCTTGAGGTCGAAGTTCAGGATGCGGCGCCGCCGGTTGGCGACGCGGTACACGAGGTAGGGGCGTCCTCCCAGGTCCACGGCCGCGCGGCTGAGCGCGTCGTCCATGGGCGCCACGGCCCACCCGTAGCGGGAGATGCCCTTGCGCGCGCCGAGGGCCTTGTTGAGGGCCGCGCCCATGGTCAGCCCGATATCCTCCACGAGATGGTGGTAGTCCACGTCCGTGTCGCCCGAGGCCTTGACCCGCAGATCGAGCAGGGCGTGCCGGCCGAGCAGTTCCAGCATGTGGTTGAGAAACGGCAGCCCGGTCTCTATGGCGCATGCGCCGGCGCCGTCCAGCCCGAGAGCAACGGTCACCGCGGTCTCGCGCGTCTTGCGCCTGATCGTCGCCGAACGCTTATTCATGCCCGCTTTCCTCTTCCTGCCGCAGAGCGGCCAGCAGCGCGTCGATCTCCGCGTCGGTTCCCACGGTGATGCGCAGGCAGTCGCCCGTGCGCGCGCCCGGGAAGTAGCGGATCAGGATGCCGCGCTCCCGCAGGCGCGCGAACAGGTCCCGCGCCGGCGCGCGCGCCGGCCGGGTCCAAACGAAGTTCGCTTCCGAAGGGTACACGGTGCAGCCCAGCGCGGCAAGCCCTTCCATGAGCCGTCCGCGCGTGGCGCGGATGCGGGCCGCGTTGGCGCGCATGTGCCCGTGGTCGGAGAGCGCGGCGAGGGCCGCGGACTGGCTCAGGGCGTCGATGTTGTACGAGTCCTTGAGCTTGTCCAGCGCCGCGATCAGATCGGGGTGGCCGACCGCGTAGCCCACGCGCAACCCGGCCAGGGAATAGGACTTGGAGACCGTGCGCGCCACGAGCACGTTGTCCAGCTCCCGCGCCAGGTCCATGCAGTCGCGCGACGCGAAGTCCACGTAGGCTTCGTCGATGACCACCACGCCGGCGAAGCCGCGGCAGAAGTCGCGCACCGTGGCGTGGGGATAGAGGATCCCCGTGGGCGCGTTCGGCCGGGCCAGGAAGAAGAGGGCGCACGCGTAGCCCGCCGGCATGCGCCAGGTGAAATCGTCCGCCAGCGCGACGGGCCGGCGGGCGACCTCGCGGATGTCGGCCAGCACCGGGTAGAGCGAATAGGAAGGCTCGAAGTACCCGATCGCGCCGTCGCGTTCCACGAAGGCGCGGCTGCAGAGGGCCAGGACTTCGTCCGACCCGTTGCCGGCGAACACCGCTTCGCGCGGGACGCCGTGCATTTCCGCGACGCGCGCGCGCAGGGCGGCGCTGGCCGGGTCCGGGTAGAGCCGCAGGCGTCCGGCGTCGAAGGCGGCCAGCGCTTCGGCGACGCGCGGGGAGGGCGGATAGGGGTTTTCGTTGGTGTTGAGCTTGATGAATTTCCCGGGCGGGGGCTGTTCGCCCGGCGCGTAGGCCTCCAGCGCCACAACGGATCGTCGGATCGGGCTCATGCCTTCTGGAACCGTATGCGCGCCGAGCGCGCGTGCGCGTCGAGCCCCTCGACGCGCCCGAAGGTCTCGATCAGCGGCAGCGTGTCGCTGAGGTCCGCCCGCGTGAAGGCCACGTAGCTTGTGCGGCGGCGGAAGTCGTCCACGCTCAGGCCGGAGAACAGGGCCGCGGCGCCGCCGGTGGGCAGCACGTGGCTGGGGCCGGCCACGTAGTCGCCCGCGGCTTCGGGCGACCACTCGCCCACGAAGACCGCGCCGGCGCAGCGCACTTTCTTCAGCCAGTTGCGCGGTCCGCGGACCATCATCTCCAGGTGCTCGGGGGCGAAGCGGTTGCACAGCTCCATGCCGTCGTCAAGGGTGTTGACCAGGACGATGAGCATGCCCTGTTTCATGACCGCCTGCACGTATTCCTGCCGCTGCAGCGCGCGGGCCTGCGTTTCCAGTTCCTGCTGCGCCGCCCGCGCCAGGGGCGCGCAGGGCGTGACCAGCAGCGCGCGTTCCCGGCCCGACCCGTGCTCGGCCTGGGAAAGCATGTCGGCCGCCACGTAGCGCGGGTCGGCCGAGTCGTCGGCAAGCACGGCGATCTCGCTGGGCCCCGCCACGAGGTCGAGGGCCACGTGGCCGTACACCTGCCGCTTGGCCGCGGTGACGAACGTGTTGCCCGGGCCGACGATCTTCTGAACCTTGCGCACCGTGGACGTGCCGTAGGCCAGCATGCCGACGGCCTGGATGCCGCCGACCTTGTATATTTCGGTCGCGCCGGCCACTTCCAGCGCGTTGAGCAGGAACGGATTCACCTTGCGGCGCTTGTCGCAGGGCGTGCAGACCACGATCTCCGCGACGCCCGCGACCTTGGCCAGCGAGACCGTCATCAGGGCCGTGGAGACCAGCGGCGCCGCGCCGCCGGGCACGTACACGCCCACGCGCTCGAAGGGCGTGAACTGTTCGCCCAGGTTGCCGCCGCGCGGGCTGGACATGCTCCAGTCCTTGCGCATTCCGGCGCGCGCGAAGGCGGCGATGCGCTTGTCGGCTTCGCGGGCCGCCACGCGGAACGAAGCGTCCACGGTTTCGCGGGCCTCGGTCAGCTCGGCGGCCGTAACCCGGAAAGCCGCCGCCTTCAGGTCCGCGCCGTCGAACTGTTTGGCGTACTTGGATACGGCCCGGTTGCCGTTCTGGCGGATGTCCTCCAGCACTTCGCGCGCCGTCGCCTCGGCCTGGGCGTCGAAGCGCTCCCGCTCGACCAGCGCCGTGACGGCCTGGCTGGGTTCCGCCGGTGACCACTTGACGATTTCCACTGTCATGTCGGGGACCTCATTTCGTTCCGAAACTCAGCGTGACATAGCCGCGGGCGGCGTTCGTCCGCGCCGCCCTGCCCTCGCCCACCGCGCGCGCCAGGGCCGCGTCCAGCGCGGGATCCGCCGTGCTTTTCTCGACGAAAACGTCCCGCGGCCTTCCGTCCGCGCCGAGCTGCACGCACAGCACGGCCATCCACGGCGCGCCGGCCGCGGTGATGCCGGCCGGCAGGTCCGGGACCCTGAAGCCCGCGGCGTCGAGCGCGGGCGTCATGGTTGCCCACAGCTGTTTGCTGCCGTCGGACGCGGCGGTGAAAGCCGGCGTCCAGGGCGGCGCGGGCCGGTAATCGCCCCCGGCCGCCGCCCGCGCCGGCAGTCCCGGACGCGACGCGCCCGAAATGGGAACCGGCCCGGCATTCTCCAGGACGCGGCTGGCGGGAGCCGTGCGCAGCGGCAGGACCGCGGGGGCCGTGTCGGCGTCGTCCGCCGCCCTGAAACCGGCTTGGAACGGCCGCCCGAACAGGTCGGGCGTCATGTAGGCCGCAACGCCGGCGTCTTCGGCCGGCAGCACGCGCACAGCGCCGCTCTGCGGCCGCCGCCCCGCGTACGAAGCGCCGGCGCGCGGCCACAGCAGCCACAGGCCGATCCAGCCCAGCGCGATCAGCGCGGCGGGCGCGTCGATCGGGCGCCGCCGAAAGAAACGTCCTGTTCCGTCCGTCATGGCTCACTCCCGCCGCCGCGCCGCCAGGCTCACGCGCTGGAAGCCCGCGTTCAGAGCCCTGCTGACGATGTTCATGACGGTGCCGTGCGGAATATCGGCGTCGGCCTGCACGACCAGGTCCGCGTTATCGTGTCCCGCCGCGCGCTCGGCGAATTCCTCCTCCAGGCCGCGCATCTGCGCCTCGTCGCCGCACAGGAAGCGCACGTCGTCGAAGAACACGATCTCCCGGCGCGTGCCGGCCGCGCGCGAGCCCACCGCCAGCACAACGGCCACAAGGCGCGGCCGGGCCCCGCCGCTGACCTCCGCTTCCGGCATCCTGATCGTCACGCCGGGCTGGATGACCAGCCGGGCGTCGAGCAGGCCGAAGAGCACGATCAGCAGCACGATGTCAATCCACGGCGCGACCGTGAGCAGGCCCCCGCCCAGGCGCACGCGCGGCACGTACCGCGTGCGCAGGCCGCTGACGGTGCGGCTTTCCGGGTTGCGTCCGTCGGTCACGCCTGTTGCTCCCGTTGCGCGGCGCCGGCCCCTTCCGCGAGAAACGCGGCGATTTCGAGCGCGGCGCGGTCCATGTCCACCACGATGCGATCGATCTTCACGACCAGCAGGTTGAAAGCCGCGTAGCACGGAATGGCCACGGTCAGCCCCGCGGCGGTCGTCACCAGGGCGCGCACCGCCCCGCCCAGCACGTCCGCGGAATGTATCAGCGGCGCCTGCTGGTACATCGCCAGGACGGCTTCGACCATGCCCAGCACCGTTCCCAGCAGGCCGAGAAGCGGCGCGATCTGGGCCACGGTGGCGATGACGACGAGGCGGCGTTCCATGCGCGAGATTTCCGCCAGCCGCGATTCCTCGATGGACGCCTGGAGCGACTCCTTGCGCTCGCGGCGCCGGAGAATGGCGGTCCGCACGACGCAGGCGACCGGGCCGGGCGTGTCGTCGCAGATGGTCAGGGCTTCATCCGCGTTCTGGCGCCGCAGGATGTTGAAGATGCCCTTGAGGAAATCGTCGGCCCTGATCCGCGCGCGGTGCAGGTGGATCGCGCGCTCGACGAACACGAAGAAGGCAACCAGCCCGGCGCCGAGAATGACCCACAGCACCGGTCCGCCCATTCTAAGCAGTTCCAATGACATCTCCCACCTCCCGCGCCTTATCTGAACAGGAACCAGTTCTCGGCCCGTATGCGCGCGATGCGCGCGCGCGCCTCCTCCTTGGCGTCCACGCCCGCGGCCACGATGCGCTCCAGCACGCGCACCGCTTCGCGCCATTCCTTGCGCGTCTCCAGGATGTCGGCCGCGGCGATGGCCGCCCTGGTGAACCAGGCCTTGGCCGCCTCGCCGTGCCACAGGCCTTTCTCGCGGTCTTCAAAGTACTTGAGGACCACGTGGGCATAGTAGTGCTCGAAAGCTTCGTCCTTGCGTCCGAGCCGTTCCAGGCAGCGCCCGATTCTGTACTCCGCCTCCATGCGCAGGTCCAGACTTGCTTTGGGATGGTTCAGCACGGCGCGGAAGGCTTCCATGCTTCGCGCGTAGCGCTCGGCGTCTTCGGCGCCCAGGACGAAATGCGCGTAGCCCTTGCGGGCGAGAGTCATGGGCACCAGGTCGCTGTCGGGGTACTTGTTCATGATTTCGTCGTAGATCAGGATGGCTTCCGAGTGGCGCGCCAGTTCGCACAGGGCGTCGGCCTGGGCCAGGCGGGCCTCGGCCACCTGGTCGCTGGCGGGGTAGACCCTGACCAGTCGCGTGAGCGACTCGATGGCGCGCAGGTATTCGTGGGCGCGGGCCGCGGCCAGTCCGGCGCGCAGGAGGGCCGGGGCGGCCTGACTGCTGTCCGGATAGAGCTCCGCGAGGCGCAGGAAGCTCGCTTCCGCGGGCTGATAGGCGCCCCGGTTGTATTCCGATTTGCCGATCCAGAACAGGACCTCCGGCGCCCAGCGCGAGTCGGGCCGCGCGTCGACGAACTCCCGCCAGATCGCCACGGCCTCGGCGTCGCGCCCCACCCAGTAGTGGCACAGCCCGCGCATGTACTGGGCCTGTTCGCCCGCTTCGCCGCCGGGGAACTGCCGGTATGCCTTCTCGAAATCCGCCAGCGCGTCCTCGAAACGGAACAGGTTGTAGCGCACCATGCCGCGCCCGCGCAGGGCCTCGGCGTAGACGGTGTCGTTGGAGTGGCCGGCCATGACTTCTTCGAAGACGCCGACCGCGGCCAGCCACAGCCCCTGCGAGGCCTTGAGTTCGGCAATGCGCAGCAGCGCGTCGTCGGCCAGGGGGTCGCCGGGATGGTCCGCGCTCAGCCGGCGGAAGGTTTCTTCGGCCATGTCGGCGGCGCCCGCCCGGGCCTGGCTTTCGGCGAGCTGGAAGAGCGCGCGCGGCGCCAGTTCCGCGTCCGCGAACTCCTCCAGCAGGGCGGCGTAGGTCTTGGCGGCGTCGGCGTAGCGTCCGTCGGCGAAGTGCGAGTCCGCCACCTTGAACATGGCCCGGCAGCGCTGTCCGGGATCCGTGTAGAGGGCGTAGGCCTTGGCGAACTCGGCGGCGGCCTCGGTATTGCGTCCCAGGCGTCCGAGCGCCCAGCCCCTGCCGCGGTGGGCCTCGGCCTGGCCGAGGGCGTTGGTGAACGTCTCGAGATACTGCTGGAATTCGGCGGCCGCCCGCTCGTTGCGCCCGCCTTCGAGCAGCGCCCCGGCCAGCCGCAGCTGCGCCTCGCCGGCCAGCGGCGCCTGCGGCGCCTCGGCGATGCGCGCTTTCAGGAGCGGCAGGGCTTCTTCCACGCGGCCCGTGTCCAGCAGCATCAGTCCGAGCCGGAGACCGCCTTCGCGCCGCACCGCGTCGTCCCGCGCCGTTTCGATGCCGATGCGCATCGCGTTGGTGGCCGCCGTCGGGTCCGCGAGCCCGCCGTAGGCCGCGCCGATCTCGTACCAGCACGCGGCCCGCAGGTCCGCTTCCGCGGCCGCGTTGGTGGCCACGGGCAGGAGCATGTCCAGCGCGGCCACCCACTGTTCTCTCCGCGCCGCAAGCTCGCCGGCCCAGTAGCGCCCTTCCAGGACCGCCGGGCTCTCCGGCGCGCGCCGGACCAGGCGCCCCAGCACGGGGGCGGCGTCGTCGAAGCGTCCGGCGGCCATCAGCGCCTTGCCCCATTCCAGGAGGTTCGCCGCGCCCTCCTCCGACGCGGCATAGCCGGCGTCGAAACGGGCGAAAGCCGCCAGCGCGTCGTCGGTCCGGCCCGCCTTGAGGTGGCACCAGGCGCGCAGCCGCTCGACGCGTCCCAGATGCGCGTTCCGCGGGAAATCCGCCTCGAACGTTGCGACCTCGGACAGCGCATCGTCGATGCGGTCCAGGCGGTAGAGGGCCAGCGCCCGCCAGAAGACGAGCGCGCCGTCGCGCGCCACGCGCCGGAACAGCCGGTTGCGGCGATCCAGGAGGCGCACCGCGTCCTCGTAGCGCCCCTGCTCGTGCAGGACGCGCGCCAGCAGTTCCGCCGGGGCCGCCAACTCCTCGGGACCGGCCGCCTCCGCCGCGCGGTCGAGGTAGCGCTCCAGCGTCTTCTCCGCCAGGCGGTACTGCCGGTCCTCGAACGCCGCGCGCGCCGCCCGCAGCATGGCGGCCGGGTCTTCGTCGCCGGCCGCCGGCGCGGCCGGCGCGGCCGCGAGCAGGAGCGCCGGCGCGGCCGCGCGCAAGACCGCGCGGCAAACGACGCGCGCGCGGACCGCTCCCGGCGGCCGGCTCCCGGTTCGCGGCTCCCGGCCGCGGGCCCGCGCGCCGGACCGGGTGCCCCGCGGTCCCTCGCAGCCATCACTTGAAAACGCGCGCGCGCCCATATCGCCCGCCGGACACGCCGCCGCCGCCTCAGGCAGCCGGCGGCGGCGTTCCCAGCGCCTCCTTCAAGAACCTTCCCGTGTACGAGGCCTCGCAGGCCGCAATCGCCTCCGGCGCGCCGACGGCAACCACGCGCCCGCCCGCTTCGCCCCCTTCCGGCCCCAGGTCAATCACGTAGTCCGCCTCGCGGATCACGTCCATGTTGTGCTCGATGACCAGCACCGTGTTGCCGGCGTCGCGCAGCCGCAGCAGCACCTGCATCAGCTTCTGGATGTCGGCGAAGTGCAGACCCGTCGTCGGCTCGTCGAGGAGGTAGACGGTCCTCCCCGTCGCGGCCTTCCCCAGCTCGGCCGACAGCTTGATCCGTTGGGCTTCGCCGCCCGAGAGTGTAGTGGCGGGCTGTCCCAATTGCAAGTAGCCCAGTCCGACTTCCGAAAGCGTCTTGAGCTTGCGGCGCAGCGCGGGAATGTTTTCGAAGAACTCCAGGGCTTCGTCCACGGTCATGGCCAGCACCTCGGCGATGTTCCTGCCGCCGTAGAGCACTTCCAGCGTCTCCCGGTTGTAGCGCGCGCCGCGGCACTGCTCGCACGGCACGTAGACGTCGGGCAGGAAATGCATTTCGAGGCGCAGCACGCCGTCGCCCTTGCAGGTCTCGCAGCGGCCGCCCTTGACGTTGAAGCTGTATCGCCCGGGGCCGTAGCCGCGAACCTTCGAGGAGGGCGTGGACGCGAAGAGCTGCCTGATCGCGGTGAAGGCGCCGGTGTAGGTGGCGGGGTTGCTGCGCGGCGTGCGGCCGATGGGCGACTGATCCACCACGACGGCCTTGTCCAGCTTGTCCATGCCGGCGATGCGCCGGTGCCTGCCGGGACGCTCCCTGGCGCCGTACAGGTGGCGGAAGAGGGCGCGGCGCAGGATGTCGTCCACCAGCGTGCTCTTGCCGCTGCCCGACACGCCCGTCACGCAGACCAGCAGCCCCAGCGGGATGCCCACGTTGATGCGGCGCAGGTTGTTCTCCTCCGCGCCCGCGATGCGCAGCCAGAGCTTGCCGGCCGGCTTGCGCGCGGGCCGCGCGGGACTCTCGCCCTTGTGGCGCAGGTACCGCCCCGTGAGCGAGCGCGGATTCGCCAGTACCTCCGCCGGCGTGCCCTCCGCCACGACCTCGCCGCCCCGCAGGCCCGCGCCCGGACCGAGGTCGATGACGTGGTCCGCCTGCCGGATGGTCGCCTCGTCGTGCTCGACCACCACCACCGTGTTGCCCAGGTCGCGCAGGCCCTTCAGCAGGCCGATCAGGCGCTGGTTGTCGCGCAGGTGCAGGCCGATGGTGGGCTCGTCCAGCACGTAGAGCACGCCCACCAGGCCCGAGCCCATCTGCGTGGCCAGCCGGATGCGCTGGGCTTCGCCGCCCGCGAGGGTGCCGCTCTCGCGGTCCAGCGTCAGGTAATCCAGGCCGATCTCGCTGAGGAAACGCAGCCGGCGCCGGATCTCCTTGAGCACCTCGCCCGCGATGGCCCCTTCCTGCGCCGTGAGCGCCAGCGCCTCGAAAAAGGCGCCGGCCTCCTTCACGGACATGGATGCGACCTTGACGATGGACGCGCCGCCCACGAGGCAGGCCCGCGCTTCGGGCTTGAGCCGCGCCCCTCCGCACTGCGCGCAGAGCTCGCGGCTCATGTAGGCGCGCAGGGTCTGCCGGGCGTACTCGCTCTCCGTGGTCTGGTAGCGGCGCAGGAGGTTCGGGACGACGCCCTCGAACGGCCTGCGGCGCCGGACGTAGGCGCCGCTCCGCCACATACCGAATTCCAGCTCCTCGTCGCCGGAGCCGCGCATCAGTATGCCGCGCACGCGTTCCGGCAGCGCGTCGTAGGGGGCGTTCACGTCGATCCCGTAGTGCTCGGCCACGGCGCGCAGCATGCGGCGGTAATGCAGGATCAGCCGCCGCCCGCCGCGGCGCCAGGCATGAATGGCGCCGCCGGACAGCGCAAGCTTCCGGTCGGGCACGATCAGGTCTTCGTCGAAAACCAGGGCCGTGCCCAGCCCCGAGCAGCCCGGGCAGGCCCCGTAGGGACTGTTAAAGGAGAAGTTGCGCGCCGTGAGCGTCTCGAAGCTGATGCCGCAGTCCGGGCAGGCGTTGCGCTCGGAATACACCGTTTCCCGCGCGCCGGCGCGCGTCTGCCGCACGACGATCATGCTCCCGCCGCCGCGCTTGAGCGCCGTTTCGACCGAATCGGCGAGCCGCGGACGGATGCGGCTGGTGACGATCAGGCGGTCGACGACGATCTCGATGCGGTGCTCGCGCCGGGGGTCGAGCGGGGGGACGTCCTCCAGCTCGCGCATCTCGCCGTCCACCCGCGCCCGCACGAAGCCCTGCTTGAGCGCCGCCTCGAGCACGCCCGCGTGCCGCCCTTTCTGCCCGCGCACCAGCGGCGCCAGGAGCGAAAGCCCGGTGCGCGGCGGCAGGCGCAAAAGGTCCTCCACGATCTGCTCCGCGCTCTGGCTGGCGACCGGCCGGCCGCAGCGCGGACAGTGCGGCTTGCCGATGCCCGCGTAGAGCAGGCGCAGATAGTCGTGAATCTCCGTGGACGTGGCCACGATGGAGCGCGGACTGCCGCCCGCCGTGCGCTGCTCGATGGCGATGGCGGGCGAAAGCCCCTCGATGTAGTCCATGTCCGGCTTCTGCATCTGGTCCAGGAACTGGCGGGCGTAGGCCGACAGGCTCTCCACGTAGCGGCGCTGGCCTTCCGCAAAAAGCGTGTCGAAGGCCAGCGAGGATTTGCCCGACCCGCTCAGGCCGGTGATGACCGTGAGGCGGTTGCGCGGTATGCGCACGGTGATGTTCTTGAGGTTGTGCTCCCGCGCGCCGGCGATCACGATGTCGTCGTTGGGCATGGGCGTCCGCCTTCCCGCGCGCGGCCCGTCAGATCGTCCTGACGAGGTGAAAACTGCGCTTGCCCGAACGCAGCACGAGGACGCGGCCGTCGACGATCTGCTCCGGACGGATAACGGCGTCCGCGGCGGTCACGCGGACGTTGTTGACGTACAGGCCGCCGCTTTCGATCAGCCGCCGCGCCTCGCCCTTGCTGCGGCACAGGCCGGCCGCCGCGGCCACGTCGGCGGCCGGCATCCCCCGCACGCGCGCCGCCGGCAGCTCCGCCGAGGGCACGTGCGCGAACACGTCCAGCAGGTCGTCGGCGCGCAGCCCTTCCATGGCTGCGCCGAACAGCGCCGCGCTGGCGCGCAGGGCCACTTCCAGGCCGTGCCGCCCGTGCACCATGCGCGTCACCTCGGCCGCCAGGACCTTCTGCGCCTCGCGCTTTTCCGGGGCGTCGCGCACCTCCCGCTCGAGGGCCGCGATCTCCTCCGCGGAGAGGAACGTGAAGACGTTCAGGAGGCGCGCCACGTCGGCGTCTTCCGCCCGCAGGAAGAACTGGTAGAAGTCGAAGTAGGGCGTCAGGCGGTGGTCCAGGTACACCGCGTTGCCCTCGCTCTTGCCGAACTTGCGGCCGGCGCTGTCGCAGATCAGCGGAAACGTCAGGCCGAAGGCCGCGGCGCCGCGCAGCCGGCGGATCAGGTCCACCCCGGCCGTGATGTTGCCCCACTGGTCGGAGCCGCCCACCTGCAGCGTGCAGCCCTTGCGGTCGAAGAGGTTCAGGAAGTCGTAGGCCTGCAGGAGCTGGTAGCAGAACTCCGCGAAGCTCATGCCGCCTTCGCTCTCCAGGCGCGCCCGCACGCTGTCCTTGGCCAGCATGGCCCCCATGCGGAAGTGGCGGCCGACTTCGCCGAGAAAGGCGATCAGCGTGAACCGGCCGAGCCACTCGATGTTGTTGACCAGCTCGGCGCGCGCGCCGGCGGCGTCGAAGTCGAGAAACCGCGAGAGGTTCTCGCGGATGCCGGCGGAATTGCGCTCCACCTGCTCGAGGCTGAGGGCCTCGCGCTCGGTCACCTTGCCGGAAGGGTCGCCGATGAGGCCGGTGGCCCCGCCGACGAGCGCGATCACCTTGTGGCCGCAGCGCTGGAAGCGGGCCAGGCTGACCACCGTGGCCAGGTTGCCCACCTGCAGGCTCGCGGCCGAAGGGTCAAATCCCGCGTAGACCGTCAGCGGCGCCATGACGGCGGCGTGGACGCCCTCGTCCGTCACGGCTTCGAGCAGCCCCCGCTGCCGCAAGAGTGTCGTTATGCTCTGCACGGCTCACGCCGTCTCCGGCGGCTACTCGTCCTCGTCGTCCTTGTCTTCCTTGTCGAAGCGCTTGCGCGACTTGCGCTCGCCGGGACGCCATTCCTCGCTGACCGCGTTGTCGAAGGCCTGGTCGAACGCGCCGGCCAGGTCCACCAGGTTCTCGCCCGGACGCAGGCTCTCCATCAGCTCGTCCTGCCGCTTCTCGAACTCCTCGTCCGCCATCGCGGCCGCCTTGATGCTCAGGCCGATGCGCCGCTCCGCGCGGTCGATGCGCACGATGCGCGCGGTCACTTCCTGGCCCACGTCCAGCACGTCGCGGACCTTCTCGACGTGTTCGTCGCGGATCTCGGAGATGTGCACCAGGCCGTCCACGCCCTCCTCGATCGCCACGAAGGCGCCGAACGAAGCCAGCTTGGTCACCTTGCCGGTCACGAGCTTGCCGATGCGGTAGCGCGAAGCGATGGTGTTCCACGGGTCTTCCGTGGCCTGCTTCAGGCCGAGGCTGATGCGCTGGTTGGCCGCGTCCACCTCCAGGACCACGGCCTCGACCTCGTTGCCCTTCTCCATCACCTCCGAAGGATGGTTGATCTTGCGCGTCCAGGACATGTCCGACACGTGAATCATGCCGTCAATGCCGTCCTCCATTTCCACGAACGCGCCGTAGGAGGTGAGATTGCGCACCTTGCCGCGCACGCGCGTGCCCACGGGATAGCGCACTTCCACCGTGTCCCAGGGATTCTCCGCCGTCTGCCGTATGCCCAGGGCGATCTTCTGCTCTTCCTTGTTGATGTTCAGCACCGCCACGTCCACTTCCTGGCCCACCGCCAGCACGTCCGAGGCCCGGGCGATGCGCTTGGTCCACGAAAGCTCGGAGACGTGCACCAGGCCCTCGACGCCTTCCTCCAGCTCCACGAACGCGCCGTACGGCACCAGGTTCACCACGCGGCCGCGCAGACGGCTGCCGACCGGGAACTTGGCCTCGATGTCCTCCCACGGGTTGCGGGTGCGCTGTTTCAGGCCCAGCGACACGCGCTCCTTCTCGCGGTCCACGTCCAGGATCATCACCTCGAGCTCTTCGCCCACCTTGACCATCTCCGAGGGATGCTTGATGCGGCCCCATCGCATGTCCGTGATGTGCAGCAGGCCGTCCAGCCCGTCCAGGTCGATGAAGGCGCCGAAATCGGTGATGTTCTTGACCACGCCCCTGCGGACCTGCCCCACTTCGATCGTGGCCAGCAGCTTGCCCTTCTTCTCCTTGAGGCGCTCCTCCATCAGCTCGCGCCGGGAAACGATGATGTTGCGGCGCTCGGGGCTTATCTTCAGGATGCGGAACTCGTAGCGGTTGCCCACGTAGGGGTCGGTGTTGTGAACCGGCATGACGTCGATCTGCGAACCGGGCAGGAACGCTTCGACCCCGTCAATGTCCACGATCAGCCCGCCCCGCACCTTGCTCCGGATCAGCCCTTCGACCGTGCCGCCCTCGCGATAGTTGGCCTCGACGCGCTCCCACTGCAGCTTCTGGTCGGCCTTCTGCTTGCTGAGAACGACCATTCCGCTCTCGTCCTCGATCGCGTCGAGCAGAACGTTGACCTCGTCGCCCGGCGTGACGGCCGGAGGATCCCCGAACTCGTCAAGCGGAACGACGCCCTCGGACTTGTAGCCGATATCCACCAGGACTTCGTTGCCGCGCACGGTCAGCACGGTGCCGCGCACAATGGATCCTTCGACGAAGTCCTTCATCGTCTCTTCGTACATCCGGCTCAGGTCGGCCTGCACGTCGCCGCCGAACTGGCTCAGGTCGAATTCAACGTGTCTCTTCTTCTTCTGGAGTTGTTGCATGATTCACTCTGTTTGCCCGCGGCGCCCGCCCCTCCCGGGACGGTACAAACGCCCTTCCCCACCTTCCGAAACCCGGCACTTTACCCCATTCCCGCCCCCGGACGCAACCGTCAAATTTCGGCTATTTTCCGGCTGTTTTCCGCGCGGTTTGCGCGGGCTTCAGGGCTCCGGCGCGGCCGGCGCGACGTTAACCCTGTAGACCCAGAGGGGGGCCCTGGCAAGGTAATAGACGCGGAATTCCATCTCCCGCGGCTCGCGCAGGACGAAGGCAAGACAAAATGCGGCGTATTTCTCCGGCTCCGGGAAATCCGCGGCGGTCAACGTCCGCGACGCCAGGACTTCGCCGCCTTCGTCGGCGGACACGTCCAGCACGGCGATCTCGCCGGCGGACGGCGCCGGACCGGTCCGCACGCGGAACTCCGCCACGTACCCGCCGGGCGCGTAGGTCCGGTAAGGACCGCGGAAAAGCCAGCCTTCGCCGTCCCGCCCCGGCACGGCCCCCCGCACGAGCTTGCCGCCCAGCGCCGGGTCCCCCTCCCTGCGTCCCGTCGTCCAGTCCGTGATCCGGCTGGCCGCCCCGTAGCCGGCTTCGCCGCGCACCGGCCGGCGCCGGTGCGGATAGATCTCGATCACGTCCACCCCGTTCAGCCGGACCACGTGCGCCGGCTTCGATCCCGCCACGCGCCGCACCAGCGAATGACGCGGGAGCCGCTGCCGCACGTTGAGCGGCAGGACCACGTAGTCCGCTTCCTCGACCGGCCGCGTGCCGATGTTGCCCCGCCCCGCCGGAGGGGGAACGGCGTGCTCCCAGTAGTACCTCAGCGTGCCGGTCTCGCCGAGCACCGCCACGTTCACCGCGCCGCCCCCCGCCGCGCGCACCAGGAAAGCGGCGGCCTCCTTCTGCCCTTCGCCCCACCCCACCATCACGTGCCGCGCGGCGCGCCGCGGTCCGCCGATGAAGGAATTGAAATACAGGTAGTAGTTCGGAAAGAACGCTATCGCCGCGGGCACGTGCAGCGCCGCCGCCAGCAGCAGGACGGCGGCGTCGGCGACGCGGCCGGACGGCAGGCGACGCCACAGCCCGCGCGCGCGCGCAAGCCCCGCGCCAAGCGCCGCCAGCCCCATGCCGCCGAGCACGCAGACGAAAGGCGTGGCCGGCAGGATGTACCGCATCGCCGCGCGCCGGCCCGGCGTCATGATCGCCACGAACCCCAGCGCCGCCGCCAGCGGCAGCAGCGCCGCCGCCGCCGACCGGCGTTCCGCCGCGAACCGCCACAGGCTGGCGCCCAGCCCGATAACCGCCGCGATGACAAGCGGCTCCGTCAGGCGCGTGCCCAGCAGCAGGGGATAGAAAACCCACGAGGCGTGCACGCTGCCCATGGGAATCCCCTCCAGCGCCTCCTCGCCCGAGACACCCATGCGGCCCACGCGGAACAGAAGAATCAGCGTGTTCTCGACCGCGTGCGGCGCGAAACGCACCGCCAGAACCGCCAGCAGCGCCACCCCCGCCCAACCCCACGACTGCCGCGCCCAGACCGGGAAACCGCTCCAGCGGCGCGGCCCCGCGCCGCGCCGCCACTGCCGCCACGCCGCGGCCAGGTACAGGGCCGCGGCGCACTCCGCCACGGGCACGCGGCGCAGAAACGGCGCCGCGGCATGAACGATCTCATAGGGCGGGAACCCCTTGGCGGACCGGAACCAGTAGTTGACCGAAGGGTCGAGCCACAGCCGCGTGAACCCGCCGACGTAAATGACGTATCCGAGCGCGACAAAGGCGGCATCGCCGGCCGTTACCAGCGGGCCGCGCGGACGTCCGCCCCGCAGCCACGCCGCCGCCTTCCAGGCCAGCAGCAGCGCCGGGATCACGAACGCAGGCAGCTTGGTCAGCAGCGCGCAACCCAGCCAGACGCCCGCCAGCGCTTTCCAGCGCCCGTCATTCTCGATCTCCGCCACGGCGTAGCTCAGGCACGTGAGCATGAAGAAAAAGGTGAGCGCGCCGTCCAGATGGGCCATGCGCGACAGGCCGATGTGAACCGGATCCAGCGCCAGGAAAAGGCCCGCCGCCAGGGCCACACGCGTCGACCAGATCCGCCGGCCAAGGAGGAACAGCGCCGGACAAGCCAGGGCGCCCAGCAGCGCCATGGGCAGACGCGCCGCGGCCACGGGGTCCATCACGCCGAGCCCGCCCCCGCCCCGCGCCAGCCAGCGGCGGGACAGGCCGATCGACAGCGCCTCGATCAGCCCGGGATGCACCAGGTTGTCCGTGGCCGCGATGTATTCGCCCTGCGCGAGCTTCTCAACCACGCGGTCCCCGCGCAGCATCCACAGGATCTCGTCGCCGTTCAGGCTCGACGCCGCAAGGTCCGGAAGGCGAACGGCGCAGGCCAGCGCCAGCAGCAGCGCGGCCGGCGCGGCGACGGCGGGGTTGCGCCGCAGCGCCGCGCCCGCCCGCCGGACCGCGCCGGGCGCACCCATGAGCAGACGCGCCGCGGCGGCGATCATGAAAAGCCGCCAGGGATTGCGGGGGTCCCTCAGACTGATCGCGCCCAGCGCCAGCCCGCCCGTGGACTCGACGACGATGACCGACAGCAGACACAGCCCCGCCACGATCTCAAGCGCGCGCGCCGCGCGTCTGAAGGCGGTCGTGGACACGGGGTGTCATGCTAGCGCGCCTCGTCCCCGGGGTCAAATCGAAGAATGCCGGCGCGGGATTGGCTTGATGTTCACAAGCCTAAAGTGGAACATGCGTGGCAAGTTCTTCCAGCAACCGGGAGCACGGCATATGACGACGAAATCAAGAGGGGAAGCCCTGGGTACCCGGGGTCTGTTACTGCTGTCCGCCGTTCTGGCCGCGTGGCCCCCGCCCGCCAGGGGCGACAACGCCCCGGCGCAACCCGCAGCGAACGATCCCGCCGCGCGGTTTCGCGGCGCGCCGACATACGATTTCGGGGTCACGAACGTCAGGTGGGAGGCCGCCACGCCGGAATACAGCTACGTTACCTTCGACCTCTCGTGGTCCTTCTCCTGGCGCGCGAAATGGTCGGAGCCGGCGGAGACGAGCTGCAACGGGAAGCCGATCGAGGTCGAGAACTGGGACGCGGCCTGGATCTTCGTGAAGTTCCTGCCGGAGAAGGATTCCAAAGAGGCGAAGGACCGCAACCATTGGCGACACTCGACACTCGATACGGATTCCTCCCACCACGTGATGCCGGCCGGCGCTATGAACAGCCTGAAGCTCTCCGACGACGGCTCTCGCGGCATGGGCGTGTTCATCTACCGCGATGCCATCGGCCACGGGCGCAACGACTGGAAAGGCATCAAGCTCCGCTGGTTGCATGGCGCGGACAAGGTCGATCCGGCCAAAGCTGCCATCCGCGTCCATCCGATCGCAATGGTTTACGTGCCGGAAGGTCCGTTCAAGGTCGGGACGGCGGAGAAATCGGGTTACTCGCCGTTCGCGCACGGCCCGGATGTTCCCATCACGAGGTATGATGGCGAGGAGTCCTTCGATAAGATCCCGGAGGGGTTGCGCAAGATCATTGAGTCGACTACCAGCAAAGACGGGGGGCCGTATTTGCAGTGGGCTGATAAGCCGAGCTCGTCCCGCTTGACGGACGGCGGCTGGCGGGGCGGCCCCATGATTCCGTTCCTGCTGGACGCGGAGTGGAACGCTCCGGTGGCGTCCGGACCCCGGGCGCGCCGCGTCGGGCCGGTCGCCGGCCATCTCTGGAGCACGCACGGCTTCAGCGAACGGGGGGGCGGCAGCGGCGGCATGTTCGGCAGCCAGATCGGGGGGAATACGCCGCTGACCGATGACTACCCCACCGGCTATGACGCTTTCTACTGTATGAAGTATGATCTCACGCAGGGACAGTATGTTGACTTCCTCAACTCCCTGCCGCCCGATGTCGCCGCCGGCCGCGCCTTTGTCGGCAGTGAAGTGCACTCC
>Ga0194112_10005204_pt1 | contig 17549 bp, 19 predicted proteins | sample TA2MahC400mmetaG_FD_146191 | JGI IMG/M metagenome (GOLD analysis project Ga0194112, IMG submission 146191) | Freshwater microbial communities from Lake Tanganyika, Tanzania - TA2015016 Mahale Deep Cast 400m | ecosystem: Environmental > Aquatic > Freshwater > Lake | place: Tanzania: Lake... | reverse complement strand
TCTCCTCTCACGCATCACGCGGCACGCGGCACGTCTTCTTCTCTTCTCACGCATCACGCATCACGCATCACGTCTTCTTCTCTTCTCACGCATCACGCATCACGCATCACGCTCTGCCTCGAGGGCCTCCTCCCACCCGAGACCTACGAGGGCGCAGCCGGCGCCACCGCCCCCAACCACGGCCTCCCACGCTTCCGCCACTGCTCCTTCCATGCCGCCTATCCCTTCGGCCAGGTGCTCCTCGCCGACCCCGACGTGCCGCTCGACGTCCGCATCGAGGCGTTCAACCCCCTCATCCCCGGCGACGCCGACCGCAGCGGCCTGCCCATCGCCGTCCTCCGCTTCGTCCTCACAAACCGCACGAAGCAGCCCGTTGACGCCGCCGTCTGCGGCTCCCTCCAGAACTTCATCGGCTCCGACGGCTCCAGCGGCAAGCCGCTCAAGAACGTCAACACCTTCCGCAAGGAGGGCAGGCTTCAGGGCATCTTCATGACCTCGGAAGGCGTTGACCCCAAGACCGAACAATGGGGCACAATGGCCATGGCCGTTCTTACCGGTGGGTCCCTTAGGTCCCTTGGGTCCCTTAGGTCCCTTGTCTCCCACCGCACCGCTTGGGCCAACCTGAGCTGGGGCGACTCGCTCCTTGATTTCTGGGACGACTTCTCCGCCGACGGCCGGCTAGATGAGCGTGACAGCGGCGGCGTGGACTCCCCTCAGGCCTCCCTCGCGGTCCGCCTTCGCATCCCGGCCCGCGCCGAGCGAGCCGTCACCTTCATCCTCGCCTGGCACTTCCCCAACCGCATGACCTGGACCCCTGCGAAGGATGCCTGTTGCGAGGCGAACCGCATCGGCAACTACTACACGACGCAATACGCGGACGCCTGGGACGCCGCGTCGAAGGCCGCCGCTGCGCTCCCCGGCCTCGAGGCCGACACGCTCGCATTCGTCCAAGCCTTCTGCCAGAGCGACCTGCCGGCCGCCGTCAAGCAGGCCGCGCTCTTCAACCTCTCGACCCTGCGCTCCCAAACCTGCTTCCGCACCGAGGACGGCCGCTTCTTCGGCTGGGAGGGCTGCGGCGACAAGGCCGGCTGCTGCCACGGCTCCTGCACCCACGTCTGGAACTACGAGCACGCCACCGCCTTCCTCTTTCCAGCCCTCGCCCGCTCGATGCGCGAGACCGAGTTCCTCCTCGCCACCGACGACGCCGGGCTGATGTCCTTCCGCGTCAACCTGCCCCTCGCCAAAGCGCAGGATTTCAAGCACGCCGCGGCCGACGGCCAACTGGGCTGCCTGATGAAGGTCTACCGCGACTGGCAGCTCTGCGGCGACGACGCCTGGCTCCGCCGCCTCTGGCCCCGCATCCGCAAGGCCATCGAGTTCTGCTGGGCGCCCGGCGGCTGGGACGCCGATCGCGACGGCGTGATGGAGGGCTGCCAGCACAACACGATGGACGTCGAGTACTACGGCCCGAACCCCCAGATGGGCGCCTGGTATCTCGGCGCACTCCGCGCCGTCGAGGAAATGGCCCGCCACCTTGCCAGGACGGCTCCGCTTCAGCCTTCTGAGGGGGTGGCACCCTCAAACTTGTTTGAGGGTGCGAACCGGCGCGAGCCCGGGAACACACCCTCAAGCGGACTTGAGGGTGCCACCCACCAGGGTCAGTCGCCCGAAGCGACGGAACTCACCGCGTTCGCCGACACGTGCCGCGCCATCTTCGAGCGCGGCAGCCGTTGGATGGACGAGCGCCTCTTCAACGGCGAGTACTACGAGCACGAGATTCGCCCGCCGGCCTCGCCTGACGCCATCGCCGCCGGCCTCCGCCTCAGCATGGGCGCAAAGGACCTCTCCGAGCCAGACCTCCAGCTCGGCGCAGGCTGCCTCGTGGACCAACTCGTCGGCCAATACACCGCCCACGTCCTCGGCCTCGGCTACCTCCTCGACCCCGAGCACGTCAGGGCCACCCACCGCGCCATCATGCGGCACAACTTCAAGCGTGGCCTCTACGGCCACTTCAACCATCTGCGAACCTTCGCCCTCAACGACGAATCGGCCCTCCTCATGGCCACCTACCCCCGCGGCCGCCGCCCCAACCGCCCATTCCCCTACTACAACGAAGTCATGACCGGCTTCGAGTACTGCGCGGCAGTCGGCATGCTCTACGAGGGCCAGACCGCGGCTGGCCTGGAGTGCATCGAGGCCATCCGCCGCCGCTACGACGGCCAGCGGCGCAACCCCTTCGACGAAGCCGAGTGCGGCCACCACTACGCCCGCGCGATGGCCTCCTGGTCAGCCCTCCTCGCCCTCACCGGCTTCCACTACTCCGCCGTCACCAAGACCATGACCTTCGCCGCCGCCTCCAAGCCCACCACCTGGTTCTGGTCAACAGGCTCCGCCTGGGGCACGGTCCGCCAGCGGCCCACCCGCCGTGGCATCGAGGTCCGCCTCGCCGTCCTCCACGGCTCCCTCGACCTCCGCACCCTGACCCTCACCGGCTTCGGCTCCGCGGCCATCAGGTTGAAACCCTCGCGGGGCACTGCTATACTTGTTGAAGCGGATGAGAAGTCTGTCGCGAAGGAGGACGAACATGTCTGCCGCCATAGACGTTGACGACCTGACCGAGGCCGAGGTCAACCTTGTCAAGGGCTTCGTCCAGTTGCTCCGGGGCCGGCATACTCCCCCCGCCGGCGACGCCGAGAGGGACCGCGACTGGGATCACCTCTCCGCCGCCAGCTTCGCCGAGGACTGGGACAATGACCAGGACGCCGCCTACGACAACTGGAGGGAGCGCTACGGTGTTCCAGAGAGGTGACGTCGTCCTCATCCCATTCCCCTTCACAGACCTCAGCAGCATCAAGACACGCCCCGCGGTCGTATTGAGCGTGGGTGACTTCGAGGCGGCGACGGGCGACCTCACCGTTGCCATGATCACATCGGTCCGGCACGATACACCCTTTGACTATGAACTGAAGGACTGGCGAGCGGCCAATCTGCTGGCCTCATCCTGGGTCCGCGCCAAGCTCGCCACGCTGAGCGCACGCCTCGTGCGCTACAGGCCGGGCCGCCTCAGCGACGCCGACCTGGCTGGGGTCGAGGAACGGATCCGCCAATCCCTGGGGCTATGAACGGGGAGCGAGGAGGCGACCAATGAAAAGCGGCAGACGGTTTGTCCTTGGAGGCATTCTGTGCCTGGCCTTGGTGCCGAACACAGCATGGGCACCCATCATTGACGGCGCGAACATCACGATTGAGTTCAGGAAGGATGCTCTCCCCTCCGAGGTCACGTTCTCGAAACACATGGGGCTCGCGGACGGCGGATTGGTCTATCAGGGCCGACCGCCGGTCCCCGGCACATGGGTGCAGAGTCATCCCATCCCAATCGGCTTCGCCTGGACCATTCCCAATGGCGTGAGCGTCTCGCTCTCGGTTGACCGGCGATACACGCTGGAGAAGGGCCGCCAGGGCCGCGACACGGATAGGCTGCGGCCCTACTTCCGCTACGGCGTGGACAAGGTTCACTGGTCCACTTGGATCCCCCTGCCCGAGAGCGCCGCGGACGCCAAGAGGCGTGGTGACTACGAGTTGTCTTACACCATCCCCGAAGCGGCTCGAGATGGTTGGCGGAAGCTGTCGCAGGAGTGGGCGGCCAAGGACAAGAGCTGGGACCTCAGCCGGTTCTTCGGCTGGATCGAGAGGTGCCACCCCGACTACCTGGCGAAAGAGATCCCATTTGTCGGCTACGTCCAGGTTCTTGTCGAATGGCCCGCCTACTCGCTGGAGACTCTGAGCATCAGCCAGATGAAGGTCCATCTGGGTTGGGGGCTCGGAGGGGCCGCGATGAACAGGCGCTCCGAGGACGGCACCCCCTTGGAGGATGTCAAGGGGGTGCCCCCACGATGGGGCTTCTCGATGCGCGCCACTGGAACCGGAGAAGCCCCCAAGGAGGGCGGGGGAGAAAACCCTCAGTGATCCCTCTGCCGCCAAGGGAGTGCCGACGGGAACGTGCCAGAGCATCCTCAAGGCCGCAGGGCTCAAGTGAGGAGGAGCCATAGCCATGATTGAACTGCCTTACTCTTTGGTGATCGAGGCCACGGAGGAGCCCGACTTCTTCGGCTTCTATTCCCCCGACCTTGAGGGGTTCACGGGCATCGGGCAATCCGTCGAGGACTGCCTGTATAAGGCCAAGTGGGGAATGAGGGAGCACGTGGCCTTGCTGAAGGAACATGGCCTTCCTGTGCCCCCAGAGAACCCCGATCCGGTGATCACCGTGCAGAATGCGAAGGAGCCGGTCCTCGCGTAGTTCCTGCTATGACGACTGGAGGGAACGCTATAGTGTCTCAGAGAGGTGATGTGTCTCTCCAGGGAGTCGCGCGTTGAGCCTGCCTAGAGCGGACGGGCGAACTGAGGCCGAGCGGTTCGAGGCGAGCCTGAGGCCGCGCGAGCGGCGGCTGGCCGCACGCTGGACCAGCCCAGTGGCTATCCAGGCGTTCCTCGACGCCATCCCCTACAGCACCGAGCCCATCTACCGCTGCCCGCTGCGCGTGGTGCGGGACAGGCGGGCGCACTGCTTCGACGGCGCGCTCTTCGCGGCCGCCGCGCTCCGCAGAATCGGCTTCCCGCCCCTCGTCCTCGAACTCGTCGCGCCCGAAGGGCTGGACGACGTCCACCTCCTCGCCCCCTTCCGGCGCGGTCGCCACTGGGGCGCCGTGGCCAAGAGCAACATCGTCGGCCTCCGCTTCCGCGACGCCATCTACCGCTCGTTCCGCGAACTCGCACTCTCCTTCTTCCCCTGCTACTTCAGCGTTCACCGCCTGCGGACCCTCCGCGGCTACCGCGGCCCGATGAACCTCCGAGCCTACGACAGGCTCCACTGGATGACGAGCGACGGGCACCTCGAGGCGATTGCCGACCGGATTGACGAGTTCCGCCTCGTCCGCCTCATCACCCCCGCGATGGCCGCGCGTCTCACCCTCGTGGACCAGCGGACCTACCGCGCCGGCCTCCTCGGCGCCGACCCGAAGGGCCTCTTCCGCCCATCGCGCAAGACACGATGAGGAGAGAGCATACTGTGCCAACCCCGCGCCCCTGGTGTTTGGCCCACTATGGGCGTCTTGGCGATCCGGACGCTTCCGGGGCGGTCCCGCCATACTGTGTCAACCCCAAACCTGACACACTACGGGCATCTTGGCGATCCGGACGCATCCGGGGCCGTTTTTCCCATAGTGTGTCAACTGCGCCACTGATGTTTGACACACTATGAGGGCGGTGGCGGGCAGAGCGAAGAGGAGGCGCGATGGCGCATGTGGGCGGCCTGATTCCCGGACTGACCGCGCAGGCCACCCCGTTCCTCAAGTGGGCGGGGGGCAAGGGGCAACTCCTCGCCCAGCTCGAACCCCTCCTGCCGGCCAGCTTCCGCCGCTACGTCGAGCCGTTCCTCGGCGGCGGCGCGCTCTTCTTCCGCCTCCGCAACTTGGGCCGCATCGAGCACGGCGCCACGCTCAGCGATGTCAATCCCGAGCTGATCAACTGCTACCGCGTCCTTCAGGACGCCGAGAGCGTTCCTGAGCTTCTTCGGCTGCTGCGGACGCACGCCCGGCACCGGCTCAGCGCAGAGCACTACTATAGCGTTCGGGCGTGGGACCGCGATCCCGCCTTCGTCCAGCGATTCAGCCCCGCGGAGCGGGCGGCACGGGCGATCTTCCTGAACCACACCTGCCCCCAGGAGGTGGGCAGGCCAGAGCAGAGAACGGCCCGAGAACCCGTCAGTAGTTCATGACCACCACTTCCTCAACAAGCTTCCTGCTGTCAGCCCTACTGCCGATGGCCCGGAAGGCAAGAACCTGCTGAATCCGGAACCCTTGGTAGAGGCTTCGCACAAAGGGAGTGGCGGAATTGCTGAGCATCAAGAGGCACCCTGCACGGTGCAGGGCGCGGAAGTCGTCGGACAGGCGTTTGTGGTCGTCTTCACCAAACTTGCTGCCGTTGTACGACGTGAAGAAAGAAGTGTTGCTTGGGGGGTCGTAGGGCGGATCAAGGTAGACGAAGTCCGCGGGGCGAGCGCGGCACAGGCACTTCTCAAAACTCCCCTCTGTGAGCTCGACGCCTTGAAGCGCGCGATGACATGCCCATAGGTTGTCTTGGCGGAATAGTCTCCTCGCACGTGAGCACTGAGCGTATGGGACGTTGAACCACCCTTTGCCGTTTATCCGATAGAGGCCGTTGTAGCATGTACGGTTGAGGAAGATGGTCCTCGCCGCGCGCTGGACCTTAGTGTGCTTCGCCATGAAGTCCGGAGAGCGATCCAAGGCTCGGAGTCTGTAGTAGAAACCTGGATCCTGGGTGTAGTGGGCATACCGACGGAGCAGCGAGATGAGGTCCGGGACACTCGCGGGGTCTTGAAGCACCCTGTAGCAGTTCATCAACTCCCGGTTTAGGTCGTTGAGGATGGCGCCAGAGGCAAGCCTACCGGCTGTGCTCAAGTGGAAGAAGAATGCTCCGCCGCCAACGAACGGCTCAATGTAGCGGTTGAACGCCTGCGGCAGGAATGGCTCAAGCTGGTGCAAGACGCGGCCCTTGCCGCCTGCCCACTTGAGGAACGGTGTCGCCATCGCCATGTCCAACAAGAGCCCGGTCGGGACTCTCGCGGCCGGGGCCATATCTGGGATCCTCCTTGCGGTGACGGCATTCTACGTAACCGCCACGATGGCGTCAAGCACGGATCACGCGGGTTCTTGATCCAACGGCCCTTTGGCGCTATCATCTGAAGGGTAAATGGTAGGAGATTAGCGACGCCTGCCAATGACTGCGGGACCACATTGGGAGGATGGTGCGGTCATGTCCAAGCTTCTCGTGTTCGCCGACGAAAGCGCCACATCACCTGACAGCCCCTGCTATGGCATTGGGGCGCTCGTTGTCCCATCAGTGGTCCAGGACGCCTTCGTGGACGCGTTCGACAAGCTCCGCGGCCAACACGGTGTTGCTCACGAGCTGAAGTGGAATGACATCGGGTCAAGCCATGGGTCCATCAACTTTGTCCTTGATTGGATGGGCATCATCCAGCAGACCAATCTGACCTTTGGCACCATCGTCGTTCACAAGGGTCACTACCGCCTCTGGAGTTCCCCAGGTGCCGACAGGGAGGAGGCATTCTACAAGACCTACACGTTGCTTATGAACGACTTGGCGAAGAGGCGACAGGGTGAGTTCGAAGTGTACATCGACCGTCGCACGGACCGGTACGAGAAGCATGACGAGGTCATGGAGAAGATCACGAACTACATGCTTGCAAGGATCGGCGCCCGCTCCAAGATCACGCACGTCACCAAGTCCGACTCAAAACTTGTGGCCGGCATTCAGATCGCCGACGTACTCACAGGGGCGATCACCGCCAGCCACCGCGAGTACCTGGCAGGCTCGTCGATGCTGCGGCGAGGCAAGCGCCTTCTTGTCAACCGGCTTGCCATGATGCTGGGGTGGGATGCGCTTTGGTACGACACGATGCCCAACTCGCACTTCAATATCTGGCACTTCCCACCGGAGGAGTTCAGGGCGAGGCCGAGAACACGAGAGGTTCGGCTGCACCGCGAGGTCCCCTACGTCAAGCCGCAGGACTTGGCGAGCAGCGATTGAAGGTTCGCCCGGGGAGGTCTCTGGTGGCAACTCGTTCTTCCGCCAGTTCTGGGATAACTGCCAGTATGGACTACTCCTCGCCGCGGGGCGATCAACTCCAGGGGCGGCGGCCGCGGGAAGATCGAGGAGCTCATCGTCCTGAACTACTAAACCCTGACTCGTGCGCGCCTTGCGCGCGTGTCGGCGAGGATGAATGGATGAATGGATGGGTGGATGAACTTCAGACAATCATCCATTCATCCACCCATCCAATCATCCTCTTTAGTTGCGGCCACAAGCCGCCTTGAGAAGAAAGGGGAAGAGATGAGGACGGTGGCGAGCGGCTACCAGGTGGAGGACACGAGCGCGGCAAGGCTCCAGGCCACGCCCGAGGGGGTCAAGGCGTTCGTGGACGCGCGGTTCGGCCTGTCGGTCCACTGGGGCCTTTACTCGCTCAACGGACGTGGCGAATGGGTCTACTACGTCGAGCGCATCCCGCTCGCCACTTACCGCGAGCGGCTCGGGCAGTTCAACCCCGTCCGCTTCTGCGCCGAGGAGTGGGCGGACCTGATGCTGGAAGCCGGCCAGAAGTTCCTCCTCATCACCTCCAAGCACCACGACGGCTTCTGCCTGTGGGACACCCCCTCGACCGATTGGAAGATCACGAGCACGCCGTTCAAGCGCGACGTGCTGGCGGAACTGGCCACGGCCCTCCGCGACCGCGGCATCGCACTCCACTTCTATTATTCGATCCTCGACTGGACGCATCCCGCCTACCGCGCCGACTGGCCGGCCTACGTCGCCTACTACCAGGGCCACGTCCGCGAGCTCTGCACCCGCTTCGGCAAGATCGGCGGCATCCTCTTCGACGGCTACTGGCCCCGCGCAGAGTTCGACACGCCCGACGAACAGCTCTACTTCCCGCCCCGCGGCCCGTGGCACCTCGCGGGCACCTACGACCTCATCCACTCCCTCCAGCCCGACGCCGTGGTGGTCAACAACACCCACGTCCTGCCGCTGCCCGGCGAGGACTACCAGGTGTGGGAGCTGGACATGCCGGGCGAGAACACGGTGGGCTTCAACACCACCGAGGTCGGCGACAAGCCGAAGGCGGTCTGGTGGAACCTCAACAGCGGCTGGGCCTACGCCCCCCGCAGCCACGCCGTGAAGGGCAGCGCCGACATCCTGCCGAAGCTCCGCGAAGCCAATCGCCGCGGCGCCACCTTCATGCTCAACGTCGGCCCCCGCCCCTACGGCGACATCCACCCCGACGAGGCCACCGCCCTCCGCCAGCTCGGCGCCGCGCTGCGGAGGGAGCCAACGCAGAAGTGATTCGGGCGTGGTCCGTGTTGGCCACCGCGAGTGTGCCGCCGGTGGGAGCGTGTGCCGGAGAGATAATTGCAGAGTCATATGACTCTGCAATTATCTTCTAGGAGCCCGTTCCTGGCTGCGAACCGCCAGTTCGCAACTCCTGGTCCTCCCTTGCTTCTCGCCTGCGCCGCGCCTGCCGCGCACCATTCCGGCCAAGGGGGCAGGGTGTGTCCGGAACGCACCACGCCCAAGCGATCCCCGCGGCTCAGGCTTGACTTTGCAGGCCCGCTCGTGTTAACTATGAAAGAAGGGAGGGCATGGAGAAAAGGGTAGACACCATGGCTGTGCCGAAGCTGAAGCCGAGTCCGGCGCCGCGAAGGCGAAGGCCACCCGCGTTAAGGGTGGACGAGGACGACATGGTGGATTGGGACTACCGCATCGCCAGCCCCCCGCGATGGCCGTCGCGGACAGTCTGGGTGCGGTTTGTCAAGGCTGGGAAGCTCCCGTTCCACGCCAGGGAAGAGCCACTCGACTAAGCAGATGGGTTCAACAACTGCCACGTCCAACCCATGGGATAAGCCGGTCTCCTGCCCTGATCTCTGGGCTTGACTTTTCCGGCCGGGCAGTGTTAACCATCGAGGAAGGGAGAACTTGGAGAAAGGGGTTGGCACCATGGCTGTGCCTAAGCAGAAATCTGTGTTGCGACCGACAAGGCAGGTGCATCTCACGACGAAAGCGGATGAGGAGGACATGCTTGATTGGGATACTGAGATAGATCCCCTTCCGCCTCGCCCGACTAGAGTGATCAGAGTCAGGATCGTCCACGGGCCGAAACGTCCTCCCAAGATAATCGAAGACGAACCAGACATGGTGGAGTGAGCGCATGGGACTCCCGCCACCGCCCACTTACCCCTGGTATGCGCAAGTTTCTGGACCGGACCTCGAACAGGGGGACATCCTGCTCGGGTGCCCGGTATTGGTTGTGCCGTCAGGCGTTCTTGGGGCACCTGATGCCGATCGGGATGTGGTCCTCCGTATGCAGAATGTCGTCGTCATGTCGCACTCGTGCGATCTCGTGGTTCGCGCGGACGGTTCCAGCGCCATTGACGAAGTCGTCCTTTGCCCTGTGTACTTCAAGCAGGAGTTGAGGGATGACCGGGTGTTTCGGAAACCCGAGAACTGGAATGCCGCGAAGAGGGGCAGGTTCTCCGCCTACCACGTCCTGAACCGGTGCGACATCGAAGGGGTGGAATGGACTACATGCTGGTCTCCTTGCGTCGTGTCTACAGCCTGAGCGTGCCGCTGGTCCGCAGGTTTGCTGCCAGCATCCCCGCCAGGGTGCGGTTGTGCCCCCCTTACCGCGAGCACCTTGCCCAGGCATTCGCGCGATTCTTCATGCGCGTCGGCCTGCCGGTGGATATTCCAGACTTCAGATAGGCCGCAAGAACACGGGCCGTGGGGTGATCATCGAATCGAAAGGAGCAGGAGATGATCCGCAGAGCGTGCGATCGCTCCGTGGCCATGCTATGCCTTCTCGGGTCCGCCTGGTGCGCCAGCAATGCTGCCGCCGAGGATGCGAAGCAGCCTGACCTCGATGTGCTGTTCATCAAGCGGCTGCCGAGCTACACGCCGGGGCCGTGGATATACCCCGCCTCGGGGGCGCAATACATGGGCGACCCGGCCACGGGGCGGCCGTTCACGGCCGAGGAGCTTCGCACCACGCACAAGCAGTGGCCCGACGCCGGCGAGAAGGTGGAGTTCCTCGCGGTCGTGGCCAACAAGAGCGACGCGGCCTCCGGGCGCTTCGACTACGTCTGGAGTCTCGACGGCCAGAAGGCCGGCTCGGGCGCAATCGAGCGACTCGAACCGTGGGGGCGGACCGAGCTGAGGCTGACGTGGGCCTGGGACACGCGCCGCCACACGGTCAGGCTCCAGGTGGACCCCGAGAACAAGATCGCGGAGCCGTGCGAGGCGAACAACGCCCTGGAAGACTTCACCGATGCGCTCTCGCTCCAGATGCGGATCACGCCGCAGCTCTACAAGGCATTCGATGGCAAGCCCAACAAGCTCGGCTCCCGGTCCTTCGAGGACTGGATTCAGCGGCACGTGAAGCTGATGAACGGCGTCTTCGCGGGGTGCAGGTATCCCGGCCTGACGCCCGACGGCATCGCCGAGCGGGTCCGCATCCAGGAAATCGTCCAGATGACCAAGGAGGAGATGAAGAAGATACCGCAAACCTTCGGCTGCGACGGCGGCTGGAACTTCTACGACGACAACTTCCCCGCCTGGTTCAAGTTCCACATCGAGGACGACTTCGTGGCGAAGGTGGACACCGGCCTCCTCCACGAACTCACCCACCAGCTTGGGATCATTGACATCTACTGCATCGTCGTTGCCGGCCACTGGAACCACGTGCGGGACGAGGAGGGCGGCCACTACTTCCTCGGCTACCACGCCCGCCAGCCCGACATGATGGGCGGGGCGGGGCCGTTCGTGGACAACGATGGCAACGTCGTCGAGTGCTTCACCTTCACTCCGCGGCCCGACGGGAGCGTGGACGTTGGCTTCGGCAAGACCTTCGCGGCCTACTCGCCTCAGACCGCCGGGGCCCTCCATCGCATGGCCGGCCTGCGTCGCGGACACTTCGGCCTCTACCTCTTCGACCTCCCGAAGGCCTCCGCGCTCCGAATCCTCGACAACGCCGGTAAGCCCGCCAAGGACATCTCGGTCCGCATCTACCAGCAGAGCCCGCACCCCGGCCCGCAGAGCATCCCGGACATCCCCACTATGCGCGGCCACACGAGCGCCGAGGGCATCACCCCCCTCGGCTCCGTGCCCTTCGGCAACATCAGCCCCATCGGCATCAACGGAGTCCTATTCCTCGTCATTGAGGGACGCGGCCACAGGGAGTGCCGCTTCCTCGACATCTCGACCTTCAACCTCGCCGCCTGGATGGGCTACAAGGACTACTGGCTTGCGTCGCTGAGGACTGGCGTGCCGCCCGAGGGCGCGCCCCAGGCCCCAAAGGGCCTCCGATGGGGGCTCCTCAAGCACGGAGCCAAGCCGCTCCTCCAGTGGGACCCCGTCCCCGGCGCAGCGGGCTACAACGTCTGCCGCCAGCGAACCTATGGCAAGCAGGAGGGGCCGACCAACCTCTCGGTCACGTTCGACACCCCCTACGTCAAGGTCGAGACCCTTCCCGCCGACAAGACCTCGGTTGAGATCACGCCAATCCCAGGCTACGCGGGCGCGAGCGAGCAGCCGCACTTCACGGTGACGGCAGTTGATGCCGATGGCCGCGAGAGCGCCCACGCCCGGAACAAGGAGCTGACCCGCTGGGGGCCGTGGCCCGTGCCCAACGTCGTCATCGAGCGGAAGGACGCGCAGACGGTGAAGGTCACGCTCGGCCGCGGCACGGGGGCGATCCAGGCGCGCAGCAGCTTCGTCGTCGAGCGCGGCTCAACCTTCCGCGTGCGGGCCAAGACCCTTTCGGAAGGAGCATCGGCCTTCAGGCTCAACGTCGCCGGCCTCGGCGAGGTCCAGATTCCCCTCACCGGCGCCGCGGCCCCCGGCGTCCCCGCCCTCACCCAGGCGAGCCTCAAGGCCGACGACCAGTGGCACGAGGTCGCCCTTGACCTCCGCGCCGCCCTCGACAAGCTGGCCCAGGAAAAGAAGGTCGCCCCCGCCCAGGCCCGCACCACCTGGAACGACGACTGGCTCGTCACCTCCTGCACCTTCGGCAACTGGGGCGACGCCTCCAAAGAGCAACAGGTCTACGACCTCGAAGGCCCGCAGATCACGAGGAGGTAGGACGGGCATGCTCGCACACCGAAATGAGCCTGTGAGAAAATGACACGGACGCACACGGACGGACACGGACTGCCGCCCGCAAGCCAGATGATCGCCCGTCCGTGTTTGTCGGTGCCTGTCCGTGTGATTCCTTCAGGGGCTAAACACCGGAACAAGGACTCCCCATGACCTTCAAGGACACCGCTCTCACTGCGGCGCGGGCCGCGGGGGAGATTCAGAAGCGCCTGTGGGGCACGCTGCTCGCCGTGGACCAGGCGACGCGGAACGACGTGAAGCTCGAGGCCGACCGCCTGTGCGAGAAGGCCATCATCGAGGCCATCCGCCGCGACTGGCCCGACCACGCCATCCTGACCGAGGAGGCGGGCGCGATTGGCGGCGAGGGCGATTGCTGGTGGCTTATTGACCCCCTCGACGGCACGGTGAACTTCTTCTACGGCCTCCCGTACTTCTGCACGTCAATCGCCTGCTACCGCCGGCCCGGCCAGAGGCCCGCGGCGTTTCCCCGTGGGCTGGAGTCGCTCGGCGAGCCGCTGGTCGGCGTGGTCTACGCTCCGCCGACCGATGAGCTCTTCGTCGCCGAGGCGGGCAAGGGGGCGACGCTGAACGGCAGGCCGATTGGACCCAGCAGCGTGGCGAAGCTCGAAGAGGCGATGGTCGGCACAGGCTTCGGGGCGAGGCCGGGGGCCGTCCGGCACTTCGTCCAGCAGGTCGGCCGGCTCGCCCCGCGGGTCCGCAAGGTGCGGGCGCTCGGCTCCGCCGCCTACGACCTGTGCAACGTCGCCTGCGGCCGCCTCACCGCCTTCTACGAGCAACGCCTCCGCAGTTGGGACATTGCGGCCGCCGCCGTCATCCTCCGCGAGGCCGGCGTCATCCTCGACGCCATCGAGACCTCCGAGGCCGAGTGGAACACCCTGGCCGCCGCCCCAGGCATCTACGAGGAACTCCGCGACCTGGTGAGGGGACGCTGAATGCTCCCCCGCGAAAGGGTCATCGCCGCTCTTGACTTCCGCCCGCCCGACGTGGTCCCGCTGCGGATTCTGCCGGCCGTCGGCGGACTCTACGAGCACGGGCAGAAGCTGCTCGACCTCACGCGGGCCTGCGGCCACGATTTCGGCGACCTGAGCGGCGTGGCGCTCCCCGCCGGCCCGCCGCCGACCGACTTCGACCCCGACGGCCGCTACCACGCCATCAAGACCGACGAGTGGGGCTCGACCTGGGAGTACCGCATCTTCGGCGTCTGGGGCCACCTGATTGACTGGCCCCTGCGCGACACAGCCAAGCTGAACACCTATGTGCCGCCACCACTACCTTCTCCCTCGCCCCTCGTCCCTCACCCCTCGTCCCTCTCCCGCCGCTGGTTCACCCTCGGCGGCAGCGGCAGCCTGATGGAGAAGCTCTGGTCGCTCCGCGGCTTCGAGGACACGCTGGTGGACATCCTCCGCGACACGCCGGAGATCAACCGCCTGGCGGATATGCTCGTCGAGCACGCCGCCGCAGGCGTCCGCCGCTCCCTCGCGCTCGATGTTGACGGCGTCGCCTTCGGCGACGACTTCGGGACGCAGAACGCGCTCATCTTCCCGCCGAAGGTCTGGCGCCGCTTCTACAAGCCGCGCTACGAGGCACTCTTCGCCCCCGTCCGCAAGGCCGGCAAGCGCATCTTCTTCCACTGCTGCGGCCAGATCGGCGACATCCTTGAGGACTTCGCCGAGCTTGGCGTGGACGCCCTCTGGCCCCAGCTCACGGTCTTCGACCTGCCCGACCTTGCAAAGCGCTGCCGCGAGCTTGGCCTCGCCCTTGAGCTTCACCCCGACCGCGGCGACCTCATGCAGCGCCGCTCGCCCGCCGAGGTCCGCGAACACGTTCTCCGCCTCGTGGACATCTTCCGTCCTTTGGAGGGCGGCTCCTGGCTCTACATTGAGATTGACCCGGGCTTCCCGTATGCTAACGCCGAGGCCCTGTTCCGCGTGGCCATGGAACTGCGTCCGGACGCGACGGCATAAGCGCGTCGCCCTACAAGTAGGGGGACAGGATGGCGGCTGTTTCGATCTCTTGCTCCCGAAGGGAGCACAGTGGGTAGCCGGCGGCTTCAGCCGCCGGACTCGCGCGCCAGAAGTAGAGAAGTCCCGAAGGGACGGCAGCGCCGTGCGCCGGGCCGTCTGCCGTGGGCGTCTGCCGTCCCTTCGGGACTGGCCTGTGTGCGCGCCCCGATCCGGCGGCTGAAGCCGCCGGCTATCAACTGCTGTCCCTTCGGGACTGCGGTTTTGTTCCCCTGTCTGTGGGGTGTTGTACAGAGAGAGGGAAACACTATGGCAAAACAGAGCATCGCGGCGGCGAGCCTGTGCCTCTGCGCTCCCAGCACCCTTGCAGCGGCGGAGAAGATGGTCTACCTCTTCACCTCGTTCCGCGGCAACGGAGAGGATGGGCTTCACCTCGCTTGGAGCGACGACGGCTATAAGTGGACTGACCTGAAGCGGGTCTTCCTCAAGCCGCAGGTGGGCCAGGGCAAGCTGATGCGCGACCCCTGCCTCCGCCAGGCGCCCGACGGCACGTTCCACATGGTCTGGACCACGGGCTGGTGGGAGCGCGGCTTCGGCCACGCAAGCTCCAAGCGACTCTGCCGAAGGCCCCTGGGCGGGCATGACCGAGCCCTTCACTGGCGACTGGGTGGAAGGCCCATCCGCCGTCAAGATCGTCGGTGAGTGGTTCGTCTACTTCGATCACTACGCCAATCCGCACTACTACGGCGCCGTCAAGTCGCCCGACCTCAAGGCCTGGACCGGCGTGTCGAAGCAGATGACCTTCCCGCCCGGCCATCGCCACGGCACCGTGGTCAGTGTGCCGAGGCGAGTGCTCGACGGTCTGCTGGAAGCAGCGAAGTAAGGAATCGGGAGGAAACCGCCCTATCTGCGGCCCATACAAGCGGGGCACATGCAGGTCATGTCCACTGTCTGGCGATGCACGAGACCGTGGAGCTTGCCCTCTTCCGCAACGAATCTTGAGAGTATAGGGTCAAGGTAGGAAGTATCACCCGCCTCGTAGCGTCGGAACACGGCGTAGGCAACGTGATCAGCCAATTGAAGCAGCCGCGAGGCGCGCGAGTCTACGAAGAGCGGCACCTCGACCAGGTTCCTGACCACATCCCAACGGGTGCCCAGAGAACGGAAGTCCCGTGCCAGCTTCTGAAGACTCGTTTCGTATGAACTCTCGTCAAGTATGATCAGGCCACGGTGTGGCTCACCCTCCGTGTGGTACAGACGCTTGAGATGTACATCGAACCTGCTGCACAGTTGCTCGAAGGCGAGTTCCATGGGGTCGGCGTCGGGGAAAGACGCCTTGTGAACGGCGCAGGCAAAAGCGCAAGTGCTCTTGTGGGAGCGGGCGAGCACTGCAAGAACGTCCCGGATGGCCTGACGTCGCTTGGCCTTGTCAGGTATGCCGTTCCAAGGGGGCTGTCTTCCGGAGAAGACGTCGGAAGCGTGGAATTCGACACACTCGGGGCTGGCAGGCCAGATCGCAGCGGCCAGCTTGTCCAACTCTTGCGAGATCCAGTGGACCTGCCTCTCGAACACGAGAACGCCGCCGAGAACCAGGTAATTCTCGTTCTTGTTGGCGGCCGATCCGGAGTCGTCGAGGTAGAGGAGGTACAAGGATCGCCCTCGCCTGAAAAGAAAAGTGCGGCCGAGTGGGGATACCCCAGCGGACCGCGCTTACGCGGCCCTCTCAACCGCATCATAATAATACCAAGCCAACGCGCTGTTGTCAAATGGAAGAACGGGTCAGGAAAGCCTGAGCCCTCCTTGACCCCCTTGGCTCCCTACGGTAGCATGACCGCCGTCCGACGTGCGCTGTAACGCCACCCCTGGACCAATGAGATGACCCGGCCACAGGTGCTGATGCTCCATAAGCCGAAAAGCGTCGTGGTCACGCGGCGCGACGAGCGCGGGCGGAGGACGGTCTACGACCTGCTGCCCGACTGGGCGCTGGCGGAGGGGTGGGTGCCGGTGGGACGCCTCGACCGCGAGAGCACGGGCCTGCTGCTGTTCGTGAAGGAGGGCGAACTGGTCGAACGCCTCACGCAGCCAGGGGCGTGCCCGAAGACCTATGAAGTGTGGGTGCGCGGGCGGGTGACGGAGGAGCACCTGGCGGCGATTCGCAGAGGCATCGCGTCGCCCGTCGGGCCGCTCAGGGCCATGAGCGTCGAAAGGCTCGGCGGCGCGGGGCCGAAGTCGCGCCTCCGCGTGACGCTGGACGAGGGGAAGAACCGCCACATCCGCCGCCTGTTCGGCGCGCTCCGCGACCCGAAGTTCGGCACGCCGCTGAAAGTGGTAGAATTGAGGCGCACGCACATCGGCCGCCTGGCCCTCGATGTGCCGTCGGGAACCTGGCGCTTTCTGGAGGAGCGCGAGGTGGAGGAACTTCTCGGAGGAAGGTGAATCCGGCGAGCGAACCAACACGATTGATCGGACGGATCCGACTGATCCGACTGATCCGACTGATCCGACCGATCGGCTCTTCCTCCCCACCCCGGCTTCAGGAGCCACCTGATGGCCCACGAAGTTGCGAACTACGACCCAAAGGAGCTCGACCGGGCGATGGCGCCCATCCCCGCCGGCAAGGTGCTCTTCGGCCTCAGGCCCGAGGAGAAGGCGGCTCAGGCACAGGCGGCGGGAGTGCACCCCGACATGCTGCACTTCCATTCGAACCGTCGCGAGCTGGAAGTGCCCGCCTTCTGGATGGACAGGCACCCCGTCACGCGCGGGCAGTTCCTGCGCTTCATGCAGGCCACGGGCTACAGCATCCTCTACAACGGCTGGCTCGTGGGC
>Ga0194112_10005202_pt1 | contig 17551 bp, 12 predicted proteins | sample TA2MahC400mmetaG_FD_146191 | JGI IMG/M metagenome (GOLD analysis project Ga0194112, IMG submission 146191) | Freshwater microbial communities from Lake Tanganyika, Tanzania - TA2015016 Mahale Deep Cast 400m | ecosystem: Environmental > Aquatic > Freshwater > Lake | place: Tanzania: Lake... | reverse complement strand
GCATGCGCTGCTGGAATTGGGGGGTCTGCATCTCGCGGCGGCGCGCCTGGAGGAGGTCGTGGTGTTCGCCGACGGCGAGGATGCGTCGCCCGGTGCGGCTCTTGGTGCAGCGGGGGCGCCCCCCACACCCCCCATCCCCCTCTCCCCCTCTGGGGAGAGGGGACAGGGGGTGAGGGGCTGCGGCGGATAGTGTCCAATCCCTCGCCCCACCGAGGCAAGCTCGGTGGGGGCGGGAAGATCGGTTAGGAGTCGAGCCATGATGAGAGTTGCTCTCGCCTGGGCATCGGTCGCGTTGGCAGCGGGTCCCGCTCTCGCGGCAGCAAGGATTGACCTTGCGAAGCCGGCGTCGCTCACGAGGGACGAAGAGGCCAGGAAGTACAAGGAACGGGCCGAAGCCATCAAGGCGGGCGACTACCAGCGCGCCTGGGATGCCTGCACGCAGCTTCTGCTGAACGAGGGCCACTATGGTGGGGGACACCGGCACGAGGAGGCGAAGATGCTCGCGCAGATCGCGCTGGTTGATCCCAAAGTGGCCGAGAACGGCCGCGAGCGCCTCGAAGTCCTCATTGACCTCCTCAAGCAGTTCGACGCGAGAGCAACGGCACAAGACGAAGCCGAGAGGCGCGCGGGTACGCCCGGCCGCCTGACTTGGAAGATTGGCCTCGACCAAATGGCACTCCAGTTCGCCGTCCTGGCGATGGCGTGCAAGGAGGAGCGCAAGGCGGAGGAACTCATCGAGGCGGCTGCCGGCTACGCGCTCCTTCGCAACATCGCGGCAATGCCGCGCAAGGACTTGCGCGACGCCCTTGTCCCCTTCCTGAAGAGACTCCTGCTCTACCTCGTCGTCTTCGGCAAGACCGACAGGGCCGTTCAGCTCATCCAGCGCCACTGGGAGCAGCTCGGCGACGAGCAGTGGAAGGCCGAGGGCGCGCCCAAGACGGAGCAGTTCATCCGCGGATGCGCCCTGCTTCAGGTGGCCAACCTGGTCGAGGAGACGGGCAATCTGCCCGCCGCTGCCCGGCTCCTGCTGCGGGCATACAACTCGTTCGGCTTCGACACGAGGAAGCCGGCGGCGGACCCGAGGGAGGAGCAGGTCTTCCGGCAGGCACTCCTTGCCTGCGCGAAGGTCAAGGCAGGCGCCGGAGCTGGCGAGTACAGCCGCTGGACAGATGAGCCTCTCCCGAAGTATGAGGATACCAAGGTTCTCCGAAAGACCTTCCAGGCGCTTCTGGATCAACTGGCAGATGCCTACCTGAAGCAGGACGTGGAGGGCGCCCTGAAGCTCTTTAGTGAGCCGGAGAAGGTGAAGAAGGTGGTCACACAGGCATTCGGCCAGGAGCCGCGGTTCCGTTCCCTTAGCTGGACCGTTCAGCAGATCACCCCGGTCAAGACCACCGACACGCGGGCCTTCGTCGAGTGTGAGTGCACCGGCACCCGCGTAACCGGGGAGAAGCGGAGCGGGCCCAAGCCTTTCCTCTTTGTCCGTAGCGATGGCAATTGGAAGCTCGGTGACTTCTGAGGGCCGGTGGCGCAGAGCGCCATCCCCGGACTGCTCTCCGGTTTCGGTAACGGACTCCGGGGGAGGGTGCCGACTAGAGAAGAACTGGTGCTTGCCGCTTAGGTTGTAGGTTGTGGCCCGACCCTACCTCCCGCGGAGCCGGGGACCAAGGGGAGCATGGGGTAGCAAGCACATGTTGGGCCTCAACCAGCCGTCGTACACAAGCCCTTGTGGTGAAACAGGTCGGGAGAGAACCGGGGAGCATGGGGAGCATGGGGACCAAGCACATGTTGTGGCTTGGGCCTGCTGGCACACAACCCGTAGGGGCCATCGGAGGACGGGGTCGCGCCGGGACGGATCAGCGAGGAGCCTGGACGCTCTTTCCGCCGAAGGCGATGCGGGTGCCGTCGAAGAGGAGGAGGACGGGCCTCGGGCCGCCCAGGCGGATGAGGCCGGAGCGGCCGTCGAAGGCAACCTTGCCCTCGTGGAATTGAACGGGCTGCGGGGTGAGGAAGAGGTAGTCCTCGAAGCCAGTCCCCTTGATGTGGTAGCCGGGGCCGAAGGGTTTCACATCGAGGGGCTCGCCCCAGGTGATGAGGTTCAGATGGCCGTCGCCCGCGGGGCGGGTCAGGGTGAGGCGCTGCTGGTTGAGGAGGGGGTCGGTAGCGATCTCGACCTTCGCCGGCTCCTTGCCGAGGGGGTAGAGGAGCACGTCAAGTCCGAGGCGGCCGGGGCAGAAGAAGTGGCTGCCGCGGCGCTCGATCCTGTGGACGAGGAGGGGGAGGACGAAGTTGGACGTGTCCTCGGCGTCGTCGCGGATGGCGAAGTAGTGGTTCTTGGCGAAGACGATGGTGCGGGCGGCCTTGGCGTCGGGGAAGACGCCGCGGCAGTAGTCGGCGGCGGGGTCGAGAGCGAAGCGCTCGACGCGGCCGTTGCCCAGGTAGCGGTGTTCGGACCCGAGGGTGAGGGTGGCGTGGCGGGCGGGGATGAAGTTCTCGTCGCCGTCGAGCGAGAGGGGGCGGTTGCGGGCGTAGAGGACGAAGCTGCCCTCGGAGGCGTGGTAGCGGTAGCCGCCCGTGCCGCACTTGAAGAGGAGGTAGCTCTCGCGGCCGGTGCCCCAGGCGCCGCGGAAGCAGAAGCCGTATTGGGGCAGGTTCTCGGAGGCGAGGGACTTCATCGTCGCCTTCTCGACGAAGGCTGAGTCCATCTGGGCGATGAGGTGCCCCTTGATGTCAATGCCTGCCTTGCTGCTGATGTCGAAGCCGCCGGCCTTCCAGGCGCCGAGGAGGTCGCGGGCCAGGTCGCGGCGGCCGGCGCGAGCGGCGACGAGGCCGTAGAGGCCGATGCCGTCCTGGATGGAATGGCCGCCTTCGCCGCCGTGGTCGCCGACGCCCGGGTGGCGGCGGCCCTTCGACACGTCGGCGTAGGACTTGCCGGCGGGCAGGCCGTCAATGCACACGTTGTCGTCGAGGGGGTGCTCTGGGGTGACGGTTCGTGCGGCGAAGCGGAGGAAGAGCTCGTGCTTCGGCAGGCCGAAGGGGTCGTAGCGTGACCAGCGGCAGTTGAGGAGTCGGGCGTTCATGGCCGCGGCGGTGCGCAGGCTCCAGAGGTAGTAGCAGCCGAGGTTCTCTTGCCACTTGCCGCTCACGTCGCTGGTGAAGGCGATGAGGGATTCCCTGAATTGGTTGATGGCGCGCTCGACGAGCTTCGGGGCGTCGGGATGGGTGGGGAAGCAGAGGGCGAAGGCGGTGAGGGCGTCGAGGCGGCTGAAGTCGAAGTTGCGGTGGCCCGCGTGGTAGCGCCAGGCCATGAAGTCGCCGCTGTCGAGGGCGTAGGCGACGAACATCATGCGGGCGCGAATGGTGCGAAGCGCTGCCTCGTCGTGGATGTTCGAGTTGGCGAGCGCGTCGTAGACGTCGGCGCTGGAGTAGGGGAACCCTCGGATGGGGACGGGGGACCAGATGTTGGAGCGCATCTTGCCGGCTCGGACGCCTGGCACGCAGTCGCCGCGCGGCGTGCAGTCGCGCACGGCCCAGGCCCGCTCGGGGTCGCCGGTGAAGAGGAACTCGATGGCGGCGGGCGGGCGCTCGTAGAAGAGGGACTGGAAGTGTTGGACGCGGCGCGGCTCGGCAATGAGCTTCATCAGCGGGTCGGTCTTCAGGGCGCGGGCGACCTGGGCCAGGCGGTCGCGGGGGACGACGAGGCGGGGATGGCTGTCGAGCGGCTCCTCATCCCAGTCGAGCACGAGGTCTTTGTACCAATCGAGGGTCGTCTCGCCCACGCAGGCGCGGAGGTCGGCGGCCTTGTTTGGCGCGTCGTCCTTGGGCGTGACGGCGAGTCCCCAGCGACGCTCGCCCGCGAAGAAGGGATAGGAGAAATGGGCGTCGCCCTTCTCCTCGAACGCGTCAATCGAGTCGCGGCCGCCCGCGTGGGGGTCGCCGTTCCAGCGGCTCTTGTCGCCGAACGTGGCGGCGCGCCAGCGCTCCTGGCTCTGGACCAGCCAGTCGCCGGGATGGATGGTGAAGCAGGTGATGAGGTCGTTGGCGTCGGGGGTGTCGCGGAAGAAGCCTGCGGCGTCGCCCTCGCCGGGCGGCGCCCACATGATGTAGCGGTGCATCTGGATGAGGTTTCGGCGGGACTGGCAGGAGATGGCCTGGACGTGGAGCTTGTTGATCCAGCAGAGCGCGGCGCGATTGGGCTGGAAATCTGCGAAGACGCTGAAGCGGAACTCGCCGGTGGACAGGCCGCGGCACTTTTCGGCGACGAGGACGTATGGCTCGCCCGAGAGAAAGGTCAGGGTCGCCTCGTAGGCGCCGCCTTCCTCGAAGCCGTACTCGAGGCGCAGGCGGCGCATCAGCGGCCCGTCCTCGACCCACGTCGAGGCCATGCGCGTCACCTGCCCCCGGCCGATGAGTGAGCCTTTGCCTCGCCAGACGCCATCGGGGCCTTTGACGGCGAAGATGGGCGCCGGGGCGGATGAGACATGCATCGCTGGGGGAATGGGTCGCGGTGGGCCGGCCGGCACGCGGAAGCTGGCCACGCCCGACGAGACCTCAAGGGTGTTCCCCTCGGCCTTCTTGACCGAGAGGTTGGATTCGAATTGTGGCGGCTTTGCCTCCTGGTCCCCGCCGAAGAGGAAGTAGGCGGCCATGCCCGATGCGGGCAGGCTGGAGAAGAAGGTGAGCGTGCCCGTGTTGCCCTCGCCTGCCATGAACTGGAAGGGGACGGGGAGGCCGTGGAGGTCCACGAGGCGCAGCGATGAGGGTTTCACGCGGCGGGGCAGCTCGATGGCGTAGTGGAGGGGCGAGCGGGGCCAGGGGCGGCCCGTCCAGTCGCGGAGCACGAACGTGCGGATGCATCGGCGCTCCCGGCCCTGTGGCGACAAGCGTCCCGCTTGTCGGCCCTCCGCAAGCGAGACGCTTGCGGCTACGTCGTCGAACGCCACCTCCGGCAGCGCGGGGTCGGGCAGGCGCTTGAGGGGCGTGCGGCCGAAGCGGATGTCCATCGTCTTGCGGTCGTTGAGCTCCAGCGGAAAGGTCTTGGGGCCGAAGGTGGTGGAGAGGCAGGTGGGCGGGTCGTCGGGCTTCGTGGCGGCGAGGAACTCGTATTGGACGTGATATGGCAGGCTGCGGAAGGCGTAGCGCCCCTCCCCGTCGCTCTTCGTGCGGGCGAGGATCAGGTGCTTCTCCTCGCGGATGGGCGACAGGCGGGCGAGGGCGACGGTGGCGTTGGGGACGGGCCGACCGCGCTCGTCGAGCACCTGGCCGGCGATGGAGGGCATGCCGGCCAGGTCGCGGTCGAGGTTGGCCTGCGCCCGTGGGCTGACGAGTGGGCGGATGCGTTTCATCTCTTCGGCTGCCGCGTCGTACTGGCCGTCGAGCTGGTAGAGGCCGAGCAGGCTCAGGTGGCAGTGTTCGACCCACTTGCCCTTCGGATAGGTCTCGACATACCAGAGGTAGACCTTTCGTGCCGGCTCGATGCCGTCCGAGCGCAGGCGGGCGAGTGCGAGGCCGCCCAGGGCGTCGCGCGCCCAATCGCTGTCAGGCCACTCCCGTACGATGTCGAGCGGCACCTGGAGCGCCTCGGCGTCCATCCGCTGTAGCCGCAGGTTGCGCGCGAGCCGCTCGTACATCGCCTTCTTCAGCTCGGGCGTCGTGGCGTTCTGAATGGCCTGACGCTGGAGGTCGAGCGACTCCTTGCCACGCCGGCTGCGGCGATAGGCGTCGGCCAGGATGTCGAGGAGGCGCGGGTCGCCTGGGAAGCGTTCGAGGGCGGCCTTGACGACGGCCTCGGCGCCCTCGATCCAGTCGCGGCGTTCGTTCAGCAGCGGCCTCGCCGCGCGGTCCACCACCTCCGCCGTCACCTTGTCCCCGTAGCGGACCAGCATGAGCTTGTAGTAGTCGAGCGAGCGATACGCCTCGGAGTCACGGATGCCGGCGACGAACAGCTCGATGCCTTCCTTCTCGGGGAAGTCGGGGGGCAGCTCCTTGAGCGCCGCGATACGCTTGTCGCCGGTTGTGGCCCCGAAGAGGGCTTTGTACACGGCCGCGCGCTGGTCGGGGCCAAGAGGCGACTTGAGGAGGGAACGGCACTCGGCCTCGATGGCCGCCGCATCGCGGATCTTCTCGAGCGAGCGCAGGCGGGCAAGCGGATCGGCCCCCTCGCCTGCGAAGCACCACCCGAGGCACAGCGCCAACAAGGGTCGAGCAAGCGCCTTCATGGCCGACTCCCAGCAAAGAGTTGTGGCTGGCACCTGGCATCACCCACAGCGTATCGGCCCGGCCCCCGTGGGTCAACAACGCGTCCGCGCGATGCGGGACAGACCGGGCGTCGTGTGACGGGTGGGCGAACGGACTCGATTACTGACCTCTGGAACTGCGTAATCAGCGCCCGCCGCCTGGCAAGGCGCAGCGGAGCGCTCGGTGCGCGGCCGGCGAGGCTCATTATGCACCTTGTGGGCTTTGGCACATTTCCCCTCGGGGTCCCGGCTGATGACCAGCAGCACAGGCACCGCCCGCAAGACGTTCCACCGTACCCAGTCACTGCCCCAAGTCAAAGTGCAGTTGAGGTCGGCCCCCGCCCTCCCGCTTGCGGCGGGCGCGGGCATGATGTACGATCCGACCGAGGATGACAATGCCCACACAAGGGGAACCGCAGCCGACCTTTCTGCCCATGACCCGCGCGGAGATGGCGCGCCTCGGGTGGCAGGAGCTGGATGTGCTCCTTGTGACCGGCGACGCGTACGTGGACCACCCCGCGTTCGGGGCGGCGCTGCTCGGGCGGTGGCTCGTCCACCACGGCTATCGCGTCGGCATCGTGGCGCAGCCTAGGTGGGACACGGCGGATGACGTGGCCCGGCTCGGCCGCCCGCGGCTGTTCGCGGGCGTGACGGCCGGGGCGCTCGACTCGATGCTCGCCCACTACACGGCCTTCCGCAAGAAGCGGCACGACGATGCCTACACGCCCGGCGGCCGCGCGGGGGCGAGGCCGAATCGCGCCACCATCGTCTACGCCAACCTCGTGCTGCGGGCCTTCTCCGGCCTCCCAGTCGTCATCGGCGGCATCGAAGCCTCGATGCGCCGGGCCAGCCATTACGACTTCTGGACCGACAAGCTCCGCCGCTCGATCCTCCTCGACAGCAAGGCCGACCTGCTCATCTGCGGCATGGCGGAGAGGGCGATTCTGGAGGTGGCCGAGCGGCTCCGGGACGCGGCTGCGTGCCGCGTGCCGCGTGCCGCGTGCCCGGAAGAAGCCTTACGTGGGGTGCGGGGGACGGCGGTTGCTTTGTCTGATCGGCCTGATCCGACGGATCCGACGGATCGGTCGGATCGGCCAGTGTGGACGCTTCCCTCGCACGAGGAAATCGCGGCCGAGCCCAAGAAGCTGATGGCGGCCACGCTGCTGCTCGAACGCCAGGTGCACGACGGCTCCGCCTGGGCCACGCAGGCCGCAGGCAATCGGACCGTGGTTTTCGCCCCGCCCGCCGAGCCGCTGACGACCGAAGAGCTGGATGCGCTCTACGCGCTGCCCTTCACGCGGCGGCCACATCCTCTCTATGGTTCAGGGGAGGGACCAGGCGAGAGGCAAGGGTCGCCCCAAGGGTACACCCTCCCCCTGCCCCCTCCCTCTGAGAGGGAGGGGGGTCGGGGCCCGATCCCGGCGTGGGAGGGGGGTCGGGGGCCGATCCCTGCGGCCGAGATGGTGCAGTTCAGCCTCACGACACATCGGGGCTGCGCGGGGGGCTGCTCGTTCTGCGCGCTGGCGCTGCACCAAGGGCGCCGCATCCGCTCGCGGAGCCGCCAGTCCATCCTCGACGAGGCGGGTCGCCTCACGCGGCACCCCGACTGGAAGGGGAGCCTGAGCGATGCCGGCGGCCCGACGGCGAATCTGTGGGGAGCGCGCTGCACGGCAGAAAAGGGGACATTCTACTTTTCTGCCGCAGAAAAGTTGAATGTCCCCTTTTCTGCCTGCCACCGCGCGAGCTGCCTCCACCCGAGCATCTGCGGGCACTTCAAGGTGGACCAGGCGGCCCTGGCCGACCTGCTCCGCAGCATCGCCCGATTGCCCGGCGTCAAGCACGTGCGGACCGCCAGCGGCGTGCGGCACGACGTGGCGATGCTCGACGAGGGCTACGTGCGGGCGCTCGTCGGCGAATTCACCGGCGGCCAACTCAAGCTCGCGCCCGAGCATTCGTGCGACCGCGTGCTGTGGCTGATGCGCAAGCCCGCCTTCGCCGCATTCGAGCGGTTCCTCACGGTCTTCGAGCGCCTCTCGCGCGAGGCGGGGAAGGAGCAATACGTCGTGCCCTACCTCCTCAGCGCTTTCCCCGGCTGCACGGATGCCGATATGCGGGCGCTGGCGGCGTGGCTGCGGCGGCGCGGCTGGCGGCCCCAGCAGGTGCAGTGCTTCATCCCCACCCCCGGCACCGTGGCCACGGCCATGTTCTACGCGGGCATTGACCCCGAGGGCAATCCCATCCCCGTGGCCCGCACGGATGCGGAGCGGATGAGGCAGCACTACATCCTGGCGCCGGCGAAGAGGGAAAGCCGACGCGTGACGCGTGACGCGTGACTGGAGGAAGGACGCCGGTGCGCTGGAAGCGGTGCTACACCCCCCTCGCCTTGGTTGTGGCGGCGCTCGCGTGCGAGATGGCCGCCATCGCGGCACTGGCCCCGTCGTCGCGCCGAAAGGTGGTCTTCGCGGACGACCGTTTCGCGCTCGACTACCAGGTGTTCTACGACGCCAGCGTGGCCCTCCGCAAGGGCGACAATCCGTACCAGTCTATTCGCTACGTCACCCCGCCTACGGCAGCGCTGCTCAACCGACCGCTCGCGCTCTTGCCCTTCGGGACGGCAGCGTGGGTAGCCGCGGCGGGAACCGTGCTGTGCCTGCTCCTGGCGCAGGCGGCGGCCACGACCGCCTTCTTCTCCCTGCGTACGCGAGAGGGGTGGACGGTGCTGGGGCTCGGCGTGGCCGCCATGGCCCTCAGCTATCCCGTCTACTTCCTCGTCTACCGCGGCAACATAGACGCCTTTGTGCTCGCCCCGATGTGCGTCGCGCTGTTGCTGAGCGGGACGCGCGGTGTGGTGGGGGGAGCGTGCCTGGGGCTGGCGGCGGCGCTGAAGGTCTATCCTGCGCTGCTGGCCGTGCCGCTGGCGATTCAGCGGCGGTGGCGGGTGTTGGCGAGCGCGGGCGTGGTCGTGGCGCTCTTCATCGCGATGACGCCGGGGTTGTGGGCCGGGGCCGTGCGGCGCATGCTCTGGCGGTCCTCGTGCTTCGAGATGACGGAGAACGGTAGCCTGGCCTGCACGTTTGCGTTCCTGGGCGAGGCAGCGGGGCTGCCTGCGAGCCGAAGCGTCTGGCGGGTCCTCGGGCTGATCGCGTTCGGCCTGCTGCTCGGGCTGAGCATTTGGGCCGATTCTCGGCGGCGACTGCGCCACGACGAGGCGGCAGCGTGGATGTACCTGCCCTTCATGGTAGCGGTGCCCGAGTTGAGCTTCCACTACAGCCTCGTCGTCGCGCTGCCGTTGCTGCCTGTGGTGGCGCACCTGTGGAACCGTCGGGGCGCCAAGGGGCTGAGGCTGATCGTCGTGGGACTGGTCCTGGCGCAGGTGCAGGCCGTGGCACTGGCGTGCCTCGGGGGCAGTGGCCTGCCGCATGCCATCCCGGGTGTGGGGCTGTTCCTCGTCCTGCTCGGCTGCACGCGCTGGAAGCTGTCGGGAGACTCGGCATGATCTGAGAGGCCCTCACCCCTCTCCCTTCCCCCTCCCTGAGAGGGAGGGGGGTCCCAACCCCTCTCCCTTGAGGGAGAGGGAAGGGTGAGGGTGAGACGCGGGGATTTGGCCGGCGCCCAACCCTCCCCCCACCCCTCCCTGAGAGGGAGGGGGGTTGAGCGGGCGGACCTGGAGAGCGGGCTGATGAAGCGTGGGTACGAGATTGCCGCGTTCGCGTTCCTGGCCGCGTATGCGGCGCTGCACGTGGCCGCGGGGCTGGCCGTGCCGGGCGAGCGGTTGTGGGGAGCGGACATTATGCGGTTCTGCCGCGGGTGGCAGGTGGGGGTATTCGCGTGCCTGGTGGCGGGGTCGCTGGGGCTGGCGTGGCCGGCATTCGCGGCGCAGGTCGAGGCGGCCGTGGCCTGGCTGGGCTCGCGGCTCGGGGCTCGCGGCTCGCGGTTGCCTCTCACGCATGCCGTGCTCTTCGTCGTGAGCGCGGCGGCGCTGTTCCTGCTGGGAACGGAGTATTCGGGCGGGGACGCTAGCTGGATGTGGGAGGCGGGGAAGCTGCCGCTGTTCCTGAAGCGGTCGCCGCTGTCGTCGGCGCCGCTGGTCGTGGGCACGTGGGCGGGCGGGGCGTTGGGCGCGGGCTACCTGCCGTCGCTCCAGGCCACGATCACGCTCGTGGGCGCGCTGAGCGTGTGCGGGCTGTTCCAGTTGTTCCTGACGCTGTTCGGGGACAGGGCTCGGGCCTGGGCGTTCGTGGCCGTGGCGCTGTCGAGCTACGGGATGAGCCGGCTGCTGCCGGGCTACATCGAGGTCTACGGGGTCACGCTACTGTTCCTCATCCTCTTCGAGTGCGCCCTCGTGAGCTACTGCCTGCGGGGGCGGGGGCTGGTGCTGCTCCTGGCCGCGCTGGGGGCATTCGTGCTCGCGCACATTCAGGCGCTCGTCGCCGTGCCGGGCGTTTTCGTGCTCGGAGTGGCGAGGGAGCGTCGGCGGAAGCGCCTCTGGCGGTTTCTTGCGCTCTGGGCGCTTCTTGCTCTGGTGCTGGCCGGCCTCTACCCACTGCTCAAGCACAGGGGGCAGTCGTTTGACCTGGGGTCGGCCCTGGTGCAGCTCGTGCAGCCTGGGGAGGGCGGCTCGCGGTTCTGGTCCACGAACACGGACGAGGGGGGGCCGCTGGTCGCGCCGGCCCGCGTGCTGCTGTCGGGGGGGCACTGGCTGAACGTGCTGAACGTCCACCTGCTCGTGTCCGGGATTGGCTTGGGCCTGCTCGCGCCTGGGCTGGTGTTGTGGCGGCGGGCGGGGAAGGGGGACGCGCTGATCGCGATGAGCGCGGCGAACTACGCGCTGTACTTCGCCGGCACCGTGCTCTTCTACAACTACTTTCAGCCGGTGGAGCGGGACTGGGATATGTTCGGCCCTGGGGCGCTCTACCTGGTGGTGCTGGCGGCGGCTCTGTGGCGGGGCCTGCCGACGGGTAGCCTGCGGCGGGCGCTTCTCATCGTCCTGCCCGTGGCGGGGTGGGTGACGCTTCTGTGGCTGGCCCAGCAGGCGGGGGTGCTGGGCGTGGCCCCGCCGCCGGCGATACGGGTCAGCTTCGCCCTGCCTGGCTGAGCGGTTTGCGCCGCGGCCCGCCACTGGTAGAATGAGGTCGCTTGCAGGAATGCCGCTATGCCTGATGAGGTCGAGCTCAGCGTCGTCGCTCCGATGTTCAACGAGGAGGAGAACATCGCGGAGACGGCGCGCCGCGTGCGCGAGGCCCTGGCCGCCTTCCCCGGCTCGTGGGAGCTGGTGATGGTGGACGACGGGAGCACCGACGGGTCGCGCGCGCGGGCCGAGGCCGAGGCAGCCGCGGACCCCCGCGTGCGCGTGGTGGGCTACACGCCGAACGCGGGCCGCGGGCGGGCGCTCCGCACCGGCTTCGCCGCCGCGCGGGGGCGCTTCGTGGTGACCGTGGACTTCGACCTGAGCTACGAGCCGTCGCACATCCTGCGCCTGCACGCGGCGCTGGAGGGCGGCCCCGACGTGGTGCTGGCTTCGGCTTACATGCCGGGCGGCACGAGCGAGGGGGTCTCGTGGAAGCGGCTGCTCCCGAGCCGACTGGGCAACTGGGTGCTGCGCTTCGCGTGGCCGAAGCGCATCTACACTTCGACCTGTGTTGTCCGCGGCTACCGCCGCGCGGCGCTCGAACGCCTGGCGCTCACGGAGGACGGCAAGGAAATCCACCTCCAGATTCTCAGCGAGGCATTCGACAGGGGGCTGCGGGTCGAGGAGATTCCCGGCCATTTGCGCGCCCGGTCGCGCGGCAAGTCGAAGGCCCGCCTCGGCGGCACCATCGGCAGCCATCTGCGGTTCCTGACCCGGCGGCGCCCGGGGCTGTGCGTGGCCGTGGCCGCCGCAGCCCTGGCCGTGGCCGGCCTGGCGCTCTGGGCACTCGTGCGGTAAAGGGAAGAGGAAGGAGCAAGCGATGGGAAAGGCACTTGTGACCCTCGCCGTCTGGTTGATCCCATTGGTGGCTCTGGCCGGCGAAGAGCGGCCCAGGCCCGAACTCCCCGAGCAGCGGGGCCAGGATGCCGAGCAAAGGATCAGAGAAGTCCTCGCGGCGAGGAGGGTGACGTTCGACTTCGTGGAGACGCCGCTGGCCGACGTGGTGAACTTCCTGGCGGCGCTCGTGGACGCGAACATGGTGGTGCTCCCCGGCGTGAACAAGCAGGCGGCGGTGACCCTGCGGGTGAACGAGATGCCCCTGGGCCAGGCCCTCCAGTGGATCGCCAGACTGGTGGGTGCGCGAGTGGACGTGCGCGAGGGCGCCGTGGTCATCGAGCCGGGGCGGGACGAGCGCCGCGAGCCGCCCCCAGGCCCTCGCCGGCCGTTCGGGCGGGCCACTCTGTCCCTCGGTCCAGGGCTCACCATCGAGATGGAACTCGGCGAGGACGACTTGCGGCCCGAGGCGCGCCAGCTCCTCCTCTTCCTCCTCCACCGCCAGATCATGGGCGAGGCGCAGAAGCACGACCCAAAGGCCATCCAGGAGTTCATGGAGGGCATGGCAAAGCAGCGGCAGATGGAGGCCGAGATGCGCCGGGGCCACGAGACCCTGAGGCAGGCGATGATGGACGCTGATGCCCGCCTGCGGGAGGCGGAGGCCCGCATCAGGGCCGCTGAGGAGGCCCGGCGCCGCGCCGAGGAAGAGGCCCGCCGGGCCCGCGAGCGGCGCGAGCGGCCCGAAGGCGGCGAACGAAAGGGCGAGTTCTGAGGCGATCCCTAACAGTGATGCCGCGCGCTCCACTATACCTGTGAGGAGCAGGACGCCCGATGGAGGCGGAGACGGACCTTGCGAGCCTGGTGGTCGCGGCGAGGGCCGGCTCCGAGGAGGCCTGGCGGCGGCTCGTCGAGGCCCATCAGGCCCCCCTCCTGCGGCTCGCCTGGGCGCTGACTGGCGACCGCGAGCTGGCGGCTGACATCGTTCAGGACGCGCTGGTCGAGGCGTTCCTCCGCATCCGACAGCTCCGGGCGCCAGGGGCCTTCAGCGGCTGGGTGCGGACGATTCTGGTGCGAACCGCCCAGCGGCGGCGCTCCCGGCCCAAGCCGTCGCCCGAGCGAGAGAGGGAGGACGCGCGGACGCCGGAGACCACAGCCGTGGGGGCGGAGCTTCGGCAGGCCGTGGACAGGGCGCTCGCCGCGCTCTCCCCTGCCTGCCGCGAGGCGTTGGCCCTGGCGATGGAAGGTAGCCTCAGCTCCGAGCAGGCCGCCGCCGTACTCGGCTGCTCGCCCGGCGCCTATCGCGTGCGGCTGCACGAGGCCCGACGGCGGATGCGGGAGCGCCTGGCCGAGTTCCTGAAGGAGTAGCCCGTGGACGCCTCTGATGACCGCAACCTCGACGCCTTGCTCCGCGCGGCTGCGCCCGAGGGCGTGCCCGAGGGCCTGGCCGGCCGCGTCCTGGCCACGGCCCGCGCCCGGCAGCGGCGCGGCCGGCTCGTGCGGTGGACCGTCGCCACAGCCGCGGTCCTGGCAGCGGGCGTCGCGGTGCGCCTGTGGCTCGACAGCCACGCCGGCTCCCTGCGGGGCCTGGCGGCGAGGACGGAGGTCGTGGCGCCCCTGCCGAGGCACGAGGCCGAGGAGCGGCCCGCGTCGGCCAGCTTCGCCGTTGTCCTCCCTTCGTCGGGCGCGGCTACCCATAGCGTGATGATGGCGCGGTTCGACGGCCGGGTCGCCATCTGCGCCCGGCCAAAGGCCGTGGAGGACGAGTTCGGCCCGACACCCCGGGCGATGGTCGCCTCGATCTCAGTGGATTAGGAGACAGGACGATGAGGCACGTGTTCGTGGCATTGGCGGTGGCACTTTGGGTCGGCCGGCTGGGATTCGCCGAGGGAGCCGGGGGCGAGAAGCCGCCGAAGCCGGGCGCCAAGCCGGGCGCTGAGGCCAAGCCGGGCGCCAAGCCGGGTGCCGAGGCCAAGCCCGGCGCGGAGGCCAAGCCGGGCGGCGACACCGAGGCCGACAAGAAGATCAAAGACGTCCTGAAGACGAAAAGGGTGACGTTCGACTTCGTGGATACGCCCATCGGCGACGCGATGAATTTCATTCAGGACCTGCTCGGCGTGAACATGGTGGTGGACCCCGGCCTCGACAAGGGGCGGGTGGTCACGCTACGGGGCAACGACATGGCGGTTGGCCAGGCGCTCCAGTGGATTGCGAAGCTGGTGAACGCCAAAATGGAGGTGAAGGACGGCGCCGTGGTGATCCACGTGGCGGACGAGGGCGAGGTGGAGTTCGGGCCGAAGGGCAAGCCCGACAAGGGCATGGGGAAGCACGAACTGCGCCGCCTCGGCCTGGAGCCGCCCCTGGGCAAAGCCCTCATCCCCCTCGGCGACGGCACCAGCGTAGAGCTGAACCTGACCGAGGACGAGCTGCCCCCCGAGACCCGCCGGGCGCTCCTGACGCTCCTCCATAAGCAAATCGTCAAGGAGCTGACCAAGCACGACCCCAAGGCCGCCGCGGAGTTCCAGGAGCAACTGGCCCGGCGGGCGCACAAGCCGGTTGAGGAGCGCGTCAGAGACATCGCCGAGGAGCTCCGCGAACGCCTCCGCGACAAGGTGCACAAGCTCCCCAAGCTCCCCAAGCCCGAGGCCCCCGCCGAGGAGCACAAGGCGCAGTTCTGACCCCGCGTCCCGCGCCCCTCACTTAGGCCTGGGCTGCTCGATGCGCGGGAAGGTGAGGCGGCCGTGCCAGGAGGGGGGCTCGAAGCGGGGCAGGGTCACGCGAAAGGCGTCGGGTGCCTTCTCGCCCGCCGCCAGCCATCGCGGGGCCGGCATGGCCAACGGGGCCACGCCAGGTGCCCGCGGCGCCTCGGCCCAGTGCGGCAGGCGGGGAACCACGGGGGCGGGGACCATCGGCCGCCCCGCGAGCACCCCCAACATGTGAGTCGCGCGGTTGAGTTCCTGGACCATGCCATAGGCGGCCTGGCCCTGGGCGCCCGTGGCCCAAGGCGACAGGAAGTCCATCTCGGCCCGGAGCGTGCCGTAGCGGCAGCGCTGGACGAGGCCGCCGGCCCGCAGCGCGGCCTCGGCGATGCCGGTCCGCTCGCCGAAGCCCTTGAGAATCTCCTGGCACAGCTTGAGCGCCTCGTCGTGCTGCCCGCGCCCCATCTGCACCTTGGCGTAGGCGAGGACCGCGTTGGCCCGGTGCTCGTCAGGCTCGGCCTTGTCCAGGGCGACGCGGCGGATGACCGAGAGGGCCTCCTGCCAATCGGAAGCAGCCTCGCCTGCGACAGAATCGAGGACGACGAGGAGGACGACGACGAGGACGATTGGCCGAGCCATGTCTCACAGTCCCGCGAACGGGTCGGGGATGTTCTCGTTGCCGCTCTTGCCCTTGGGGCCGTGGTTGATGTAGTCGAAGACGCGGTCGAGCCCGCGGAACGAGGCAGTGTGCGCCTTGATGCCCACGAGGACGAGTTCCTGGGCCGCGGCGACGACCTGGGTCAGACTGGCGGCCTTGAAGGCGAGGAGGAACTGGCCTGCGGCCTCCTTGGGCTTGCCCCAGTAGACGTAGAGGTAGCCCTTCACGCGGTAGCCCTCGTAGGCCTTCGGCTGCGCGTCGAGCGCGGCCTGGAAGAGCTTGTTCGCCGCGGCGTCGAAGACAGGGTATTTCACCTTTGCCAGGTGGTTCACCGCGATGTCGTCGGGCGTGCCCGGCTTGCCGTCGGGGCCGGCGGTGCCGTAGCTTTGGAAGGCGAGGAACTCGTTGGCGCGGGCGAGGGTGCCGTCGCAGGCGAGGAATGCCTGGGCGAGGGCCTGGGCGGCGGCGCGGATGAATGCCTCGTCGCCCGCGGCGTCGTAGAGGATGCGGGCGGCGCCGAGGGCCTCGGGCCACTGGCTGTCGGCGCGATAGCTCTCGACGATCTTGGCCTGGGCTTGTTGGCACACGTCAGGTCTGAGCGGGCAGGAGGAGATGACGCGGAGGAGTTCGACGCGTGCCTCGGGGGCCTTCTTGAGTTCGAGCGACACCTCGGCAGCGCGGAGCAGCGGCTCAGCGGCGGACTCGGCGTCCTCGGCGCTTGCGGCGGCCTTGCGGTAGGCGGCGAGCGCCTCGTCGGGCTTCTTCAGCGAGCGCAACAAGTCGCCGCTCCGCAGGGCGAGAGCCGACTGAAGCCGCCGGTCGTCGGCATTCGCCTCGGCCAGTGCGGCCAGGGCCTTCAGCGCCGCCTCGACCTGGCCATCCTGGACCAGCGCCTCCACCTTGAGCATCGTCACCTCCCGCACCTGGGCGGGGTCCTTGTAGCGCGCGAGCATCTCGTCGCAGACCTTCACGCAGTCCTTGTACTGCTTCGCCGTCTGCTTGCCCTGCGCCTTCCGCAGCTCGTTCCTGAACTCCTTGGCGTCATCCGCGGCGAGACACGCCAGCGGTCCGAGGAGGGAGGCGAGGACGAGGGAGAGCCTCGCTTCTTTCATCCTTCCATTCATCCACCCATCCATCTCTTACTCCCAGGGATTGACCTGAAGCGTCTGCCACTTCGCCTCGTTCACCCAGCGGTCGTCGTCCTCGCGGTCCTTGGCCAGGGCGCGGAAGGCCTCCTCGGTGCCGCAGACCTGCATCATCTCGACGGCTGCGAGGCGGACGATCGGGTCGGGGTGCTTGAGGTGGGGGACCATCTCCTTCATCGCGCCGATGCGGTGGAGGGCCTTGGCCGCGGCGCGGCGAAGCACGATGTCCTTGTGGTCGAGGAAGCCGAGGAGCGGCTCGATGGCCTCGCGGAGCCGCCACCAGCCGGCGAGGCGGACGGCGGCGGTCTTCGCGGCGATGTCGTCGGAGCGCAGGCCGTCGAGGACCGCCTTGGCCGTGGCCTCGGGGGCCTTGCCGGGGCAGATGCCGCAGAGCGTACGGAGGAAGAAATCCACCGTGTGGTCGCGGGCGTTCACCGGCTGGTTCGTGCCCCACTTGTGGGAGACGGCTTCGAGGAGCTGGCCTTTGCCGTAGAGCTTCCAGACCGGGCGGACCGCCTCGAAGAGGTCGGGGTTGTCCGCGTTGATGACGAGGAACGGGCGTGGGGCGACGAAGGCCATCATCTCCTGGGTGAGGAAGGGGAGGGGATTGGTCGCCACGCTGCGGCGGCTGTAGTACATCGCGGGGTTCGTGCGGGTGGCGATGCCCAGGTTGTCGCCCTGGCGCGCCCAGAAGGGCGGGCTCCAGAAGGCGCTGTCGTAGTGCCGCACGTAGCTGTGGCAGGTGCAGCTCGCCACGAAGCAGGCCAGCCGGTCCTCGTGGCTGGCGATGAAGGGAATGAGGTCGGCGCCGTAGACGTGGCCCCAGTAGCCCACGAGGAGTGGAGCCGCGAGCT
>Ga0194112_10005198_pt1 | contig 17554 bp, 18 predicted proteins | sample TA2MahC400mmetaG_FD_146191 | JGI IMG/M metagenome (GOLD analysis project Ga0194112, IMG submission 146191) | Freshwater microbial communities from Lake Tanganyika, Tanzania - TA2015016 Mahale Deep Cast 400m | ecosystem: Environmental > Aquatic > Freshwater > Lake | place: Tanzania: Lake... | reverse complement strand
ACCGTCTGGCGGGCGCTGGAACCGGAGGCGTAGAGCACGATCTCCCCCACCCCGGCCCCGACGGCGTCGGCCGCCACCACGTAGGCCCCGGTCTCGGCGCGGTCTACGTCGATCTGGCGCAGGACGAGGAACTTGAGACCCTCCAGGGTCCCCTCCTTGCGGCTGGCGACCAGCGTGCCGACGACGCGGCCCAGGAACACGGGCTACCCCGCCGCTCAGCCGGCGATCTCCGCCTCGGCCTCGTCCGTGCGGCCGAGCGGGAGCACCAGGTCGATGTTGACGTGCGGCCGGGCGATGACGTGGGTGGAGATGACCTCGCCGACCTTCTCGGCGCCCCGGGTCCCCGCCTCGACCGCCGCCTTCACCGCGGCGACGTCGCCGCGCACCACGGCGGTCACATAGCCGCCGCCGGTCTTCTCGTAAGAGACCAGTTCGACCTTGGCGGCCTTGACCATCGCGTCGGCGGCCTCGACCATCGCCGGGAATCCGCGGCATTCGATCATGCCGAGTGCTTCTGCCATGGGCTCTCCTTGCCTCGTCCCTCGCTAGCTCAACCCTTGTCGTCCATGGGGCGGCCGGTGATCCCTTCCAGGGCGGCGACCGCCGCCCGCCAGCCGACGTCGATGTCGCGCTCCTCCCCGCCCAGGTAGACGCGGCCCAGGGAGCCGAACGAGCGCACCTCGAGGATGGTGATGTGCGCCGCCTTCTCCGCCTCGTTGGCCGCCAGGGCGGCATAGGAGGCCGGCTCCATCTCGAGCACATACAGGGTCTGGCCCGGGATCAGCAGTTGGCCGTGGCGCATGCGGTTGATCAACTGCGCCTGGTGGTCGTCGATGCGGCGGATGATCTGGCTGCTGGCGATGCGCGGCTTGATGCGTTCGGACTCCTCGGCGCCGATGGCCGCCAGGATGGCGGCACCTGCGGCGCGCGTCTCGGCCTGCTCGGGAGAGTGCACCTCGAGCAGTCCGAAGTAGCGCTCCACGATCTGCATGCCGGGCTTCACCTTGGTGGCCTTCAGGGCCACATCGGTGAGGCGGTTGATCTCGATGCCGGGGCTGATCTCCACCATCAGCGAGGCATCGTTGGCCAGCGGCAGGAAGCCCTGGGCCACCGTGCCCAGGAAGGCGGCGTATTGCGGCTGGAGGCTGTCCAGAAAGGAATACCCGCGCAGATCGACGTCGCTCTTCACCCCGCTCCTCCCGACTCGCTGACGATAGCGATCCCGGCCGAGGCACCGATGCGCGTCGCCCCGGCGGCGATCATCTCTTCGGCGTCCTTGCGGGTCTTGATGCCCCCGGACGCCTTGATTCCCATCTCGGGGCCCACCGCTTCGCGCATCAGGGCCACGTCGTACACCGTGGCCCCGCCGGGGCCGAAGCCGGTGGAGGTCTTGACGAAGTGCGCCTTGGCTCGCTTCGCCAGGCGGCTGGCCACCACCTTCTCCTCGTCGGTGAGCAAGGCCGCCTCGATGATCACCTTGCACACCGCGCCCGCCTCCCGGCAGGCGTCGGCCACTCCGGCGATGTCGCGCTCCACCAGTTCGTAGTCGCCCGAGCGGAGCGCCCCGATGTTGATCACCATGTCGATTTCCCGGGCCCCGTCGCGAATGGCCTGACGGGCCTCCATGGCCTTCACCGCCGGGGTGTGGGCGCCCAACGGGAAGCCCACCACCGAGCAGGCCACCGCCTCGCTGCCCCGCAGGCTCGTCGCCACCCGGCGCACCCACGCCGGGTTCACGCAGACCGAGGCGAAGCCGTAGCGCCGCGCTTCGTCGCACATCCGGTCGACATCCTCGGCGGTGGCGTCGGCCCGCAGCAGGGTGTGATCGATGAAGCCGGCCAGGTCGGTGGGGACGTCGGCGCCGCTGCCGTTGTAGGAGATGCGGGAGGCCCCGGCGGCCACCACCTCGCGCACCTTCCCCGAGGAGTGAGAGGCGCAGTCTCCCGGGCAGAGCAGGCACTGGGCGAAAGCCTCGCCGGTCAGGGCGGTCAGCACCCTTCGGGTCACCGCCTCGACGATGGCTTCCCGGTCGGCGGTCACGAGGCCACCCGTCCCGCCGGGTAGCGTCGTTCCACGGCGTCGATCTTGGCCACGCGAGCCGCGTGGCGCCCGCCTCCCCAAGGCGTGGCCAGCCAGGCCTCCACAATCTGCCAGGCGAGGTTCTCGCCGATGAGGCCCGCCCCGAGGGTGAGCAGGTTGGCGTGGTTGTGCTCCCGGCTGTTCACCGCAGTGGAGACGTCGTAGCAGAGGGCGGCCCGGACCCCCGGCACCTTGTTGGCCACCATGGCCGAGCCGATCCCGGCGCCATCGACGGCGATGCCCCACCGGCAGCGGCCCGAGGCCACCGCCTCGGCCACTCTGAGGGCGTAGTCCGGGTAGTCCACCGCCTCGGTGGAGTCGGTGCCGCAGTCCTCCACGGCGTACCCCTTCTCCCGCAGGCGGAAGGCGAGCCGCTCCTTGAGCCTGAAGCCGCCGTGGTCGGCCCCGACGGCGATGGCGTCGCCCGGCCCCGGAGCGCCTTCGGCCCCGCCGGGCGGAGCGGCCGGGCCGGGAAGGACCGGAGCCGGGGAGGGCGCCGACGCTGGGGCGGCGGCCTCCACCGCGGCCGAACCCGGGGACTCCTCGGCCAGCACGTCGGCCACCACCCGGCGCACCAATGCCCGGATCTCCTCCTCGGAAGGGACGGGGCGCCCGGTCACGCCGGGATTATCCCACGAAGTGCCTCCCGGCAGCGGTCCTATGCTGGCCTCCTCTCGACCCGGGGGAGATCCGGCGTGGGCAGCGACCCCACCTCCATCTGGGAGCGGGGTGCGCCGCGAGTGCGCCGGCCCGCTCCTACGCCCGCGCCGCCACCCGTCCCCTCCCCCTCCCCCGCCCCCCGCCGTCTCGCCGAAGACCGGAAGGCCGCGGCCTCCCGCATCGACCTCAAGGAGGCGGCCCGGCGGTACGCCATCCCGGTCGCCACCCTGCAGGCGTGGTGCCGTTCCGGAGAGATCGACGCCGTGAGACAGGGCCGCCGCTGGATGGCCACCCCGGCTTCCGTCGCCGCTCGCCGTCGCCGCACCGGTGCAGAGCGCCGCACTCCCGGCCCCACTCCCGACGGGAACGCCATGCTGGTGCCGCGCGACGCCTGGGATCGCCTGCTCTCCCAGTTGGGCAACCTCCACGAGGCGGGCCAGCAGCTGGCCGAAGCGCGCGAGCGGGCCGCCCGAGCGGAGACCGAGGCCTCCTTCCTGCGCGAGCGCCTGGCCGAGATGCGCCGGGAGCGCGACGGGCTGCAGCAGCGACTGGAGGATGCCCCCGGAGCCGCGCCGCGGCGGTGGCTCCGCCTTCCCTTCCGCCGCCGGCCGCGGCCCTCGTAGGCGACGGGATGCGCGCCCGCATCTGGGCGGCCATCATCGTCTCCTCCATCGGCTGGGGGACGGCCGGGATCGCCACCCGTGCCGCCCTGCAGGAGGGAGTCGGCCCGTTCACCATCATCGGGCTGAGGATGCTGATCGCCGCCACGGCTCTCTTCGCCTACCTGGCGGCGCGCCGCCATCCCCTCCCCACCCGCCGCCTGTGGCTGCTGGGCGCCGTCATCGGCCTCACCAACCTCACCGCCCCCTACATCCTGTTCACCCTGGCGGTGCAGCACGCCTCGGCCGGCTTCCTGAGCCTCATCATCACCAACATCCCGCTGGCGACCGCGGTCTGGGCCCACTTCCTGCTCCCCGAGGAGAGCCTGAGCCCCCGCAAGGCGGTGGGCCTGCTGCTGGCGGCGAGCGGGGTGGCGCTGCTGCTGGCCACGGGCACCTCCGGCCTCGGCGACGCCGGCCGGGCGGGGCCGTCGGCCGCCATGGCCCTGAGCGGGGTGGTGATCGCCGCCTTCGGCGGGGTCCACGCCCGCCGTCACGCCCCCAACCACGACATCCTCGACCTGGCCGGCCCGCAGTTCGCCCTCGCCGCCGCGGTGCTGATTCCCACCATGCTGGCCACCGAGGGCCTCCCCACCGCGGTGTCGGCAGCCGGATGGGGCCTGGTGGTGTACATGGCCTTCACCGGCACGTTCATGCCCTTCCTGCTGTTCTTCTGGATGCTGCAGCGAGTCAGCGCCACCACCGCCTCCCTGCCCTCCTACCTCATCCCGGTGATCGCCGTCGCCGGCGGGGCCCTGCTCCTGGGAGAGGAGGTCACCTGGCTCATGGCCGGCGCCGGCGCCCTGATCCTGGCCGGGGTGGTCTTCACCGAGCGGGCCGAGCCGGGACCACCCGCCGCCGGGCCGGGCCCGGAAGTCGCTCTCTGAGAGAGGCTCCCTCGGGAGTTATCAAACCCTTCGGCTAGGTTGGCGGCGTGCCCGAGGCCATCATCTCCACGCAGGGTCTCGGCTTCGCTTACGGCAGCATCGTTGCCCTGCGCGACGTCACCCTCGAGATCCCGCCCGGATGTATCGGCCTCGTAGGAGCCAACGGGGCGGGCAAGACCACCCTCCTCAAGTTGCTGTTGGGGATCCTGAAGCCCGCCGAGGGGGCTGCCTGGGCCCTGGGCCACCCGGTGCCCGGTGCGGCCCTGGCGGTGCGCAGCCGGGTCGGGTACATGCCGGAGAGCGCCTGCCTGCCTCCCGACCAGACCGCCGCCGACTTCGTGGGCTACGCCGCCGAGCTGGCCGGGCTCTCCACCCGGGCCGCCCGTCAGCGGGCCAGCGACATCCTCGGCCTGGTGGGCCTCCACGAGGAGCGCTTCCGGCACATGGGCGGGTTCTCCACCGGGATGAAGCAGCGGGTGAAACTGGCCCAGGCCATCGTCCACGACCCGGACCTGGTCCTCCTAGATGAGCCCACCGCCGGCCTCGACCCGGAGGGCCGGGAGGAGATGCTGCAGTTGATCGGCCGTCTGGAGGGCTTCGGCATCAACGCCCTGGTCTCCTCCCATGTGCTCACCGACATCGAGCGGACCTGCCGGTGGGTGGTGATGCTCGACGGGGGCGGGGTGCTGCGCTCCGGTCCCCTGACCGACATCTCCGCCACCGACGAGGTGGCGGTGGAGGTGCTCGACGACCCCGGCCCGCTGGCTGCGGCCCTCGAGGCGGCGGGGGCGGCCGTCCAGGTCCTGGGCCGCACGGTGGTGGTGCGCGTCGGCGTCGCCGATCCCTTCGACATGGTGCGCGACGCCCTCGCCGACACCGGCGCCGCGGTGCGCCGCCTGGGGCCGCGGCGCACCACCCTGGAGGACGTGTACCTGCGCGGCGGCGGAGATGACTGAGGGCGTCGTCTACGACCTGGGCTACCGCCGCCACGAGGGCGAGCGGATGGGCCGAGCGGCGGCGACCCGGGCCCTGTACCGGGACGGCCTCCGCCGCGTGCTCGGCCTCAGGCGCCGGGCGCGGGCCAAGGTCCTGCCCTGGAGCCTGCTCGCCGTCGCCGTCCTCCCCGCCTCCGGCTTCATCGGGCTCGCCGTCTTCACCCGCGACCTGGGAATACAGGGCGTGGAGTTCTTCTCCCACGCCCAGTACTTCGATCTCACCGGGGTCATCGCCCTGCTCTTCGTCGCCATCGCCGCCGGGGAGTTGCTGGTTCCCGACCGGGCACATGGCGTCCTCCAGGTCTACGCCTCGCGCCCGCTGACGGCGGGCGACTACCTGCTGGGCCGGGCGGCCGGCCTGGCCACGGTGGTGTTCGGCTTCATGGAACTGCCCCACCTGGTCCTGTTCCTGGGCCGGGGGCCTGGGTCCCCCGACGGGTTCGGCTCGTACGCGGCGGCCAACGCCGGGATCCTGTGGCAGACCTCGCTGTCCTGCCTCGGCTACCTGGCCGCGCTGGCGCCGCCGGCTCTCCTCTTCGCCGCCTACGCCCGGCGCCCTGCTCTGGCCTCGGGGCCGTTCGTGGGTGTGATGCTGCTGCTCTCCCTGGCCACCCGGGCCCTGGTCGAGCAAGGGGACCTGCGGGTCTTCGCCCTCTTCGACCTGCGGCAGCACCCGGCCGTGGTCAAGGACTGGATCATGGGGAACCCCGGGCGTTGGGGCGAATACGGTCGGGCCGGTTTCGGCCCCTGGGTGTCGCTGCTGGTCATCGGCCTGGTTGCCCTCACCGCGGCCTACCTGCTGGTGCGCCGTTACCGGAGGCCGGCGTGAGCGCGGTCGCGGCCCCCGATTCCCCCTCCCCCGCCTGGGCGCCGCAGCCCACCATCGAGGTGCGCGCCGTCTCGAAGTGGTTCGGGCAAAAGGTGGCCGTGTCCGACCTCACCTGTGCCTTCGGGGCCGGAGTCACCGGCCTGCTCGGCCCCAACGGGGCAGGGAAGACCACCTTGCTGCGGATGCTCGTGGGCCTGCTCTCCCCCTCCGACGGCGCCGTCGCCGTCCTGGGCCGGGACCCCCGGCGCAACCCCGCGGTGTACCGCTCCCTGGCGATGGTGCCCGAGGAGGACGCCGTCTACGGCTTCCAGACGGCCCGCCAGTTCGTGCGCTATGCCGCCACCCTCTCCGGCGTTGGGACCGGGGCGGTGCAGCATGCCATCGCCGCCGTCGCCCTCGAAGATGCCGCCGACCGGCCCATCTCGGGGTTCAGCAAGGGCATGCGCCAACGGGCCAAAGTGGCCGCCGCCCTGGTGCTCGACACCCCCGTACTGGTGCTCGACGAGCCTCTCAACGGCACCGATCCGGTGCAGCGGGCCCATCTCATCGCCGCCTTCCGCCGCCTGGGCGCCGAGGGCCGCACCGTGGTGGTCTCCTCCCACATCCTGGCTGAGGTGGAACGCATGGCCGACCGGGTGCTGGCCATGGTCGACGGGAAACTGGCCGCCGCCGGCGACGTCGCCGCCATCCGCCGGGCGATGACGGACATTCCCTTCCGGGTGCGCCTGGAGACCGACGACCCTCACCGGCTCGCCGCCGCCCTGGTCGGCTCCGCGGCGGTGACCAGCGTGGCCGTGCAGGGGCGGGGGCTCACCGTGGAGACGGCCGACCCCGCCGGCCTGGGCAGGGCGGTAGCTCCCCTGGCCCGCTCTCTCGGCCTGCGCCTCTCGCTGTTCGAACCCGAGGACCTCTCCCTCGAGAGCGTCTTCCGCTACCTGGTGAGGGGCCGATGAGGGCCTTCGCCGCCCTGGTGGCCACCACCCTGCGCCAGCAGCTGGGAGGACGCCGCCTGCTCCTGCTGTTGGCCCTGGGGCTGATCCCCGCCGGGGTGCTGGCGGTGCTGCTGGCTCAGGAGCGCACCGCCGCCGGCGCCGTGCGAGCCTTCCACCAGGCGCCCCTGCCCATCCTGTTCTTCGTGGTGCTCCCGGTGGCCTCGCTGGTGTTGGGGGCCGGCGCCCTGGGAGACGAGCGACGCGACGGCACCCTCTCCTTCATCCTGTTGCGCCCGCTTCCGCGCACCATGCTCGCCGCGGCGAAGCTGCTGGGAGCCTGGTTGGCCGCCCTCAGCGTGGCCGCCATCGGCGCCGCCGCCGCGGGGCTCCTCCTGGGGGCCCGCTTCCACGAGTGGGGCGCCCTGGGGCCGCTCCTTCTCGCCGTGGCCCTGTCCTCGCTGGCCTACACCTCGGTGTTCCTCACCCTGGGCTACCTGACCGCCCGGGCGGTGCTGCTCGGCCTCGTCTACGTCTTCGTCTGGGAGAGCGGCATGACCTCTGCCATCCCGTCGCTGGCCTCGGTCTCCCTGATGCGCATCGGCCTCAGCGCCTATGGGCGGGGCGGCATCGAGGACCTGCTCGGCGTCGTGCGGCCGGGTGCGGGCGGGGCGCTGGCCAAGGTGGCCGTGGTCGCCGCGGCGGCAGTGGCGGCGGTGGCCCTGCTCCTCCGGCGCCGGGACGTCACCTGAGGCCGGGCTCCCCAACGAGGCGCGGCACGAGCACGGCGGCGGCGGCGGCGGCGGCCGCCGGGTCGGCCACTTCGACCACCTCGGCCCCGGGCCAGCGCCGGCGGGCCACGGCCACCAGGTGAGGCCGCACCACCACCAGGGCGGCGGCGAACCGGCCGCCGTCGACCGCCTCCAGGCCGGCGACCCAGCCCTCGCCCCGCTCGAACTCCAGCGGCCCCGCCTCGTCGAAGACCAGCAGGCGGCAGGGGGTCGCTGCCGCCAGCACCTCCCCTCCCCAGCGCAAGGCGCCGCCATCGAAGCACCACTCCCGGGTGGCGGCCTCCCCCTCCCGGCAGCCCTCCCCCGGAGAGCGGCGCCGGGCCAGTCGCCGGCGCTCGCCGGTGCGCAGGTCCTCGACATCGATGGCCACCTTGCTCTCTCCGGCGAACACCGCCGGGGAGAGGACCCCCGCCAGATCGAAGGCCGGGCCGCAGTCCCGGGCGGCGGCCACCACCGCCCGGCACAGCGCCGTCTTCCCCGCCCCGCGCTCGCCGGTGACGATGCAGCGGGCCGCCGGGTAGGGGCGCGCCGTCATCCGGCGGCCTCGTCGAGGAGCACCACCCGGCGGCCTGCGATCTCCACCACGCGCACCGGCACACCGTAGGTCAGGCTGAGCCGGCCGGCCTCGAGCACCTCCTCCTGCGTCCCGGCGGCCAGCACCTCTCCCCCTCGCATCAGCACCACGAAGCGAGCCGCCAGCGCCGCCGCCTCCGGGTCGTGGGTGGTGAACAGCACCGTGGTGCCCTCGTCGGCCAGCCGGCGGAGCGTCGAGAGCAGGCGCCCTTTGTTGCTGAGATCGAGGTGAGCGGTGGGCTCGTCCAGCAGGAGTATCGGGGTGCGCTGCGCCAGGGCCCGGGCCAGGGTGACCATCTGCCGTTCGCCCCCGCTCAGTTCCGGCACCGGTCGGCGGCTCAGGTGGTCCAGGCCCAGGGACTCCAGCGTCTCGAGGGCGATCCGGTGATCCTGCGCCCCGGGCATGCCCAGCACCCCCAAGTGGGGCGTCCGGCCCATGAGCACATACTCCAGTACGGAGAAGTCGAACGGGACGTGTTCGGTCTGGGGAACCAGGGCCACCAGGCGCCCGCGCCGACGCGGCGAGATCTCGCCCTGCGGCCGCCCGGCGACGACGACCTCCCCGCCCCGGGGCGCCAGCCATCCCAACACGACGTGCAGCAGGGTGGTCTTGCCGCACCCGTTGGGGCCAAGCACCGCGGTGGCCGTCCCCGGCGGGATGTCGAGCGTCAGGCTCCGCAGCACCTCGGGCCCGCCCGGCTCGTACGAGAAGCGGAGATCCCGCAACGAGAGAGCCGCCGGAGCCGTCATGCCGTCACCCGCAGCCGGGTGCGCGTCATGAGCAGGGCGAAGCCCAGCGCCCCCAGGAACGAGGTGAGGATGCCCAGGGGGATCTCCCCGGCCAGCAGGGTGCGAGCCAGGTCGTCGCAGAGCGCGGTGAAGATCCCCCCGATCAGCATGGCGGCGGGGAGGGCCACCCGAGCGTCGGCGCCGAAGGCCCGCCGGGCGAGATGAGGCACCACCAGGCCCACCCAGGCCACTATGCCGCTCACCGCGGTGACCGCCGCCGTGGCGACCACCGCCCCCAGCAGCACCAGCGCCCGCTCGCGGCCCGGGGAGGTCCCCAGCGAGAACGAGGTCTCGTCGTGCAGCGACAACAGGTTCAGGCGCCACCTCATCAGGAGCATCAAGGCCAGGCCGGGGAGGACGAGGGGGAGCAGGTAGAACAGGCCCGACCAGGTGAGCGCCGAGAGCCCGCCGAGGAGCCAGAAGGTCAGTTCGGGTAGCTGGGTCAGGGGGTCGGCGAGGTACTTGAGCACGCCCACCCCCGAGGAGAACAGGGCCGACACCGCGATGCCGGCCAGGACCAGGCGCAGCACCCAGCCTCCGAAGCGCAGCCGGCGTGCCAGGGCGTAGGAAAGGGCCAGGCCGCCCAGAGCGAACACCGAGGCGATGGCCTCCCTCGCCAGCGGGGGCAGGTTCGCCCCGAGGACGACGATGCTGAGGGCGGCACCGAAGGCGGCCCCCTGGGACACCCCCAGAAAGCCCGGCTCCACCAGCGGGTTGCGGAAGACGGTCTGCAGCACGGTCCCCGCCCCGGCCAGCGTCATGCCGAGCAGCGCCGCGGTCAGCACCCGGGGCAGGCGCAGCGACCACACCAGTTGCCCGGCCAGGTCGTCGCTCCACAGCAGCCCCGGAGGGGTGAAGAACGGGCGGGGGTAGCGCCCCACGAACAGCGACACCCCCAGCACCAGGATCAGCGCCGCCCCCAGCGGCCAGAGCGCCCCGAAAAGGGACGGGGGTTGCGCCGGGTCCGGATTGCGGCGCACCTAGGGCAGGCTGCCGTACAGCCGCGGCACCACTTCCGCCTCGATCAGGCCGGGATCCATCCCGTACATCTCCCCGAAGAACCCAGCCACCTCTGCCCGGATGTCGATGCCGCCGGCGAGGCCGGGCTGCACCTTGGTGAACAGCCAGGTGAGGCCCAGGATCCAGCGCGGGTCGGGCTGGTCCCAGCTGACGAAGTCGCCGGGGAAGGCGTAGATGCTCCCCGACGACACCGCGGCCAGCGCCCGCCACCGGGTGTCGCCCCTCAGGTCCTCCACCACCTCCTCCGCATCCCGCGCATAGGAGATGACGAAGATCTGATCGGGATTCCAGGCGGCGATCTGCTCGAACCCCACCACGGTCCAGCCCCCGGCCCCGGCCTCGGCCACCCACACCGGGTCACCGCCGGCGAGTTCCACCATGGTGGTCTGCAGCCACACGGCGGGCGCCACCTTGAAGGCGATGCTCCCCCCTTCTTCGCTGTGCTGCAGGACCAGCACCGAGGGGCGCTGCCCCTCATCCAGCCCGGCGGTGGCCGAAGAGATGCGGTCGAGACGGTCCTGGTAGTAGGCCACCACCTGCTCGGCCCGCTGTGGGTCGCCGAGCAACTCGCCCAGGGCGGTCAGGTCGCGCCGGTAGTGCTCGGGGGTCTCGAAGTCGACGTAGAAGGCGGCGATGCCCACCGCCTCGAGCGGACCGCCCAGCGTCTCCGCCATGGAGCTCTTGGCGATCACCAGATCCGGTGCCGTCGGAGCGATCTGCTCGGCCCCGGCGTCCCGGTCCAGGCGAGCCTTGGCCTCCCAGTCGGGGTCGAGCAACTGCAGGAACGGGGCGACGTCCTGAGTGCGGGCGTCGAGCGCCACCAGCCGCTCCCGGCCCACGGGGAACAGGTACAGGGCGTCCACCACCATCGGGGAGCCGCGGCCGGTCACCACCAGGCGCTGCGGCAACTCGTCGAACTCCACCGTCCTCCCCAGGGCGTCGGTGAAGGCCAGCGCCCCACTCGCCGGCTCGGGGCCGCCGCCGCAGGCGCCCAGAGCCAGGACGGCGGCGAGCAGCAGCGCGGGGACACGCCACGACCGGAATTCCTTCATCTTCCCTCCAGCTGGCCCGGTTTCCCGACGGCGCGCCCGTCGGATGTCACAATGAGACTAGAGCCGGCCCACAACCCGGGCAACACCGGCTTCGGGGCCACCGCCGCCGACGCGCCGAACTGGCCGGCGGCGCGCCCGACGGTCGCCGCCCCTTCCCCCGCCTCGGCCCCGGGGCGCCCGGAGCCGCCGCCCCGGGGCCGACGGGCACTAACTTGCCCGCAGTGAGCGATCCCGGCCCCGCCCCCGCGCCCCGCGGCCTCTACCGGCGCATGGGCATCGCCGCCCTCATCGTCGCCGGGGGCACGCTGCTCTCGCGGGCTCTCGGCCTGCTCCGCCAGGTGATCTTCGCCGGGCTGCTGGGCGCCGGGGCCACCGGCGACGCCTACTTCGTCGCCTTCCTGATCCCGGATTTCGTCAACTACCTGCTGGCCGGGGCCTACATGGCCATCACCCTCATCCCCATCATCACCCGCCGGTTCGCCGCCGGCGACGAGGAGGATGCCTGGCGGGCCTTCTGGGCGATCACCCGGGCGCTCTTGATCGGCTCCGTCGTCCTGCTGGCGGCGGCCATGCCCTTCATCTCCCCGGTGCTGCGCGCCGTGGAGCCGGGCTTCACCGACGCCCAGGTGGCCGAAGCCGCCCGACTCACCCGCATCATCTTGCCGGCGCAGATCTTCTTCATCCTCGGCCAGTTGTTCACCGCGGTGCAGTTCGCCCGCGAGCGATTCGTCATCGCCACCCTGGGCCCGGTCGTCTACAACCTGGGGATCATCCTCGGGGGCCTGGCCGGCGCCCTCGGCCGGGAGCAGCCCACCGCCGACGGTTTCGCCTGGGGGGTGCTGGGCGGCTCGTTCGCCGGCATCTTCCTGCTGCAGGCCTGGGGAGCGCGCCGCTGCGGGCTGAGGTGGCCCACCGGGTCGCTGCGCCGCCACCCCGCGGTGCGCCGCTACTTCGCCCTGGCCATCCCTCTGATGCTCGGCCAGTCGCTGGTGGTCCTCGACGAGCAGTTGGGCCGCACCTTCGGCTCCCTCGTCGGCCAGGGTGGGGTGTCGTGGCTCACCTTCGGTCGCCAGGTGATGCTGGTGCCGGTGGGGGTGATCGCCCAGGCCGCCGGAGTGGCGGCCTACCCCTTCCTGGCCCGGCTCGCCGCTGAGGGGAAACTGGACCAGTTGGCGGAGACGGTGACCCGCGCCCTGCGGTACATCGTGGTGCTCAGCCTGGCCGCCGCCGCCGCGCTCATGGCGCTCTCGGTGCCGGCGGTGCGCCTCCTCTACGAGCGCGGCTCCTTCGAGGCTGCCGACACTCTGCGTACCGCCGGCACGGTGGTCTTCTTCGCTCTGGGCGTACCGATGTGGGGGCTGCAGCAGATCCTGGCCCGGGGCTTCTACGCCCGCGAGCAGATGTGGGTGCCGGTGGTGGTGGGCACCCTGGCCACCGCGGCCGCGGTGCCCATCTACTGGGGCCTGCAGCACGCCATGGGGGTAGACGGCTTGGCCCTCGCCTCGAGCCTGGCCATCACCCTCTACACCGCGGCCCTGGCCGCGGTGTGGTATCGGCGGACGGGGTGGCAGCACGCCCGGCCCGTGGCGGCCACCTCGCTGCGCAACCTGCCCCTGGCGGCGGCCGCCGGCCTGGCCGGGTGGGCCGCCGCCTCCTGGGTCATGGGGCGCTTCCCCATCCAGGGGGAGCTCTCCAGCCTGGCGGCCCTGGCGGCGGGCGGGGTGGTGGTGCTCGCGGTGGCCCTGGCCCCGCCGTGGGTGCGGCGGGACCTCAACTAGGGAACGTCTCCCCTGCGGAGGCGGGAAAGGGCCGGACCCGAGCCCCGCCGAGCGGGCAGGCCAAAGCACGCGTCTCCCACCCCTCTACCATCTCCCCCAATCCCATGACCGCCGCCTCCACCTTCTGGCGGGCCGCCCTCAAGTGGCCCCGGCTGCAGCGCCTCGAGGTCCTCGAGGTGCCCGACCTGGAAGTGCGGGCCGTCCAGGTGCCCAAGGCCGGGTCGGGCACCGTCCGCATGGCGGTGTTGCACGGCCTGCGCGCCCGGGTCGAGACCGACCTGCCCAAGGCGGCCCTCTGGCATTACGTGCGCTTCGTCAGACCTGAGGAACTGCCGGGCCTGGCGCCCCCCCGGTTCTCCTTCGGCTTCGTTCGCGACCCGTACGCCCGACTCGTTTCCTGCTATCGCCACAAGATCGAACGCCCCCGGCGCCAGGGCAGGCGGATCTCCCCCGTCTTCTGGGTGTACGGCCGGGCCTTCTCGCTGCAGATGGACTTCCCCGCCTTCGTCCGGGCAGTGGCGGCCATACCGGACGAACGGGCGGAGAAGCACTTCCGCAGCCAGACCTGCTTCCTCTACCACCACGGGCAGCCCCTGGTTGACCTGGTGGGACGTTTGGAGGATTTCGAGGCGGGTTGGGCCGAAGTCTGCCGCCGCACCCGCCTGGCGCCCATCGCCAAGGCCTACAACGTCACCGGCCCCCCGCTGCGCCTGGAGGAGTGGTACGACGCCGAGTTGCTGGGCCTGGTCAACACCCGGTACGCCGCCGACTTCGCCCTCCTCGGCTACCCGGTGCGCCACGCGCCCTAGGACCAAGGGGCACCAGCGGGCCGCCGCGTCTCCCCCCGGGACGCGCCGCTCACCGCGCGGCCTGTCTCGTCCGCGACGCCGCCCCGCCCTACACTCCGTCCGTCGCTCGCAGGAGGCAGGGTGCGCCGCATCGTGATCTTCCTCGGCCTGGCCCTGGCCGCCACCGCCCTCGCCGGCCTGGTGCGCCGCCTGGTCGCCTACGAGGTCGTCGACGCCAGCATGGAACCCACCCTGCATCCGGGCGACCGGGTGGTCGGCCTCCGGGGATGGCGGGCGCGGCGGGGGGACGTGGTGGTGCTCGCCCACCCCCTCAGGCCCGGGTTCGAGATGGTCCGCCGGGTGGTCGGCGGCGACGGAGAGGACATGGGAAGGGTCGCTCTGGGCCGGGGAGAGGTGTGGGCGCTGGCCGACAACCCGGAGGGCGGCGGCGTCGACAGCCGGGCTCTAGGGCCCATCCGCGCCGAGTGGCTCCGTGCCCGCCTCTTCCTCCGCTACCACCCCGGTCCGGTGGCCGCCCTGCGCTGACTTCCCCGGCCGGGGACTACCCTGCAGCCATACCGCTCCGCCACGGAGGACCAACACCATGGCCCGCTTCACTTCCGGGCGGCGGCCCTGGAGCCACCGCCTCATCCTGTTCCTGACCGTCCTGCTCCTGGTCGCCGCCGGCTGCAGCAACGACAGCTCGGTCTTCACCACCGGCCCCGGCGGCACCACCCCGGGCACCGTCCCCGGCGGCACCGGCACCACCGGGATCACCGGCACCACCGGAGGCACCACCACTCCCGGCGACGGGAGCAACCCCGGAGGGTCGGCGGAGGCGATTCCCGCCGGCGCTCAGGCCTACGCCGGGTTCGACCTCACCGCCCTGCCCGCCTTGATGCGCCTGGTCACTGCCTTCGGATCGGCCGACCCCGCCGCCATCGGGGAGGGCCTGGACCTCGGGGAGGGGGCCGGCCAGGCCGTGGAAGGCCTCGGAGAGGCCCGGGACCTGCTCGGATGCCTGGGCCGGGGCCTCGGCCTCGACCCGGCGAGCCTGCCTGCCTGGCTGGGTGATGAGGCCGCCGTCGCCCTGTTCGGCATGCAGGTCGACGAATCCGGGGACTTCACCGATCCGAACGCCCTGGTGGCGGTAGCCGTGGCCGACCGGCCCGGCGCCGAGGCCTTCCTGCAGCAGTTGATCGGCGTGGCCGAGGGCTGCATGAGCGCCACCTTCGCCCCCGTCGACTACAAGGGCGTCACGGTGTACCGGGCCGACCGGCCCGGCGAGCAGCCGGTCGCTTTCGCCTTGACCCAGGACTACCTGCTGGTCGGCATGGGCGAGGGCATGGTGGCGCGTGCCATCGACCTCGCCGATGGGGTTTCCCTGGCCCAGGATGCCAACTTCGCCGAGGTGGTCGCCGCCCTGCCGAACGGGCGGCATGTGACCGGCTACATGGGCATGGATCTGCCGCAGCAGATGCTGGAGTCCTTGGCCGGCGAGCTCTCCGGCGCCAGCCCACTCCCGGTGCCCTCCGGCCTCGACCCGGCCCAGGCCTTGGCCGGGATGCGGGGCTTCGGCATGGCGGCCACCATGCTGGCCGAGGGAGTGCGCGTCGATCTGGTGGCGCTGGGCAGCCTCGGGGACTCCCTGCCCGCCATGGAGCAGGCGGCGAGCCCTCTCCCGGCTCGCCTGCCCTCTGATGCCCTCGGCTACCTGGGCATCGGGCCCTTCGACGTCGCCGGCGCCTGGGACGCTCTCAAGCAACTGCTGGCGCAGATGCCCGCCGAACCCGGCCAGCCCAACCTGGAGGACAGCCTCACCCTCATCGGCACCATGCTCGGCATCGACATCGAGCAGGATCTCGTCCGTCAACTGACCGGGGAGGTGGGGCTGGCGCTGCTGCCCGCCACCCAGGGCAGCCTGGCCGAGCAGGCCGGGGTGAACCTGGGCCTCCTGGCCGTCATGGGAGTCAAGGATCCGGGAGCCATGGCCAACACCGCGGAGAAGCTCGCCGGAGGTATCGGCCAGTTGGGCGGCACCCCGGCCACCCCGCGCCCCTACGAGGGCGGCACCCTGTATGCCCTGTCCGACGGCAGCACCGACATCGCCCTGTTCGGGATGGCCGGCAACGACATGGTCATCACGACCCATCAGAGCCACGCCGCCGCGCTGCTGGCGGGGGGTGACAAGCTGGCCGGCTCGGCCCGCTACACCGCGGCCATCGGAGGCCTGCTCCCGGGCAGCCTGCCCCTGATGTACCTCGACATCGCCGCCCTCGTCGCCGCCCTCGACGTGGAGGAGGACGAAGCCGCCGCGGTGGCCCCTTTGCAGACGGTGGCCGTCGGACTGGCCGGCGCCGGCGAGGCGGGGACCATCACCGTCTACGCCCGAATCGACTACTAGGCCCGAGCCAGACGCACCGGTTGAGAATCACCGGGAGGGGCACCCGCCCCTCCCGGTGGCGCGTGGCGGTGGCGCCCGAGAGCCGCCCGGCCGCAGGCCCCCGCGGTGGCCCGCCTACCCCGCCACCCGCCGGTACACCGCCCGGTACTCCTCGGCCCGGGCACCCCAGGAGAAGTCCCGGCTCATGCCGTTGCTCACCAGGCGCCGCCAGGCCTCCCGGTCCTCGTACACGCCCAGGGCGTACTCCAGCGCCCCCACGAAGGCCTCGGCGGAGTGGGGTTCGAAGAGGAACCCGGTCCCGTGTTCCCCGTCCCACTGCTCGATCGAGTCGACCAGGCCCCCGGTGCGGTGCGCCACCGGAGGGGTCCCGTAGCGCATGCTGTACATCTGGTTGAGGCCCGAGGGCTCGAACACCGAGGGCATCAGGAAGACCTCGGCTCCCGCTTCGATGAAGTGCGCCAGGCCGGGATCGAAAGCGGCCACGTAGGCCGCCTCGGCGGGGAAGCGCCGGGCCAGGCCGGCGAAGAGCGACTCGATGGCCGGGTCGCCGGTGCCGAGAGCGACCAACTGCACCCGGTTGCGCGCCAGGAGCGGAGGCATCGTCTCCCGGAGCAGATCGAACCCCTTCTGCCGGTCGAGGCGCGAGATCACCCCCAGGAGAGGCACGCCGGGGCGGTCCCGCAGGCCGAGGCGCTTGCGCAGCGCGGCGGTGTTCGCCGCCTTGCCCTCGAGGTCGCCCAAGCCGTACTGGTGCGGCAGGTAGGGATCCGACCCCGGGTCCCAGTCCTCCCCGATGCCGTTGAGGATGCCCACCGGCAGGTCGCCGCGGGCTCGCAGGGTGGCATCGAGGGCCATCCCCCGCTCCGGGGTCAGCATCTCCCGGGCGAAGGAGGGGCTCACCGTGGTCACCGCATCGGCGGTGGCGATGCCCGTCTTCAGGGCGTTGAGCCAGCCGCCGGCCAGGTCGCCCGGGTCGAAGCGGCCGGCGGCAGCCTCCAGGCCCAGGCGGGGCAGGTCGGCGGCGGGGAACACCCCCTGGTATCCCAGGTTGTGCACGGTGAACACCACCGGGATCCCGGCCCAAGGCTCCCCGGCCAGGGCCAGGTAGAGCGCCGTCAGGCCGGTGTGCCAGTCGTTGGCGTGCACCACATCGGGCAGCCACCCCAGGGCGTCGCACAGTGGCGGCACGGCCGCCGCCAGGGCGGCGAAGCGCAGGTGGTCCTCATCGCCCGGGTACACCTCACCGGCGTGGAACCACTGCGGCGCGTCCACCAGATAGACGGTGGGAGAACCCGGCGCCGAATCACCCAGGGTGAGCAGG
>Ga0194112_10005193_pt1 | contig 17566 bp, 12 predicted proteins | sample TA2MahC400mmetaG_FD_146191 | JGI IMG/M metagenome (GOLD analysis project Ga0194112, IMG submission 146191) | Freshwater microbial communities from Lake Tanganyika, Tanzania - TA2015016 Mahale Deep Cast 400m | ecosystem: Environmental > Aquatic > Freshwater > Lake | place: Tanzania: Lake... | reverse complement strand
ACCTGGGCATCTCGATTGATGAGACGAACAAGTGACACACGCCATTTCCGATTTCCGATTTCCGATTGCCGATTGAGGACAGAAGGAGTCCGCCTGTGCTGCCGGTTGAAATCGGAAATCGGAAATGGGAAATCGGAAATCTCTTGCTCCCCTCCCTCCTCTCCCTCCCCCTCGGCGTTGCCGCGGCGGTCATGGCGCGCTACGCTGTCCTCCTGCCCTGGCTCTGCCGCAACAGGATGGATGCCGACAAGGCATTCGAGCGGGCGTTCGCCGAGGCGGGGATTCCCGGACTGGTCGGCTCGTTCGCCCTTGTCTGCTGGGCGGGCGCGGCGGTCCTCCTCGCGGCCAGCCTTCTGGGCCTCGTGCGGCGGCCCTGGGCGCTGGGCCTCCTGCGCAAGGCATACGTGGGCGCCTACGCCGTTGCCCTCGTCTACGTCTACGTCGTGTGGCAGACCACGGCTGCCGCGCGCGTGGCCAGCACCAGCCCCGAGGGCTACGCGCCGAGTGCGATGGCTGTGGCCGGCTGGCGCTGGGAGCAGCTCTGGCCCGTCCTGTGCGCCCTGCTCGCGCTTGCGACGCTCCACGTCACGTCCCTTCGCCGCATGGCCGTGGCCGCCTACTCCGGCACGGCGCCCGCCGAGCCCTCGACTTCGCTCGGGCCAGGCCCGCTCCTGGGCGACCGCATCGTCGAGAACCTCCGCACCCACGGCCCCGACCCGCGCTACCGCAAGAGCCTGCTCACCAGCGCGGCCGCCCACGTCGCCGTCATCGTCGTGCCCCTGCTCCTCGAGGCCTACGGCTGCGTGCGCGACTACCTGGTGCCCTTCGGCAGCGGCAGGCCCGCCATCGCCGTCGTCCAGACCGTTCAACGCCGCCCGAAGAAAAAGAAGCGGTTCGTCCTCAACCCCAACTCGGCCATCTACTTCCACGTGCCCGACCTGGATGATTCGGACGTGCTGCGGCGGGTGGATGAGGATACGCAGTTGACCTATGCCGCCGACCCCGGGTCGGTGAACGCCAAGCTGGGCGCCGGCGGGGGGAAGACCGGCGGCTGGCCCGAGGGCACAGGCCGCGAGCCCATCCGCTTCATCCGCATCGAATACCCCGGCGACCAGTGGGACGACGGGATGGACGCCCGCAGCCGCGCCGACCTCAATTTCCTCCAGGAGTTCCGCCGCGTCACGGGCTTCCGCGTCGCCGCTCGCTCCGAGAGCCACCCCATCCGCTTCCTCAAGAAGTACACCCGCGGCTACGCCCCGCCCTTCATCTACATGACAGGCACCGGCGGCATCAATGTCTCCGCCTACGACATGGCCGTCCTCCGCGAGTACCTCCTCGAGGGCGGGATGCTCTTCGCCGACGCCAGCAGCGCGCAGTGGGACAGGAACTTCCGCACGTTCGCCAAGGCGCTGTTCCCCGACAAGCGCCTCGTGCCCATCGCGGACGACGACCCGATCTTCCAGATGCCCTACATCTTCCCCAACGGCGCCCCGCCCCTCTGGCACCACGGCGGCATGCACGCCATGGGCATCAAGCACAAGGGGCGTTGGGTCGTCTTCTACCACCCTGGCGACATCAACGACGCCTGGAAGAGCGGCCACTCCGGCCTCTCGCCCGAGCTCGCCAAGGGCGCCTTCCAGATGGGCATCAACATCATCTACTACGCCTTCACCCACTACCTCGAAGCCACGCGGAAATACCGCAAGTGATCGCCAGACTCTACACCTACTTCGGCCTCGTCGGCATCGCCTCGATCGTCGCGTGGGGCGCGGCGCTCCTCCTCCTGGCCGCCTTCGCACGCAGCCGGCGAAGGACCCGCGCCTATCTCGCAGCCCTCGCCCTCTCCCTCATCGGCTTCGCCCTGGCCAAGATCAACTCCCACAACATCAGCGAGATCGAGGTTGACCGCTCGCTTGTAGGCGGGGCGTCCCCGCCCCGCGAAGGCGCGTCCAAGGCCGACGAGCCAAAGCCAGGCCCCATCCCCGCCTACCGCGAAGCAGGCATCCAGAAGCGCGACGAGGCGGCGAAGCTCAAGCCCTCCGACCTCACCGCCATCGCTGAGGAGGCCGATGTCTCCGTCGCCCGACGCCTGCCCGAGGCGGACGTCCTCCGCGCCGACGCCTACGACCGCCTGAACCTCTTCTTCGCCCGCCTTGTTCCCTGGCTCGCACTCGCCGTCGTCTGCCTCGACTACCTGAGCCGCTTCAACCGCACGCTCGGCTGCGTCGCGCCTATCCCCATCGCAGGCAGGACAGTGGACGCCCTCTTCCCGAAAACCCATGCCGTCCACCTCCAGACCTCCAGCCCGGTCGTCGTGAGGCGCTACCTCGACAACGTGGTGCGCAAGGGCGAGACCTTTGTCTACCTCGGCCCGGCTGACCCTGTGCCCGTCAGCGAGGTGCTCCGATGGCGGCTGAGGAAGTGGGGGTGGCGTTCCCTCAAGAAGATCGTCGCTTCGGGCGGGGGCTTCCCCACCAGCGACTTCATCCTCGATTCTGCCTGGTTCGGCCGCTACTGCTTCGTGGCAGCCGGCACCGACGTCGCGCGGGGCCTTCTGGCCGACCTCGTCGCGTACCTGGATTCCCGAACCGGTCCCCGCGCCGCGGCCCGGCGCACGGTGAACGTCGTGTGGGACTTCGCCGAGCCGCTGCCCGTGGAGTCGCTCAAGGCGCTGGTCCCGTTGTGCAGGGAGACCAATTTCAAGCTCGTCGTCTTCTCCCCCGCTCCGCCCGACGCGGAGGCCGCGGCACTGTTCGACGAGCAGGTGAGCTTGAGCGAAGGGGGCTGAGATGACACGACGAGCCTTTCTCCACACCGGCGCCGCCGGCCTCGCTGCCCCGGGCGCACTCGGGGCCGAGCCGCCGGCCCGACGCCCCAACATCCTCTTCATCCTCACCGACGACCAGGGCTTCGGCGACATCCGCTCCCACGGCAACGACAAGCTCGACACGCCCACGCTCGACAAGCTGGCGGCCGACGGCGCCCGCTTCGACCGCTTCTTCGTCAGCCCACTGTGCGCACCCACCCGCGCCAGCCTGCTCACCGGCCGCTACTTCCTGCGCACCGGCACCTCCTGGGTCGCACAGGGCAAGGAGACGATGCGCCTCGAAGAGGTCACCATCGCCCAGGTGCTCAAGGCAGCAGGCTACGCGACCGGCATCTTCGGCAAGTGGCACAACGGCGAGGTCTATCCCCACCATCCCCTCGGCAAGGGCTTCGACGAGTTCTTCGGCTTCTGCGGCGGCGGCATCAGCAACTACTTTGACGTGCTGCTCGAGCACAACGGCCAGCCCGTCCAGACCAAGGGCTTCATCACCGACGTCCTCACCGGCGAGGCCCTCCGCTTCATCGAGGCGAACCGCGGCAGGCCCTTCCTCTGCTACGTGCCCTACAACGCGCCCCACAGCCCCTTCCAGGTGCCCGACAAGTACTTCGACAAGTATGCAGCCCGCGGCTTCGACCCCCGCACCGCCAGCATCTACGGCATGGTCGAGAACGTGGACGACAACGTCGCCCGCCTCCTCGCGAAGCTCGACGAGTTGGCCCTCTCCTCCAACACCATCGTCGTCTTCATCACCGACAACGGCCCCAACGGCCCCCGCTTCAACGCCGGCATGAAGGGCGCAAAGGGCAGCGCCGACGAGGGCGGCGTCCGCGTCCCCTGCTTCATCCGCTGGCCCGCCCGCATCAAGGCCGGCACCGTCGTCCACCCCATCGCCGCGCACATTGACATCCTGCCGACGCTCGCCGAGCTGTGCGGCGTGGAGGCCCTGAAGACCCCGCCCCTCGACGGCGTGAGCCTCGTGCCATTGCTCGAAGGGGCAAAAAAGGGGACATTCTCCTTTTCTGCGAAGCAGCCTTCGGCGCCCCAAGGGGGCGAAAAGGTGAATGTCCCCTTTTCTGCCCACGACCGCACCCTCTTCGAGGTCGGCGCCGCCCGCACCCCGCGCTGGCGTTTTCGCACCCAGGGCAAGAAGGCGGAGCTGTTTGACATGCTCGCGGACCCTGGCCAGAAGACCAACGTGGCGGCAGACCACCCCGACGTCGTCAAGCAGCTCGCCGCTGCCTACGCGGCCTGGGAAAAGGACGTGCGCCGCGGCCAGGAGGGAATGCCCCCGCCCCTCCCCGTCGGCCACGACCAGGCCAGGGCCGTCCTCCTTCGCACCCACCTCGCCAGCGTCGAAAACGTCGAGCGCCAGACACCGTGGACCAATGGCTACATGAAGGCGTGGCCGAACACGCATGGCCGCGTGACGTGGGAGCTGGACGTGGTGAAGGGGGGACGCTACGACGCCGAGTTGGTCTACGTGTGCGCCCCTGCCGACGTGGGGGCCAGGGTGCGGCTCGAAGCCGGCGACAGCCACGCCGAGGCCGTCGTGGACCGCCCGGCCGACACCGCGTCGGTGGCGACCAACGACCGCGTGCCGCGTGGCGAGGCCGACGTCAAGAAGTGGGCGACCTGTCCCATCAGCCCCATCGAGCTGAAGCCCGGCCCCGCGAAGCTCATCTTCCGCGTCACCGAGCTGCCCGGCAAGCAGGCGTTCGTGATGCAGGGGGTGCGCTTGATGCGGCAGTGATCCGACGGATCGGACGGATCCGTCGGATCCCACGGATAGCGCCAGCGTACCCTTGCCATCCCATCGGCCCTATCCTCCCCCGCCCGCCAGCTTCACGAAGCCGTGGGCGGCCAGGAACTCGAGCGTGTCGTTCAACTGACCGAGGCCAATCCCCTGCCCCTCCAGTTGGAGCCACTGCCACACGTCGAGGGCGGTCCGCTTGCCGTTCGCGCGGAAGAGCGCCAGGTGGAGCCAGTGCGGCGCGCCCCAGCCAACCGTCAGCCCCGTCTTCGCCTTCAGCTCCTTCAGCCCCGCCTCATCGAGCGACTCGAAACAGATCGAGCCGCGAGATGTGCGCAGGGGGACCAACCGCCCTGCGCGCTCCTCTTCGGCACGCGGCACGCGGTACGCGGCACGGGACTGGGGTTTCCCCTCCAATCCCGCCTGCTTGGCATAGCGCTTGTCGGCGCGCAGCGCCTTCACCTCGCGTCGCGCGAAGGCCGCCAGCCGCTCGCCGAGCGTCTCGGCCCGCTGGAGGATTTCCTCCTTCTCGAGCAGGCGCGACCAGGAGCAGAGCCAGTCCTTGTGCTTCTCGAGGTTCTCGCGCGTCGCCGAGAGCGAGCGGGCGGGGACGAGGCGTGCGACCCACTTGAGCCGCTCGGCGTTCTTTGCGGCCAGGTGCTCGATGCGCTCGGCCGCCTCGCCGCGCTGGACGGCCTGTAGCACCTGCTCCTTGGCGAAGGCCAGGGTGAGCTGAGCGAGCCAAGCGGCCTCGCGGAAGCCGGCGTTGGCGAGGAAGGCGCAGTAGGTGGCCGCAACGCGCCCAATGTGCGCCAGACCCCTCGGCGAGATGTGCTCGATGGTGTCGAGCGAGGTGTGGTAGTGGGCGTCGGGCCAGCAGCCGAGGACGCACATCGGCGCGCCGACGGAGGGCTCGCCGAACAGGTTGTCCACCAGCGCCCCCTCCTCGGTGCGGAAGCGCAGGAGCGGGTCGTCGCGCCCCAGGCGCCGCAACAGCTCCAGGCCCAGCGCGTCCGTGGCGGCGGGCAGCGCCGCCCAGTTGTAGAGCAGCGTGGCCCGCGACCGCGCGTCGCTCAGGTCGCCCCCCACCATGTCCAGATTGATCCCCGCGACGAGCCGCCGCAGGTGCGGCCAGTTGGCCAGGAACGCTTGGTAGCCGCGCACCTCGAACGAATAGACGATGCGGATTCCCCGCGCCAGCTTCGGCAGCTTCCCCTGCTCGCAGAGGGCCTTGATGGCCCGCACGACCTCGAGCCCCAGGGCACAGCCCGAATTGTTGTCGTTCGCCCCCGGCTCGCACAGGTGGCCCGTGATGGCCACCTCCTCGCTCGTCTCGCCGGGCAGCAGGCCGGTCACGAGGGGCAGCACGCCACAGTAGCGGCGCGTGTTGACCACGGCCCGAAGCTTCACGACGGGATGCGCTTTGAGCAACTCGCGCAGGCGCCGCCCATCGGCCGGCGTGAGCGCGAAGCCGAAGCCCTTCTTCTGCGTCTTCCACGGCGGCACGGTGTAGTTCTGCCACTGGGCCGCGTTGTCGAAGTGGCCCGGCGCCTTCTCCTGCGGCGAGCCGGCGAGCTTCATCGCATCCGAGACCACTCCCACCGCGCCCCGCTCGAAGGCGTTCAAGCCATACTCCAGGCCCACGCCATCCACCAGCACGATCTTGCCCGCAACGTCCCTGCCCTCGTACGATTCGGCTTTCCCCGCATTCTCGATGGCCACCACCTCCGCCACGACGCCCTCGGGCGGCGTCGGCGCCGAATACATGAAGATGCCCATAGGACAGGAGCGATAGGAGAAGAGAATCGAGGACGATTGGGGAGGGTCAACGATCTCGAGGGTGGCATCTTCGACATCCCACGCCTCGGGCATCACCCAACCGCCGAAGGAGGTCGTGCCGTCGGCGGGGTATTCGATCACCTCCACGTCGGCGAGGCCGATCTCGCGCATGATCGCCGCGATCTCCGCCGCCGTCTGTTGCATGCGGTCGAACGAGTTCCAGCGCGCGTGCTCCCAGAGCCGCGCCGTGAACTCCCTCGCCCGCTCGCCCGAGAGCTCGGCCTTCGCCGCCTGCCAGATGGCCTCGTACATCGCCTCGTGCTCCTTCTGCCGCGTCACGGAGTATCGCCGCCGCCCAGCATGTTGCGCTTTTGCCCCCGATTGTCAACCCCCGCCGGCCCCCCGCTTGCAGCGGCAGAGCGTGGGGTGTATGATACGCGGGCGTACAAGGCATCCAACCGCCCCCAAGCCGGAAGGGAATCCGCGATGATCGAGGTACAGTGTCCGAATCCAGGGTGTGGCCGCAGGCTCCAGGCGCCGGACTCGGCGGCGGGCCGCGCGGCCCGCTGCCCGGTGTGCGGCGCGAGCATGGCCGTGCCCCAGGCGGGTCCTCCCCCAGTGCGGCTTCAGGAGGGGCCTCCTCCACCGCCGCCGCCTCCGCCCGGCGGCCCGTGGGACGCCGCGGCGCCCGGCCCGATGCCGCCGGCCCGCGCATCGCGCAGTGTGCTCCCCCTGGTGGCTGCGGCAGTGGTGGTCCTGGCGGCTGCCGGCGCTGCCGTGTTCCTGCTCATGGGCGGCAAAGGCTCCGGGGCGAAAGCCAAGTTCGGCGCGCCACCCGCCATCAAGTCGGCCTACAGCGGCCCCAAGGTCGAACTCAAGATTCTCATGAATCCCGGGCTGTACGACATTGTGGAGACGAGCGAGGACCGCGGCACGCAGACGATCAGGTCGGGCCGCGAGAAGCAGGTGCAGGCGTCCAACGCCTCTCTCCGCGTGGACGGCGTGATCGAGATACGCCCCCCCGAGCCCGCCACGGGCGAGCGCCACATCACCTACACCTGCACGCGGGTGAAAATGGACCAGACGGAAGGGCCGGTGCGGCTGAGCTACGACAGCGAGGACCCCAACGCCGGCTCGCGCGACCAGATGAACCGGATGTTTGCCGACGTCCTCGGCGCCATGGTCGGATGGCAGGGCGTCCAGGTTTACTCCAGGGACGGCAAGTTCCTCCGCCTCGAGGGCCTCGAGCACCTCCTGAGCAAGATGCGCGGGGCGCCAGGCGGGCACCAGATGGTGGCCCTGCTGGGGAAGATGCTCGAGCCCTTCCTACGCGACACCCTCACCCGCCACTGGGGCAAGCTCATCCCCACTGGCCCAGTCGGGCCAGGCGACTCCTGGACCCGCCTCGTTGACCTCAACTACGTGCCCATGTTCGGCTCGCTCGACTTCAACTTCACCTGCTGGCTCACGGACGTGGTGGACGGCCCCGAGGGCAAGACGGCCGTGATGGTGTGCGACGGCCACGCGCGCTGCCGCAACCGCGACGTGGATATGGGCGAAATGGGCATCCCGATGGCCCCGAAGATGACCGTGGACGACATGACCATCCGCCTGCGCCTCAACGTCAAGTTCCCCCTCGCCATCGGCCTGGCCACCGACGTTTCGGGCGACGTGGACGTGGAGGGCACGATGACGATCAAGGTCATGGGCGAGCGGGCCACCAGCACCATGCAGCAGACGTCGAAGCTCACCTACACCCTGACGCCCAAGAAGCAGGGGCAAGCGACGAAGTAAGCTCTGTGCCGCGAAGCCAAGACTGCCTGAAGGCAGGACTCCGAACCAGCAGAGCGCTCGTTGGGAGTCCTGCCTTCAGGCAGTCTTCACCTACTCCTTCTTGCCGCCGGCGTACTCCTCGTATGCCTTCTGAAGCGCGGCCAGGTCGGCCTCACCGCGGTGGAGCCAGACGCGGTAGCGGCAACGGACTGGTTTGCCCGGCTCCAGGTCCTTCGGCTTCACGCCCGGCCAGCCGACGCACAGGCAGCCGTAGTGGCGCGTGAGCCAGGTGGGCGGGTAGTCGGGGTGGTCCTTGGCGATGAAGATTGCCACGCCGCTCCGCCCAGGTGCGCCCGCCACGTGGCCCGTGATGTCGGCCCACGCCAGCGGCTTATTCTCCACGTCCTTCCCCTTCGACGGGCCTTCGGACGTGATGATCGCCGTGTCCTTCCGCTTGCTGGCGTTCGGTTCGTCCTTGCTCGGTGCGAAGCGGATGTTGAAGCCGCCGTAGCTCTTCCCCGCAGCACCCCACAGCGTCACTGGCTGGTCGAGCGCCGTCCAAGTGAGGTCGAAGTCAATCGCCCGCGAGTCCTTCGCGGCTGGATGCACGATGATAGCCAGGGCCTCCTTCACGACTTTCTTGTCGCCCGTATACCAGCCGTTCTCGGCCTCGAACAGGGCGCGGTCCTTCCCCGCCTCCTGGCGGACCACCCTCTCCTGCTTGTAATAGATGCCGGCCGGAATCCACGACTGGACGCTCTTGCCATCGGCCTTCATGCCTGGCCATGCCCAGAAGATGCCGCGGTGGTGGTAGTGGTCCTTTGGGAAATCCTCGGTGAGCGCCTCGCCGTCGAGGCCGTAGAGGGGATGGACGTAGCACGCGCGGTTGTAGCGCTCGGCCACGCCCTCCTTGCCGATCATCCCGTGGTTGTAGACGAGTACCGGCTTGCCGCCCTCCCACAGGCCGAGCGACTTGTCGCTCACCGGCTTCCAGGCGAAGCCGGCCTCGCCGGCGGAAGCTGATGATAGGACCGATAGGACGGATAGGACCGATAGGACACAGCGCGACATGGCGGCACCTCGCTCTCAGGGAGTCAGAAGGTCCTCACCTCCACGGCGGCGCCTTTGCGCTCAGATGAGACATAGGCGCTGTAGATGGTGGAAATGGTGTCCGCGGCCAGCCGGCTGTCGCTCTCGGGCCGGCCGCCCGACGCGAAGCAGCGGTAGAAGGCCTCCATCTCCTGCGGGTAGCCCGTCGTCCAATCCTCGTCGGGCGACATGGCGGTCCAGCCCTCCTTCGTCTCGATCTTCTCCACCGTGTAGATGTCGGCGAACCGCTCGCGCTTCGGGTTGTAGACCTGCATCGAGCTGTTCGGGTTGATGTGGCAGAAGGTGTGGTGGTTGTTCGCGGCCACCTCGAGCCAGTTGTGGATGCCGCCGAGAATGATGTCGGAGGCGAACACGGTGGCCGCCGTGCCGTCCTCGAACTCCACGTGCATCATCGCAAAGTCGTCAATGTCGTGGTAGTTGCAGCGGATGTGCCCGGCGTCCTGGAACGCGGGCAGGCGCGTGATGGCGTGTGCGCGTGCGCACACGGCCGCGGGGCGGATGGGTTTGCCGTTCCGCGCCTCCCCCTCGGCGCGCTTGAGGTAGAGCGCGGCGGTGAGCGGATGGCAGCCCTTGCCGATCATCGTGCCGCCGCCCGAGAACTTCCAGAAGGCGTAGGTGGCGGCGTGCGAGCCCGAATGGGCCTCCTCGCCGTGAATCCAGAGCACTTGGGCGCCCGTCTTCTCGATTATCTCGCGCTCCCGCTGCACCGAGGGGGCGTAGACCCAGTTCTCGGCGTAGCAGAGGATGCCCCTGCTCGCGGCCTCGGCGGCCAGGATGCGGTCAATGCTCGCCAGCGCGGCGTCGAGGGCAACCTGTTTCGGGAACCGGTCGCCGTGAAAGCTCTCTGTGCCATCGCCGAAGTAGCCCGTCAGCGGCTTCTCGCACACCACGCTACGGTCGGCTTTCAGCGCCGCCACAGCCACTTCCTCGTGCGCCGAGGGCGGCGTACACACGTGGACGACGTCCACCGCCTCGATCAGCTCGCCGAGGCTCCCGAACGCCTTGATGCCGCGCTCCTTCGCGTAGCTCTCCGCCATCGCCGTGTCAATCGCGTAGGTGCCGACGACCTCGACGTTGACGCCGAACACCCGCTTGAGGTTCTCGAAGTGGAATCGTGCGGCAAAGCCCGAGCCCACGATCCCCGTGCGAAGCGTCTTCTTCTCCATTGCCATCGCCCCTTCCTCTTGTGGTCTGACCATCACACCCCCGCCCACCACAATACCCAAGCAGGGCGGGGCTGTCAACGTGGCCTGCCAGAGGGCAAGGGACTGCCGCATCCTGCGGCACCGGGGGATGTCGGGCGAGCACGGGCAAAAAACGCGCTTGACAGGTTACGCGGGAGAGTGTATATTCCCGATTGAGTTAGCTGGATATGCTCGTGTAGCACCTCTCCCAGGCCCAGGGCCGGCATTGGCGGAGACGTGAAAGCTCTCTCGATCCTCGGCGCCCTGGCGCTCCTTCTTGCACAGTCCGTGTCCATGTTGTGCGAGGCACCCTGCTGCGCGGCCGGGTGTGTAGTCGAGGGCTCGGCCATCGCCTGCTGCTGCGACGGGGACGGCGAGGCGCCCGCGCAAGGGTTGTCGCAAGAAGGCGGGGCGGCGCCGCTGCAGGGCGTGCCCGTCCGCTGCATCGAGTGCGAGAAGCGGCCCGCCCCCGGGACCACGAGACCCGGCGGCAGCGGGCACACCCCCACCCGGCCTGCCGCGGCTGGCTGGGCGGCTGTGTTCACGCCAGCGGTCCCACCCTCCACAGCCAGCAGCCCCGCCATAGCGCAGTGCCCGGGGCCTGGCCCAGCCCATCCCTCGCTCGCCGCCCTCCGCACCATCGTCCTCCTCATCTAGTCCTCTCCCAGCATGCGTTGGTGCGCGTGTTGGAGTCCGCCCGTGCGCCCGCGGCCGTGGAGCGGCGCGGAATGCGCCGGCTATCGCTGGCCGGATGGCGCGGGACAAATCGTGGAGAGAGGAGAAGATGCGATGCGTGTAGTTCTTCAGTTCGCCGTAGCCGTGGCCGAATACCTCGTCGGACTGCTGGTGCTCGCCTACGTGGCATGCACCGGCCGGCGCGGCCGGGCAGAGGCCCGAGCGGGGGAGCGCGGCTCGGGGCCCCGGCCGCGATGCCGCGAGGAAACGCGGCTGAAGGAACGGGGAGTCGGGAAGCCGCTCGGTGCTCGACTGGTTGCTGTCGTGGGGTTCACTGCCCTGAGCCTGTCGGGGTGCACCTACCTGCGCCACCGGGGCGAGGACGCCGCGGACATGTTCGACATGGGCGTCACCTGGTCGGGCAAGCCCTACCTGTCGCTCCACATGTGCCTGCTGGGGCTGGCCTCGGTGGGCGGCGGCGAGATGGAAGGAGGGTTCGCGGGCCTCGGCAACGGCGCGTTCGGCAGCCAGCGGCACTTCCACCGAAACGTCGGCCTCCTCACCTGGAGCCGTTGCGAGCTGGCCTGGGGCGACAACTTCGACCCCGCGAAGCCCGAGACGATCGAGAGCTTCGAGATCGGCCCCGTCGGCTGGGCCGAGAAGCCACGGCGCAAGCCCCCCTATGCCTTCGCCTGCACGAAGTACTTCCACCTCGGCTTCGTCGGATTGGTCAACAACGTGCGCTTCGCCGAAATCGCCGACTTCCTGCTCGGCTGGACGACGTTCGACCTCTGCGGCGACGACGGCACGCCGCCCGGCAGCGGCGACTGGCCCTGGCAGCGCAACCAGCCCGCCCAGAAGCCCGACTCGCCCTCGACACCCTCGGAACCGAGGGGCGCTGAGCCCCGCTACCCCAACCCGTGAAGGAGACAGACGTGACTGCGACCCTGCGTCGGACCGCTGTGCAACTGGCTCTTGGCATCGCCCTCGCGGCCTCGCAAGGCTGCACCACCTGGAAGGGCGGCGTGACCGGCTTCCTCCAGAATCGCGTCAAAGACGGCCTGGAGTGCCTCGACATGGGGGTGACGGTGACCCGCACGCCCCAGTTCTCGTTCTACCTGGCTGTGCTCTCCATGACGCCCATCGGGTATGGAAAGGTGGACGGGATGTACTATGGGGTGGGCGGGGGCGACGTGGGCTCGTGCCGCATCCACTATGAGCACTGGGGCGTTCTCCTCTACGGCCGCGAAACCGTCGGCTGGGGCAACTCCCTGTGGGACTACCCGGAGTTCGACCCCGCCAAGCCCGAGACCCTCAACTCGCAGGCCGTGGGCCCCCTCGGCCTGATTCTGCCCCCCTACGACGCCCGGCCAGCAGGCAGGCCCACGTGCTCGAAGTACTTCCACTTCGGCTACGTGGGCTTCGTGCCTAACGCCTGCTTCGGGCAGATGGCCGACTTTGCCCTCGGCTTCGTCGGGCTCGACCTGGCGGGCGACGACGGCCGCAAGCTCGGCCGCTGGCCGTGGCAGCCCGAGGACGACGCCCCCGCCGCTGCCGACCACCCGGCCACAGCACCCGCACACCGGGCCAGTCAGCCCGCGTCGCAGGCCCCCGAGCGCGCCCCCCAGCCGCCACGCGCGGACGCCTCCTCCCGTGGCTCCCCTCCTCCGGCAAAGCCGCCCGCCGAGCCCCCCGCCAAAGCCGCGACAAGGCCCCTGGCGGACCTCATCCCCTGAGGAGAGCCCGGGGACCAAGGGCACGTGTTGGAGAAGCATCGGATGACCGTCCTTCCAGCCTCTCCTGGCCGCGGGTGGCCGGGTTCGCACGCATGGGCGCTTGTGGCCATTCTCGTGGGGTCGCTGGCGCTGCGGCTGGCCGCGGCGCTGCCGCTGGCCCCCTTCCAGGACGAAGCTCTCTACTGGCGGGGAGCGCGCCCGGCGGAGCTGAGCTTCTGCCCCCACCCGCCTGGCGCCTACCTGCTGGTGTGGGCGGGCACCCAGGTGTTCGGCGACAGCCTGCTCGCCCTGCGCGCGGGCTCGTTGGCCTTTGGGACGGGTGCGGTCCTTCTGGCCTATCTCCTGGGGCGGGAACTCTACGGCCGGATGGCGGGGCTTTGGGCGGCCGCGATGCTCACCTTGTGTCCGGCCATGGCCGGAGCCGGCGCCGTGGCCACGCCCGACGGGTTGCTCATCTTCCTCTGGCTGCTGTGCGCCTGGGCCGCGTGGCGAGGCATCCGCCGGCCGTCGCCGGGCTGGTGGTGCCTCGGGGGACTCGCGCTCGCGGCGGGGCTCTACACCAAGTACATGATGGTCCTCGCACTCCCAGCGGGGTTCCTCGCCCTGTGCGCCTCGGCGCAGGGGCGGCGGGTGCTGCGGACGCCGTGGCCCTGGGCGGCCGCCGCGGGGGGCCTCGCGCTCTTCCTGCCCGTGTTCCTCGCCTCCGAATGGTCTCGCGGCTGGCCGGCCGTGCGCTACCACCTCCTCGCGCGCCACGACTGGTCGCCATCGTGGCAGGGCCTCACGCACTTCGTGGCGACCCACGCGGCGGCCTACTCGCCGCTGCTGTGGGTGGGCGCGCTGGGGGCTCTCGCCGCCGCGGCGCGCGCGGCCTGGAGGGGAGAGGCCCGCGCAGGCTGGCTGGCCGGCTTCGGTCTCTTGCCCATCGCCTTCTTCCTTCTGCCCCGCCTCGTGACCAAGCAGGCCATGATGCAGGTTCAGTGGGACTCCTTCGGCTACGCCGTGGGCCTGGTTGCGCTGAGCGGGGTGGTAGCCGGCCCCTGGGAGGCCCCGGTCCGGAGCCGCTGGCGGCGCGGGGTCGGCGCGGCTGCCCTGGCAATCGCCTGCCTTGCAACAGCACTGGTCCTTGTCGGCATCCTCGCGCCGCGAGTCCCCCTGGCGATGGGCCTGCGGCCCCCGGGGCTCCAGCGCCTGGGCTGGCGCGAGCTTGCCGCGCGCCTCGCAACGCCAGAGCACGCAACCGAGGTCATCGTCACCGACACCTTCGCTACGGCTATGACCCTCGGCTTCCACCTCGGGCGCAGGAAGGACATCTACGTGCTCCAGCACCCGCGAAACCAGCGCTACGGCCTCGTCGAGCAGTTGCGCACTTGGCGAATGGACGAGGCTCGCATGCTCGCCGACCTCCGCGGCCGCGAAGCCCTGTACGTCCACGAGCACGACTGCTTCGACCGCTGCGACTGCGCCACCGAGCCACAGCGCCTCCGCAAGCTCTTTCAGACCGTGAGCCCTGTGGACACCGTTGCCCTGTTCCACGGCGGGCAGATGATGAAGTGCTTCCGCATCTACAGAGTGAGGTGAGCAGTGGCGTCACCCCACGTTTGACACGGGCGGGTGAATCCGGCAGTATATCTCCCCTGTGCGTCAATTGTCCCCCTCATCGGGAAAGGAGTTGGCAGTGCGGCGATGGCCTGGCTGGGTGGTGGTGCTGGCGGTCGTCCTGGCGGTGTCGGCACTTGCCGATGTCAAGCTGCCGGCCGTGATCGGCAACAACATGGTCATCCAGCGCGGCGTGAGGGCCCGCATCTGGGGAACCGCCGACGCGGGCGAAGAGGTCACTGTGACCCTCGGCGCGCAGAAGCTCACGGCGAAGGCCAACGACAAGGGCGAATGGGCAGTGATGCTCGATCCCCTCAAGGAGGGCGGCCCGCTCGAAATGGCCATCGCAGGCAAGAACTCCATCAAGGTCGAGAACATCCTCGTCGGGGACGTGTGGGTCTGCTCCGGCCAGTCGAACATGGAGTGGACGGTCAGCAACTCCGCCAACCCCAAGGAGGAGGCCGCCGCAGCCAACTTCCCGAACATCCGACACTTCGGCCTCCAAAAGGCGACGTCCGCCACCCCCCTCAAGGAAGCCAAGGGCGCCTGGGCTGTCTGCTCGCCCCAGACCGCCAGCGGCTTCACCGCCGTCGGCTACTTCTTCGGACGCCACCTCCACAAGGAGCTCAACGTCCCCATCGGCCTCCTCCACACCTCCTGGGGCGGCACGGCGTGCGCGCCCTGGACGAGTCGCGACGGCCTCGACGCCGTGCCCGAGCTGGCCCACTACGTGAAGGCACTCGACGCTATTGCCAACCCCTCGCCCGAGGCCAAACAGAAGCTCGAAGAGGCGCTCAAGAAGTGGGAGGCCGACGCGGCGAAGGCCAAAGAAGCGGGCAAGAAGGCCCCGGCCAAGCCGGCCGTCCCCACCGCCGGCGCCGGCACCCCCGCCGCACTCTACAACGCCATGATCGCGCCCGTCACCCCCTACACCATCCGCGGCGCTATCTGGTACCAGGGCGAGTCCAACGCCGGCAATCCCAAGGAGTACCGCATCCTCTTCCCCGCCATGATCAAGGACTGGCGGAAGCAGTGGGGCCAGGGCGACTTCCCCTTCCTCTTCGTCCAGCTCGCCAGCTTCATGGGCGTGGACAAGGAGCCCTCCGACAAGGGCTGGCAGCACCTCCGCAAAGCTCAGGACATGACCCTGTCGCTCCCCAAGACGGGCCAGGCCTGCATCATTGACATCGGCGAGGTCCGCGACATTCACCCCAAGAACAAGCAGGACGTGGGCCTCCGCCTGGCCCTCGCTGCACTCGCCATCGAGTACGGCAAGGACAACGTGGTCTACTCCGGCCCCCGCCTCGACAAGATGACGGTCGAGGGCAACAAGGCCCGCATCAGCTTCAAGAAGGAGACCGTGGGCGGCGGCCTCGACGCCAAGCCCCTCGAGGACATGAAGCCCAGCGGCCCGACCCTCCAGAAGCGCTTCGAGACCGCCCTCACCCCCGAGCTTCGCCCGAAAAGCGACGTCTACGGCTTCGCAATCGCGGGCGACGACAAGAAGTTCGTCTGGGCCGAGGCCAAGATCGAGGGCGACGCCGTGGTCGTCTCCGCCCCTGGCGTCGAGAAGCCCGTCGCCGTCCGATACGCCTGGGGCAACAGCCCCGTCTGCAACCTCTACAACAAGGCCGACCTCCCCGCCTGCCCCTTCCGCACCGACGACTGGGAGCCGGCCCCGCCAGCCCCCAAGGCCAAAGCCAAGGCCAAGCAATAGCCCATCGCCCGCACATAAACCAAGACTCGCGCCCCCTGTGGGGCGCGAGTCTTGACCCATAGTGTGGGTCGCGGCAGTGACCCCCTTGCGGGCGGCCTCCCGCACGCATAATGCGTAGAAGCCCGCTGCATATCAACCTGTGTCCCACCCAAGTCCCCTCAGACCGCCGCGAATCTGAGAATCTCCCTCAGCGGAGAGGGGGATTGAGGAGGTTCCGCTCGTCGGGCTCCTGGGGCGCCGCGTCGGCGGCGAAGCGCAGGCTGTCGAGGATGTGGCCGAACTTGAGTTGGTTCGCGGCGAAGTCGGTCTTCGGGCAGATGCACATCACGACGAGGAGGTTGCGCTCGTTCTGCACGAGAACGCAGTCGGTGTGGAGCTCGACGCCCTGGGTGACGCTCTCGATGCGGGCATTGAGGCCCTGGCGTCCCGCGACGGGGAGTGGCCGCGTGCCGACGAGGGTCCAGCTCGTGCAGTGCTTCTTCATCTCGGGGATCATGTCCTGGAGGAGGGCGTCGAAGCCGCAGAGCTGTGTCCCCTGCCGCCCGGTCTCCTTCCGGTCCGGCGTCTGGCTCTTCAGGCTGTTGAGGATCACATTGGCGAAGATGTTCAGATCGTCGAGCACCTTGGGGCCGACCACGATCATCAGCCCAGCGCTATTCAAGGGGTTCACGACCGACACGTTGCCCTCGCCCAGGCTGATCTTCCATCCCTGGGGGGGCTCGAACGAGTAAGCCCCCTTCGGGTCGCGCACCTGCTCGGCCAGGGTGGGGGAAGCCAGGAACGGAGCAACGAGAAGGCAAGCCGCCCGCGACGCGCACGCGATCCTGGACATTGAAGGCCTCCTTTGCAGGTCCTCCATGGCGCGCCCAATGCTATCCCTTGATGGCGGGAAAGTCAACAGCGAACAGTGATGGTTGCGCGGCCGCACGCCTCCGGCTAGAATGCTCGGGCCGGAGGGGAAGGAGAGAGACACGGCAATGGCCCGATACCGGCTGATGGCGAACATGGCGTTCCTGGCCGCGCTTGCGATGGCCCTGGGCGCGGAGGCGCCGCAGGGGCAGGTGACGGTTTCTGGGCGGATCGGCCGGAGTGGCCAGGGGGCTACCCTTACTACGCCCAAGGGGGAGGTCTACCAGCTCGTCATGGACGCGCGCGGGCGCAGCCTGGCCGGCGTGATGCACGGGGTGAGCGCCGAGGTGGTTGCCGTGCCCTCCGAGAGGGACGGGGCGAAGTGGCTCCAGGTGTTGCACTACGTGGACGAGGGGGTGGCCGCGGGCCACGAGTACTGGCGGAGGATGCGCTGCATGGCCTGCGTGGTGCTGCCGGCGACCCGCAACGCCGCCGTGCCCGCGAACCTGCGCGGGGCCACGCCCATCGCGGGCAGACACTTCCCCCTGAAACACCAGTTCACGGCCT
>Ga0194112_10005182_pt1 | contig 17582 bp, 16 predicted proteins | sample TA2MahC400mmetaG_FD_146191 | JGI IMG/M metagenome (GOLD analysis project Ga0194112, IMG submission 146191) | Freshwater microbial communities from Lake Tanganyika, Tanzania - TA2015016 Mahale Deep Cast 400m | ecosystem: Environmental > Aquatic > Freshwater > Lake | place: Tanzania: Lake... | reverse complement strand
ACGTGCCGGTGGCCGAATGCGATAAATCCCAGGGGGTCTGGGGGACTGGTCCCCCAGAGGCGAGTTTGCCTTTGCGTTCCCGCGGCGCGGAGAGCGTCGCCCGGGGAGGCTCAAGAAGTTGGGACGTTCCCAATGGGTTTTGGGCTTTGGACATTGGCTTCCACCACATTCTGTCTTGGTCTGGCGGGCGGGCGGGCGCGCGGGCTTGTCTTGTTTGTTCGGAATTGCACGCCAGGCCGCCCATAGTGGGTCAAACATCAGTGGCGCAGTTGACACACTATGGGAAGAAACGGCCCCGGATGCGTCCGGACCGCCAAAATACCCATCGTGGGCCAGGTTGGGCTTGACACAGTATGGCGGGACCGCCCCGGAAGCGTGCGGAACGCCAGGATGCCCGTATTCGACCGGGTTCAGCACCATGGCTGAACCAGGCGGCCTCGGCAGGAGGACTTGCGCCCGAGACTTCGTTCGTTCCCACGCTGGAATGGGGGGCGGGAGAGGGCGCAACGGGGTCAGTAGGCGGGGCGGTGGCGGATGAACTTGGTGAGGGTGACGAGGTTTCCGGACTTGCTGTAGCGGATGCGGTCGGTGCATCGGATGAGCATGAGCATGCCGAGTCCGCCCTGGCCGCCTGCGCGGTGGCGCTCGCGTGCGGCCTTGGCGGCGTCGCGCAGGAGTGCCAGGCGCATGAAGTGTTCGGCGTCGAAGCCCGGCCCCTCGTCGCGGATGGAGACGGTGACGGTGGCGGGGTTCTGCCGGAGTTCGAGGTGGACGTGTTTTTCGGGGTCGTTCCTGTGGCCGTGCTGCATGGCGTTGCCGATGGCTTCGCGGACGGCGGCGAGGAGGTGGGTCTGGGCGACTTCGTCGAGGCCGCTGTGGCGGAGGAAGGCGGCGGCGATCTCGACGGCGCGCTCGAGGTCGGCCCGGCGGCTGGGGAGGACGCAGCAGACCTTGCGGGTGGAGGGGGCTTCCCTGGAGCGGACGGCCCTGCTCTCGGCGGCGGCGATGAGCTGGTGGATTTCGAGCGGCTCGCCGAGCTCGAGGTCCGCCTGCACGCGCAGTCGGGTGGGCCGCAGGGGTGCGACGGAGCGGGGGAAGACGGCTACGACGGGAATCCAGTTCGTGGCGGGATTGAGCTTGAGGGCGTGGAGGACCTCTTGTGCGCCGGGGAGGGCCATGTCGAGGACGACGAGAGCGACGGCCGGCCCCTGTGCGATCTCGGCGAGGGCCTCGGCGCGGTGGACGAGGACGGCGCCCCAGCCGGCGCCGGTGAAGCCCGACTGTATGATGGGCGCGAAGACGCCGTCCTCGGGGACGGCGAGGATGATGGCGCGCTGGGGGGCCGAGCCGTCGGGGGTTGCATCGCCCATGGCTGAACCGCCAGCCTCCCGTCTGCTGGCCTCCCGCGGGTTGGCGGCCCGCGGCAGGCTGGTCTGTCAGGCGAGGCGCACCGCGCGCAACGGGCCACGGGAGGCGTGGATGCTCTCCCAGCGCGGCTCGGGGCCGCGGAGGGCCTCGTCGTAGTCGGCCTCGGGGATGGGGACGGCGGCGACGACCTGGGCGACGGCGACCTCGCGGAGGAGGCGGCGGAGGAGGATTTCGATGTGGTGCGGCGGGCAGCCAAGGGCCTTGACGCGGAGGCCCGTGGCCTTGCGAATGGCCTCGGCGGCCTTCGGGTTCGGCTCGCCCGAGAAGGCCACGCACAACAGGTCGCCTATCTGCTCGATGGGCAGCATCTTATACTTCCGCAGCGTGTCCGCGGGCACGGAGCGAGCGACCGCCATTGGTATCTTGCACTGCTTGAGGTCCACCTGCGGCATCTCGTAGCCGCCCGCGAGGAGCCTGTAGAGCTTCGCCTCGGCGGGCGCGCGCACGCGGGCGAGGATGTGGCCCAGGTAGGAGTCGGCCTTGCCGCTCACGGTGAGCTGTTGCTGGATGAACTCGCGGGTGACGGGGCCTTCGGCCAGGAGGTGCCGCCCGAGGTTGGGGTCAACGGGGGCCTCGGGAGCCGCCTCCTCGGCGGGCTCGGGGGCCACCTGGCCCTCAAGCTCGCGCAAGACGTCGTCGGCTGTGCGGCCGCGCGCCGCCTCGGCGGCGGCGATGGGCTTGGGGGCCGGCGCGGCCGGCGCCGCCGGAGCCGCGGGCGCGGGGGCCTGCTTGGCCGCGTGCGCCGCGTGCGCCGCGCGCTCCGGCTCCGGGCCGCTGGGTTTCTTCTTCTTCTTCCCGCCGAATAGCCAGCCGAACATGGATAACTCTCCTGAGCCTGTTCCAAAGCGGCCGTTGGCCGCAGCAAGAGGGGATGATTGGATGGGTGGATGAATGGATGACTGTCTGACACCCATCCACCCATCCAAGCACCCATCCATCCCCTGCAGGCGCGCGAAGCGCGCAAGGGTGACAAACGCAGGGTCCAGCGTTCAGCGTGCCTGCATCGCCTTGGAGACGATCTCCTTGAAAGCGTCGGCGACCTGTTTCTGGCGCAGGACCTCGGCCTCGAGCTCGGCGATGCGCGCCTTGGCCTGGGCGAGTTCCGCGCGGAGCGCCGCCACGACGTCCGGGGCGGGTGCCGCAGCGGCCGCCTCCGCAGGCGCCACGAGCGCAGCCTCCAGTGCCGACGGCTCCGGGCCGAGCGGGGCCGGGGCATCGGCGTCGTCGTCCAGATTTATCTCGTCGGGCAGCGCCATGGGTGTGGGCTCCTGTTGTTGGCGGGTGCGGTCCTGAGCAGCAGCGGCCTGCGATGGGTCGGCGAACGCGCGGGCGGGCGGTTGCTCCAGGACGGTGGCCTCCTGGGGTGCGGGGGGTTCGGGGAGAGGCGCGGAGGGGGGCGGCTGGCCGAGGCCCTCGAGGGCGGCGCGAGCCCTGGCCTCTGCCTCGGGGTCGCGGAGGCGCGCGGTGAGGGCCACGGCCTGCTCGAGGAGCCGGCGCGCGTCGGCGTGCCGGCCGGCGGCAACGTGGGCCTGTGCGAGGGCGATGGTGCCGCGCGCCTCGCCGCCGGGGTCGCCGAACGAGTGGGCGAGTGCGACCGCTTGCTGGAGGCAACGGGCGGCCTCGTCGGGCTCGCCGAGCTTGATGTGCATGGCGCCCAGCGAGCGGAGGTCCTCGGCCTCCGCGTGGCGGTCCCCGAGGTTGTGGTCGAGCTCCAAGGCCTGTTCGAGGCAGGTGATGGCCTTCTCCATGTCGGCGAGCTCCTGGAAGACTGCGCCGAGGTTGCGCAGGTCGGCCACGGCGGCGCGGGTGGCGTTGCTGCGGCTGTTGAGGCGCCAGGCCTCCTGGTATCGGGAGACGGCGTCGCGCGGGTTGCCGAGCTTGCGGTGGAGGCCGGCCATGCGTGCGAGCTCGCTGGCGGCGTCGAGCTCGTTGCGGAGGCCGCGGAAGAGCTCGAGGGCGCGCTGGTGGGAGCGGAGGGCGTCGTGGAGGCGGCCGACCCGCTCCTGGAGAGCGCCGAGGCTCGCCAGGTCGGAGGCGAGGGCCGCCTTGTTCCCCGCCGCCTCGTTGATGGCCATCGCCTGCTCGAGGGACTTCACGGCCTCGTCGGGGTGCCCCATGTCGCACAGCACGCCGGCGATGCTGGCGAGCTGGGCCGCCGTGCTGTTCTTGTCGCTCTGCTTCTGGTAGACCTCCAGGGCGTCGCGGTGGTTCCGCAGGGCCTCCTGGTACTCCCCGAGCTGCTGGTAGATGCGCGCGAGGTGGGCCATGCACATCGGGCGGTTCACCGGCGCGTCGCCGCCGCGCGACCAGAGGAGCAGGAGCCGGTACTCGCTGGCCAGGAGGTGCAGGAGGCCCAGGTTCTGCTTCGGCTTCAGGGTCCTGGGGAAGTCCTGCATGAACTGCACCTTGTCGCCGGAGAGCCTGATGTGGTACGAGTGTGCGCCGAGGGCCTCGACGTTGCGGGGGTTCTTCTGCGCGGTGGCCAGGAAGTGCGCGGCCGCGCGCTTGTGGAAGGCGGCGACCTCCGGCCCGCGTTCGCCCAGGAACAGGTCGGCGAAGGTCTCGTGGAAGACCACGGCCTCGGCGCCGCCCGCCGCGCGCCGAGTCACCACCACGTTGCGGACCTCGTCCGACAGCAGCACGCGCTGGACATCCGTGTCGGCCATGTTGAGGAAGGCGCGCAGCGCCGCGGTGCCGAGGCCCGAGGGCACGCGCGCGACGCACTCGACCAGTGCGCGCGCCTCGTCCCTCGTGCGGGCCAGGAGCTGCTGGCAGAGGCCGGCGGCGGCCGCAGGCAGGTCCGCCAGGGCGCCCACGGGGTTCGGCGAGCCCGCCACCAGCTTCGCCGCCATATCGGTCAGAAGCGGGTTCCCGCGGAACTTCGCAATGGCCGGCGCCACGAGGGCATCCACTGGCGCGCCGCGCGGGTGGTGGAACTCCAGGAGGCGCTTGGCCTCCCCCTCGCCCAGGGGCGGCAGCTCGCGCACGAGCGTGGCGCCCGCCAGGCCCTCCACCCCCTCCGGCAGCTCGTTCGCGGCGATGGCAAGCTTCACGCGGTCGGGCAGGCGGCGCGCGAGGAACTCCACGGGGAAGGCATCCTTCCCCTCGGCGCGCCCGAGGTCGAGGAGGAGCACGAGGCAGGCGTCGTCGCTCAGGTGGTCGGAGGCCACGGCGAGGAGGCCCAGGAGCTTCTCGGCCACGGGGCGGCGGTCCTCGCCCAGCAGGTGGCCGAAGAACTCGCGGGGGTTCGGCACCAGGCGCACGGACATGCCGGCCTCGGCCGCCTCGCCGGGCCTGAGCACCGCGGCCTCGTGCGCCGCCGCCAGGGCGCCGATGACCGCGTACTGGCGCAGGTCGGCGTCGAGCAGGTGGCCCAGGCAGCAGTGCTGCACCACGTGGCGCCCCGCGCGCTCCGCCTCGTAGCGAAGTTGGCGCAGCAGGTGCGACTTCCCGGTGCCCTCGGCGCCGGCCACGAGGAACAGCTCCCCCCCTGGCCGGTCCAGCGCCTGCCGGAACGCGGCGAGCTCGGCCTCGCGCCCTACGAACGTGAATCCGGGCAAGGGCTACCTCCGGTTCCGCGCCTCTGGCCTGCGGGCACCCACGCGGGCCACGATTATACTGGCCGCCACTGAGCTTTGCAACCGGACTTTGCCGCGGTGATGGCCCACTTCCTCACGCGCCGCGCCAGGCCCGAAGCCCCACCACTATGACCCGATGGACCCACGTGAGTGGCTGCAACACTCACGCGCCGTTCCGAGGTACGGCCTTGCTGCCCGAAAGGTCTACATCAGACCTGGCGTACACTGCCTTGTCCTTCAGCTTCGAGGCAGGATTCCTGATGCCGAACGTGTGGGTGTGGGTGCGGCCGCCGCCGGTCGTCCCCGCCCGGCTCCCCTCATACTTCCAGTCGGACTTCTCGAAGAAGGCCACCTCCACCCGCCAGATGACCACGGGGCGGCCGGGCTCGAGGGAGCACGTCGGGTCAACCAGGTAGCGCCAGATGATGTACCAGCCGGGGTGGTCGTAGTGGGACTGGACGGCCCAGGGCCTCTTGCTCGCCTTGCACTCGAGGCAGTGCTCCGGCGGAGGGCTGCTCCCGCTCCCGCGCCGCTTCAGGTCGGGGAACCGCGTCTGGGCGAGGTCCGTGTGCCGGTGCTTCTCATACACGCTGTTGGCATCGAGCGCCCGCGTGGCGAAGATGCCCACCAGAGCGCTGAAGACGTTCGCCTGCTCGAGGTAGATCTCAACGGACTCCGCAAGCTCCCTTTCCACGTAGTCAATGGCCTTCTCGATGGCGGTCACGGTGAGACCCGGAGGCAGGGGCACCGTGCGGTTGAAGTCATCTTTTCGCGCCATTGCCGTTCGGCTCCGAGGGCTGAAGCGCCGCCAGCTTGGGGATGCACTCCAAGGCCATCACGAAGTACTCCGGGTTCAGTTCGATGCCAATGCTCCTGTATCCGCAGGCGATCGCGGCGGCGATGGTCGAGCCCGAGCCCATGAAGGGGTCCAGGATCACCCCTTCGCCCAGGGGCAGCGCGGCCCTGACGATGTGCCGCAGGAAATGTTGGGGCTTGAGCGAAGGGTGAGGGGCGACCTCGCGCTCTAGTCCCCTCGCAGGCGACGAGCGAATCAGGTCCTTGAAGGGCTCGGCAGGGGACACGCGCCGCAGCCCGCCGGTCTTCCACTTCCGCAGGTTATCCTGCACCCGCCCCTCGCAAGGCTTGCGGAAAAGACCCCAGGGCTCCCAGCAGGACCTCGGCATCACCGTGACCTCAGGGAACTCCCTGTGGGCATTCTTGGGGCGGTCCCCTCCGCGCAAAGTCATCACTTCCCGGATGACCTCGCCACGCTTCTCAAATCCTGCGGCCACAAGCGGCTCGTACACAAGGTAGGACAGGAGCGGATTGGTGGCGACGAAGATGTGCGCGCCGGGAACGAGCACTCGCATCAGCCGCTCAGCAAGCCCGTGGAAGAGCGCGCGGATCTTCTGCTTGTCCTCATCCTGGAGAACCGTGAACCGCGGAAGGGGGCGGCGTTGACAACCATCGTACGCCGGTGGAATTCGCCACACGCCGCCGCGCCCATTCCTCATCTTCTCCAGCTCTTTGGGCGTGTACTCCAGCACCCCGTAGGGCGGATCGGTGACAACCGCGTGGATAGAGTCTGGTTCCGCGCGGTCGAGCCATCGCAGCGCGTCGTCAAGGTAGACCTCGTAGCGCACCGGCGGGCCGGAGGCGCACTCGACCTCCCGAACAACGCACTCCAGCGCCCCGTCAACCGTTGGATACGCGCGCTTCACGATGGCGACCCGCCGATGTTCCCGGCACACCTGACCTCACTGGCAGTATAACGTGTCGCGCACCCGTCGTCAATGCCTATGCGCAGCACCTCAGAACAGCCCGTCGCGCTTTCGCTCGCGCCTGCCGGGCTGGGGGAGGGGCTTGGAGAACTCGTCGAGCAGCTCGCGCAGGCTGTGGCGCACGTAGGGCTGGTCGCAGGCGGGCGAGCGGCCCCGCGCGTTCGCGACGTGGAACACGAGGTCCTGGGGGACGAAGAGGACGTTGTGCAGGTTCGAGCGCATGGCCACGGGCCGCTTCATGAGCTCCATCGCGGCCTGCTCGTCTATCTTGCCGTAGCGCGCCTTGACGCTCTCGACGAGGCGCTGATACCTGTCGCCGGCTGAGAGGAGCACGGCGTCCTCAAGCGGCGTGGGGAGGAGGGGATGGGCCTCGCCGGGCTTGACGAACTCGATCTTCTCGGGCGTGGCGCCGACGCCGACGGCTGACGGCCCCTTGCCGTCGGAGATGACGTAGTAGTATTCGCAGGTGCGCTTGGCCTCGCGGAAGATGCGGACCGCGTCGTCGAGCGTCTTCGCCCGCTCGAGGCCCATGCGCATCAGGATGGCCATCGGCGTGCCGTCCCACTGGCCCTCGCCCCTTCCGCCCATCTCGCCGAAGGCGACCCCTTCGGCGTTCATGCCCGACACGCTGCCGATGAAGCCCGCGTAGCCCACGTTGGCGAAGGGGATGGCGTCCTTCTTCTTCACCACGAAGACCACGGCCTCGCGCTGGAAGCCGAGCTCGGTCATATAGTCGAGCACGCGGCCGTGGAGGAGCTTGCCGCCCGCGGTGGCCTTGCCGAAGAGGGCGAAGCCCGAGCAATGGAACAGCTCGGGGAACATGCTCGCCAGCCGCACCTCCTCGGGCGAGAGCTCCGAGCCGTTCGCAAGGCCCTGCATCTCGTCGAGGTACTCCTGCGGCACGTGCGGCTCGAGGCGCTTGTAGGCCCCGCGGAGCACGTCGAGGAACCACTCCCGCTTCGTCACCGTGTAGTAGATGCCAGCGACGTAGAGCACGGAGTCGGCGACGCGCCGCGCCTCGGCCGCGAGGAGCTTGCCGTGCTGGAAGCCGACCTCGAGGGGCGAGCCCTGGAGGAGCGCCACACGGCTCCCCTTCTGGACGATGAGCCGCCCCCGGTCGGCCACCCGCACCTCGTCCTTCAGCCGTCCCGCCGCCTGGTCGCCGGCGAGGATTTCCGCGGCGCGGGCCAGCCCGCGCCCGAGCGAGCGCTCGAGCTCCTCGCGCGCGACATTCACCACCACCAAGTCCGGCGCTGGCTCCGCCGGCCGCACCGCCGCCTCGTCCGAGATGGCGACCCCGACCGCCACCTCGCCGCCCTCTTTCCCGCGCCAGACCATCTGGCGGATCGCCTTGCCGTCGTCCGCCAGCTCGATCGAGAGCGTGCCACCGCCGAGGTCGCGCTTCGCGCGGAACAGAGCGGTGGCCTTGTCTGGCACGCGCTCCAGCCCGAGCAGCGTCTGCACGATGAGGGCCACGGCCCCCGGCTCTGCGACCTGCACCGCTCCGAGCACGGTGAGCGAGGCCGGCCAGGCTCCCGCCACGCGCGCGAAGAGCCTGCCGGGCTGAAGCTCCGAGTTCGCCGGCAGCGGCCCCCTCCCCACGATGGCCACCTTGAACGACGGCACGGCCAGCGCCGTCTCCTCCTTCGTCCGCTGGAGCGTGAAGGTGAACAGCTCGGTCTTCAGGTCCAGGCGGAACTGGTCGGCGTCGAGGCGGGCGATAGTCGCCTCGCCCGCCTGTTCCAGCTTGCCATCCGTGTAGCGGCCCGTCAGTTTGGCCGTGTAAGTGGGCACCTTGCCCTGCACGACCGCAACGGCCTTCTCCAGTGCCTTCGCCAGCAGATCGAGGTCGGTCGTCGCGGCCGGTGGCGCGGGCTCGGCCGCCATCGCCGCCCACGCCGCCAGAGCCAGAACCGCCGCCGCAGGGACTCGCAAGCGTGCTCTCAAGTGATGGCCTCCGAGAACGCCTCCCAACGCACCATCCCCTCGCGCCAGTATATCGCCGCTCGCGCGCGCGATCAACCGCCCCGGCCTACGCTTTCTTACCGTGGAAAAGCTCGGTTCCGGCGCCATCGTAGGCTGATCTCGAAGAAGTAGTGGCGGTAGCCTGGCTCGCCGAGTCCCGCCACCAGGCGCATCCCCAGCAGGTCGCGCCAGAAGCGGATTGTCGCATCCATGTCCCCCGTCGCCATTGCCAGGTGGTTGATGCCGTTGAAGCGCATTCCCGTCCTCCTTTCCCCTCCGCGCCTGGTTCCCTTGCCGCCGCTTATCCACTCTACCCCACCCCGCGCGCGGGTTCAAGAGTCTTGCATTCCTGGGCGCTCTGGTGTATCATCACGCGCAGAGAGGAGGCCAGTAAGAACATGGCAGCACCCGTTTCCCTCGCCGACGTGCTTAGCCTGAGCGTGGCCGAGCGCATCCAACTGGTTGAGGACATCTGGGACAGCATTGCGGCCGCGCCCGAGGCCGTAGCGCTTACCGACGAGCAGCGCGAGCAACTCGACCGCCGCCTGGACGCCTACCACCGCGACCGCGCCGCCGGCGCGCCGTGGGAAGAGGTCCGCGAACGCATCCTCACAGCATGATGGCGGGATGGCTTGATGGCCCAACAGATGTCGAAGGATCCGATCGTCGAAGAAATCCACGCCGTCCGAAGGCGCATCGCACGGAAATGCGGCTACGATACCGCCCGGATCATGGATCTCCTGCGAAAGAGCGAAGCCGAGCATCAGGAAGGACTGCCGACTCCCCGCAAGCAGGAGCCGCCGCATCAGCGGGTGCGTCGCCGCCGCGCCAGGAAACTGCCGGTGGCGACCTAGGCCTCCGCTGCCCGCAGTGCAGCGAGCGCTACGTCCACGCCCGCACCCTCGACAAGATTGACGCCCTCATCGAAGGCGAGCACGAGGTTAGGCAATCGGTCTTGGCAACGTGCATGGCGGGTGGGAGGGGCGAGGGACTATGGACTGCCGAAGGCATGACGCCCCGGGCTTTCAATCCCCTTCCACGTAGCGCTTCTCGCCCGTGATGCCCCACTCCAACCTATCCAGCGCGCTCGTCTCATCGAGCGATTTCATGAACCGGACCCAGTTCAACTCCTTCAGGAATAGCCATTGTTCCGGGGGGCTGCTCGCGCCTGGCAGTAGCACCGGGATCAGGCTCATTCCACGTTGAGTGCACTGGGTCATGAGAGTTCGCACTTCGGCCGTCTGCCACTTGCCTGGCCCCTTAGGCCCCAGGAACACCGCGGCTGACCTGACCTTTGTGATAGCCTGTTGGATCGAATCTTGGAAAGCCGTGCCGGGGGGCACCTGCTCCTCGTCAATCCAGGGTCTGACCTTCCGGCGTTTCAGTTGGCTGACCACCTCCATGACTTGTTGCTTGTCCTCGCTATTGTAGGCGATGAAGACGTCAAACTCACGTGGGGCACCGCGTGAACCAGCTCGTTCCGCGTCCAACAGAAGCATGAGCGCGAAGGCCGACGATAGGGATATGTCCTGCGGATTGTCGTTCTCGCCGAGAATGCTGTAGAAGTAATCGGGGGCCACGGGGACCTCGATCCCCATGCTCTCGTGGATCGCCTTCAGTTGCACTGGATCAAATGGTAGGGAACCATTGCCTTGCCATATGCAGCGAGGAGCTCGCAAAGGCACCCCCGCTGGCTCCTGCCAAGCTAGGTGGTACACAGCCCTGAGCCAGCAATCGGGAGGTGGCGGAGGCCCCGGCGAAGGAATGCCAAATAGTCCACCAGATGGAGTTCGCCTCCACCTGAATAGCTCTGGCTCGATCAACTCGCCCGGAAGCAGTGCTCGCACATGTGGTGGCGCCGCGAGCATAGTCTGCCAGGCGCCAGCGCTTAGCGACTTGAAGTGCCGACGAGCCTCCGAATCCCCCCAGAAGTGTGACGTCCGGATCACGGCCGGCACACGCACGCCCAACAGTTCCCGTTCCTTTCCGTCAGATGCCGCATAGAGGAAGTCTTCCCCGGGCTGGCCCCTGTTGGCCTGCTCCACCTCTTCTGGCGTCAATGGCCGTACGTCAGGGCCTGTGATCCCCATGGTGCTAAAGGCGATCTCAGGGCTATCGCCTCGCCAGAGAGCGGGCGGTGGTCCTTCCAGCCTATCGCGGCTCCTCTCCGATGTCTCGACCAGCATGCAGTACAACCCTGGGTATCTGAGGCTGTTACCCTCGAACTGCCTCTGGAGCAGTTCAAGGCTCTTCCGCCAAAGCTCTGACACAGGAACACTCCCTCGATAACGAAACTCCCGCCTCACGCTCCCAGCCCTTCCATGGCTGGTCCTTCACTGCGGCCCCTGTCCCCTCCGCGCCTCTGCGTGAGACGCTTCTCTCCGCTCCTCACAACAGCTTGGTCTGTCCCGGGATGTAAACGGGGTAGGAGCCGGTGGGGCCGGGCTTGGTGGGGGGCTCCATGTCGTTCTTGCAGTCCTCGGGCTTGGGGGGGTAGGCGAAGTCGCTCTTGGTCACTTCGTCCCAGGTGACGGCTTTGCCTGTGTAGCAGCTCATTTGGCCCATGATGGTGACGAGGGTGCTTCGGGCCATGTGGTAGCCGCTGGAGATTGGCTCGCCCTTGCGTATGGCGGCGAAGAGGGCGCGGTGCTCCTCGTGGGTGGCAGGGGGGCGGGGGCCGGAGTAGCGCCACTTGTTCTCGCCCTCGATGGCGCACTGGAAGAGGTTGCAGCGGCCCTTGGTGCCGAAGATGTAGCTGGAGGTCTCGTCGTAGCAGCCTGTGGTGGTGCGGCAGAAGGCGTAGATGCGGACGCCGTTAGGATAGACGTAAACGACGCTGTGGTGGTCGAAGACGTTGCCGTAGTCCTCGTGGGTCATTGAAGAGCGCCCGCCGAGGCCGTGACAGGTGGCGGGCGGCTCCTCCTTCATTGCCCAGAGGGAGCGGTCAATGTTGTGGACGAGGCTCTGCGGCACGTCGTCGCCGCTGAGCCAGGTGAAGTGGTACTGGTTGCTCACCTGGTACTGGAGCTCGGTGTGGCCCTTCTGGCGGCGGTAGACGCCGTAGGGTGCGCGGAGGAAGTTCTCCTCGATGGCCACGATGTCGCCGATGGCGCCGTCGTGGATGCGCTTCATGGTCTCCTGGAAGCCGAGGTCGAAGCGGCTTTGGAGGCCGGAGACGACGCAGAGCTTCTTGGTTGCGGCGAGCTTGAGGGCGTCCTCGAGCATCTTGATGCCGTAGGGGTCAATGCCGTGGGGCTTTTCGACGAAGACGTGTTTGCCCGCCTCGATGGCCGCCTTCGTGTGGAGGGGATGGAACTTGGCGGCGTTGGCGATGCAGACGGCGTCAACGTGCTTGATGACCTCCTTGTAGCCGTCGAAGCCGTCGAAGACGCGCTCGTCGGGGGCGTCCACCTGCTCTGGCTTCTGCTTCTTGAGGTGGTTGCGCGCGTTGCGGGCGCGGTCCATGAACATGTCGCAGACGGCGACGAGTTTGACGCCTGGGTCCACGGTCATGGCGTCCATCGCGGCCCCGGTGCAGCGCCCCCCCGCGCCGATCATGCCGATCTTGATCGTGTCGTCGCCCCGGGCGTAGGCGCCGGTGGGTGCGCCGAAGTTAGCCAGCGCCGCGCCCGAGGCCGCCACTGCCGAAGTCCTCAGGAAGTGCCGCCGAGAAGAGCCTTCGAGCCTTGCTCCCTTTGCCAACGTCATGCTGGCCTCCTTTCGTACTCCCAGGTCCAATTGGAATCCGCGTCGGGGACCGCCTCGATGTCCCACGGCAGCGTCGAGTCGCAGCGAAGTGTGAGGCGCGAGATGATGTCGCGCCCGAGCGTGATATGTCGGCGCGGCCTACGCGGGTCTTCGTCTTCAGGCGCGATGACACGGGCTCTGAACAGGGCTAGGCCCGGTATGCCGATGAGAACGTGGTACCAAGGGAAGTGCCCGGAGTTACGGTCGAAGGCGCGAAGAGTTCTGGTCTTGCCACTTGGTTGGCAGCCGACCTCCTCGATAAAGGCGTGTGGGACCACGCTTATGGCCCCGCCTGTGTCCCACAGGGCGCGCCAGAGTCTTTCCCGCCCGGCTGTTCGGGCGAAGCGGCCGCTCACTGTCAGGAGCCGCACTTCGCCGAGCATGGGCATGAAGTCAAAGTAAGGGAAATCGGGAAAGCTGGTCAATAATGTACGCTGGCAGGCGAACCTCACTCAGCCACCTCCTCCGGGTAGACAGAGTCGAAGTGGACGAAGGGCTCGTCCCCCTCCTCAACTCTCTCGTGTTCGCATACTCTACAGATGGCGATAGGTCCTTCACGGCGTGCCAGGTCCTCCACCTGAGCGGCGAGGCGGAAGTCGTCCGCGTCGGCGGCGAGCACGGCGCCGTGGTGGATCGCCACGAACAGGCCAGGGTGGGTCTTGAGCAGCTCCGGCCTCAGCCGCTCGAAGGCCCTTAGCTCCAGGTCCAGTTTCCTCATTTGTCGCCGGGCCACGGCCTTTGGGTCGCGGGACAGTGTCTTGGGAGCAGCCATGCGTGGTCCTCCGAGGCGCCCCGCCCCACCCCCTGAATGATAGCCCGCGTCGGCGGCGGAGTCAAGCGCAGGGAAGCCAAAACAAGCGGAGCGGGCCGCCGAGTGCCGGCAAGCCCGCTCCGGGGGGAACACAAGGGGTCAGCCGCGCGGCGGCTACTCCTCGGTCTTTTCCTTCCTGAGGGGGGTGGTCCAGAGGTAGACCTTGTGCTCGGTGCCGTCCTTGCTGTTGACGGTGGCGAGGACGTCGGGCTTGACGCCCTTCATGTCGAAGTCGTGGGAGACGATTCGGCAGCCGGGCTTCATCTTGTCGAGCTGGGGGATGAGCTTGACGTTGAGGCTGGGCAGAAGGTAGAGGGTGATGACGCTGGCCTTGGCGAGGTCGAGGGTGAAGATGTCCTTCTGCTCGATGGCCACGAGGCCCTCGACCTTTTCCTTCTTGACGTTTTCGAGGGACTCCTTGACGCGGGCGGGGTCAATGTCGTAGCCCCAGGCTTTGCAGCCGGCCTTTTTTGCGGCGGCGATGACGATGCGGCCGTCGCCGCAGCCCAGGTCATACGTGATGTCGTCCTTCTTCACGTCGGCCAGCCGCAGCATGACCTCCACCACCTCGTGGGGGGTGGGGACGTAGATGACGTCGGGCTTGCGCTCCTCCTTGGCCTCCTCGCCGGCCCAGCCGGCGGTGACGAGCAGGGCGGCGGCCACCGCCGCGACCCAGATCCAACTCAGACGCCGCTTTACCACGCTGTCAACTCCTTTCCTGGCCCGGCAGGGCCATTGCCTGGCCCGCGCTCTGCACGTGGCGCGGGGTTTGGGAAATCCCAGATTACAAATCCCAAGGCGGCCAGTGGCCACAACCAAAGAGGATGGTTGGATGGGTGGAGGGATGGACGATTCGCAGACGGGATGAATGGATGTATGGATGAGTGGATGAATGCAAGAGTCGGTCGTTCTGACATCCATCCACCCATCCAATCATCCATTCATCCAGCTCTTCCTCATCCATCCACCCATCCATCCATCCATTCATCCATTCATCCCCCACACATGCGCGCGAAGCGCGCATGTGTCGCGATCGAAGACGCTAATCCTCCTTTTCCTTATTCAGCGGGGTGGTCCAGAGGTAGACCTTGCGCTCGTTGCCGTCCTTGCAGGCCACGGTGGCCACGACGTCGGGCTTGCAGCCGCGCATGTCGAAGGCGTGGGAGACGATGCGGCAGCCGGGCTTCATCTTCTCGAGCTGCGGGATGAGCTTCACGTTGAGGCTCGGCAGCAGGTAGAGGGTGATGACGCTCGCCTTGGTGAGGTCGAGGGTGAAGATGTCCTTCTCCTCGATGGTGACGAGGTCTTCGACCTTCTCCTTCTTGACGTTTTCGAGCGATTCCTTGACGCGGGCGGGGTCAATGTCGTAGCCCGTGGCCTTGCAGCCGGCCTTCTTTGCGGCGGCGATGACGATGCGGCCGTCGCCGCAGCCCAGGTCGTACGTGATGTCGTCCTTCTTCACTTCGGCCAGCCGCAGCATGACCTCCACGACCTCGTGCGGGGTGGGGACGAAGTGGACGTCGGGCCTCCGCTCGGGCTTCTTCTCCTCGTCCTCGCCGGCCCAGCCCGTGGGGCAGAGCGCAGCCGCAATGGCCAGCGCCATCGCGACGCCAAACCAACGCCATCGTCTCATGCTCTCAACTCCTTTCGTCTCACCATGGTGCCAGCCCCGGGCAGCGGCCCGTTCGGCTACTGCCGAGGAGCGGCTTCGCCCGAGGCGGCCTGCCCCGGCCACAGCCGGCGGCTGGCAAAGTACAGGGGCACACCGAGCGCGAGCGGCACCAGGCCGAAGAGCGACAGCCAGCCCGCATACGTCAGGCTCGAGTGCAGCATGTAGACGCACGTCAGGCAGAACACGAACGGGAAGAGCGGGTAGCAGGGCACCGTGAAGGGCCGCCCGATCCCGTGGTCCTTCTCCCGCAAGGCGAAGAGCGCGAGCCCGACCGCCAGGAAGAAGAGCCAGAAGACAGGCGCCGTGCCGGCCACGAGGGTTTCGAAGCCGCCATAGTAATCCTCCCACGGCACCACACCCAGCCCCATGCTCGACAGGGCGGAGTCGAACGCGGTGCGTCCGGCCACGGTGCCTACGGCAAGAATCATGACGATGGCCACGAGGCCCTGGAGGACGAGGGACCAGACGGGGGTGCCGCGCGTTGGGTGCCAGCGGCCGAGCATGGCGAAGACCCGGTGGTCCGCCCCCAGGGCCGCGAACACCCGCGAGCCGGTGAGGATGAGGCCGTTGACTGCGCCCAGGGCCGAGAGCATGACGAGGATGCACATCGCGTTGGCCCCGCCCTTGCCCAGCATTCGCGCCAACACGTCGGCCGCCGGCGCCTGTCCGGCTTTGCGCAACCCCTCGAATCCCAGGCCCACCAGGTACGCCAGGTTCACCAGCAGGTAGATGCCCATCACCCCCGCCGTGCCCAGGAGCAGCACGCGCGGGATGTTGCGATGGTGGTCGCGCACCTCGGCGGCCACGAACGCCGCGTCGTTCCAGCCCCCATAGGCGTACAGGATGAAGATCATCGCCAGGCCGAAGCCCGGGCCGCCCATCGGCTTCTCGACCGTGAACGCCCCACCCTGCCCCCAGAAGAAGCCGGCCACCACGATGCCGAGCAGCCCCAGCACCTTGGCCAGCGTGAGGACATTCTGCGCCCCCTTGCCGATGACCACCCCCAGGAGATTGACGACGGAAAGGCTGACGACGGCAGCAATGGCGAACCCCACGGCCTGGGAGGGGGAGCCGCCGGTCAGCTTCGTCGCGTAGTCGGCGAACGCATAGGCCATCACCCCAATGCTGCCGGTGAGCACGGCGACGAGCTGAGCCCAGGCGAAGAGGAACGCGGACGACGAGCCGTAGGCCCGCTTCAGCCACGCATAGTCCCCGCCAGCGTGCGGATACGTCGTCGCCAGCTCCGCGTAGCACAGCGCCCCCACGACGCACAGCGCGCCGCCCAGCAGCCACGCCCCCAGGCCCACCCAAGGACCGGAGACATTTGAGAAGATCGAGGGCGGCATCTTGAAGATCGACGTGCCCACCACGATGCCCACGATGATGCTCACGCCGTCCCAGAGGCCGATCTGTGCCGACACGCCTCCGCCCTGGTCCGCCGCCTTCGCACCCGAGCCTTCCGTGCTCATGCTGTCCTTCCGGGGGCTGGTGTGGAGTCCAAAGCGTCCACTCACCAAAACAAGAAGCTGCATGATACGCAGGCGGGGCGCAAAGTCAAGTGGGCATGCGTCAGTCGGCCGCGCCTCGCTTGCGGGCGCGGAGCTCGAGGCGGATGGGCACCTCGGAAAAGGGCAGGCGCTGGCGAAGGGCGTTGGCCAGGTAGCGGCGGTAGGGCTGGCTGACGAGGCTGGGGTCGTTGGCGAACGCCACGATGGTCGGGGGGGCAACGTCCACCTGCGTGGCGTAGAAGAACTTGGCGCGGCGGCCGCGCCTCGGCTCGGGGCTGCGTGCTCGCGCGACCGCCTGGAGGGCGCGCGTGACCGCCGCGGTGGGGGCGCGATGCCGGGCCTGCTTGAAGAGCTGCTGGGCAAGCTCTATCGTCGGCCACACACGCCGACCGGTCCGCGCGGTGGTGAACGTGATCGGCGCATAGCTGAGGACTGGGAACACCTTTTCGAGGTACTCGGCGTACTGGCCCGTGGTGATCTTACCCTTCGCAATGTCCCACTTGTTGACGACGATGACGCAGGGCTTGAGGTGGGCGGCGATCTCGGCGGCGAGACGCTTGTCCACGTCCACGATGTCCGCCTGGGCGTCGAGGAGGAGGAGCACCATGTCGGCCCGTGCGATGGATTGGCGGGCGCGGACGAGGCTGTAGAAATCTATGGAGGACTTGAGGTGCTTCTCCTTGTGGACGCCGGCGGTGTCAATGACGACGAAGGTCTTGCCGTCCTTCGTGAAGCGGACGTCCACGGCGTCGCGGGTGGTGCCCGGGCTTTCGCTGACGATCATGCGCTCCTCCCCCGCGATGGCGTTGACGAGGGTGGACTTTCCGACGTTCCGGCGCCCGACGATGGCGAGGCGCATGACGACGTCTGGCTCGGCGCCCGCCAGGCCCGGCGGCAGCGCGCCCACGAGCGCGTCGAGGAGCCCCACCATGCCGCGCGAGTGGGCGGCGGAGACCGGGATGGGCAGGCCGAGGCTCAGGGCGGAGAACTCGCCCACGCCCGCCTCGTCGGCGGGGGTCTCCACCTTGTTCACGGCGAGGAGGACGGGCTTGCGCCACTGGCGCAGGCGGACGGCTATCTCGCGGTCCTGGG
>Ga0194112_10005171_pt1 | contig 17594 bp, 14 predicted proteins | sample TA2MahC400mmetaG_FD_146191 | JGI IMG/M metagenome (GOLD analysis project Ga0194112, IMG submission 146191) | Freshwater microbial communities from Lake Tanganyika, Tanzania - TA2015016 Mahale Deep Cast 400m | ecosystem: Environmental > Aquatic > Freshwater > Lake | place: Tanzania: Lake... | reverse complement strand
AAGGCTTGATGTCAGTCCCATCGGGACATCGGTAATATCCCATGTGCTTGCTTTTTCCAAGGTCTACAGCAACCAGAAGCGTTTTCCCATTGACGATCTTATGTTTTTTTGTTTTAATTATTCTCACGGCTATACTCCTTTCTTCGATTTGTCCTTAACCAACTTGCTCAACAAATCCAAAAGAAAAAGTATAGCCTTTTCTATTAAGCTATTCCCTCCCTATAATATAGCAAGCTCTCCCGTCAAGGGAGAGGGAAAAACATTTTATTCCCATATTTCGCGTGCAATTAAATCAGAGTGGTAAATTCGAGAACGCATTAAGCGATAAGTCCGATCGAATGCCTCGCTTCAAATATTCATATCCGACCACACCCACCATCGCAGCATTGTCTGTACAAAAGGATGGAGAAGGAATGTATAATCGGACCTTCTGCTGTAAGGCCCCTTCCTTCATCTTCTGCCGAAGAGGTCGATTGGATGCCACTCCTCCTGAAATAACCACCCTTTTCAAGCCTTGATGGCGAACAGCTTGAAATGTCTTGGCTACCAGTACCTCAACGACTGCTTCTTGAAAACTCGAGACAATATCACAAAGGAGATTTTTTGAATAACCTTGAGGGGGCGGAGGATTTGCCTTCACAAAATTTACCACGGCGGTCTTAAGTCCACTGAAACTGAAGTCAAAGGAATTCTTTCCGAGGGATGGCCTTGGAAATCGAATGGCCTTTGGATTACCTTCTTTAGAGAGTTCGTCAATGATCGGCCCTCCTGGATAACCCAAGCCTAAAAGTTTGGCCACTTTATCAAAGGCCTCTCCTGCGGCATCATCCCTGGTCTGCCCCAATCTCCTATATTTCCCAAACCCATCAACACGAAAAAGTGAGGTATGGCCTCCTGATACGACCAATCCAATAAAAGGGAATTTTGGAGTTTCTTCTTCGAGAAAAATCGCTGAAAGGTGTGCTTCAATATGATTGACACCAACAAAGGGTAACCCTTGAGCAAAGGCAATTGATTTAGCAAAAGATAGGCCAACCAAAAGAGAACCCACCAATCCAGGGCCCTGAGTCACGGCAATGCCATCAATATCTCTGAGGGTCACCTGGGCTTCCTTTAAGGCCTCTGTTACTATGGGTACGATTGATTCTATATGCCTCCTTGATGCAAGTTCCGGAACAACCCCACCATACTTTTGATGGATAGAAATCTGAGAGGAGACCACGTTAGATAGGATCTTCCTCCCATTCAAAACGACTGCCGCTCCAGTATCATCACACGATGTCTCGATTCCCAATACACGCATCGTTTTTACCAAAAAGATTATTTCAGATAATCAATACATTAAGCCACGAATAAAGCTTCAATTCCTTATAGAAATGGCGATTTTAAAGCCCCGTCCTTTCTAACGGGGTTTACTTTAAAAATAACAATGGATCGACAGCTTGGTTATTCTTTCGGATTTCAAAGTGGAGATGGGGCCCTGAAGCTCTTCCCGTCTGCCCCACCTTCCCGATGATCTGTCCCCTCTCCACCCATATCCCCTCCTCAACCAGATTCACCTGATTGTGTGCATAGACAGTGACAAATTCCTCTGAATGGCGAAGGATGATGAGGTTTCCATAACCTCTGATCGTGTTTCCAGAATAGATCACTATCCCAGAACTGGAAGCTTTGATCGACGTCCCAGTTTGAGATCGAATATCGATCCCCATATGCCTTTTGCTCTCTCTCTCATCAAAACCTTCACCCAACCTCCCCTCGACAGGCCATATAAAATCAAGTTTCTTATAGGCGATCTTTTCTTTCTCCTTTTCACTCGGCTGTAAAACCACATCATCAATATAAACCTCAACTTTTAATACCTTCTTTGCCCTTGGAATAAAAATCCGTTGACCCTCTTGAATCTTGCCCGGGTCCTTAATTTCGTTCAGAGAAGCGACTTCTCTGAGATCGACACCGTAGGTCTTGCAGATGCGATAAAGGGTCTGATGTCTCTCCACCACATGATAAACCCCTTTTTTTTCTGAAGGAAAAGGTTTTTCGATTGCAACTCTATACCTTGCACATCCGCCAGCGATGAGAATTATAGAAAGAAATGAAGCCCACAGAACATGGATTAATATTGGATTCTTAAACTTGACCATTTTCTTCTCAGGCTAAAGCGTGTGCCCAATCCATTGTTCATTGTTTATCGTTCACCGTTCATTCGTCTTCCCACCCATATCTTCCTATTAATTTAACAAATCGGCAGCCACCCAGATCTTCTTTCTTCATCCCTTCCTCTGTTTTCGTAATCCGAAAAAGGTCTTGTACAAAGGCATCTCCAATAGGAATGACCAATCTTCCACCTATCGATAATTGATCAAAGAGGGGTTGGGGAATATCCGGAGCCCCTGCCGTGACAATGATCGCATCAAATGGACTTTTTTCCACCCAGCCATAGGTGCCATCGAAGATTTTAATGTCCACGTTGAAATATCCCAATTCATAAAGTAACTTTCTAGCTTTAATAGCCAAGGAACGAATCCTCTCGACGGAGAAAACCTCCGTAGCCATTTCTGCTAAGATCGCCGTTTGATAACCAGAGCCTGCACCGATCTCTAATACCTTCTCCTTTCCCCCTAATTGCATAGCCTCTGTCATCAAAGCGACCATATAAGGCTGAGAGATCGTCTGTTTTTCTCCGATGGGTAAGGGGTGGTCATTGTATGCCTGATTCTGGAGGGCCTCCTCAACGAAGAGGTGACGTGGAACTTTCTTCATTGCAGCAATCAGCCGGGGATCTTTGACCCCCCTCAAGACGATCTGTTCCTCAACCATCTTCAGCCTTGCCTTTGGAAAATCGATCATCTTTTATGACCCAAAATGTCAAATGAATGTCAAAGCTTAAATTTAATGGTTCGACAATTTCACCATAATTCCATTCTTCAGTATTTTTAACCCATCATCCTGAGCCTGTCGAAGGATGATCTTTAGATTTAATTTGACATTTGAACTTTGGCATTTTGATTTTCTATTCATCCTTTTCAGCTTTCTTCTTCAACTCATCCAAAATATTGAGAGCCTCAAGAGGGGTTAAATGATCGGTCTTGATCTTTCTCAATTCAGATCGAATGGGATCTGTTTGATCAAAGAGGAAAAGTTGTAGAGTGGGCTCACGGTTCGAGGCCACCATTTTTGTCTTTGCGATTTTCGGCATCCCCGTCGTATCCAATTCCCCCTTTTCCAAATTAGAAAGGATTTCCTTCGCCCGATCAAGCACATTCTGTGGAAGTCCTGCCAGTCGAGCCACTTGGATACCGTAACTCCTGCTCGTCCCTCCTTCTAAAATCTTTCTGAGAAAGATAATCTCCCCACCCCATTCCTTAACGGCCACATTGTAATTCTTTACCCTCTCTTTTGTGAGGGCCAATTCAATTAACTCATGGTAGTGGGTTGCAAAAAGGGTCTTTGGTCTCAGAACGGGGTGATCATGAAGATATTCGGCCAAAGCCCAAGCAATACTGAGCCCGTCAAGGGTACTAGTCCCTCTTCCAATCTCATCGAGGACAACGAGGCTTTTTGAAGTGGCCTGATTTAAAATGCGAGCAGTCTCCATCATTTCTACCATAAAGGTGCTCTGTCCCCTCATGATGTTATCCAGAGCACCGATTCGAGTAAAGATCCGATCCACCGCTCCGATCCGAGCTTCACTGGCTGGGACAAAACTCCCCATTTGGGTCATCAAGACGATAAGAGCCACTTGTCTCAAATAGGTTGATTTACCCGCCATATTGGGTCCAGTAATGATCAGGATTTGATGTTCTTGTGTATTCATTTGAGTGTCGTTTGGGACAAACCTTTCAGAAAGATTCATCCTCTCCAAAACAGGATGCCTTCCTTCACGAATGATAATCGCATCCCCTTCATCGACGACAGGTCTAATATAATGATACCGGTCAGCAACGTCTGCCATAGAACAAAGGATATCGATAACGGCGATGGCCGAAGCCCCCTTTTGGAGCCTTGGAGCGGCTTCAGAGATCTTTCTTCGAATCTCTTCGAAGAGGCGAAATTCTAATTGACAAATCGCCTCTTCGGCACCCAATACTTTTGTTTCAAATTCCTTAAGCTCTGGGGTGATGAACCTTTCTGCATTGACTAAGGTTTGCTTTCTTATATAGTGCTCTGGGACGAGATGAAGGTTACTTTTAGTCACTTCAATATAATACCCAAAGACTTGATTGTATCGAACCTTCAAAGAGGAGATCCCAGTCCTCTTCTTCTCTTCTGCCTCTAACTGAAGAATCCATTTCTTCCCTTCCCTGCCAATCTCTCTGAGTTCATCCAGTTCCTTGTCATAGTTGGATTTAATGATCCCTCCCTCTTTGAGGGTCATAGGTGGATTGTCAATGATGGAAGACTCAAGGAGTTGACAGAGATCTTCGAAATCCCCTATTTCTGATGTATACTCTTTTACGATAAGAGTGCCAAAGGATTGAAGAGTGGTTTTTAGAGCGGGTAAATTCTTAAGGGAATTTTTTAATCCCACAAGATCCCGAGGATTGGCGTGGCCAAGGTAGATTCGCGAGGTCAACCTTTCAATATCCTGAATGTCCTTCAAATACCCCCTGAGCCGTTTTCGCTCAATCTTTTTCTCATTTAACTCGGAAACTCCTTCCAGACGTCGTTCGATCTCTCGGATATCCATAAGAGGATAATTTAACCACTGTTTCAACTTCCGACTTCCCATCGCAGTCATCGTCTCATCCAGAACCCAGAAAAGAGAACCCTTCTTACTCTGATCAAAAAGCGATTGGGTAAGTTCGAGATTCCTTTTCGTCACTTCGTCGATGATCATAAAATCTTGAACCCGATAAAAGGTGATGGGTCGGATGTGAGAGAGTGGCCTCTTCTGACTCTCCTCGGCATAGCGAAGGACCATTCCCGTGGCCAATGCAGCCAATGGAAACCCTTTTAGGATCGAATCTTCTGGAACTTCGAAAAGAGTATGAATCGATTCAAATATAGGATCATCAAGAAAGTTAATCAGAACACCTTCAAAGCTTTTCTTGAACAACTCAAAACAGGGGTGTTCCTGAAATCTTTTAACGGATAAAATCTCTTTAGGTTCGTTTCGGAGGGCTTCGTTCACAAATGGCTCAAACCCTGAAATTTGGCATGTCTTTAGTTCGCCAGTGGAGATCTCCAAAAAGGCCAGGCCAAAAACCTCACCTTCTGCACAGAACCCCATCAAATAATTATTTTCTCCGGTCCCCAAATGGATCGAATCCGTTGCAAGTCCAGGGGTGAACACCCTGATAACCTCTCTTTTAACAATCCCTTTAGCCACTTTCGGATCTTCCACCTGGTCACAGAGGGCGACTCTATAACCTTTCTGTAATAGTCTCGAAATATAAGTTTCGGCAGTAAAATAAGGGACCCCACATAAGGGGACACTATCTTTCTGACCCTTATCCCTTGATGTTAAAGCAATATCTAATTCACGAGAAGCGACCTTGGCATCCTCAAAAAACATCTCATAAAAGTCGCCCATCCTGAAAAAAAGGATCGAATCCGGATATTGGCTTTTGATCTGAAGATATTGCTTGATCATGGGAGTTAGGGGTTTCATCGGGGTTTCCGTCACCAAAAAGTTAAGCAATAAAGTTTCAAGAATAATTTAACAAAATCCATGCAGGATGTAAAATAGAAAGAAGAGGAGTTCGGAGTTGGGAATGAAACCTCTCACCCCATCCGTTCAGTTGAGTTCACGAAGAAGCCCTTTCCCCTTGAAGACTGTATCGTAATGTCATTCTGAGGCGGAAGCCGAAGAATCTCTATTTTCTAACTTACTGATTTTATTAGATTCTTCACTTCGTTCAGAATGACAAACATGGTGTTTCCCTCATTGCGACACAGTACCTTGGGGGAGAGGGATGGGGTGAGGGGCGCTATGCTATTAAGGAGAAAGGGGCAGGACACCGAGACCCATCGTTTCAGGATATCCCAACATGATATTCATATTTTGGATGGCTTGGCCGGAAGCCCCTTTGACCAAATTGTCTATAGCCGTCACGATGACGGCCCGGCCATCTGCTTCGTTGACCATTATCCCGATATCACAATAGTTCGAACCTCTGACATCTTTTGTATTGGGGATCTTCCCTTTGGGGTAAATTCGAATAAAAGGTTCTTTACTATAATCATCCTGCAGAATTTTTAAAACCTCTTCGGTCTCCATCTTTTTTGTGAGATTGACGTAGAGGGTCGTCAAAATTCCTCGATCCATTGGAATGAGATGGGGAACAAAGTTCACCTGAACTTTTTTCTGTGCCACTTGGCTCAATTCCTGATCAATCTCAGGGAGGTGTCGATGTTCAAATATCTTATAGGCTTTCACCCCTTCATTGACCTCACAGAAAAGGGATTCTAAAACAACATCTCTCCCTGCCCCGCTCACACCAGATTTGGCATCGACGACAATATTCTCAAGAGAAATCAGCCCTTTTTTAATGAAAGGGATGAGTGGAATCAATGCCCCAGTAGGGTAACATCCAGGATTGCCGACGATCTTTGCATTTTGAATCTTCTCTCGGTAAAGCTCGGGCAGACCATAGACCGATTCAGTCAGAAGCTCTGGGCAGGTATGCTTCTGATACCAACGCTCATAAACCACAGGGTCTCGAAAACGAAAATCTGCGCTGAGGTCAACAACCCTCTTTCCTTCTCGATAAAACGGGGGGACAGTCTCCATCGCAGTTTTATGAGGGACCGCTGTAAAGATAAAATCTGCCTTTTTTGAAATTTGGGTAAATGAAAGCTCTTCACATTTCAACTGGAGATGGTTCATCAAGGTTGGAAAGACCCGATCGATCTCAATCCCAGCATATTTTTGTGAAGTCAGCGCTGTGACCTCCACCTCAGGGTGATGAATAAGGAACCGGAGAAGTTCTAATCCTGTATAACCCGTTGCTCCAATTACAGCCACCTTGGTCTTCATTGTTCTTCCTTTCTTATCTCTCTAATGTTAATTTTTTTCTATGAAGAGAGTTCTTCTAAGAACGCAACTGCATTCAGAACCTTTATATCCTGATAGCTACCTAACCTCAATAGATGAATATCTCCGGTAACGATGTAATTTGCTTCGGCTTCCACAGCACATTCCAAGATTCTATTGTCCTCCGGATCTTCAGGCACTATATTGAGAGTCTCTGAAGGATTTATGAAATCTGCAGTACCCATAAGTTCCGTGAGAATTACCTGGACCGCCTCAGGAGAGTAGTCAAACTTGGGCCTTCGCAATACCCCTCTGAGTTCTTCCAGAATTGGCTCTGATATGCACAGTTGGATTTCCCCGCGGATGGCTTTCTCCAAAATCTGTCTGGGTTTGCCTCCGAAAAGAATGGCTGATATCAGAACATTCGTATCCAAAACGACTCTGACCACCTATTCCTTCTTCTCTCTCCGGTAGGCCGCAATTTCAGACTCGATATCGGATTCAACAATTCCTTGCTTGGTAACTTTCATCTTTCCTAAGTTAAATACCTGCTTCCACCGACGCTTTCGCTCTATGTAGCCTCTTGCCGCTTCCCGAATGAGCTCAGAACGTGACCGAGATTCTTCACGTGCCACCTGGTCTATCAACTTTAGGAGTCCATTATTGAAAGAGATATTGACAGTACTGGATTTCATCATCCTACCTCCCATTAAAAATAATATACATACAATCTTTGTATATTGTCAAGAGGTTGTAATGAGATATCTGAAAAAGTCCCTAAATCTATAGAGAGCATGTGGCAGTTTTTCAAAGCTCTCGTAATGGACTGAACATCAGGGAGGGTGCACCTAACGTTTCCAGCATAAAAGAAGTTTTTGCGAAGCAAAAATTTATCTGAGTGTCATCCATCACCCACCGATCTTTTATGCTGTGTTAGGTGATTCGGCGGTATATCCAAGCTATTATTATATAGAACCAGGTAGCCAAGCTCTAGTGCCAGATCCCTTTGGGGGTTCGGTCAACCCTATTCCATCCACTCTGAGATACAGGGGAACCCGCTGGGTAAAATATCTATAACCCACCTTAGACGAATTCTACTTTTCTGATCCAGGTCTAAGAGGGTGAGCATATCTTCACGGGTTGGGATACTTTCAGCAGTTTCATTGAGTGGGATTGTAGCCTGTATTTTGCAAAGGTAGTGCAAAAACCAAAGGAGCATTCGCCTGGATAGATTCCGGGCATCACGAAGGTGCCCCACATAGGTCTGTTTCTGGAAAGGGTTGCCATGCACCAAATCGGATCGGAAATCATATAGGTCCTTGAACTGTTTCCTGATAGCTTTTCTTTCATTCTCACTCTTTCCCAAAATCGATGCAATCCGCCGAGCTAGTCTATCAGTCACTCCCTCTCCTTTTTCCCCTAAAAGGGCCTCCAATGCCGTGATATGCCATAACATCTGCTCCAGACCTTCAGAGAAAAATGCCTTGATGAAGTTGCCAAGAGCGACTTCCAGGAACTGCCAGCCATTTTGTTTAGCTCTCAGGCTGGTGAGAAGATTCCCAGTACTTTGGATAAAAGCCTTGAATGCATCTGTTTCACTTTTGTCAAGGTGTATATAAACTACAGGGACTTCCCCGATCTCCTCGCCTGTCTGAGCATCTATAAATGGTTCTGTTTCCAACTTGGAAATATCTGGCACAGGCCTTGGAGAATCCAACAAGTTATCATCAACTCCCAGGACAAATGGAATACCGAACCCAAGCCAGCCCCTTTCCAAATCCCTATCCTGCTTTTCGTGTCCATGACCAGAACTTTTTTTCCACCAATCTGCTTGCCAGTCAAACAGGGCAAGTTGTCGGAGCGCGAACTCGACCGCTTTTGGATGTTCCGTGTACTCGATTCCAACGCGTTCTATGTCGCTCAGATTAATATGAATCCAGCCTAACTTAGGCGCATGTACTGACTCTATAAGCTGAAGGAACCAGTAATTTTGAAGTTGCTTCACATCAACGACCGCCCATGGATAAAAAACTTCGTTAATGCTATTTCGAAAAATTGTGCTAAGTTCTTCTGAAGAAAACCGTCGTATATGAAATGCCCCAAGGTCCATGGTCCTTTCAGCAAATTTAACAAATTCCATCGGGGCGAAATAATTGACCTGGAATTCCCGCCTTTGGAAGGCTTCGCGATAGTTATGGAAAGTAGCTTCAATGCTAACACTCTTTCCTTCAAAGATGTCAGCATAGTACGCAGACCGACGAAAGAAATTTTTGACAGCCTGCTGCCATGCCCACTCATTTTTCCCGTGGTAGTCTCCATAAAACGAAGAAGGCGTTTCCAACACCAATTGGTGAAACTCATCATCATTCTCCAGTTCATCAACCATGATCCGCAGTTCCACTGCCTTATTAACAAGTAGCCGCAATGGTCCTTTCCTATTCAATTCTTCACTTCTTTTTTGGATTTTCGATTGGACGGCCTCTGTATAGATCCGAAATATCTCATTCAGCTTATCTATCATATCTTTCTCTGCCCCTATACTGTCGTTTCACCTAACGGTTTCGCAGTTGCCGAAGACCTGCGAAGCAGGCTTTGGGTGAATGAAACGAACTGGCAACTGCGTGTTAGCTGCAGTTGCCGGCTCATTTTTATCTCAAAAGTACAATTATTCCAATAAGGATTGCTATTATTGAGCTTGCAAGCGTTACTATAATCAGTGTCTTAACCTTTTCTAGACCTTTCGACTGTTTGGCAAATTCTTCAGTCGATTTATTATCCAGTTTTGTGAGCCTATTTATGATTTCCGGGCCACCAATCTCCTTTAAAATCTTAATAACTTCATAACTACCATTCGCAACTTTTTCTGTTGACTCAATTAGATCCAAAAGTCGCTGACGAACAATATCAAGTTCTTTTGTTGCTGTCTGATAAGATGTAGCCTCAGTATGAAGTTGTTTCAAAGTTTGAACAAGTTTTTCGGCGCTTGCTTCTGCTTCCAAAAATTTTTGGATTTCTTTTTCCACGCTAACCTCCGTTTTTAAAAATTAAAGAGTCGCAATTTTCTTGAAGCTTCGCTAAAAGGAACCATGCTGGTATCTCACTAAGTAGAATAGGTAATTGTTCAAGAAGCGTTCTGGCAAGGTTTCGGCTGGGATAAGATTGAGTAAGCTCTATGATTATCCCCTTAGCCAATTCCTTATCCCGCTTGGTAATACTTGAAACTGACCATGCGCCAAATTCAAAAACAGTAGTATTACTTAATCCGTAGTTTTTTAAGGCAGAAGATATAGAGGCGATAAAGTTTTGCTTTGCCACCTCAGCATTCCTGTCACTTGAAAAAATCTCAGAAAGAGAGCGCAGCATAAGTAAACCGGGGTGGTCGGGATAAGATTCAAGGTAGCGGGATACTTGCCCTCTCAGTTCGGCAGCTTCATTCGGAGAACGCACAGAGTTAAAAAGATCCTTGGACTTCTTTATACCAGCATTCTCATCAACAATTATTTGCTCTAAAGTCTCTGAGTACTCTGTTGCCTCAAGATAACGTAAGATTCGTCCTCGAATGTCTTTGTCGGTAGATGAAGTAGTACAAGCTAATAGCATCTCATATAATGCACGTCTTCTTCCACGTTCAATTACATCATAGATGAATTGGAGTAGAAGATCAACCATGCCTGTAGTGAACTCTATTAGTGGAAGATGAAGGAGTCGCGACGCCTTCTCAACTTCGTTTTGTCGTCTGCTATAAAGATAACTTGCAACATACTCTCCATATGTCTCGATGATTTCTTCCTTATTAGCGCCTGATAGTTTAACGGTAAATTCGTCACGAGAATAAGCTATTGTATAATCAGAGACTACCCCAATGAGTAAAAGCCGATGGAGTGCCTTTTCAACAAATTCCCTTGCTTGCCTATAAATATCACCTTTTCCCTTAATCTTATCTGGTATGGCCAAAGTCCTCTGACCTTTCTTAGATATATCCCCAAGATGTTTGAGAACCTCTTCAATATCTTGTTTTTCTTGGGCAATTCCACGAAATGCATTGGTATGGAAGTAGAGTACCCTGCTTATATCATCATTTTCTTCCCGTGGGATATTTCTTACAATCTCATTTATCTCTTCGACTTTTGTATTGGGGTTCAGCAATTTCTTGGATCTTTCAGGGTCATCATTGGAAACGATTATACAACAGTAAGCAGTTCTTCTATCTCTTCCGGCACGCCCTGCCTCTTGATAAAAGGACTCAATAGAAGGTGGAACTCCAAAATGAATAGTATATCGAATGTTTGGCTTATCTATACCCATTCCAAAAGCCTTCGTGCAAACTAAAAGTGGTATTTTATTCCGTTTGAATTCTTTTGTTATACGGTGTTTGTGGGACCGGTATTGGTCAGGATCCCAATGCTTTGGTTCTTTTCCACTATAAATGTTGGTAGAAATACTTAAATCCTTCCTGATTTCATCCGACACTCTGTCCACACCAAATTCACCGCCAACATGGGGACAAAAAATAAGTCCCGAATAAGTATCTTTTCCTCTTGTTTGATAGAAAGTAGAGGTTGAAGTATTAAAAAAGTTCGGTAGCATCTGCCCAAGATAACCTTTCAATCTGGCACTCTTTTCCTGAGATGCAGAAAAAATAACATAGAATTTCAATTCTTTCCTATCAAAAGATTTTGGAGTAATAATAGCATCAAAATCTTCTATCTGTAACTCTCGCTGAACATCTTTAAGAACGGCTCTTGATGCGGTTCCTGTTAATGCAAGGAGTGGCGGAATTTTCCCATTTGATTCACAATGGGTGCGGCTTGTCCTCCCAATATTAAGATAAGCAGTCCGAAAATCATGTCCCCATTCAGATACACAGTGCGCCTCGTCTAAGGCAATTAATGCAATTGGAGTATGGACTGTAAGTGTCCGAAGTGACTCACGGAATTCAATAGTTTGAAATCGTTCTGGAGCAACATAGGCAAAAAGATACTCCCCTTGCCCGAATAATTGAATTGCTCGCAGCCTATCTTGAGTCTCTGAAACTTGGCTTGTAATAGCAATACATCTGTCAATGCCTATCATAGCAAGGTTATCAATTTGATCTTCCATTAATGAAATGATTGGATCAATAACCACTGTTCTTCCGGGTAGAAGGAAAGAGGCAAGTTGATATACTAAAGATTTACCCGCTCCTGTTGGAAGGAGTAGCAATGCATCTTTACATTGGAGTGCTCGTATAATTCCATCATATTGACCTTCCCAAAAATAGGGTTTACGAAAGAGGTATTGTAAGAAATATTCTAAATCTTTTTCTTCTGGTCTTTCTAATTTCTCTATTAGTGGCGTTGTTGGCAAAGATGAATTTGCTATATGGAAAGGGAAATATATATTTTGCACATAAAATGTTGGCAAATCAGTTGTAAATTTATCTGAAAAAGAAATATAAATTGCCCTTCCAGATTCACCTGCTCTGTAGTCAGAAAAAAGACTACAGGTATGCTCTCCTGTATTTAATTTGATAGAATAAAGTTTGCTAAGATTCCTTAATAATTCTATAAAATCCGTTGCGGATTTCTTTATTATTGTAAGAGCTTCCCTTTTATCGAATATTTCAACTTCTTCTAAATCAGCAATAATATTCCATCGGGCTATATTATATAAATCAAGAAAACCTGATTGAATCGCTTGAAGGAGAACAAGTTGAATCTGGTGGCCAAATTTAATCGAATGTATGAATTTAATAATTTCCTTATGGTGAGGAGGAACCATATTCTCATCAAACCTTTCTTTTATTACAGAAAGTTTTGTTCTTAAATATAAGAGTTGAGGACCATCTCCTTTTTGTACTTCGCTAGCTTGGATACGAATAACTGTATAACCGTTTTCTTGTAAAATTCCATCCCGTTCTTTATCTGATTCGATCTGTTTTTTATGCTGCTCGCCATCGATTTCAATTATGATTTTCTCTTTTAATCTGGGATGGAATATAGCAAAATCAACCCTTTGGTATCCTGTAGTATCTATGTTTAGATTTGGAGGAAGCAAACTCGAAATCTCAACTTGAGGAAGAACAAATTGTTCGTAATTATGTCCCAAAACATTCGAAAGAATATCTTTATAGAAAATAGCTTCTTCTTTGCTATCCAGCCATAGATACTTTTGGCTTTTTTGGTACCCTCTAAACACTAAAGGTTCTATAGACAATAGAGATGGTTCATCCTTTGATGTTTTAAGAAATATTTCTTTAAAATTCTTTTCTAATTGTGGGGATGGAAGTGTGATTCTTCCTCTAGTTAGAATCTTCTCTAAGACAGAAATTATCCTACCTTGTTGGTTGTTTAGGGTAGATTTAGATTCTCCAATTGGAAAATCAATTCTCCACTGAGAGAATGCCTTTAAAATTTCTTCTCCTATATCTTCGGAATTGACCTTTTCCAGAAAATCCCCAGAAGCTCCTACGGTTTCAACAAATCGAACCTGGTAGTTCTGGAACCTTGCTCTGGCAATAAGAGTTCGCGGAAAGTAAGTCTGTGTCAGAGACTGCTTTTCTATTTTGGATACTTCTTTTAAATCAGGAATTACTGACTCAAATGGGATAGTCTCTTTACAATTCGGATAACGAGAGCATCCATAAAATTTCCTACCAGTATTTGGTCCTCTTTTTGCCGTCCGAAGAACCATCGAAGCGCCACATTTCGGACATCTAATTTCTGGCATTATTTATCCCCCAGCAATTTTTAGCCGGCAATTGCAGCTAACGGCTGGCGGGTGAGCGAAGTGCCCTTTATGGGCATTTTGGCTTCAGCCGTTCACTCGCCTGTTGGCCGAAGTGACGCTTCGCTAAGCACCTACGGTTGTTAGAAATCCCTTCGGTTCATTTACGGCTGAAGCCTTTCGCTCGCCTGCCAGCCGTTGAACAAAATGCGAACGCCGTCCAGGCGTTCGAGCGAAGCGGCATTTTGGTCAACTAGTTCACATCCGAACTTATACGAGTTCGGATATACCCCTTAAAATGGTGGTATAGCCGAATTATTTCGGATATACCGACTATGGGCGATACCCCAGAGCCCCCCTGCCTCTGACAATTATTGTCACTCCTCACCCCCTTTCTTCAGCGTTAAAGTATCCAGTGGACTCTTTATTTTCGCAATGTTTTTGGTGCTTACATTAGTGTAAATTTCAGTGGTCTTGCTATCTTTGTGACCTAATAACTCCTGGATGTATCTTAGATCTGTTCCAACTTCTAATAGATGGGTGGAAAAGCTGTGTCTCAATGTATGGACTGAAACATCTTTTCTTATGACGGCTTTCTCACAGGCATGTTCTAAAATCTTTTCAACTGTTCTTGTTGATAGGTATCTGCCTGCTCTTGCCCCTTCAAAAAGCCACTTCCGGGGTTCATACCGCTTCATATACTGATACTGATCGATTAGCTGCAATGCCTTTTCGAAAAGCAGGGTATATCTATCTTTTCTCCCTTTCGCCCCTTTTACGAAAATGAGCATTCTATCACGATCAAGATGTGCCTGCTCCAGGCGAGCGGTTTCTCCGAGCCTCAGACCACCGGAGTCATACTTCGGGGACAGTCCCCTGCCTACCGGACAGGCAGGCGATTCAAACTTCTTCACCCCCTCCCTCTCCCTCCCCGATCGATGGGGAGGGTAATTGTAGGTAGTCCGTAAGTCTGGGACAGTCCCCTTCAGGGCGTGGTCTATCTGAACGTTTTCATCCCCAAAAATCTTTAAAATCTTTTCCAGCATACCATCCGTGTAAGGAAAACTAAAATGTTCCTCGGCAGGATGCCATCGCCGGCCATCGATGGTCTTAACCTTTGAAACGAGGAGAGGGTCATAAGGGAAGGAAACAATTATATGACCAGATGGATCATTTGATACATGGATTCGGGCCATTTGGTAACCCCCTATACTTTATAAGGTTCAAGGGAGAAGAATTGGAAATGTCTATTTTTATATGCAAAATATCATAACTATCAAATATGTCAATTGCTTTTTGATAATCGTTAAGGTTAATATTGATGTGGTTATCAAGGAAGGCCAAAATAGGAATGAATATCACAGGAAGGAAAAATATCAAATGGAATAGAAAGTATCGTCGGTATTCCTTCCTGTTAGCAGAGGGGTATTGTCAATGGATATTCGCCCCCAGTGAATGGGGGCGCTACATAAATCATACAAAAAAGGGAGGTGCCATGACCTCCCTTTCCAATCCTGACCAATATTGATCATGGTATTATCTCTTAGAGTATTGAGGCCTGCGTCTGGCCCCCCTTCTTCCATATTTCTTTCGCTCTTTGATCCTTGAATCCCTTGTTAAGAGACCTGCCTTTTTCAGGGTATCTTTGAAATCTTGATTGTATTGAAGCAGTGCTTTTGAAACCCCGTGACGGATAGCGATGGATTGGCCTGAGATGCCCCCCCCTTGAACATTCACTTTTACATCGAATTGATTTCGAGTTCCGGTCAGTTCAAAGGGCTGATGCACCACCATTTCACAGGTCTCCCTTCCGAAATACTCTTTTAATGCCCTTTCATTAATAGTAAATTTCCCTTCTCCAGGTGTGAGCCACACCCTTGCGACGGATGTCTTTCTTTTGCCTGTGGCATAAATGGGTTCTGTCACGGTCCTCTCTCTCCTTATTACGCGAATTACCCGAATGATATCGAATCATACAAAAAGGAATCCATTTCATTCGTTTTCATTCGTTCATTCATTCGCTGACCTCAGATTTGAATTGGAATAGGTCTTTGGGCCTCATGGGGATGATGGGGTCCAGCATAGACTTTCAGTTTTCGGAGCATCTGTCGACCCAAACTATTTTTAGGAAGCATTCCCTTTACAGCTATCCGGATCATCTCTGTTGGTTTTTTGGCCAGGAGCTTTTCAGCTCTCATCTCCCTGATCCCGCCGGGATAACCTGTGTGACGATAATAAATTTTATCCTTCATCTTCTTTCCGGTCAAAACCACTTTCTCTGCATTGACAACGACGACAAAATCTCCGGTATCCAGGTGAGGGGTATAAGTAGGTTTCTTCCTTCCCCTCAATATCTTTGCCAATTCGGACGCCATCCTTCCTAAAACCTTCCCCTCTGCATTCACCAAATACCATTGGTGATCCAACTCTTCCTTCTTGGCTTGAAATGTTTTCACAGAATCACCTTTAGATTCCTACATGTTTAAGAATTTTCTTTTAACATTTTGCCCCCTCACCCCCCCCTCTCCCCCGTTGGGGAGAGGGGAAGGGTGAGGGGAGATTTCAAATATTTTTTAAAATTTAAAATATTACCACAATTTATGTCAAGGGCTTGCCTGGAGTGATAAGCCCTTATCGTTTATCTACGTTTCCTTCTCTTTGTAATATATTTGTCCCATAAAAGGACCACCGGACTCGCAATATAGACGGTAGAATAAGTACCAGAGATTAAGCCGACGATGAGAGTAAATGCAAAATCATGGATGACCGGCCCTCCGAAAAAGAAGAGGATCAGCACGACCATCATGACCGTTCCAGAGGTGAGTATCGTTCTTCCGAGAGTCTCATTAATACTTACATTGAAAATAGTTTCGAAGTTCTCTTTTCTCATCTTTTTAATATTCTCCCTAACGCGATCGAAAATGACAATCGTATCATTGATTGAAAACCCGATAATCGTTAGGATCACCGCAAGAAGCGGTAATGAGAATTCCAAATCGAAAATGGAGATGGCACCAAAAGTTATGATAATATCATGGACCAATGCTGCAATCCCTCCGAGTCCATAAGAGAACTGACGAAATCTTACAGCCACATAAACCAATATGGCTAAAAAAGAGAGCCCTGTTGCCCATAAGGCTTTTCTCTTTAAATCTTTTCCAACCCTTGGGCCGACAAGCTCAGCCCTTCGAATCTCCAAACCTTTATCTTTATACCATTCCTGTAAGGAAGTCTGGATGGTCCTTGACATCCCTTCTAAATCCTCAGAGCCCTTTTCAACCCGGATTAAAAATTCATTTTCGCCTCCGAAATTCTGGACCATGGCATCTCTCGAACCCATGGCTTCCATAGCAGTTCGGACTTCGGAGATGTCAACTCCCTTGGAGAATTTGATTTGAAACAATAGGCCACCTGCAAAATCAACCCCGTATCTCAATCCACCGTGAAAAAAGATGGAGCCGAGGCTAAGCAGGATGGCTATGGCTGAAACCCAGACTGTGAACTTCTTCTTCCCGATAAAATCAAAACGAGTATCTGGTCGGATCAGCTCCATAAAAAGTTTCCCTAAAAAGCTAATCAAAAATATTTGAAATTTTTATACTCTGGATTCCCGTTCCCCGATCAGGTCGAGGACAAGTTTCACGGGAATGACATCATGGTGCTTGCTTCGTCATTCCTGCGGAAGCAGGAATCCAGGACAAGCCAAATAAAAACGTTAGATATAAATTCTCAGACTTCAACGTGTAAAAAGCTACACCTCTTCCGGGACTTCGCCCGGAAGAGGTGGCCCCTTCGGGGCAGCTTTTTCTGGTAGTAGCCGCAACCTTTCAGGTTGCGTAAAGGGTAGATGCTCTACTCGAGCTCCTCACGCAGCCTAAAGGCTGCGCCTACCATTTCCCTGTTCGAAAAT
>Ga0194112_10005168_pt1 | contig 17600 bp, 12 predicted proteins | sample TA2MahC400mmetaG_FD_146191 | JGI IMG/M metagenome (GOLD analysis project Ga0194112, IMG submission 146191) | Freshwater microbial communities from Lake Tanganyika, Tanzania - TA2015016 Mahale Deep Cast 400m | ecosystem: Environmental > Aquatic > Freshwater > Lake | place: Tanzania: Lake... | reverse complement strand
TGTATTTCAGGACGCTCCGGAGGTCCTTGATGACCGGGTCGTTTCTGAGGGCTTCGTCCGTTTCGCCCTCCCCGCCCTGGACGATCTGGACGGCGAACTGGACCTCGGCCGGTTTGACGTCGTACTCCTTGATGACCTGGAGCATCTTGGCCACGACTTCGGGCGTATCGGTGACGACGATCATCGAGGCGCCCGGCCCTCCCGACGGCGAGACTTTGCCGGTCGTGCTGTAGGCCCGGAGAAGGTTGTAAGCCGTGTTGTATTCGAGATACATGAGCTTGATGAGCTCGGTCTTCGTTTGAGCGGATTTGGCCGGCGGGGGCGTGGCGGCTTGGGCGGCGGGAGTGGCCGGTTCGGCCGGGACGGGGGATGCGGCCTTAGGCGGGGGCGGCGTTTGGGGCGCCGTCGCCTGAACGGCTTCGACGGACTGGCCGAATACCGGTCCGCCGGCAAACACGAGGGCGACGACGAGAGCGAGGCCGAAGAGTCTTTTCATGTCATTCCTCCAATTCGAGATTTTCGTTGAAAAACCAGACGATTTTAAGTCCGGATTCGGGGGTGATCATCGTCAGAGCCGGGACATCCTGTTTCGCGAAGGCGAGAACGGGAAAGGCCGGGTCTTGGAGGCCGGCGACTTTCTCCACGGCGGCGAGCGAGGCGGAGTCGAACGCGGGGAGGGCCGAGAAGAGCCGGCCGAGCGGCTCATCCTGGCGGGCGGGGAAGGTCGAGATTTCCGAAGTCCGGAGGAGATGGCGAATCACGGCCTGCGTCCCGAGGACGACGAGGCAGAAGGCCCCCGCGGCAAGGGCGGGCTTGAGGGCGAAAGCGCGAAACGGGCGTTTCTCGACGGGCGTGGAGACGATCGAGGCCATCATCTTCCGCCATTCGGCGTCGGTCCAGTCCGGCGCTGCTTCCGCCGCCGTCATCATCCTTGCCCGTTCGAGAGCGACGCGATAATCCTCCGCCTCGGCCCGGCAGCGCGGGCAAGACTCGAGATGGGCCCGGACCGCCCGTTCTTTCCGCGGGCCGAGCTCATCCCCGACATATAAGGCCAGGAACCGGCTTGCTTTACGGCAGTTCATCTCCCGCTCCCGAAGTAATGGGGATAACTCTGTTTCATCCGTTCTTTGATTTTCCGGCGGGCCCGCGAGAGATGGACTCTGACCGAAAGTTGGGACAGGCCGAGGGCCTCCGCCGTCGCCGCGACGCCCATTTCCTCGATATCGCGAAGAAGGAACACCTCCCGCTCCTTAGGGCTCACGCCGTCGAGGCAGTCGAGGACTTGGGCCCTGACCTCGCCGGCTTCATGCGCCGCCTCGGGTCCGGCTTCGGGCGACGGGCTCGACTCGGTCAAAGGGTCGGCGCTCCTCAGGGAGGATTCCAGGCCGCGCCTCCTCCCGTGGTCCCGGGCGGCGTTGACCAAAATCTGATAAAGCCAGTTGCGGAAGCTCCGCTCGAGGTCGCAGCGGCGGAGATATTTGAAGGCCCGGAGGAGGGCTTCCTGGGCGATTTCCTTGGCGTCCTCGGCGTTTTGCACGATCCGGTAGGCCAGGGAGAGCATCGGCCTCCGGTAGGGGAGGACCAAGGGTTCGAAGGCGGTCGAGTCGCCGGCCAGGACGCGCTCGATCAAGGCTTTCTCCCGGGGATCCATTTCACACCAGAGTATATCCGGCCGGGGGCGCGAATGTTAAGGACCCTATTTATTGACATTGAATAGCGGCCGTTATACCTTTGTCCCGAAAGGAAGATGTCCATGAGCGCGAACCCGTTTTTCATCGCCCGGGGAGAGACGGACCTCTATCTCCTCCCCAAGATGTCCAACCGCCACGGCCTGGTCACCGGAGCGACCGGGACGGGAAAGACCGTTTCCCTCCAGGTCCTGGCCGAAAATTTCAGCCGGGCCGGCGTGCCGGTCTTCATGGCCGACGTCAAGGGCGACCTTTCAGGCATCAGCCAACCGGGGTCGGCGACGCCGAAAATCGCCGCCCGGCTCGACATGCTCAAGATCGGCGATCACGGGTTCGGCGGGTCGCCGGTCGTCTTTTGGGACATCTTCGGCGAACAGGGCCACCCCGTCCGGACGACGATCAGCGACATGGGGCCTCTCCTCCTCGGCCGCCTCTTCAACCTCAGCGAGATCCAGAGCGGCGTCCTTTCGCTCGTCTTCAAGCTGGCCGACGACAACGGCCTTCTCCTTCTCGATTCCAAGGACCTGCGGGCCATGCTCCAGTTCGCCGGCGACAACGCCGACAAGTTCCAGACCGAATACGGCCGGATTTCGGCGGCTTCGATCGGGGCCATCCAGCGCTCGCTCCTCGACCTCGAAACCCAGGGCGGGGATAAACTCTTCGGCGAGCCGGCCCTGAACATCGACGACCTCATCCAGACGGACAACCAGGGAAGGGGCATCGTCAACATCCTGGCCGCCGACCGGCTCATGCTCCAGCCGAAGACGTATGCGACCTTCCTCCTCTGGCTCCTGGCCGAGCTCTACGAGAACCTGCCCGAGGTCGGCGACCTCGAGAAACCGAAGCTTGTCTTCTTCTTCGACGAGGCCCATCTCCTCTTCGACGAGGCGCCGCCCGTCCTCATGCAGAAGGTCGAGCAGATCATCCGCCTCATCCGGTCGAAGGGGGTCGGCGTCTATTTCGTCACCCAGTACCCGATCGACGTCCCGGAGAGCGTTCTCGGCCAGCTCGGGAACCGCATCCAGCACGCCCTGCGGGCTTTCACTCCTCGCGACCAGAAAGCCGTCCGGGTCGCGGCCACGACCTTCCGGGCGAATCCCAAGCTCAACGTCGAAAAGACGATCACCGAGCTGGGCGTGGGGGAGGCTCTCGTCTCCTTCCTGGACGAGAAAGGCCATCCCGGCATCGTCGAGCGGGCATTCGTCCTTCCGCCCCGGGGCCAGATCGGCCCGATCACCCCGGACATGCGCCGCCAGATCGTCTCGAGGTCCTATGTTTACGGCCATTACGAGCGGGCCGTCGACCGCGAGTCGGCCTTCGAGCTGCTGAAGCGAAGGGAAGAGGAAAAGGCCAAAGCTTGGGACGAGGCCCGTCCGCAGGCTCGGTTCCCCCAGGCCGGGCCGCGGCCAGGCGAGGAGCGGGGGTATCCGGCGCCGAGGGGTTCCTATCCTCCTCCGGACGGGATGCCGAAGGAGCGCAAGCCGGCCGGGCGGCCGAAAGACACGTTGTTCGACGCCATGGCCAAGAGCGCCGTCCGGTCGATCGGCAGCCAGGTCGGCCGCTCGATCATGCGCGGCGTCCTGGGATCCATTCTCGGCGGAAAGCGGTAAGCCCCGCGCTTTTCGGGCCTTAGGGTTCGTAAGCCGGACGTCCCGCCGGAGAGTTCTCCCTTCGAGATAAGACAGGAATCCCTCCGCCGCCATTCGGGGCAATCTGCGGAGTGAGAAAGAACCGCCCCGCCGAACGTCGTTCCTATGTCGGGCCCGCGGGTCCGGCGGCACGCGCATGCGAATCGAACCGGAAAACGGCCTCCTCATCGGACGCAGCCCGTCCGTTCTCCGAATCCTCAACCTCATCGATCGGGTCAAGGACCTGGACGCCCCCGTCCTCATCACCGGGGAGAGCGGCACGGGCAAGGAGCTCGTCGCCCGGGCGATCCATTTCCAGGGGGCTCGAAGGATGTCCCCTTTTGTCGCCGTCAACGGGGGCGCCATTCCGGACCACCTCCTGGAGAGCGAGCTCTTCGGCCACGCCCGGGGGTCTTTCACCGGGGCGATGCGGGACAAACCGGGCCTCATCGAGGAGGCCGCGGGCGGGACGTTCTTTCTCGACGAAGTCGGCGATCTGGGTCCGCCCCTCCAGGCCAAGCTCCTCCGCGTCCTGCAAGACAAGGAGATCCGGCGGGTCGGCGAGAACCGGACCCGGCTTATCGATGTCCGGTTCATCAGCGCGACCCACAAGGACCTGGAGAGGGAAATCGAGAGGGGGGGCTTCCGGGAGGACCTGTATTACCGGCTCCGGATCGTGACGATCGAAATTCCCCCCCTCCGCGACCGGCGGGAGGACTTGGAGCCGCTCGTCGACCATTTCACCGAACGGTACGGGCGGGAGCTTCGGGGAGGCCGCTTCCTGTTCTCCCCCCGGGCCCTCGAACTCCTCCACGCCTATCCCTGGCCGGGCAACATCCGGGAGCTCCAAAACGAGATCCAGCGCTGCCTCATCCTCTGCGGAGAGGAACGAATCATCCGTCCCGAGCATCTTTCGCCGCGGCTCCTCGCCCGGGACGGAGACGGTCTTTCTCCGCCGGCCGGGGCGGCGACGACGGACAATTTCTTCGAGGCCAAGGCGGAGTTCGTCAAGCGGTTTCTTCGCCAGGCCCTGCTCCGTTGCGGCTTCAACAAGGCCCGGACGGCCGAGGAGATCGGCCTGTCCCGCCAGGCGCTCTTCAAGCTCATGAAAAAGCACAAGATCCAGGGCCAGGCTGGGCCAGAGGATGGAGATCGGGTCTGACCGTCGAACGGTTTTAAGGACTTTCGGTGATCCCCAGAAACTGTTCGACCGCCAGAGGGCGGGCCGATTGATCGAGGCCGTCGTTTCTGCTACGGTAAGGACATGGACGAAAGCGGCGGGAAAGTCTTCAAGGTCGTCTGCCCGTGCTGCCGGACGGTCCTCTGGGTGGACGCGGCGGCCAAGGGGATTCTGAAGTCGGAGAAGGCGGCCAAGGCGAAGGCGTCCCTCGACGACCTCCTCGTCAAGGAGAAGCAGAAGGCCGAGGGGATGGCCACGAAATTCGAGGCCACGGCCGAGATCGAGCGCCAGAAGAAGCGGAAGGCCGAGGAACTGTTCCGGAAAGCCCTCGACGGCAAGGATCCGTCCGAAGACGCTTCATCATGATATTTCCCGGTTCGGAGCCAAAGACCGTCCTGAAGCCCCCGTAGCGAAGAGGGGGCCGTCGGCTCCGAACTCAGCTGCCGGCCTGGGTCTCGTCCTCCCGGGTCCGGGGGGCCATGGTGAATTTCGCGTAGCCGTAAGCCCCGAGGATGAAAATCGCCGCCCAGTTCCCGACTGCCCAGGGGAGGTAATCGAAGACCGGGACTCCCAGCGTCCCGGTGATATACACCCCGGCCATGCTCCAGGGAATCAGGGGGACGATGATCCCGCCGCACTCGACGATGATCCGGGAGACGTTCTTGGCGGCCAATTTTTTCTCCCGGAAGACGGGCCCCAGAAGTTCGCCGGGGATGATGACCGAAAGATAAGAGCTCCCGGTCACGATGGCCGTCACGACGCAGGAGCCGATCGTCACCGCGACGAGGCTGCCGACCGTCCGGGCCACCCGGGTGACCTTGTCCAGGATGACCCCCAGAAAACCCGCCTTCTGCATGATCCCTCCGAAGCTGAAGGCGGTGAAGGCGACGAGCTGGGTTTCCATCATGCTCATCAGTCCGCCCCGGCTAAGGAGCCGGTCGACGGCCTCGACGCCCGTGTGGGCCGGATACCCGGAGTTCATCGCCGTGGCGATCTCGATGAGCGAAGCTTTCTGGAAAACGGCGGCCAGGACGGCGGCCAGGGCCGAGGAAAAAAGCATCCCCGGGATCGTCGGCCGTTTGGTGAAGGCCAGGTAGAAGACGAGGAGCATCGGCAGGAGGAGAAGGACGTTGAACCGGAAGTTCCGGCGGAGGGTCTCGAGGATGAGGGTCATCCTCTCGTCGGAGAGGGCCTCGCTCCGGTAATTCAGCCCGAGGACGAAGTAGACGGCCAGGCTGAGGAGCCATCCGGGGACGGCGGATTTCATCGTATGTTTGATGTGGTCGAAGAGGTTGGCCCCGGCGGTGACGACGGCCAGGTTGGGGATGTCGGAGAAAGGCGACATCTTGTCCCCGAAATAGGCCCCGCAGACGATGGCCCCGGCGGCGACGCCGAGGGGCAGGCCTAGTCCCATGGCGATCCCGACGAAAGCGACGCCGACCGTCCCGATCGTCCCCCAAGAGGTTCCCGTGGCCAGGGCCACGAGGCTGCAGACGAAGCAGGCCGTGACGAGAAAATATTTCGGGGAGATGAGCTTGAGGCCGTAATAGATGACCATCGGGATCGTCCCGCTGGCCATCCACGTCCCGATGAGCACGCCCACGCAGAGCATGATCAGGATCGCCGGCATGGCCTTGTGGATGCTGTCGACGATCCCTTGCTGCATGTCCCTCCAGGAGATTCGGAGGGCCCAGGCCAAGAGGCCGGTCAGGAAGGCGGCCGCGACGAGAAGGACCTGGGGCCGGATTTTGTAGACGCCGTAGCCGATCCCGAGAAGCAAGGCCATGGCGATGAGAGGGATGAGGGCGATCCCCAATGACGGTTTCGGCGGTCCGGCGGGCTTTTTCGGCGAGGGTTCGGTCGGGGGCGATGGGTTCATCGGCGATCCTTTGGACTCAAGGGGCGCTGAAGGTTCCTCTGGCTAGAAGCTTTCCGTCCCGCATCAGGACCCGCCCTTTGGCGATGACGGTTCTCAGGACCCGCGTTTCGTCGAACAGGACGAGGTCGGCGTCCGCTCCGGGAGCGACCCGGCCCTTCCCCTCGAGCTTGTAGTACACGGCCGGGTTGGCGGCGAAAAGGCGGGCGGCCTGGTCGGGCGCGAGAATGCCCCGCCGGATGAGCGACCGGAATTTGAGAAGCAGCGTGTCCTGGGCGGCGACGGTCAGCCCGACGAGCCGGCCGGCCTTGTCGAAGACGGGCAGGCTTCCGTGGCTGTCCGAACTGACCATGATCCGCTCGATCGGGACGCCCCGTTCGAGACCGAGGCGGACGGCCGTTTCGACGCTGACGTCGTCGTCGGTCTCGTTTTCGGGGTCGACTCCGGCCGTCAGGTCGATGAAGCCTCCGGCGGCGGCATAGGCCAGGGCGTCCTCGAGAAGGGCCCGGTTGCGGTTGACGTGAGTCGGAATGACCTGGCTCGGCGGGATTTCGGTCTCCCGGAGGAGACGCCAGAGATAATCGAGCCGCCGCGCCCCGTCCCCGAGATGGAAGTGGAGAACGCCGGCTTTCTTTCCGAGCAGCCCGCCGACCCGGCACTCGGCCGCCAGCCGGGCGATCTCTTCGAAAGACGGCTGGGAGGAGCGATGGTCGGAAATCGCGATCTCGCCGGCGCCGATGACCTTGTCGATCAGGACGAGGTCGGAGCGCACGCTTCCGGTGACCGTCCGGACGGGGACCTCGTAGGAGCCGACGAAGACATAGGTGCTGACCCCCTCGATGTCCAGAGCCCGGGCCTTGGCCAGGAGAGAAGCCGGATGGCGGGTCACGCCGTCCGTGCCCAGGCAGCCGATGAGGGTCGTCACTCCGCTCCGGACGATGTCTTCGACCCGGATCTCCGGAGCCCGGGTCGCCGGGCCGCCCTCTCCGCCCCCGCCGAGGATGTGGACGTGAGGGTCGATGAAGCCGGGCAAGACGGTCAGGCCTTGGGCGTCCAGGACTTCGACCGGAAAGCCCCCCGGTTGGATGGCCCCCGGCTCGGTCACGGCCTCGATCCTCCCCCCGGCGACGAGAAGGTCCTTCGGGCCGAGGGCTTCCGGAGCGAAAAGGGTTCCTCCGCGGATGTGAATGGCCATGGCCCTTTTTGTAGCACGGAGGGCCGGCATTTACAAGACACCCTCCCCCGGATAGAATGGCCGTGCGATGCGGAGGTCGACCCACGAAGAGGAGCTCCGGCGGATCGAGCCCGCGATCCGCTGGCTGGGGAGGATCGGACTTGTCGGCAAGTCCGTCATGGTCCATGGGGGAGACAGCATCCCCGCCGAGGGGCCGGCGATTCTCATCGGCAACCACTGCGGCGCCTTCAAGGACGTCATGACCCTTTTCCGGATCGTTCCCCGTCCGATTTTTTTCAACGCCAACAAACAAATCTTCACTCGTCCGGAGTTCAGCGCCCTGACCCTGAAGCATCTCAAGCGCCATCTGGGCCGGGTCGGCGTCTTCCTGAATTTTCTCCTGAATCCCTTCAAGTTTCTCGTCGTCGATTACGTTTCGGCCAACATCGCCAAGATCGGGACGATCCCCGTCGACCTGCTGGGGAGGGATAAGCGGGAGGCCGTCGAACAGTGCATGGACTACCTGCGCCGGGGGAGGGCCGTCGTTTCCCTTCAGGGGAGGGGCCGGGTCGATCCCCGGGAGCGCAATCCTTACATCAAGCCTTTCGGCCGCGGCTCGGCGATCGTCGCCTGCCGCCTGCATCTCGAGGAGCGACTCGATGTTCCCGTCGTCCCCCTGGCCTTCTACGGGACCCACCTTCCCTGGGCGATTCCCGGACAAATCCGGGTCGGTTTCGGGAGGCCGTTCTTCGCCCGGGACCATCTCGCGGAGACCTTCGAGGCCTCGGTCGGGAGGCTCAAAGCGGCCGTCGAAGCCGCCGTCCATCGCCTCTTCATGGAGTTGCTCCGCCGTTGACGGGAAGATAATCGACAGGGAACGTTAGGGATGAAGGAGAACGTTTCTTTCTTGGCCTTGGAGAAACGTTCTTTCCTTCCCGCCGAAGTTATTTCGTGGCCAATCCCGGGGAATAGGGTTTAAAATAGATTCAACATTCCTCTTGGGAGGAGCAGGATGACTCTTCTAGCCCGTCCCAGAAACGCCGTCGCCGTGTTCGGCGCCTTCGCCTTGACGGCTGTGTTCGCCTTTCCGGCGGCCGCCCGGACGGCGCGAACCCCCGCCCCCGATTGGAGCCGGTTGTCGTTTTTCCTCGGAGAGCGGGCCGGCGACGGCTCCTTTGCTTTTTCCCTCGAACTCGAAGGCCGGGTCATCGTCCTCCGGACCCGGACCGAGGTCCCGGCCGCGGACGGCCGCCCCGCCTCGGCGCGCGAAAGCCTGATGGTCATCCACAAGCAACCGGGGCTCCCCGAAAAAGCCGTCGATTTCGACAGCGATGGCCGGTTCGTCGAATACGTCGCCAGCCTCTCGATGGATGGAAGCACGTTGACTTTCCTTTCGGGATGGGACTTCAGCGCGCCGATTTACCGCCTGTCCTATGCCAAGGCGGGGGCCGACACGCTGGCCGTCAAGTTCGAAACGGCCCCGGCCGACAGCCCGTCCGATTTTCAAACCGCGTTCGACGGCCGGGCCCGCCGGAGAACGTGATCACTCGCCGACCCATCCCTTGAAAGCCGCCGCCGGCTCGGGTGTCGGGTTCGGCATCCTTTTGATTCGATGGCCGGGACGATCGAGGTTTCGCGTTCCTCGCTGCCCCGCTGGAAGTGGCCCGCGACCGGGGCGATATAAGCCCGGTTTTCGTCAAGGTCGCTGGGGATGCGGATTTCCCGCCCCGTCGGCCGCCCGGAAGTCTTGGACGTTTTCCGGGTATTTCTGGAGGCCGTAGTAGCCCGGCATCCAGACCGGCATCTTGAGATCCAGAGCTTCGTCCTCGAATCCGTCCGCCCGGAGAGCGACCCGGAGGACGTGGGAAGTCGGTTCGCCCATGGAGGGTGAGCGGCCGGGGACGTTATCGGGTCCGTTCCTCGATCACCAGCGGGGCTTCGAGGGAGATGCCTTCACCGACCAGGCGGATCGTATATCGTCCGGCCGGAGCGAAATGACGGTATTGAAAGAAATACGCGTCGGGGCTGTCTTCGGTCTTCGTGACGAGGTCCCAGCGGATTTGGTTGAACCCTTTCCGGCCCTCGAGCGATCGAACCCAAACGCCTTCGCCCTCGGCGTTTTCCACGCGTAGGATGATATCGGTCTCACGCCGGAGATGGAATGTCAAGGGAACCTTTTCGGCGGTCCGCAGAAGGGGATTTCGATGGGTGTCGTTGATCCATGGCCGCGTCGCCGGGGGCGGAGCGAACAGGACGTCCGCCTCGGGCGGGCCGTTCCGGAACGCCTCCCTGATCGGCCGGATATTCATCTTGTAGATCCCGCGGCCATAAGTTCCGGCGAGCAGATCTCCTTCGCGCTCCTGGATGGTCAGGTCGGAGACGGCGGTGGCCGGGAGGCCGGGTCCCAGGAGGGACCACGTCGTACCCCGGTCCGTGGAAATGTAGACTCCGCGCAGAAGACCTGCATACAGGATATTTTCGTTCGTCGAGTCCTCGAGGATCACGTAGGCGACTTCATCGGGAAGCCCGGCCGAGATCGACGTCCACGTTCTCCCTTCATCTTCGGAGACGAAGAGATGACAGCCCAAGTCGTCGTGGTTGATCCCGGGGACGGCGGCATAGACTCGCTGCGGCTGGAACCGCGACGGACAGATGCTCCGGATGTAGAAGGGAGGAAGTCCGGCCGAACGCTCCTCCCAGGTCTTTCCATCGTCCCGACTGACCCAGAAGGCGCCCCGGTCCATCCCCGCATAGAGAACGCCCGCTTTGAGGGGAGATTCGGCGATCGCGCCGGCGGCGGTCGAACGCCGGTTCGGATCGGCCGAGGCCGAAAGGTCCGGGCTGATCAGGCTCCAGGTGTCGCCCCTGTCCGGGCTCTTGAAGACATAATTTCCGCCGTGATAGAGGATCTTGGGATCGTGGGTCGAGGCGAAATACGGGGTGATGAAATTGTATCGCAGAGTCCCCTTGAAATCCTTGGGCGGGCGGGGCCTGATCGAAACGGACCGGCCGGTGCGGAGGTCCTTGCGCCGGGCCGCGCCGTTCTGCGATGAGAAATAGACGACATTCGGGTCCGTAGGATCGGCGAAGGTGACGCAGCCGTCGCCTCCCGACCAGGCGTCCAACCAGACGTAAACCCAATCGTCTGGAAAGCGCGGATCCCATTCCCTGGCCGGTCCGAAGACCGAGGCGTCGTCCTGGGTTCCTCCGAAGACTCGATAGGGCGAGCTGTCGTCGACCGAGATGTCGTAGAATTCGCCGGCCGGGATGTTGTTGTGATGCAGCCAGGTCGCCCCCTTGTCCCAGCTCGTATAGACGCCTCCGTCGTTGCCCAGGACGAGGTGGGCCGGGTTCGTCGGATCGATCCACATCTCGCATTGGTCGAGATGAAGGCTTTCGGACGGATTGGGCACGAGGTGATAAACGTCTCCGCCGACGAGGCCGAACGTCTTGCCGCCGTCCGCGCTTCGGGCCAAGCGGATTCCCAGGGCGTAGACCTCCTCGTCGTCCTCGGGATTGAGATAGATATCGGTGAAATACCAGCCGATCCCGCCGAAAATCCTCAAGTCGTCCTTGTGCGTCCGCCGCCACGTCGTTCCCCCGTCGTCGGTCCGGTAGACCTCGGCCGGGGGCGCCTCGCCGCGATTCAGGTTGTCGACGAGGACGTAGGCCTTGGCCGCGTTTCGCGCCGAGACGGCCAGGCCGATCCGCCCTGTCCTTTTTCCCGCGGGGAGTCCGCTTTCGAGGCGGCGCCAGGTCGTCCCGCCGTCCTCGCTCTTATAGACTCCGCTGGAGGGACCGCAGATGTCGGGATAATTTTCCCAAGCCGTGGCATAGACGATGTTCGGATCGGAAGGGGCGATGATGACGTCGTTCGCCCCGGTCCGGTCATTGATGAACAACACATGGTCCCAGGTTTTCCCTCCATCCCGGGTCCGATACACGCCCCGGTTCGGATTGGTCGTCCAATAATGGCCGTGGACGGCGACGAAGGCGGTCTCGGGGTCGCGCGGATGGACGTCGATTTTGCCGATGTGATAGGAATCCTGAAGCCCGAGGTGGCGCCAGGTCCGGCCCCCGTCGTCGGACCGATAGACTCCCGTTCCGGTCATGGTGAAGTTGCGCGGCTTCTTCAAGTCGACGCCCGTTCCCAGCCAGATCGTTTCCGGCCGCGAGGGGGCGAGGGCGACGTCGCCGATCCCAAGCGTCGGCTGGTTTTCGAAGATCGGGCCCCAGGAGAGGCCGCCGTCCGTGGTTTTCCAGAGATTCCCGGGCCCGAAGGCGGCGTAGAGAGTTCCCGGCCGGGTCGGATCGCCCTGGACACAGGCCGCCCGGGCGCTGTTCATGACGGGGCCGAGAGAAATCCATTCCAAACCGAAGGGAGTGCTCTGCCGGAGCTCCAGATGCCGGTTCCAGGAGCGCAGGAGCGGATTGATCGGCTCTTTCTCTTGGGCCATGGGTCCGCCCGCGGTGATCAAGACGGTCAAGGAGACAAGGAGCCTCGGGATTCGTCTGACAGGCTTTTTGACGGAAGACATCATGAGTCCTTTCCTTCCGGATCCCCTCACTTTAATCGACGCCATGCCGAAATTCAATCCGCTCAGGCGGGCGGGCCCGGCTGTGGGCTACGAGAAAGGAATCATGGCCGAACCCTGCCGTCGTCTGATCGGGTGCAGGGATTTGTCGGTCGGCGGGTCGATCCGCCGGCGGCTTTGCGAGGTCTTGGCGCCGTGCTTGCGGTCGCCCGGGTTTTCGGCATCGACGGCCCGAGAATCGACGCCGAGACGGAGGTCGATCGATCGGAACTGCTCGGACCGGAGCGGCGGCGGGAAGGAGTAAAGCTCCCGTGTTGAACCTGAGGCATTCTCGTCGGTCCATCGCCGTCTGCTTCGGTTCAGTGTCCTTATCCGGGTTCGGCGGCCTGACGGATCGCGACTGGGCCGAACAGCCCGGAAGGGATCGGGTCCTGGGCTTTAAGAGTTATATTGGTCCTTGTGTAGGGTTTCGCTTCGGGATTTAGAAGGTCGCCCATCAGGCGATTGTGCCAGAGGTTGGTGATTTTTATCTCCAGCGTATTCCGGCCGGGCCTTAGGGCACGCGAGACGTCGATCTCGAAAGGCTCTTTCCACAGGATGCCGAGATGTCTGCCGTTGAGGATCACCTCGGCGACTTCTTTCACTCCGCCGAGGTTCAGGAGGAAACCTCGCCGTTCTTCCAGAAATTCCTTCGCGGCCTCGAATTCGGCCGAATAGCTCGCCGTTCCCGAAAAAAAACGAATCCCGGGATCTTCGGACCGCGTCCAATCGGTCAACGCCTCCCAGACGACGGACCCGGGCGCTCCCCACCCCGAGGGAAAACGGAGCGTCCAGGGGCCAGGGACGTTCAGGGACGCCGCGGCCTCGGCTTGCAACGGGGCTGGCGAGAGAAACTCCCCCGACGTCGGCGTTTCGCGAAAAACGACGAAAACGGAGCCGTAGGCCGGAAGCTCCAAGGTCAGCCTTACCCCGCCATCAATCCGGGAAAACGACTTGCACGGGACGATCGCCCCCGTGTCGGCCATCCAGAATTCGGGCGTTTTCTCGGCGTCCACCCGAAAAACGCATTCGACGGTCTCTTTGACCTTCGCGCTGTTCGAGATAAAAAAGATCTCGTCCCGGCCGGTCGAACGATGGATGAAGTCGATGTGGCGATCTTCGTTAGGGATGCCCATCGCCTGGAAATCGGGCCCGATTCCCTTTTCGCGCAGGATGTCGTTCAACGGGACACCCCAGAAGATCTTGCCTTTCCCGTGGCGGCGCTCCTTCACCCGGAGGCCGTCGCAGTCTCCCCAAATCCGGTCAGCCAGGGCTTTCACCTCCTCGTCGCTCTTGGGGAATCCGGAGAGGCCGGGGGCCTTGACAGGCTTCCGGCCGACGACCGTCGCTCCGTTTTCGATCAACTCTCCGACTTTTTTCAGGACCTCGAGGGGCATGTCCTCTCGCTCCGGAAGGACGAGCATCGCGTAGCTCAGGCCGTCGGGCAGGACGATTCGGCCGCCGGCGACGTCCATCCTCTCCAGGATGACCTCGGAATTCACATAATCATAATCATAGCCCTTGTCGAGAGAGGAGGTTTCGATCGGCTTGGGTTTCCCGCAGTGAAGGCAGGCCGTGTCGGGATAGCGCGGCTTGATGTCGGGATCGATCCGGCGCGCGGGCACGAGGTTCGGAGCCTGGTCGCCGTAGTAAAAGCACACGTCCGCGACGAAAAGCCCCTGCTGGAGGAGGTAGGAGGACCGGGACATGTATTCGATCATCGGCCCGGCCTGGTTCCACCAGGTGCTGTTCATGTTGACATGTTCGCCGGCGTGATAGACGAAGCCCGGCAGGCCCGCCTCCGGGGGGTTGTGGGCGAAGGTATGGAAGGTGGGGTGGTTCAGCCCGGCGCAGAGGGCGATGTCGAACCTGCGCTTGTATTCCGCCGGGCCGTCCTGCCAGTGCCGCCAGCCCGTGAGCGTCTCCGCGTCGACGATGGTCCTCCCGTAGATGTGGGCGGCGCTTGCCGCCTCCTTGGTCACCCAGAACCGTTCATGATTCCAGAATTCCCCCATCGGGATGTCGGCCGAACCCAGCGCCTTCAGGGCGTCGACCCGGGCCGAGCCTCCGTGGCCCGCCTCCGCCAAGAGCCTGAGGCCGCGCTTGTTCAGCACATCCCGGACCGCCCGGAAATGGTCCTCGATGATGAGGTCGCTCACGGTTTTCCGGTAATCATAGATGAAGCGTTCGGCAACGTCCGGATTCAAGGCCGAGGGATCGACCAAGGCCGGGAGATAGGGGATCGGATCGTAGCCGCGAAGCTTACGGAATTCCTCGGCGAATCGGTCCGTCCAGTCGAGGGCTTCGTCGACTTCATAGCTGTCGAGCATGAAGGTCTTGAGGGGATCGATGTTTTTCCGTACGCTCGTGAGCCGGTCGAGGATATGCGTCATGTCGATGACGGCGGCTTCGCGGCTCAGATGATCGATGACCAGGCCGTTGGAGTTGGGGCTCGGGCACATGAGCTTCTGGCCCGTGTTGCTCGAGACGAAACGCATGATCCGCCATTCGCCCTCCGGCGCTTCCCAATCCAGATATCCCTCCGAATTCAAGAGGGACGATAGATCGGCCGCCGGGCGTCCGGGTTGGACGGCCAGGGTCGCCACGTCTTTCCAATAGGCCGTGGCCTCTTTCGGGAGGGGGATGTTCTCTTTGACCCGACGCGGTCCCGCGATCCTCAGCTCGCTGCAGAGCAGCCGTTGGCTTGCGTTTTCGGGCTTGACCCAGGAGCCGCCCGCGTTCCAGCTGCTCGAGGCGAACAGGCCGAGCTCGAGGCCGAGGCGCCCGGCTTCGTCGATGGCGCGGGAGATGCTTCTCAAAGATTCCGGCCCGAGAAAGGCGGGTCCCGCCGGGATGATCTTTTTCGGATCGCGCAGGCTGCCCACGTCCCAGATGAGGGCGCCGCCCAGGCCCTTGGCCTTCATCTCCCGCAGTTCGCGGACGATCTGTTCATCGTCGACATAGCCGTTGAGCCAGGCCCAGAGAACGCTCGGCCGGGCGGAGGTCGGCGGATTGAAGAACGATTTTTCGGAGAGCGCGCTTCGGCCCGCGTCCGGGACGGTCGGCCCGCAGGCTCCCCCGGCCAGAAGGGTGATCGCTAACAGCCCAATGCTTTTTCTCCCTGAGGCGTTCATTGGGTTATCCTTTTCTCCGGCTCCACCAGGGCTTGTTTTACGACGCGGAGATTCTTCTCCGTGAAAATTCCGTCGGGCGTGACGACATGAAGAATAGCCTCGGCGCCATCCGCGCCGTCGCCGAAGAGCATGACCCGGAACTCCATCCTCTTTCCCGTCCAGTCCTTTTCGACGGGGAGGCGGAACGTCATCCCTCCCAGTTTCGGGCTTCCCGAGTTCCATTCGTAATTGTGATAGGGATAGCTCGGCACGCGATGCCGCGGGACGACCGGTTTCCCGTCCACGAGAGCGACGACGTAGACGCCGTCGACCGGGTCGAATTTGGCCGGTCCGGCGTGGACGGCGACGGCATATTCCCGGCCGGGCCAGAATTCCTTGACGATGTCGGCCGCTTTGAGGACACGGCGGGGGAGGGGCGTCTCTCCCAGGAAGTTTGTCGCCCGCCACCGGCTTCGATCCATGGGCCGGCCCTGTCCGTCGTATCCCATGATTTCCGCGACGCTGAAATTGCGTCCCCGGATCCGGACATAGCGGCTCGGGCCTTTGGGGAGAGCTGCCTCGATGAGGACCGGCTTCTGCCCGGCCGCTTCGATATCGAAAATCTTGATCGTCTTTCCCCTCTGCCGCAACTCCTTGAAAAAGGCGATCCCCTCGGCGGCCCGCAGGCTCAGGCCGTCGACTTTGGACCACGTTTTCAGATCAAGCGATGTCTCGACGGCGTCCAGGAACGCGGCCTCGGTTTTCCTCACCACGTGTAACTCAAGCCGCGTCAGGTCGGTCGCGGCGCCCAAATCGATCCGCCACAACGACGTATCGCTCCGGTACGGCGCCGGGCTGCCCGTGAACGGGCTTCGCTTGGGGTATCCGTCGCTCCATCGCGTCGACGGATCTCCGTCGAAGGCGTTGCGGTCGTCACCTTCGGCGGCGATGACTTTTTCCCACATATAGCTCCGGCAGGCCTCGATCTCCGGCAGGCGCGAAGGATTTCGTTTGAGCGCTTCCATCTCCCGGATTTCGAGGGCGTCGTCGTCGATGGCGAATTTCGCCGATTCGGTCAGGAACGATCCCCCGGCGAGATCGGCGTCCTCCTCGAACTCCGCCCGCCGGGAAAAAAGTCTGTCCTCGGGACGCCGGCCCGGGAAGGCGATGGGCCAGGGTTTCTCTCCGGCTTGAACGATCCCCCCGTCTTCCGTGCGGACGGTCCGGCCCCCGAAATTGACGAAGGAGACATCGTAGGATTCTCCCGGCGTTCCGAGGAGCCTGAGGCCGAAGTCGCGCGCGTCCGCGCCGGGAATGACCTCGTAGGGGATCCCGGCGAGATAGGGCTCCGTCGGGGCGGCCGCATCGGCCTGGATCATCCGGAGGCTGAAGGGATCCAGGTCCAGGGAGACGGATTCGCCCGCCCGGAAAGCGGTCCCTTCCTTCGAAATAAGAACTTCATAAGGATGGCGCTGCCGGATCGTCAGGGGCGTTCCCGGAGCCGTCCGAAGGCCGATCGACGAGTCCAGAGGGATGGTCTTCGTGACCGTCTCCCAGGACATGTTTCGGAGGACGACGAGAGACGACCGGCCGTCGCTATGGGCGATATCGCCGTCGGGAAGGGGAAGCGCCGCCTTGAGCAGATGTTCAGACTGCTTGTGGAGTTGGATGAGCCGGGCGAGCCTCGGGTAATCTTCGTCGGGGAGAAAGAAAAAGGTCCCATACATCTCGGGCGAAAGGACCGAAGCCCGGCCGAACGCCTGGGTCACGAGGTCGTCGTCCCATTTTTCGAGGCAGCTGTTGAAGCAGATCCCGCAGTCCTCGAACAGTCGGAACGGCGTTTTGAAGAATTCCGAGGTCAACTCCCGCCCGATCGAACAGTCCCGATTGTAGAGGCTCGCCGTCCGGTTGGTGATGTGGACGTCGATGTAGGTTTCCTGGCCGCGCCAGAGGAGACAATCGGTGATCGTCAGCATGTAGGGTGAATTGTTGACCCGGTGGTTGATGGCGACGAACTCCGGATCGATCGCCCGCGCTTCGGCCAGACTGTCGGCCAGGCTCTGGTATTTTTTTTCGAGGATGTGTTTGTCCGGGTGGGCAAGGGCCGAGACGACCGTGTCCAGCTTGAACAGACCGACGTTGAAGTCTTTGACCCAGGAACGCAGCTGGCCGCGGCGGGCGGCCATCTCGTCCGGCGTTTCGCCGAAGCCGTCCGGCCCGATCCAGAGGCCGAGCCTCATCCCGAGCGCCGCGGCGGCGTCGGCGATGGGCCGCAGTCCGGCGGGGAATCGCCCGAGAAAATTCGACTTGAACTGAGGATAATAGGTTCCCTGCGACTCCACGAGGCCGGCGTCGGAATTGTAGATG
>Ga0194112_10005163_pt1 | contig 17603 bp, 16 predicted proteins | sample TA2MahC400mmetaG_FD_146191 | JGI IMG/M metagenome (GOLD analysis project Ga0194112, IMG submission 146191) | Freshwater microbial communities from Lake Tanganyika, Tanzania - TA2015016 Mahale Deep Cast 400m | ecosystem: Environmental > Aquatic > Freshwater > Lake | place: Tanzania: Lake... | reverse complement strand
AACTATTTTCTTTTTTTGCTCAGCAGCATCCATAACAACTGGATTTGCCAAGTAACTAAGAAGAGATAATGCAGCCATAGGCACTATTTTTTTCATAATATTTATGAAATCTCACTGCTTATAAATCTTTCGATTGTTGTCACTTTTCAATTAATACTATCTAATTAAATAGGGAAGCATGCGATAAACTTTTCTTCAACTCTTTGTGAAATTTTTTTGAAAATCAACACAAAATAATTCCAAAATATTTTTAGAAAATAAGTGTAGGAGAAGGAATACCGAAGTATTCACCATCAACCGAAGTTAATGTCTCCTACAAAATGTCCAAGAATTTTTTATATATAAATGTTTTGGTTTTTTTGGATTTTCTGAGTATTACTCCTAGCTAGAATAATTTTTATCGACGGATTATCGACGGAAATGTGGGTGAAAGGATTCGAACCTTCGTAGGCACTAAGCCACAGGATCTTAAGTCCTGCCCGTTTGACCACTCCGGCACACCCACTTGACTCTTGGTGTCGGAGAGGAAAACCGTTTGACCACTCCGGCACACCCACTTGACTCTTGGTGTCGGAGAGGAAAACCGTTTGACCACTCCGGCACACCCACATAAATTTGTCGCAAATTTCTAAAATCCGAAGCAGATTGCAACTTAAAAAACTTCTGATTTCAGAAATTTCAAAATCTTTATTAACTTAGTTTATCTATTTAGAATATGAAAAAAGATGTGGTGAAATTGCTTCAAAAAGTTCTAAAAGAAAAAGGAATTAAATTAAAAGAAGAAGAATTAGAAAGAATGATAGAGATTCCCCCTTCTTCTGAAATGGGGGATTATGCTTTTCCGTGTTTTTTTCTTTCAGATAAATTAAAAGACTCTCCTGAAAGAATAGCACTTGAATTAAGACAAAAAATAGGAGAGCCATCAGCAACAAATTTTGAAGATATTGAAACTCGGGGACCTTATCTTAATTTTTTTCTGAATAGAAAAAGCCTGGCAAGACAAATAGTCTGGGATGTTTTAACTCAGAAAAAAAACTATGGAAAATCTAATATCGGAAAAAGAAAAAAGATTATTGTTGAATTCTCTTCTCCAAATATTGCAAAGCCTTTTGGAATAGGGCATTTGCGCTCAACAATAATCGGAAACAGCATAGCAAATATTTTGGATTTCCAGAATTTCAAAACAATAAGAATAAATTATCTTGGTGACTGGGGAACTCAATTCGGAAAACTTATTTTGGGATATAAGAAATTCGGCTCTGAAAAGAAACTTGAAAAAGACCCTATAAAGCATTTATTTGAAATTTACGTCAAAATAAACAAAAAACAATATGAAAAAGATGCGAGAGAGGAATTTAAAAAACTAGAAGAAGGAGATAAAAAGAATCTTCTGCTTTGGAAGCACTTTAGAGATTTAAGTTTAGAAAATTTCAAGGAAATATACAAAAAACTCGGAATAAAATTTGATTTCTACGAAGGAGAATCAAACTACAATAAAAAAAGAGAAGAACTTCTTAATGAATTAAAGGAAAAGAGTTTTGCAAAAAAAAGCAAAGGTGCGTATGTAATTGATTTAACAAGCTATGGATTAGAAAATGCTTTGGTTGAAAAAAGCGACGGAACATCACTTTACATAACACGAGATTTAGCAGCAGCTATTGAAAGATATAAGAAATACAAATTTGAAAAAATGATATATGAGGTTGGAAGAGAACAAGAACTTTATTTTAAACAGTTATTCAAAATTCTCGAATTAAAAGGGCATAAATGGGCAAAAAATTGCATACATGCTTATCATGGACATTATCTTAGTAAAACAGGAAAAAGACTTGCAACAAGAAAAGGAAAAACATTCTTCATGGAAGATATTCTGAAACAAACAATTTCAATGGCAAAAAAAGAATTAAAAAAAAGAAATCCAAAAATATTAGAAAAAGAACTTGAAGAAAAATCTATGAAAATCGCTATTGCTGCAATATTTTACGGAGATTTAAGAAGCAATAGAATAAACAATATTGTATTTGACATAAAAAATTTTGTTTCTTTTGAGGGAAACACAGGTCCGTATATTTTATACAGCTATGCAAGAGCAGGCTCTATACTTGAAAAAGCACCTCCTGAAGGAAAATTTGAAGTTCAGGAATTAGAGCCAAAAGAATTAGACCTAATAAAAAAAATCTCATCTTTTTCAGAAGTGATTTTAAATGCAGCAAGCAGTCTAAATCCCTCATTAATTGCAAATTATGCTTATCAACTTTCGCAAAGCTTTAACGAATTCTATCATGCCTGCAAAGTTATTGGCTCAGAGCAGGAAACATTCAGATTAGCTTTGGTTCAATCTTTTAGACAAGTCATAAAAAACGCAATGCATTTGTTAGGAATAGATACTGTCGAGAAAATGTAATTAAATTAACCAAAACCTATTTAAATAATATTTTATTTCAAATAACTGAAAGGAGGTGTAAAATGGTTCAAGTAAAAAAAATAAACGCATCTTTCTATGCTGAAATTCTAAAAGAGTTTGGTGCAGCTGGCGAATTAATAAAATCAAGACAGGAAGAAAAACAAGGATTGCTTGATGAATTTGACCAGGAGTGCAAGAGATATTTCTTTGGAAAAATATCTCAGAAAGGACTTGTTTCTTCTATCAAAAAAGCAAATGAAGAGCTTAAGAGACTTGATGCAGATATAAGAGAATCAATGGCAAGAGCAAGAAGAGCTGGAGTAAAAGCATTAAGAATAATTTCAGCACAAGCTCCAACTAGTTATAAGGCAACTTTGTCAGGAATCTCTGGCGGAGGAATAGGAAAGAAGAAAAAGAAGAAAAAAGTAGCTAAGAAAAGAAAAGCAAAAAAGAGAAGATAATTTTTTATTTTTTTAATCAACTTTTCTTTTTATATTTTAAAATAATTTTAGAAAAGCAGAATACTTAATGTTAATTATTTAACAGACTTCATGTCTTTCCATGCAAGCTCAAACAATTGCTCAAGTGCCTGTGCAAAGAATTCTGTATTTATCCAGACACCTAAATCATAATTAGGATGGAATTTCTCGTCGTCAAGAAGCATAAACATAAGTTGATTTGAATCAATTATTACAAATCTTGCTCTAAATTTATCCACATGTCGAACTTCTGCAACTTTCTTAAGCTCTCTTGCAATCTTAATATTATTATTATCAATCTGAGCAGCGATTCTTATCTTAACTCCTCTCTTTTTGCATTTTTCAAGACTTGGCATTAATATCTCAAGTTTTCTGTTAAGTCCTTCTGCTGTAGTCATTATTGTTATTGATTTCTCTGCATCTCTTACAAGCATATCCAAATGATTGTAAAGATTCTGTCTTCCTTTCAAACATCCAGACAAATCAGAAGGCTCTACAAACTTTATCCCTTTTGTAAACAATGAATTCAATTCTTCAAGAACCTCGTCGCTTTTCAATGACTCTAATCTCTTAGACCTTTCTTTTGCTTCAACAACTAACCTCTTTTTAACACCCTCAACAACTTCATCTGGCTTCAAAGCAATAAACTTGATTGGTTTTCCAAGCTTCATGACAATAAATCCTTTCTTCTCAAGGCTCTCTAAAATATCATATGTTCTTGATCTTGGAACATCAGAAATATTACTTAATTCACCTGCAGTGCTGCTTCCTCTTGAAAGAAGAGCTGTCCACACTTTAACTTCATATAAATTTAAACCAAAAATTTTTCGTAATCTGCCTAAAAATTCTTCTTTTACTATCATATTATTTTTATTGCAACAACTTCTTTTTAAAGATTGTTATGATAAAAGAGTAACCCAAGGCAATTACCTTCAGGTAACAATAACAGCAAACTCACCCTTTTTATCTTTTATAATGAATTCAGTTTTGTTTTTAAATTTTTCCTTAAACCCCTTTCTTTTATCAAGTATTTTTATTTTGCTTGCGTTTGTTCTTTTTGCAATAAATTCCAAATTCTTCTCCAGAATATTATTAAATTCTCCGTCGATAATCAGATATAATTCTATTCTATTTTTCTTTTCAAGCCCGATTTTCTTTCTGAAATCCTGTACTTTTCTTGAAAGCTCGCGAGCATATCCTTCTGCTTCAAGCTCTGGATTAATTTTAGTGTCAAGCTCAATTTTTAATTCTTCTCCTGACTTAAATTCAATTTCCTTCACATTCAGCTGATTTGAAATTATTTCTTTTTCTTCTTCTCCTAATTTTAAATTCTTAGAAATAACAATTGCTTTTGCCAAAGGCCATCTTAATCCAATTTTAGCCTTGTCTCTTTCTGCAAGTCCTTTTTCAATTATCTGCAAAATCAATTCAAAATTCTTCTCAAGCTTCTTATCAATTTTTTTTCTATTGACTTTCGGCCAAGAGCAAAGATGCACAGATTTATTTTTTATTTTACTATAAAGATGTTCTGTTAGATAAGGTGCAAAAGGTGCCAGAAGCAGAGAAATCTTTTCTAAAACTTCTTTTACAATTTCTTTTGTGTCTTCTCTATCTCTTGTTATTTTAATATAGTCTCTTGAAAAATCATTAACAACAAAATTCTGGATTTTCAAAAAAGCCTCGCTTAAAACATAATTTTCTAAATTCTTTGTAACTTCCTCAATAAGAGAATTCAATTTGCTTAAAATCCATTTATCCTCAGATGTTCCTCTGTTCTTTTTACTTTCAAGCTGACTATAATAATTTCCTGTATTATAAAGAACATTTAAAAAAGGAAGCACAATCTCCTTCATTACTCCGTAAGAAAATCTCTTTTGATTTCCAGAATCACTTGTGCAAAACTGAAGTCTTACAGCATCAACTCCGCTTTTTTCAATTATATCTTTTGGAACAATTATATTGCCTTTAGATTTAGACATTTTTTCTCCTTTTTCATCAACTACGTGGCCTGCACAAATCACATTCTTATAAGCAGGCTTATCAAAGAGAATTGCTGCTAAAACATGAAGTGTATAAAACCAGCCTCTTGTTTGATCAATTGCTTCTGCAACAAAATCATAAGGAAATCTTTTTTCAAATTCTTTTTTATTTTCAAAAGGGTAATGAAACTGAGCAAAACTTGCAGCACCAGAATCATACCAGCAATCTATTACATCAGAAACTCTTGTCATTTCTTTTCCGCATTCACATTTTAATTTAATATCATCAATTCCAGGCTTATGCAAATCAATTTTTCCTGTTATTTTCTTAATAGAATATTTTTTTAGTTCTTCAACACTTCCGATAATTCTCTCTTTTCCGCAATCACATTTCCAGACAGGAAGAGGTGTTCCCCAGAACTTAGATCTTGACAATGCCCAATCTTTAGCACCCTCAAGCCATTTTCCAAACCTTCCGTCTTTAATGTGTTTGGGCTCCCAATTAATTTTTTTATTAAGCTCAACTAATCGATTTCTTATACTACTAACTTTAACAAACCAGGAATTTATTGCATAATACAACAAAATAGAATCACATCTCCAGCAGAAAGGATAACTATGCATTATTTTTTCTGTTTTGTAAAGCAAACCCTTTTTTCTTAATTCTTCTAATATTTCTTTTTCAGCATCTTTCACAAATTTTCCTTTAAATTGCAGAGCAATATCTAAAAATTTCCCATCTTCTCCTACAGTATGAACCTCAGGCAAACCTATCTTTACTCCAACATTATAATCATCTTCACCATACATCACTGCAGTATGAACAATTCCTGTTCCTTCTTCAACTGTAACAAAATTCGCAGGAATAATTCTGTGTGATTTTGCATTTTGAGTTTCTTTAATATCAAACAAGGGCTCGTACTCAATTTCAACCAAATCTTTTCCTTTTAATTTTTCAAGAATTTTGTAATTTCCTTTTAAAACATTTAATCTATCTCGACTAAGCAATACTTTATCTCCACCTTCTAATTCAACTTTTACATAATCTAAATCATTTCCAACAGCCAAAGCAACATTTCCCGGAAGAGTCCAGGGTGTTGTTGTCCATGCTAGAATATATTCTTTATTTTTTCCTTTTATTTTGAAAGCAATATAAACTGATTCTTCTTTAATATCTTTATAGCCTAAAGCAACTTCATGACTTGACAGAGGTGTTCCGCAACGAGGACAGAATGGAACAACTTTATATCCTTCATAAAGCACGCCTTTTTTATACAATTCTTTCAAACTCCACCAAACACTTTCAATATAATTATTATCCAAAGTAATATATGGATTTTTTAAATCAATCCAATAACCAAGTTCTATAGTTGATTTTTCCCATTCTTTTATGTAAGAAAAAACACTCTTCCTCGCTTTTTCAATGAATTTATCTGTTCCATATTGTACCACATCTTTTTTTGATTTTAATCCAAGTTCTTTTTCAACCTGAACTTCTACAGGTAAACCATGGCAATCCCAACCCCCTTTTCGAGGAACAGAAAATCCTTGCATAAATCTAAATTTGTTTATTATGTCCTTATAGGTTCTAACCTCAAGATGATGCAATGCAGGAGGAGCATTAGCTGTTGGCGGACCTTCTAGAAAAGAAAAAAGCTTTTTCTTATTGTCATTTTGTATAGATTTTTCAATTTTAGCTTTATTTTTCTTCCAAAAATTTCTTGTTTTTTCTTCTACTTTTGTGAAATCATACATCTTACTTCCAAATAGTTTCTCACATTTTTAAATTAATTGCTTAAGACAAAAATTTATACATTTGAGCACAGAAATCTTTAAAAATTTAAAACAAAAATAAAGAATATGGGTGAAAATACTAGAGAAAAAATAGCTAAACTTCCTCCAGAAAAGAGGGAAAAATTCGCAAGAAATTTAGAAGCAGCTCTTCATGATCGAGCCTGGTTCGCGTATTATAATTTAGATTACACACATTTTGATATTGATAAAATTCGAGAAATTCTTCTTAGAGAGGGTTATCATTAATATTTGAGTTTTTCAATAAACTCTTTTTCACTGAAGTTAAGCTTGCCTGGAATTACCAGGCAGAAAGGCGGTTTTATTGTTTTTTTGATTAGATTTTCAATTTTATCATAAAAAATTCTCTTGTCTTTGCAACCTAAACGAGAGCAGACAAAAATCTTTTCAGAATTCTTGTCTTTTCCCCAGGCTTTCAATAATTGATTAATTGTTTCTTTAAATTCCAAACCAATATCAACCAGAATCAAACTGTGTGCATCTATTTTCTGATTGTCTTTTATAATGTTTATGAAACTTGTTGGTGTGAAATTTTTATCCCATTTTGGTATCGAAGCAATTTTTCCAAATCCATAAAGATGCAAACCAGTCTCAGCAATCGCATCAAAGACAGATGCATTGTGAATTATTTCAATATCAACTCCTAATTTTTTAGCTTCTTCTAAAATAGCGGTGTGTGTTGTTGCCATAAGAGGTGAACCATAGACTAACAAAGCAACATCTCTAGTCTTTGCTTCAGAAACTATTTCCAAAGACTCGACAAACTCTCGATTAGCTAAAAAAATTCCTTTTCCGACGATTTTTTCAAGAGATTTTTTTGAATAGGGAAATTCCACTGTATAAAATTCCAAATAAATTCTCTTGCATTTTTTAATAGTTTCAAGCCCGAACTGAGAAATTCCATTCAAATCCAATCCCAGCCCGATTAGGTATAACATAATTAATTTTGGAGTTTTGGGTTTATTAAATTTTACTAAATTCCCAAAAAATAACTCCTCCTCGATAAAATTTTTAGAGCAACTGATTTTTTCTGGTGTCTTTTTTTAGTGAAAGTATGAATTTAAAAAATAAAATGTCTAAATTATATCATAAAAGAGGTATCGAGCCATGGCAAAGAAAAAAGCTAAAAAGAAAAAGAAGTAAGATTAATACCTTACTTTCTATTTTTTCCTAATTATTTTTATTTTTTTAACTCTAAGACTTCTACTCACCACAATTAAGATAAACAAAAACGTGAAGAGCAAGACATCTTCGCGAAGTAGAAGGCATATTATTGCTCCCAGAATACAGGCAATTGCAATAAGTTTGAACCATTTTTGCCCTGATTTGAGTTCTTCTTTCGTGACCCTCGCTAAAAGATTTCCAACAGGAATTCCGAGAATCAAAACTCCAATTCCTATAAGAAATTTTATCCAATTCTCCATGAAAATAAAAGAAAAAGAGCATTAATAAATTCTGTGGAACAGAAAGAAAATCTAAAAACTTATAAATATTTGTTTATTGAATAAAAAAGAGGGGGTGTAAAAATGAATTTTAAAACTTGGGCAAATTCTCGAGTGAAAAAAATGAATTGGGTTGATATGCAATTTGTAAAAATCAGTGTTATAGGTTTTACTCTGATGATAGCGAAACTTTGGAACCCATTGCTTGGTTTGAACTGGTATTGGTATGCTCTAATTTTTGTTTTAGCTGCAATAAAACCATTCTCCAAAGCATTGAATCTATGCAAAAAATAAATCCCCTTTTTATTTAAAGCATTTATTTTTCATTTTAAAATTTTACAAGATAGCATCAGACATCAACAAAATTTAAAATCTCTGGAGTTTTTTTAAATTCATGGCCTATGAGAAGTTTCTAATTATCGCGAGCAAACCTGATAAAGCAGGAATAAACATAACAACAGCTCTTTCTCAATTTGGAAATTTCAAATTTTATCTTGCAGACAAAGAAATAATCTATTCAGAGAACCTGGATAAAGAAAAAATAAATTCCTGCGACTTTGTTATTTTTGCCTCAAAGCACCGCTCAGAAAGCAATGAAAAAGTCTTGACTGTTCATTCTCCTGGAAACTGGAGAATCGCTGAATTGGGAGGTGAAAGCGGAAAAGTGTGCAGAAGCTCAGCATTATTCTCAAAATATCTTTTTGAAAAACTTTTAGAAAATGCAGCAACCTATAATGTCAAAGATTATAAGATTTCAATGGAAGCAACTCATCATGGTCCGTTAATAGATAAGCCATGTGTTTTCATAGAAATAGGCTCAACTGAAAATGAATGGGCAGATAGAAAAGCAGCTTTTGTTATTGCAAAAACAATTTCAGAAGCAATCTTAAATTTCAAAGTCAATCCTTATCACGAGATAGCAATTGCAATCGGAGGACCGCATTATTGCCCTAACTTCAATAAAATTCAGGGAAAATCAAATATTGCTATTTCGCATGTTATTGCGCAATATGCAGCACCTATAACAGAAGAAATAATAAAAGAAGCTGTGGAAAAAACAGAAGAAGAAGTTGACTTTGCACTTCTTGACTGGAAAGGAATGGGCAAAGCAGAGCAAAGAAACGAAATTCTAAAAATTCTTGATAAGCTTTATATAAGATACAAAAGAACAAGTGAAATCACCAAAGGGTATTAATTATCTTTTCTTTCTTGTCTGCTCTCTCCAAGCAATAAGTCCAATAGATATCATATAGACTACAAATCCTATTACTGAAACTCTTGGCATTAGCATCAGAGCATAAGACAAACCTAACCAAGCCGGATATTTTTCTGCTTCAAAAATTCTCCATGTTGCTATTGTGACTAATACTAACAACGCAATCCATCCGATAATTGGAAGAAAGACAAGGAAAATCCATTTCCAAGAAATTTTTCCAAGAGAAAGCCTCATAGCCCATTCTCCAATAGGAATCCATGCAAGCCACGGATGCTTATATTTTTGTTTCTGAGCAATTCTCATCCATGCAAGAGAATGATAAACATAAAAAGCAAGTGAGAAAATTATTGCTAATATCATAAAAGTTGCAATAAAAGCGCCAAGAGCACTGCCAACTAAAGCTTCTGGCCAATTCTCAATGAATTTTTCAAAACCTGGAAAGAGAACTGAATTAATATCTACCATCTTTAATAATTATTCAAGCAAAATATTATTTATAAATATTTTCAAAAACATTTATTAATCTGTCTTCTCTTTTTTATTAATGAAAAAAGAGGCAAAAGCTAAGGAAGAAATGCAAAAGAAATTATCTGTTCTTGATCCTAAATTTAAAGCGAAAATAGAAAAACTTTTTGAAAGCATGACAGAATATATGTCGATAATTTATGATTTAGCGATTTCTGATGAAAAAACAGGACTTCACAATTCTAAGTTTTTTGAAAGTGTTTTTGAAATGGAATTTGAAAAAGCTAAAAGAGGGCAATCTAATCTATGTTTGTTTATAATTGATTTAGATTTCTTCAAAAAAATAAATGATACTTATGGGCATGTGAAAGGAGATGAGATTCTAAGAATAATAGGTTCTGTTCTTAAAAAACACATAAGAAAATCAGATGTTGCTGCAAGATTCGGTGGAGAAGAATTTATTATTTTACTTCCTGAAACAAATCTGGAAAAAGCAAAAAGATTAGCCCAGAGATTAAAAAATTTAGTAGCGAATAATAAAATTCTGAAAAGATATAGAGTCACTTTTTCAGGGGGCTTAGCGCAATACAAAAAAGGCGATGCAAAAAAATCACTTAAGGATAGAGCTGACAAAGCTCTTTATCAGGCAAAGAATTCTGGAAGAAATAAAACAATTGCTATAAAATAAATCACACAGGAACTCTTAAAGATTCTGCAATCTGCCTTAAATATTGAACTCTTTCTTGAGGTTTCCTCATCTCTTTTATTGTATTAGATTCAATTGGCTCTCCAATATTTAATACAACTGTTTTTCCTTCTTTATTCCAAGCTTCTTTAAATGTAAAAAGTCTCCTTAATTTTTCCGTGGCTCTGTGTCTGGCAAGAAAATTATATTCTTTGCAATGATCCGGTCCAGAAAACCACATAGGAACAATACACGGAGCATAAAGAGCAAGAGTTCCTAATCCTTTTCTCCAAGGATATTCTTTTAATCCTTCTCCAGACATTCTTCGAGAAGGATATATTGCTAAATCTCCCTCTTTTTTTAGATAATTCAATGATTTCCGTACAGAACCCAAATCTAATTTTTTTGCTGTTGAATGCACAAAATAAATTATATCTTCAATACCTTTAATGAACTTAAGCTGATTCATAGCAATAATCTTTAATTTTTTTTGTTTTTTCTTAACAGCAGAATTAAATCCCCCTAATAATATGGCACCATCTAAAAGACCATACGGATGATTGCTGACGTATAGTGCTCGGATATCTGCAGGAATATTTTCTTTTCCTCTTATTTCATAATTAACACCCATTTCCTCTACAGCACCAATGCAAGCATAATCCCATCCTTTTTCTTCTGCTCTTTTTTCAACTCTTGAAATCATATCATAAGTTCTACTAACCTGAAACATATCATCAAGAGTTGGATTTTTTCTTATAAGATTAATAAGCCCCTCAATAGATTTTTTAGGATTATCTGTAGAATCAAATTGCTTAAAGAAGAATTTAATTTCAGGAGTATATTTCTTCATTTTTACTAACTCTAAAAACATATTCCAAAAATCTGTGAAAAATTTGGCTTTCATGCTCTTCAAATTAAAAATGGAGATTAATAAATTTTACTATGATGTTTTAAACGCCGCAGGCAGGAATCGAACCTGCGAGCCCCGAAGGGCCCGGATTAGCAATCCGGTGCAATACCATTATGCGACTGCGGCTTATATCACGCATTATGCAGAATCTGAAATTCTAGCTTATGCGACTGCGGCATAGTTAAAATCATTTACTCTAAAATACTTATAAATATATATAAAAAAGAGAATATATTAATTTTCCCCTTTAATGAGTTTGTGAAAGATTGATTTGAAAAATTCAGTAATTCTATTCTTCTGGATTTTTTCCCGGATAAAGATTTGAGAATTTTGGTATTTCATTTAAATTAACTTTTGAAATAACTAAGCCTTCTTTATCATATAATTCTGCGAGAATCTTATGAGGAGAAGCAATTGCAGAATAAGAGATTAAATCCCATTCCTTTTTATAAGGGTTACATATAGATACAAAATTTATATTTTCAAAAGCTCTTGAAAGCAACATCGATTTCAGGAGATTCTTTTCATTTTCTTTTGGATTTTCTTTATGTACTTTAGATTCATATCCCCAATGAGCAGGACAAAAGACAATTTCAGCACCTGCTTTTTTCATTTTCTTGAATAATTTTGGAAAAGCCAGATCCCAGCAAATTACAATTCCTATTTTCCCAAAATCAGTTTCTTTTACAAGGATTCTTTTTCCACTTTCTTTAGTTTCATCTCCATAAAGGTTTATTTTCTTATATTTTCCTTTTATTTTTCCTTCTCTATTAATTAAAATAGCCATTTTATAATGAGTCTCATTTGAAATAAAATAATCTGTAATTATTGCCCAGATAGAATTTTCTTTACAAGTATTTTGAATTTCTTTTATTAATTTGTGATTTAAAGGAAGTTTTTGAGCCTTATTTATGCAAGTTTCAGGAAAACAGACAATATCTGCCTTTTTTTTAGCAGCTAATTTAATATATTCCTTTATTTTCTCAACATTATGCCTTCCAGTATGATTGTATTTTATTTGTGCAAGTGCGAGAATAGGCATTTTTTTTGTCATTTTTAGAAACAAAGGAATTCATTTAGATCAATTCAAACCTCTCAATTTAGGACTATTTAAAGGTGCCGATGGTAATAGAAGGGTTTTTAAATAAACTATTCAAGAAAAGATTTCTATAGCCCTAAAAAGACCCCTTTCTTAGTAATTCCCCTTTATTATGGCCAAACATAAGGAAGATTCGAATTCTCTTTCCAGCCAAATCTAGAATAATGTTCTTTGTCTTTTCTTAATAAATTACTTCTATGAGAAGCATGAAATTTATTTCTTCCAAACCAATTCGGAAAGACAATTTTGCCTCTTATTTTTTCAAATTTCATATTATTTCTAAAACCTCTTTTTATCCATTCTTCTAAAGAAGCATTAAAATAAAATTTAAGTGCATTTGAATGTCCTTTCCACATTCTGACAGCAGGATGATTTCTCCACCCTTTTGTTTTAGTTCTTTTCAAAAGAATATTCAATATCTGAAAAGCTTCTACTCTTTGCTTTCCAAGTCTTTTATTATCCAATATTTCGAGAGATTTTCTTATGTTTTTAGAAGGAAGAAAAGTTTGCATTTTATAAAAAGAATAGCGGGGATAGGATTTGAACCTATGATCTCCGGGTTTCCCATGTTCTACTGGCGTGGAAATGTAAATTCCACGATTTACTTATGGGCCCGACGAGGACTCCAGACTCCTCTACCCCGCTATTATTATCTGAAGTCATCCCTAACCACTAATAAAATTTAACGAAATTTGCTTATAAAGGTTTCTCTTATAATTTTATCTAACCATCCTAACGCAGTGATAAACTTTTAAAAAGAAACTTGATTTGATGGAAAAATGGGCAAACTGATTTTAGGTATTGATGATGCAGGCAGAGGTCCTGTCATTGGCCCAATGCTTCTTGCTGGATGTCTTGTGAGAGAAAGTGTTGAAAGAGAATTAAAGTCCCTGGGTGTCAAAGACAGCAAGCAGTTAACTCAAAAAAGAAGAGAGTTTCTTGAAAAAGTAATCAAGGAGAAAGCAGAGAGTTTTGAGGTCGTGATTCTGTATCCTGAAGAAATAGATGCAAAAAATGCAGAAGGAACAAAACTGAATGAATTAGAAGCACTTGCAGCAGCAAAAATAATCAACACTCTAAACACAGGAAAAGAAAAAATAAAAGTTATTCTTGACTGCCCATCTGTTTCTATAAATAACTGGAGAGAGTTTCTCAGGCTCCAAATAGAGAATCTCTCGAATCTTGAAATAGTGTGTGAACACAAAGCTGACAGAAATCACGCATCTGTTTCAGCAGCATCTATTCTGGCGAAAAGCCAGAGAGAACGGGAAATGGCCCGGCTTAAGAAAATATATGGAGAAGAAATAGGCTCAGGATATTGTTCTGATCCCCAAACAAAGAAATTTTTGGAAAAAAATATAAAAAATCATAATAGTAAGGGAATCTTCAGAAAGACATGGTCAACCTGGAAAAAAGCCAATTCAAATTCAGAACAGAAAAAATTGTTTTAATATCAATTAAATTATCTATATTAATCTTTAAAAACTCCCTCTTTTTTTAATTAAAATGACCTATATAAAAAGAATAGTGATGCGCGGATTTAAGAGTTTTCCAAAGAAAACAGAGATTCCATTTACTCCTGGAATAAATGTTCTTCTTGGGCCAAATGGCTCTGGAAAATCAAACATACCTGATGCTATATGTTTTGTTCTTGGAAGATTAAGCATAAAATCCATACGTGCAGCAAAAGTAAGCAATCTTATATTTCTTGGAACCAAATCTCTGCCTCCTGCAAAAGAAGCTTTTGTTGAAGTTATTTTTGATAATTCAAAAAGAATTTTTTCAGTAAATGGTGATGAGCTTAGCATAAAAAGAATAATACGAAAAAAAGGACAAAGTCTTTACAAAATAAATGATGAAACAAAAACACGGCAAGAAGTTCTTACTTTACTTGCTCAGGCAGGAATAGACCCCCATGGATTTAACATTATTCTTCAAAATGAAATTCATAATTTTGTAAAAATGCAGCCAGAAGAAAGAAGAAAAGTAATTGAAGAAGTTTCAGGAATTTCTGTTTATGAAACACGGAAGGAAAAATCTCTAAGAGAGCTTGAAAAAACAGAAGAAAAACTGAAAGAGATTGGCTCTATTCTTAGAGAAAGAACAGCTTATTTGAATAATCTTGAGAAAGAAAGGCAACAAGCACTAAAATACAAAAAACTTGAGAGTGATTTGAAAAAATTAAAAAAAAGCATAATTTATTCTGACCTTCAAAAAAAGAAAAAAGAAGAAGAAAAAATAAATGAAGAAATAGAAAAAAAGGTTGCAGAAATAACAAAGCAGAAAAAAACAATTTCAGAAATTGAAAATGAAATCCAAAATCTGAACTCAAAAATAGATAAAATAAATTCGAATATGCAGGAGGCAACTGGATTTGAGCAGGAAAAAATCAATCAAGAAATAGCTAATTTAAGAGCAGATTTAGCAAGTTTGAATACAAAACTTGAGAGTTTTGAAGCAAAATTAATTAACCTCTCTAATTCAAAAGAAGAATTAAGGAAATCTGAAAAAGATATTGAAGAGCTTATAAAAGAGCTTCAAAAAGAATCTCCAACACCTGAGAAAAAACAAAAAGAAATAGAAGCGAAAAAGAAAGAAATAGAAAAAATTGAAAATCAAATAAAAAAATTCTATGCAATAAAATCTGAATTAAATTCTCTGAAAGAAAGAATTTCTGACAAGAACTCTCTTTTGCAGAACTACGAAAATGAATCAAACTTTTTAATAAAGCAAACAGAATCTCTTTTTCTTGAAATTTTTGACTCAAAAGCTAATTCTCAAAAATTGGATAAATTAAAAACCGTTCTTGCAGAAAAAAAATCTGCTCTTAGCGGATTATTGAAAAGAGAAATCGAACTTGAAAAAATAACATCTGTCAATGAATCTGAAATAGAAAATCTCAAAAAAATAACAGAACAAATATCTAAGATTGATATTTGCCCTATCTGCAAAAGCAAAATAACTCCAGAACATATAACTGAGATAAATAAAGAAGTTTTTCCGAAAATTACTATTCTAAAAAAAGAAATAAATTCTTCTGACAGCGAATTAAAAACAATCTATCAGAAAAAAGAAATACTTGTGCAGGATATAGAGGAAATAACTCAGCAAATATCAAAAACAGAATCAGATTTAAACAAAATTATAAACATAAATGAAAAGAAATCCCAAATCAAGATTCTTCATGAAAAATTCCAGAAACTTGGAGAAGAAATTCAGGAATTAGATAAGAAAAAGAAAAAACTTGAAGAAAGTGCAGCCTCAAGTTCTAATTTAGAGCAAAAATATGAAATTTTGAAGGTTGAAGTCCAGGAAATCTCTTTAAGAACCCGCGAAACACTTAATTCAGAAGTTGATTTCAAACAAAGAGAACTTGATAGAATAAAAATCTCTTTGAAGCAGATAAATAGGGAAGAAGCAGAGATAAAAGAAGAAATTCTTTCTATTAAGAAGATTCAATCTCAAAAAGAAAAGACTCTTATAGAAAAAAGACAAAAAGAAGAAGAACTTGCAGCTAAATTCAAAAAAATGATTTCTTCAAGAGATTCTTTCCATTCTGAAATTCGCAAAAATGAATCAGAAATTCTTTCAAAAAGACATGTGCTTAATCTTACAGAATCAAAAATGCATGATTTTCGAATAGAAAAAGCAAAAGTTGATGCAGAAATAGAGAATTTAGAAATTGAAATAAAAGAATTTGAAGGAATTGAGATTATAAGAGCAAATCGAGAGATTCTTGTCCAAAGACTTACAAAAGTTCAGGAAATTCTTTCAACAATTGGAACAGTTAATCTCCGCTCTCTAGAAGTTTATGATTCAATAAAAAAAGAATACGACTCTATAAAAGAAAAATCAGAAATAATTTCAAAAGAAAAAGACGGAATACTCAAAATAATCTCTGAAATAGATATAAAAAAGAAAAGAACATTTTTTCAGGCACTTAAACAGCTTAATGAACTTTTCTCAAGAAATTTCTCTCAATTAAGCAACAAGGCAACTGTTTTCCTTGAATTAGAAAACAAACAGAATCCTTTTGAAGGTGGAGTGAATATAGTTGTCAAAACAGGACATGGAAAATATTTTGATGTTAAGTCTTTATCGGGCGGAGAGCAAGCTCTTATAGCTCTTTCTCAGATCTTCGCAATTCAGGAATACAAGCCGTATTATTTTTATCTTCTTGATGAAATTGATGCATCACTTGACAAAAGAAATTCAGAAAGACTTGCAGGACTTCTTGTGAAATACATGCAAAAAGGACAGTATATAGTAATTAGTCACAATGATGAAGTAATTTCCCGCGCAACAAATCTTTATGGAGTTAGTATGCATGATGGAGTTAGTAAAATCATTACATTGAAAGTATGATAGAGTTAGCAAGATAATAACTCTGAAAGTATGATAGAGTTAGCAAAATCATAACTTTGAAAGTTTAATTCCAAAAAAACTATTTAAATTAGTAAAATCTTATCTATTTATGAATAAGACACAACTTCTTGAACATCTTAAAATTGTTGGTTTTTCTTCTAAAATTTTAGATGCTTTTTCAACTGTTGGAAGAGAAGAATTTATTTCTTCTGAACTTGAACCGCAAGCATATGAAGACACAGCTCTTCCAATTGGAAATGGACAAACAATTTCTCAGCCATATACAATAGCACTAATGCTTTCTGAATTAGATTTAAAAAAAGGACAGAAAGTTTTAGAGATTGGCTCTGGCTCTGGCTATGTCCTTGCTTTAATTTCATCTATTTTAGGAAGAAGCGGAAAAGTTTTTGGTTTAGAAATAATTAGCAAGCTAGTTAAAAAATCAAAGAAAAATTTAGTTGGATACAAAAATACTCGGGTTTATAATAAAAACGGCTCTTTAGGACTTCCAGAAGAAGCTCCTTTTGATAGAATTCTTATAAGTGCAGCTGTTCGAGAAATTCCTAAAGCCCTATTAGAACAATTAAAAGACAATGGAATTCTGATTGCACCTATTGGGCCAAGATTTGAGCAGAAAATAACAGTGTTTCAAAAAAAGAACAAGGAAATAATAAAAAAAAGCGAAATACCCGGATTTATTTTCGTGCCTTTTGTTGAAAATTCTGAAGAACAGACTTCTGAATAACT
>Ga0194112_10005160_pt1 | contig 17613 bp, 15 predicted proteins | sample TA2MahC400mmetaG_FD_146191 | JGI IMG/M metagenome (GOLD analysis project Ga0194112, IMG submission 146191) | Freshwater microbial communities from Lake Tanganyika, Tanzania - TA2015016 Mahale Deep Cast 400m | ecosystem: Environmental > Aquatic > Freshwater > Lake | place: Tanzania: Lake... | reverse complement strand
TTTCATCACCTTATCCAGAATCTCTATCCCCATATCTATCTCATCTTTCGTTACGCATAAAGTCGGTCTGAACCTTACTGTATTAGTCCCGCAGCCGAGTATAAGTAAATTATTTTCAACTGCTTTTTTCAAAATCTTATTTCTCATTTCTGTATCCTTTGCGTCGAATGCACAGAATAATCCAAGTCCTCTCGGATTATTCAACTTCTCCGGGTAAGCCTCGGTTAGTCCCTTTATCTTTTCTTTCAGATAATTTCCCATCTTTTCGCAATTCTCTACTAAATTATCTTCCACTATGATTTCTATTATTCTTTTCATTCTGTACATATCCACAATATTTCCGCCCCATGTCGAATTAATCCGTCCCGGTACCTTGAAAACATTTTCTTCTATCTCGTCTATTCTCGATGTTGAAAGGCATCCGCAGACCTGTGTTTTTTTTCCGAATGAAATTATATCCGGTTTCATGTAATGCATGTGTGCCCACCATTTTCCTGTAATTGCAATTCCTGTTTGTACTTCATCTATTATAAATAAAATTTCATTCTCGTCGCAGATTTCTCTCAGTTTTAAGAAAAATTCTTTTCTGAAATGATTATCTCCGCCCTCACCTTGTATCATTTCTATTAAAATTGCCGCTATATCATCTTTGTTGTTGTGAATTGCCGTTTTAATCTCTTCAATCGCTGTGTTTTCCAGTTCGATAACTTTTGCAAGATTCTCATCATTTAATGGAAACTTTATTTTCGGATTTGTTATCCTTGGCCAGTTAAATTTAGGAAAATATTTAATCTTAACTGTGTCGGTATTTGTTAAAGATAATGTATATCCGCTTCTTCCGTGAAATGCTTCTCTGAAATGTATTACCTGATGACCTTTTTCCTCTTTATAACCTTTCTTGAAATTTTTTCTCACCTTCCAGTCAAATGCAGCTTTAATAGCATTCTCGACACCAAGTGCTCCTCCTTCGATAAAGAAAATATATTTAAAATAATCAGGTATGGCATACTTGAAAAAAGTCTCTACAAATTCTGCCTGCTCTACCGGATATATATCGCTTAATGAAGGTTTTGAAAGAGCAATTTTTCCAATTTTCGAAATGAATTCTTCATTGTTTATTTTTGGATGATTCATTCCTATAGGATTAGATGAAACATAAGTAAAAAAGTCTAACAATTTTCTTTTACGTTTTGAATCGTAAAGAAAAGAACCGTGTGATTCCTTTAAATCCAGTGTCATATCGAAACCGTCAACAAGCATATATTTTTTAAGAGTATCATGTACGGATTCTGGATTAATTTTTGAATTAATAAAACTGTTTGCTGTCATAACTTGTAAATTTTTAGTGATTTTAAACTGAAAAAGGGATTATAAAGATATAATCTATTATATACAAAAATACAAAATTTTCACACGACTAACAATTGATAAACAAATAACTTAACCAGTCACCCGACTTCTCAATAAACAACTAAATTAATTTTTAAAAAAAATTAGAACAAAGGTCGAAACAAAATCAATATTTTTTATGACATTATTAAAGATATCATGGAAAACGATTCTGGTATTATGCCGTTAAAAATATTTTTGGTTGTTCTGTAAAATGAGAATTGTTATGTTCTGTCCTGAAATGACGAAAGCCACTTTTTCTTTTTAAACCATATCAACATTGTTATTATCACAATAAACATAATAATTATACTGATGTAAAAACCTAATGGATGATGAAGTAAAGGCATATACTGAAAATTCATTCCGTAAACACCTGTTATCAGGTTTAAAGGAAGGATTATTGTGGCTATAATCGTTAAAACTTTTATTATGTCGTTCATACGGTTGTTGACAAGTGAAAGATAAGAATCCAGCATCCCTGATATTATGTCACGGTATGATTCGGTTGTCTCTGAAATTCTAAGCAGATGATCGAAGACGTTTCGATAATAAAGTGATTCTTCCTTCGATATAAGTTCGTAATCACTGCGTGAAAGTTTGAAAAGCACTTCTTTCTGATATCCTGCAATTCGTCGTAATCTTAATAGTTCCTTTTTCATATTCAGAATTTGAAAGAGAGTCGAGTTGCTCGGCGGTGATTTGAATATTTTTTCTTCTGCTTTGTTAATCTCGGATTCGAAAATATCCAATAAAGGATAATACCTGTCAACAAGTTCGTCTAATATCAAATGAAGTAAATAATCAGGTCCTTTCTTTAAATAATTATGCTTATTTTGAGAAAATTTATCTGCTAATGATATTTCAGACTTTTCATTGTGTATCGTGATTATGTAGTTTTTCCCGATGAAACAACTTAATGAAAAAATCCCGAATTTCAAAGATGGTTTGTCAAGCAGAATACCGTTAAATACTATGAATAGATATCTTTCGTAATCGTCAATTTTCGGGAAATGAAAATAATCCCGCTCTAAATATTTTAAAGCATCTTCAATCGCAAGGTCATGAAAATTAAAAATGCCTGAAAGAATTTTTTTGCTTTCTTCAATTTCAGGTTGATGAATGTCAATCCAGAGATTCTCACTCGTATTCTCATCCCACTGTTTGAATTCTTCAGGATTGATTTCAATCGTTCCTTTTTCCGGATTATATTTAATTATTTTTATCATTTTTATCGATTATTATTATGAATTCTTCTTTGAATTTTACACTGTATGATTTGTTTAATTGTTCTAATATTTCACTCGGGTTTCCCCATATTAGTTTTTCATTCTCAGTTGTCAGATTTATCCCCATAAATATTTTACGGTAGGGAAGTATGTCTCTTATGTCATACAAAAGACTAAATGCGCGGTAAGGTGCATCCATTAATACAACAGGTTTTTCAAGTGATTGAAATTTTTTCAACTGGTTGATTCTGATTTCTTTTTTCGGTGAAAGGAATCCGTAATGATAAAAACGGCTGATGTCGAATCCTGATAGTGTTAATGCTGTTATTACTGAATATACACCTGTGATAAATTCAAGTTTGATTTTATTTTCACGGCATTTTTTTAAAAGTACGCTGCCGGGGTCTTCAAGTATCGGTATGCCGCAATCGGAAATTATTGATACGATTTTCCCGTTCTGAATTTCTTCTAATATTTCGTCTGTGATTTTGTTTTCGTTGTGCTCGTTGAGAAGTATCAACTCTTTTTTAATATCAAAGAATTTAAGTAATCTCGATGCTTCTTTTGTGCTTTCGCATATAATTATGTCTGATGAACGAAGCGTCTGTAATGCCCTGATGGTTATGTCTGCAAAGTTTCCTATCGGTATCCCGACAATATTTAAAATTTGAGACATTCGTTTATAAGATATCAAAATCTTTCTTAATCTTCTTGCTGTTTATTCCCGTACTTCCGTAACCGCCTCTTCCACGCTCGGTCTTCGAAAGTTTGTCTTTGTATTTTAGTTTCGCTTTCATATATGGAGAAATTACAAGCTGGGCTATGCGGTCACCGAATTTTACAGCGAAATTTCCCTTACCGTGATTTATTAACAGTACTTTTATCTCTCCTCTGTAATCCGAATCAATTGTACCGGGTGAATTTAATACCGTTACATTGTATTTTAAAGCAAGTCCGCTTCGTGGTCTGACCTGCCCTTCATAACCGGTTGGAATTTCTATTATTAAATTTGTCGGAACTAAACGGGTTTCCGTAGGAGGTATTACTATATCTTCGAGTGATGATGATGTTAAATCCATTCCAGCTGAGTGCTTCGTCTGATAAGAGGGAAGTTCGTTAGGAATCTTTTTATCAACTTTTCTGAATCTTATTTTCATATATTAAAAAGGTAGTATTTATTTCTAATACTACCCTCGATTAAATTTGCAAAATTTTTTTTTATCAATGTGCTGAATGTGAAATAAATACCGCTATCGCAATTGCATAAACTAAAATGCCTATGGCTGCAAGTATGGATATGCAGGTGGCTGCAATTCCAAGCCACATACCTACTTTTGCAAATGTTTCTCCTGATTTTGGAGACTGCCCGCTGTTGATTTTGTCAAGTTCCATTTTGCCGACAATCCATGCGGGAATACCTGTAATTAAACAGGTGGTAAGTGAAAAAATACCAAGTACAAATGCTGCTATCGAACCCGCAGACGGACCCTGTGACGTTTGATTATTGCTCATCTTAATTTTCTTTTTTGTTTATACAATTTTCATTACTATCTGTAGCTTTCTATCAAACTGCTAATCGAACCTAGTATAAGTAATATTAACCAGATTACTATTGTTATCCCGGATAGAATTAATGCGGCAATATCCATTCCTTTTCCTCTGTCGGATGCTTTGCCTTTCTTAATATTCGATAAATCCAGTATTGCAAATATTAAAGCAACAATTGCAAGTGGTCCGCCGCAGCACCAGCCGGTTAGAAAAGAAACAATACCAAGTATTAAAGCCGTTATCGCAAATCCGCTTGCTTTATCGGGAACTCCGCCGTAAAACTGACCTGAAGGTGGAGGCGGCGGCGGTCCTTGATTAAATGACGGTGGAGGAGGTTGATTGAATGATGGCGGCGGGGGAGGAGGAGGTGGTGGAAATGTTCCCGAACCGCTGTCCTGAAATTGTAACTTGTATGTCTTCATATAGTATTGTTTTAATTATGAAAATTGTTATTCCAAATATAATAATATGTAAATAAAAATAATAGTAAATTTAAATCCTTATTTTTTATTTAATTTGTAAAACAATGCCTCGGCATTCTGTGTCGTTGTTTTTTCGAATTCTGAATATTCGAGAGATAATATTTCTGAAAGTCTTTTCGCTGTGTATGTTAGATATGAAGGCTCGTTACGTTTCCTGAAAAATGGTGCAGGAGGAAGAAATGGTGAATCTGTTTCCGTTAGAAGTTTATTAACAGGTATCCCCGGTATTAAAGTCGCTTGACGGAAATTTTTGTATGTGAGATTTCCACAAAACGATATGAAAAAATTCTTATTGCTCAGAATAGTTTGCAGGTCGTTTGTGTCTCCGCTGAAACAATGAAATTGTGCTTTTAAATCTTTATATTCCTTGCCGCTTAAAATCCGGAAAGCGTCGGAAATAGATTTCCTTGTGTGTATAATTACCGGTAAGTCGTGTTTAACCGCTGTGTCGAGTTGTATCTTAAAGAATTCCTTTTGCTTTTCACTGTAGCTTGAATCCCAATAGTAATCTAAACCTATTTCTCCAATTGCTACTACTTTATCATAGTTTATGTATTGCTCGAGTATATTAATTTCCGAAATATTTAAATTTTTAATATCAGAAGGATGAAATCCGATTGCAATATAAATTGAATTAAATTTTTCTGAAATCTTTAAAGACTGCTCGATTGTCTCTGAATCAACCGAAGGTATTATCATTTTCTCTATTCCCGCGTTTAAAGCTCGGTCAATCACTTCCTCTATGTCATCTTTAAAATCTTTATAGTATAAATGGCAGTGTGTGTCTATCATTTTAAAAGTTTTCGATTATGCTTAATATAAGTTCGTAAAGTACAGGCTGGGCTTTTTTACTCTGCTCTATAACATCATTGTGTGTCGTTGTTATTTGTGTCTCTGGCTTTAGTATGTTTGTTATGCATGAAATAGCAGCTGTTGTGATTCCTGTCGCCGACGCTGCCTTTAATTCCGGTACAGTTGACATTCCTACTGCATCCGCTCCGATTTTCCTCAGAAATATTATCTCCTGCTTTGTCTCGTACATGGGTCCGGTTGTCGCACAGTATGTCCCTTTGTGCAATTTTATTTTGCTTCTCTTCGCGAGATGTATAATTTTTTCTATAACGGATTTATCAAATAACGCCTTCGGTCTATATTTTAATTTAATTCCTGTAATATCTATTATGTTGTCTAACAACATTAAATCGGAAACATTAAAATTATCATTCAATCCGCCCGCTGCATTCGTTATTATTAAAAAATCTATTCCGAATTCTTTTGATTTGATTACATTGAATAAAATTTGTTCAATACCTGCTCCTTCGTAATAATGACTTCTGCCTTGAAATAAAAAAACCTTTCTGCCCTTTAGTTCTGACTCGTAGATTCTTTTTTTATGCACACCCTTTTTATTTTCATATATAAGTTTCCTGTTCTCAAAGGACTTTACAATTCCGTCTAAACCTGTCCCTAATATTATACCGAATTTATTATTCATTTATCAAAATTATGAAAATTGTTCAATTAAGTCTTTATACTAATTTTTCACTGTTTTTTTTATGTAATATTAATTTTTTGAAACTTTTAGTATATTTGATTAGTTATTGCTTCTTAAATTTCTGAATATGCCAATAATAAAAGAAAAAGATTTAACATTTTTTGAAAAAACATATATTCCGCAGATTGTCAAAGGTATGATTTTAACTCTAAAACAAATTTTCAGACCAAAGTTTACGAGACAATATCCGGAAATTAAAATGGAAACACCTGCATCTTTACGAGGAAGACCTGTTTTGGTTTTAAAAGAAGACAATAAGGAAAGATGCGTTGCCTGCGGATTATGTTCTAGAGTATGCCCGGCTCTTGCAATTGAAGTGCAGGCAAATGAAACTGAAGATGAAAAAGAAAGATACCCCGAAAAATTTGAAATCAATATGGTAAGATGTATTTTCTGCGGGCTCTGTGAGGAAGTTTGTCCGGAAGAAGCAATTGTGATGAGCGATGAATATGAACTTGTCTTTGAATCGCAGGAAGATGCAATCTTTGGAAAAGATAAACTGCTTATCCCCGAAAAGAAACTTGAAAAGAGATTAAAATATCTGAGAGAAAATAGATAGGAGTGTGATTTTATGAGTAATTTTCGATAATTATATGGACTATAAAACTTTTTTATTAGACATAATATTTATTTCTGTTTTGATTCTGGCAAATGCTTTTTTTGTTGCGATTGAATTTGCCATAGTCAGATTAAGAAATACTGAGCTGGAACCCTATCTTAAAAAAGGTGACAGGAGAGCAAAAAGTGTAAAACATCTAAAAGACCACGTTGATAAATATATTGCGGCTGCGCAACTGGGAATCACTCTCGTTAATATACTTCTGGGCTATATAGGCGAAGATTTATTTATTAAGTTTTTTAGACCGTTCTTTAGTTTATTTATTTTTAATCAGGCGTTAAACGATACTGTGTCGGTCATATTTGGAATTTTACTTATTACATTTTTTGCCGTAGCAATCGGAGAAGTTGCACCAAAAACTGTATCCATTAGATATCCTCTTGCGGTGTCTCTTTGGTCCGCTTTGCCCATAAGAATTTTCTATAAAGTTTTCCAACCTTTTATCTGGGCTCTGAATGTTGTCGCAAATTTTTCTACAAGATTATTCGGTATAGAACCTGTTACAAAAGATGAAATTAAACATTCGGAAGAGGAAATCAGATATATTATCTCCGAAGGTAGAAAAACAGGTGTAATTGATTCGACTGAACATCAGTTGATCGAAAAGATTTTCGATTTTAACGATAAGGTCGCAAAAGATATTATGGTACCGAGAGAAAGAATGTTTGCTATTGATATTACGGAAAAAAGAGAAATTATTATTCAAAAAGTAATCGATGAGGGATATTCAAGGATTCCTGTTTATAAGGAAGATATGGATAATATAATCGGAGTGTTTTATTCAAAAGATATTATAAGTGCTGCAGAGTATAAGACCGCTATTATTATTGAGGATATAATCAGACCGGCTTACTTTATTCCTGAATCGAGACATATCGGAGAATTACTGAAAGACCTGCAGAAACAAAGAATACATCTCGGAATCGTTGTCAATGAACACGGTGGTGTCGAAGGTCTGATTACGCTCGAAGATATTATCGAGGAAATCGTCGGTGAAATTGAAGATGAGTATGATGTCGAAACAAGAAATGTTATAAGAGATAAAAAAGGTATTTTCCTTGTTGACCCTGCTATTTCTATTGAAGATTTCAACAAGCAATTTAGTTCCCAAATCCCTGGTCCGACTGATGATTACCATACTTTAAGTGGTTTCTTACAGGATGTAACTGGACATATTCCGGAAATTTTTGAAAGAATTGATTTTAAAGGATTAATTTTTACTGTAATGAAAAAGTCCGGGAATAAATTATTACAGGTAAAAGTACAAAGATTAACAAATTAATAATAATGATTTTAAGATTTATCCAAAAAAAAGTATTAACTTTTTTCAGAGATTTAGGTACTTATACAATTCTCTGTTTTAATATATTAAAATATATACCAAGAATTTTCAAGGATAGAAAATTGATTATTGACCAGATGGTACATATAGGTGTAAATTCACTTGCACTTGTATCGATAATAGGCATTTTTACAGGTGCAGTATCTGCCTGGCAGGGTGCTTATCAGCTGGAAGGGCTGGCATCTAAAAATATTCTTGGTTCTGCTACAACAAAAGCGATTATTATCGAACTGGGACCTGTTCTTGCAGCAATTGTTCTTGCCGGCAGAATCGGTGCTTCAATATCTGCTGAACTTGGAACAATGAAAGTTACTGAACAGTTTGATGCTTTGGAATCTATGGCTATAAACCCGGTTAGATATCTTGCAATGCCTAGGGTTGTTGCATCCGTGATAATGACTCCGCCTTTGGTAATTTATGCTACTGCCGTTGCTATTATCGGTGCTTATATTGTAGCAACAGCATTTCTCGATGTAACAGGAAGCGTATTTATGAATGGTTTTAGAAATAGTTTTGAGATGAAAGATTTCTATGCTTCAACAATAAAAGCAACTTGTTTCGGAATTGCGATTTCGACTATAGGGTGTTTTGTCGGGTTCAGTACCGAAGGAGGAGCCCAGGGAGTGGGACTTTCAACGATTAAATCATTTGTTATATGTTCGGCTTCTATATTGATACTTGATTATATTTTATGGAATTTTTTAATAGGTTAAATCTGATTATTTTGCAAATATAAAAGGGCAATTGGCACAGCTGGTTAGCGCGCTTCCTTCACACGGAAGAGGTCACTGGTTCGAATCCAGTATTGCCCACCACTAAATACAACAACCCTTCCTTATTGCGGTGTATTTAAAGTATCTAATTTTTTTATTTAGTTGTTTTTCTTACTTTACTATACATTTATTAACTGATTTTCAAAGTCAAATTACGTAAATTTGAATTATTAATGAAAATATTATTTAAAAATATATTTATTAATTCTCCTGTTGATAATGTTCGCTGTAGGAAAGATTTATTTATTTCAAACGGTATTATAAAGAAAATAGGAACAGTAGATAGAACGGATAGAAATACTATGGTCATTTACGGTGACAATCTGACTGCCGTGCCCGGTCTTTTTGATATGCATGTGCATTTCAGAGAACCGGGGCATGTGTATAAAGAAGATATAAATAGCGGTATACAGTCAGCTGCCAATGGAGGTTTTACTGGAGTATTGTGTATGCCGAATACTTTACCGCCTGTCGATTCGCCGGAGTTACTAAAGAATTTAAAAAACAAAGTAAAAGGCTCTGTTGTTGATGTTTTCTTTACTGGTTGTGCAACCAAAAACAGAAAAGGCGGGCAAATATCAAATTTTAAGAAATTACTGAATAATGGCGCAATTGCATTTACGGATGACGGTTCATCTGTGATGAATGATGAGTTAATTAGAAAAATTCTTGTAAACACAAAAAAATTTAATACGATTTTTTTACAACATGCAGAAATTGAATTTCTTACGAAAGATGGTGTGATGAATGAAGGTAATCTGTCTAAAAAGTTGAAATTAAAAGGAATTCCCTGTAAGTCAGAGACAATTATGACTTTGAGAGACCTGCTTATTGCAAAAGATATTAAAGGATGTAATTACCATCTTCAACATATTTCCTGCGGAGATTCTATCGATATAATAAAAGCAGGAAAAAAAGATGGTTTGAATGTAACAACTGAAGTATGTCCACATCACTTTATTCTCGACGAATCTGTATGTGAATCTCTTAATAGTAATACAAAAATGAATCCGCCGCTGAGAAGTATTTCAGATGTCAAAAAAATTACAAAAGCACTAATAGATGATATAATTGACGTAATTTGCACTGACCACGCACCTCACAGCTTAGAAGAAAAATCAATGAGTTTCGAAAAAGCACCGTTTGGCATTGTAGGACTTGAAACGGCTGTAGGACTTACTTATACATATTTGTGCAGGAGAGGAATTATATCTTTTGAAAAGATTATTGAAAAGATGTCCGTAAATCCGAGAAAAATTCTGAGGCTGCCGGATATTCACATAAAGGAAGGATATAAAGCGAATTTAACTGTACTGGATATTACACAAAGGTGGACAATCAATAAGAATAAATTTAAATCAAAAAGTAAAAATACGCCTTTCAACGGTTACAAAGTTACGTGTAAACCGTTTGCGGTTATTAATAATAATAAAATTCAATTCTGTGATTTATAATGGGTAAAGTAATATCAATATGTATTCCTAAAGGGGGAGTTGGTAAAACGACAACTGCCGTGAATCTTTCAGCCTCTCTGGCTGTGGCGGAAAATAAAACACTCTTAATCGATGTTGACCCTTATGGTGCTTCTGCTGTTGCATTGGGTTTTACACCTGATAAAATTAAAGCAGGAATTTCCGAAGTATTTAATCTGACTAAGTCGATTTCTTTTGCAATTCATAAAACGGAAATGGAATATCTTGATTTTATTCCGGCAAATATTAGTTCCCTGAATCTTGAAGAAAAATTTTCTAAGTCCACGGAAAATAGAGTAATATTAAGAAACTCATTAAGAAATATAAAAAGTAATTATAAGTATATTATTATTGACTGTCCTCCGGTTTTAAGCGGAATTACTACTAATGCACTTACTGCATCAGATTCATTATTGATTCCTATTAAATGCGGTCACTTTTCTTTGGATGCACTCGATAGATTGTTTAATTATATTAGCTGGATTAAAATTAATACTAATCCCTCCTTGAAAATTGAAGGGATTGTATTTACTATGTATGAAAAATCCAAGGTTACGGAAATATCTGAAAGGGAATTAAAATTAAAATATAAAGAGTATTTATTGAATACGGTTATTCCGACTTCAAATTTATTGAATGAAGCTACATTCTACGGAAAACCTTTATGCCTTTATAAAATTAATTCAGAAGGGGCTATTTCTTATCTGAATCTTGCTCACGAGATAATGAATAATAAATAATTTTTCACTTAATACGAATTCTATGACTTTAATACCTCCGAAATATGAACCAAAGAAAATCGAAGAAAAATGGAGAAATTTCTGGGAAGAAAAACAAATTTATAAATCATCGGTAAATAAAAATAAAATAAAATATTCGGTCGTTATCCCGCCTCCAAATGTTACTGGAATTTTACATATCGGCCATATTTTAAATAATACTATACAGGATATTTATTGCAGATGGAAAAGAATGTGCGGGTATGAAGTATGCTGGGTGCCCGGAATGGACCACGCCGGAATTGCTACACAAATTATGGTGGAAAAAGAAATTGCAAAAAAAGGGAAAACTAAATATGATTACGGAAGGGATGAGTTTATAAAATTAATATGGCAATGGAAAGATAAACATGGCGGTATAATCCTGAAACAGCTCAGAATGCTCGGTGTCTCGGTTGATTGGTCTAAAGAAAGATTTACTCTTGACAAAGGGCTCTCGAAAGCAGTAAATGAAGTTTTCGTCGATTTGTATAAAAAGGGATTAATTTACAGAGGAAAAAGAATTATTAACTGGGACCCCGTTTCGCAAACTGCATTAAGCGACGATGAAATCGAATACAAAGAAATTAAAGATAAATTGTATTATATTAAATATCCTTTTAAAGATATTGATGATTTTATAACAATTGCAACTACAAGACCCGAAACTATGTTCGGAGATACTGCTGTAGCAGTAAATCCTGAAGATAAACGCTATAAGCACTATAAAAACCGTAAGGTTATACTTCCTCTCGTAAACAAGGAAATACCTGTAATTTTTGACGATTATGTTGATATGGAGTTTGGTACAGGTGCTTTGAAAATTACACCTGCACATGATGCCAATGATTTTGAAGTCGGACAAAGACATAATTTGGAAATTGTTTGTTGTCTTACAAAAGACTCAAAGATGAATGAATATGGAATGATGTTTAAAGACTACGATATTTTTAAGGCAAGAAAAATGGTAGTCAGTAAATTAAGAGAGGTCGGTTTATTGGTAAAAGAAGAAGATTATATTCATAACATTGCGATTGCACAAAAATCCGAAGGGATAATTGAACCGTATTTATCAGACCAATGGTTTGTATCGATGAAAAAACTTGCAGAACCTGCATTAAAAGTTGTTAAGGAAGGTTTAATAAAATTTTACCCCGAACGATATACGAAAGTATATTATCACTGGCTTGAAAATATTAAAGATTGGTGTATTTCCCGACAATTGTGGTGGGGGCATCAAATTCCTATCTGGTATAATATAAATACAAATGAAATTTACTGTGATACGAAACCTCCTGCTGATATTGATAACTGGATTCAGGACGTTGACGTGCTTGACACTTGGTTTTCTTCATGGCTCTGGCCCTTCAGTGTGTTTGGCTGGGAAAATTCAGATAATGATAAAACCAATGAATCCCTCAAGTATTATTACCCGACAGATTTCTTAAATACCGCAGCAGATATAATTTTTCTCTGGGTTGCAAGAATGATTATGGCAGGTCTTGAATATATGGGGAAAATTCCTTTTAAAGACGTTTATTTCCATTCTATTGTTAGAGACGGTAAAGGAAGAAAAATGTCTAAAACTCTCGGTAATTCACCTGACCCTATAGATGTGATGGATAAATATGGAACCGATGCGTTGAGATTTACGATTGTTTATCTGGCACCTCTGGGGAATGATGTTTTATTTGATGTTGATAAAACGGAAATAGGAAGAAATTTTATCACTAAACTCTGGAATGCTGGCAGATTTTTAATGTTAAATAAAGAAAAAATCTTTTCCTCACCGGATTTTGGAGCAGAGGAGTATGCATATGACTTTTCGGATAAATGGATTTTAAGCAGATTTAATTCGACATTAAAAGATATAAACGTTTATTTGAATGAATATCGTCTGAATGATTACACAAAAACTGTTTATAATTTTGTCTGGAGCGATTTCTGCGATTGGTATATTGAATTTTTAAAAATTAAAATCAGTGAACATAAAAATTCAGGGAAAAAAATAATCGATAATGCTGTCAAAATGTATGAGGATATTATTAAAATTTTACACCCGGTAATTCCTTATGCAACAGAAGAAATCTGGCATTTGATTAATGATAAAAGGTTTGAATCTTCAATATCTTTTGAAAAGTTTCCCGAACTAAATTCTTCCTTCATCGACGAGAATGTAGAACTTAAATTTGAAGAATTAAAAGAAGTTGTAACAGCCGTTCGAAATCTTAAATCGGAAAATAATATATCTTTTAAAACAAAATGTAATGTGGTGATAAAATGCAGAAACAATGAATATCTTGATATTATAAATCATTACAAAAAGTACATTTCTGTGTTGTGTAATCTTGATGATACAAAATTCGGAAAAGAAATTAAACCGGAACCTGATAATTACGTAAGCAGAATACTATCAAATTTTGAAATATATATTATACTTCCGGACGTAGCTGACTTGATTAAAATTAGGGAAAAGTATGAAAAGGAACTCGATAAACTTGAAAACTATCGTGCTTCGTTGGAAATTAAACTATCCAATAACAATTTTCTTCAAAAAGCTTCTCCGGAAGTTATCGAAAAAGAAAAATTTAAGCTGAAAGAAGTTGAAGAAAAAATGTCCAAGTTAAGACACTTAATAAGTTTATTGTAACTACTTTATGAAAATCATTTTTCTGATACTTGTGTAGTTGTTTGTCTCCAGCCTGTAAAAGTATGCTCCGGATGATAGATTTTCCGGATTAAAATTGTAAACATGTACTCCGGCTTCAAGAACTTCTTTAACAAGCGTCTTTACTTCTCTTCCGGTAATGTCATAAATCTTTAAAGATACAAGTTCTCTTTTAGGTATCGAAAATTTGATTTTAGTATGCGGATTGAAAGGATTCGGAAAATTTTGTTCAAGTAAATAATCTGAATTGTAAATTATTGAATTTTTCAGTGATGTTATAATTCCACCGGAAGTTGTTTTAAAAATATTTCCGTCATAACCCACAGCCCATCCTGTTGTATCATTTACAAAATATACCGAACGTATCCAATTAGTTGCAGTCGTAATTTGTTGAGTCCAGTTGTCCCCGCCGTCTGTAGTATATAAAATTTGTCCGTTGCTTTGTCCAATCCAGCCCTTTGTAGGTGAAATAAAAAAAACACCGAATAAAGAATTTGTAACTCCGGTTGTTTGTGAAAACCAGTTAAGTCCGCCGTTCGTTGTTTTGACAAGTGTACCTGAAGCTCCGGATGCCCATCCCGTTTGTGCATTTATGAAATATGTTGAATACAGAAAATTTGATGTGCCGCTTATAGCTGTGTCCCAGTTATTTCCTCCGTTTGTTGTTTTCATTACTCTCCCATACTGTCCGACAATCCAGCCGGTGTCCTGATTGTAAAAATGAACGGAATAAAGAATTCCTGTAGTCTGTGAACTTAACTGTATCCAGTTAATGCCTCCGTTTGTGGTTTTATATAAACTGCCTGCTGAACCGCAGGTGTAACCTGTTGAATCATCTGCAAAAAATAAAGAAAATAAATTCGCCGTTCCTGCTCCTTGCAATATCCAGTTATCACCGCCATTTGTTGTGCGTATTAAATTGCCTCCTGCACCTACTGAAATTCCGTTTATTGATGAAGTAAAAAAAACCGAGTATAAATAACCGACAATACCTGTGTATTGCGAAATCCAGTTATCACCTCCGTTTGTTGTTTTTAATATTACTCCGTTCTGCCCTGCTATCCAGCCGGTTTCAGAATTGATGAACCTGACATTCCATAAAACAGAAGATACACCGCTTACTTGTGAAAACCAACCGCTCTGTGGATTAGCTGAAAATACGAAAATAAATAAATATAATACTAAAACCGACAGGAAAAGAAAATTTTTTTGTAACATAATTTCCTCCTTGTTTAATTTTAATTGTATTCATACGAAGTAATTATATTCAGAAAGAAATTATATGTCAAGTTATTATTAAATATAAAAAATCCCGCATAGCGGGATTTTTATCTTCCTTATGTGTCCACGTTTTATTTTATGTGTTTTTTCACAAAAGATTTAATTATATCGTCTAAATTCGGTCTTCCTATTTCCTGTAAATTATAAATTACTCTTACAGCAGGTTTCTTAATTTTTATTATTCTTCTTAAATCAATAGGTGTTCCGATAATTACTATATCACACGGAACTCTGTTAATTGTCGTTTCAAGGTCTGTGATTTGTTTTTCACCGTAACCCATTGCAGGCAGTAATGTTCCTACTTCAGGATATTTTTGGAAAGTCTTCTGAATACTCTTTACTGCATAAGGTCTTGGGTCAATTAATTCTGATGCACCGAATTTCTGTGCTGCAATTACTCCGGCACCGTATTTCATTTCACCGTGTGTAAGTGTCGGTCCGTCTTCGACAACCAGTACTTTTTTACCTTTTATTAAATCATTTTCTTTTTCTTTTTCGAATGAAATAGGGGAGGCTGCTTCTATTATTGTTGCTTCTGGATTGTATTTAATTATATTTTCTCTGACTTTTATTATATTCTCCGGATAAGCGGAATCGACTTTGTTTAAAATTACAACATTTGCTATCAGAAGATTAGTTAATCCGGGATAGTATAGCAATTCGTGTCCTGGTCTATGCGGGTCTGTTACTGTAATCACAAGGTCGGGTTGATAAAAAGGTGTATCGTTGTTTCCTCCGTCCCATACAATTACATCCGCTTCTTTTTCTGCTTCTTTTATTATTGCACTATAGTCAACTCCGGAATAAATAATATTTCCTCTTGAAATGTGTGGTTCGTATTCTTCCATTTCCTCAATTGTGCATTTATGCTTTTTCAGGTCTTCTAAAACTTCGAATCTCTGTACTCTTTGATGAACTAAATTACCGTACGGCATAGGGTGTCTGATAGCTACCGGTTTTAGTTTTAATGACTGTAATATTTCTATGACTTTTCTTGAAGTCTGGCTCTTACCGGCTCCTGTTCTGATTGCAACTACTGCAATTACAGGTTTTTTTGATTTTACCATTGTTTTATTTGTCGGCAGCATTTTAAAATCTGCACCTGCTGCATTTACTTCCGCTCCTTTACTCATTACGTAATTAAAGGAAACATCGGAATAAGAAAACACAACTTCGTCAACTTTTAATTTATTGATTAGCTGTAGTAATTGTGTTTCAGGATATATTGGAATACCTTTCGGATAAAGTTTTCCGCATAATGCTGCAGGATATTTTCTGTCATCAATGTATGGTATTTGCGTTGCAGTAAAAGCAACTACTTCATATAATGAATTATCTCTGTAAAATGTATTGAAATTATGAAAATCCCTCCCGGCTGCACCCATAATTAATACTTTAATTCTTTTCATAAAATTAGATTTTGATTTTAATAAAAACTATTTCAATTTACTAATTTTAATGTTAATATTGAAGTCAGAAATTCAATAATATCAAGCATTTCGGGACTTTTTTTAAATTAATTTTATGTACAACAAAATTTAATTTTATTGACTGTTTTTTCTCTTTTTTAATTGTATAATTCTTTATAAATTTATAGACTTTTAAATAATTAATTTATTAATTAATTCATTAATTAAATGGAAAAAAATAAAATTTCCTCATTAACGATGAAGTTATTAATATCACTGATGGTAGTATTAATAATTTCAATTGGGAATGTAAGTTCCCAGACATATAATTACAAAGACAGCTGGGGACCCGCCGGCTTTAATCTTTTAAGACAGGGTATGACAGGAATTGAATTAAATTATTCAGTTCAGAATTTCAGTTTTGAAGATGTGAACATAGACGGAGTTACGATGAAATCGGTAAAGCTTCCAGGGGTATTTCTTCCGAATAATGAAGGATATCCGGATTTACCGGGTACCGGACGAATGATAGCAATTCCCCAGGGTGCAAAAGCGACTTACAGGATAATTGCACAGCGGACGGAAGTAATAAAAGATGTATTGATAGCACCGGCACCGAGAATTCCCAAAGATACAGAAGTGGGACCGTTGCAGTATAGAAAGAACTCCGAAGTATATTCGAAGAGTTCGAATTATCCCGAAAATCCTGTAATGTTATCTGAACCTTCGAAAGTAAGAGAAGTTGATTTTGTAACTCTCGGAGTAACACCGTTTCAATATAATCCGCAAACCAAAGAGCTTACAGTATACAGGGATTTAAAAATCGAAGTAAATTTTGTAGGCGGTAACGGTCATATTGGGAATGATGCATACAGGAGCAGATGGTTCGACCCGATACTCGAAGATGCATTTTTAAACAGTGCATCTCTTCCGAGAGTAGACTACGGGTTAAGAAACGTAAAGTGGCAGAAGGATAATTTATACGGTTATGAATATGTAATTATCTGCCCGAATGTTCCGATATTTTTACAATGGGCTGATTCTATAAGGAATTTCAGAATAGCTCAGGGAATAACAACCGGAATATT
>Ga0194112_10005142_pt1 | contig 17664 bp, 11 predicted proteins | sample TA2MahC400mmetaG_FD_146191 | JGI IMG/M metagenome (GOLD analysis project Ga0194112, IMG submission 146191) | Freshwater microbial communities from Lake Tanganyika, Tanzania - TA2015016 Mahale Deep Cast 400m | ecosystem: Environmental > Aquatic > Freshwater > Lake | place: Tanzania: Lake... | reverse complement strand
CGTGGTTCTCCTGGCCCGAGTCGTCGGGGGTGAAGCGCTCGGGCGGGACGTAGCGCGCCGTGCTCGACAGCCGGACCTCGTCGAGCAGCCCGTAGAGCGAATCGCCATTCGGGTAGCCCATGTAGCCTGTCGCGCCCACGCGGAACGGCTCCCCGGCCGCCGACACGTTGGCCCACGCCGGCAGCGCCACCCACCCCATCGGGTCCGGCACCCCGTTCACAAAGAGCTGCACCCGGTCCCCCGAGCGGCAGACGGCCACGTGGCGGGGCGGGCCCGACACGACAACTCGGGCAAGTCTGGCCATGTCCTCATGCTATCGTGCGCCATCCGCCCTGTCAAGAGTCCCCTGCCTCTGGCCGCACAGCACCGGAATCAAGTATGGTGTCCCCGGAACCCTGGACCGGAACCCTGGAGCCCTGGATTGCGCGGTAGATGGTCCGGAACATGAGGCCCCTTGATGTGCGTCAACATCCACGCCGACCCCTCCCTTGCGTAGTGAACAGTCATGAGTTGCGTGTAGTTATGCCCGGGTGGCGTGCAGTAGTAGGGCACATAGACTTCTTTCACTACCCCGCGGGCGATCGTGACTGTCACCTCCCGGCCGCCGGGGCCGATCAATCTCTCCACATCCCTCCTGTCCATTCCTGGTGTGAGGCGCTTGAGCAACTTACCGATGCCTTCTTCACGGACTGCCGGATCGCTGGACTGCGCCATTCGGACCAGAAGATCGGTGCACTCCTGATCCTTCTGGTCGCGCCGGGTCGGCTGTGCCGCACCTCGCTGCACACCACCTCGGCCGGGGGGCGGTCCCTTCCTGCGGAACGGCCACTGCCACCAAAGCACGCAACAGGCCGCCAGCACCAGTAGGCTCACTACTATCAAGATGGCGGATCTTGACCGCACGGGCGGGCCTCCTTTGTCAGGGGCCAGTTTGGGGAACGTACTCGCTCCCCCGAATGGCCAGCTCCTGCGCCTGCGTCAGGCGCTTCGTGTCAGTGACATCAGCGTCCCCAACGCGGACGATGCCGGTACTCGATGCAAAGAGATTCTCGTTCGTCGAGTGTGGTGTGGTCTGTGACAGGATGTGGTATGCTTCGTGGGCCACGGAGTAGAGCGTGGCATTGTTCGGCAGCACGAAAGTATCGTTCAAGTCTGGGGTCGTCATGTTCCGGTACCAATCTGACGGGAACGCGCTTCCCCGTGGGAAGTTTGCACCCCTTGCTACTCGGCCGATATAGTACACCTCAATATCCTTTGGGTTGGGGGAATTGAGCCTCGCGCGGAAGAGATCCCTCTCATCCGCGGATAGGCTCGCGTCGCCGTTAGGAGGATTGGGACTCAAGTGGATGATACCAGCAGGAAGTGCACCAGGAGCCTGCTTGAAGTTCGTTGTCGCCCTGAACCTGACTCCGGCCTGCGCATACCTCTCATTCATAGTCCGGAGGTCGCGCAGCACGCGCTCACGCGCGCCGGCTTCCGAAAGGTGCTCAGTGTAGGCGCCATTCCCATCAATGTCCTCGAATGTTTCGTCCGGGTCGTAAAGCCCGTTGTTGTTTCTATCTCGGAAGGGCTCACCTACCAGCACGGTATGCCCGTTCTTCAGCAACGTACAGTTCACGTCGATCACTGCGTACTCCCGAAGGGCGGGCACATCGGCCAGATGCTTGTAGTCCACTCCGTTGGGCAAGATGTATTCCGCTTCTACCATACCATGGACGGAGACGAGGTGTGTCCTGTCGTTCAGCTGGTCATCTGGGTCGTTGTTAACAGGGTCGCTCAGGTCGTTCCTGTCCAGTTTATCGTCTACCTGGTCTGATACGAGCAATAGCCAACTCGACTCGAAGACCCCCGAACGTGGCGCGGTCTCCGCTAACTCTATAGGTGTCGGGTCGTCAGCATAGGTAGTTGGACCTGGGCCATACAGCGGTGGATGGCCTTCATACGTACCAAGGCGGATTGTCACCTTGCCCGCGCCTCTCCGCTTTCCATCGATCACCCTCAGATAGAACCTGTCGACGTCATCGTCTATGAAGCCCGCCTTAACGCATCTGACCCCTCCTCGAACTTCAAATGCGTTCTCCCATTTGGCCACACGCAGACCGGTTGTGTTTCTGAATGCGGCATTGCGGAACTGCACATCGACTAACGGGACTCCTGAGGACCCAATCAGTCCCCCGCCCTCCGCCGCCTTCATGCGCAGATAAGCAGCTACCAGGAAACCCCGGTTAGGCTCCATCACCACTGGGTTGCACATGCCTTCAGCATAGACAAGGAAGACATACCGCAGGCGAATCGGATCCCAGCAGACGAGACCGAAATCGATCGAGCCGCCCTTCATATACCACCACGGGCCCGCTCTCTCCAGCGGCACTTCAGCACGGTCCTCGTCTCCCCCAAAGGTGACTACGACATGATCTCCAAGCACATCCGGAAGCCCAATGATGCGCACGGTCACCGGGGAGTGGTTTCCTGGCCGGCTTCCCACCTTCCAGGGCACGTTCGGTGCCCATGCAAGGTAGCGCCCACTTTGGTCCTCAGGTTGACACACATGCGCACGGAACGCGCAGCTGTCTGCACCGGTTTCCACCAATACGGCCGTAAGCTGAATGGTCGCGCTCTCCGGGTACACGTGCGTCACGGTGGCCCGGAGGGAATCCATGCCGGGGGTGAGGCCCAAGAAGGTCGCTGGGTCAATGGCGATAGCGGTGTCAATGCCTTGGAAGGTGCCGGAGAAGGTGAGGGTGCCGGGGCCGGTTTCGGTGAAGGCGGGGTCGTTGGCCGTCGCGTCGCGCAGGCCGTGGAAGTAGTAAATCGTGTCGGCCACGTTGGGGTCCGGGTTGGCCGGGATGTAGATGCTGGCGTAGATGCCTGTGGCCGGCGTGGTGGTCGTGGTGAGCCGGACCTCGTCGAGGGCCAGATAGCCAGTGCCGTAGTCCATCGGATACGACGGGCCGAAGCACAGCGCGCCGGGATGCGAAGGCAGCGCGCCCTGGAACGTGCCCGATGCCGCCGGGCAGCCGCCGATCAAGAGGGTCACGGTGTCGCCCGAGCGGGTCAGGATGAGCGGGGTCCAGCAGTATGTGGGGAGAGTGGCCGTGGGGGAAAGGGTGAGGTAGGGATAGGGCGGATCGGCACCATAGAGGGAGCAGGAGACTCGGCCCTCGTAGTCCACCGTGATGCTGTAGCCCGGGCCGCTCACCAGGTAGCCATAGGTGTTCCAGGTGTAGTAGATGGAGGCCTCGAGGGTGAAGTCGGCCGCGCCGAGGGCGAGCGCGGGGCTGGACGGCGTCTCCGCGTAGCCGCTGAGGCTCAAGCCCCTGGCCCAGTACACGTCCACGAGGCCGTCGCCCGAGCGAATCTCGGCGTGGTTCTCCTGGCCCGAGTCGTCGGGGGTGAAGCGCTCGGGCGGGACGTAGCGCGCCGTGCTCGACAGCCGGACCTCGTCGAGCAGCCCGTAGAGCGAATCGCCATTCGGGTAGCCCATGTAGCCCGTCGCCCCCACGCGGAACGGCTCCCCGGTCTGCGATACGTTGCCCCAGGCCGGCAGCATGACCCAGCCCATGGCGTCCGGCACGCCGTTGATGAAAAGCTGCACCCTGTCGCCCGCGCGGCAGGCCGCGACGTGGGTCCAGGCATCCGTCGGCAGGCAGGTCGTGCTCGCGACCACGACCTCGGTCCACGTCGGATAGTCGAGGTGCAACCGGAGCACGAGCCGCCCCTCCTCGATCCGCAGCGCGTAGCCTGAATAGCCGTCCGATTTGCCCAGGATGGTCTGAGGCCCGTAGTGCGGCATGTTGTACATGTCGTACCACCGCTGGACCCAGGCCTCCAGCGTGAAGTCCGTCGTCGCCAGGTCGAGGCCGCTGCTTTGGCTCACCTCCACGAAGTCGTACGTCCCGCCTGGGCAGAGGAGCGCGGAGCCGAAGCGGCCCCCTTCCACCGTCGCCACGGCGCCCGAGAAGGTCCCGTCGTAGCCGTGCCCCGAAGCATCGGGCGCGGAGCCGGGCGTGTCGAGGTGGAAGACCAGGCTCGTGCTCCAGTCGGGCTCGAACGGCAGCGGCTCGGGTGCGAAGGGCGGAGGCGGCATATACGTGTCGAAGTGCCACAGCCCTCGCGTCTCCGTCATGGGCGTTGGCGGGGGCGGCGGCTCGTGGCCCTCGAGGTCAGTCGGAATCTCGCGCTTCTCGAGCGTCACGGCCACCTCGTCGAAGCCCGTGTTCCCCGCCGCGTTGGGGCTCGTCTCCACGCGGATGATGTGCGTCCCCTCCTCCAGCGGCATGCTCACCGTGATGGGCGCGAACGTCCCCTTGTACGGATGCTGCCGCCAGAAGCCGGCCCCCCCGTCGTCCTGGCCCGACACCGGCACCGCGTCCTCGTAGACTGAGCCGTCCACGTACACGGTCACGAAATCAATGTCCGCCCGCCCCTCGGACACCTTGCCCCGCGGCACGTTGTCCGCGATCGGGTCCTTCACGAACCCGCTCACCGTGACCTTGGCAAAGCCGTTGGCGATGGTGACGGCGGAGGAGGAGATTTCGTCGAGGGTGACGGTGGGCCTTGGGTCGCTGACGCCGACGAAGGAGGTGGGAACGGGTGCGGCGTTGGGCAGGGGGAGGCCCGTGGCCTCGTCGTATTCGGCGGGGATGACGAACTCCATGCGGATGAGCCGGACGCGGACGGCGTCGGAGCAGAGGGTCGGGAGCGGTCCGGTGGGGCCGTCGGGGTCGAAGCTCACGGCGATGCGCTCGGGCTCGGGGGTGGCCGTGTGGTCAATCCCTTCGGCGTAGAGGGTGACGACGCGGGTGCCCGAGGCGAGGCCGAGGGCGGAGAGTTTCAGACATGTGCCGCTGGGGATGAAGTCGCCGGGGTTCCCTGCCGCGGCGCTGGCGTGGTCGCGGGGTTCGGAGCCGTTCTTACGCCACAGGCGCAGCTTGCCCGGCGCGGGGGTGTAGGCGCCCGATTCGGGGTCGTGGGACACCGCGGCGGGGTCGCTCGCCGCGTAGGTGAAGGTCACGGTGCCGTCCTGAGCCACGTTGGGGATGTCCCAGAGCGGGTGAGGGATTTCGAGGAGGACGGGGGTGAACGCCTTGCCTGCCGTCGCATCGTCGTCGTTGCCGCCCGTCCCGTCGCGGTTGAAGCCGTCGGCGAAGTCGGGGACGCCGTCGCCATCGTCGTCGGCGTCGTTCACCTGGATGATCTTGCCAGGGAGTTCGGGCTTGGTTGTGGCGTCCTCGATCTGGTCCTCGTAGTCCGTACGTGGAGGGAGAGCCGTGCCGTTCGTGTTGTCGGAATCCACGTCGAGGTCAATCCGCACGCAGGTCACGCGGACGAGGTCGTGGCCGGGCCAGTCACAGTAGTTGTCGCCGTGCGTGCCGTCGGGGTCGAACCACACCTCGATGGCCTCGTCGGCGAGGAGGGCGCTGGGCCGCACGGCCTCGATGTAGAGCGTGATCGTGGGGTTGGCCGGGCTGAGGCCCAGGTCGCTCGCGTAGAACCAGGTGGGGTACACGTAGTCGCCGCCGCTGGGGTGGCTGACGGCGAGAGGGTTGCGCGGCGCGCCCGGCGGGGCGGCCCACAGGCGCAGAGCGGGCCACGTGCCCTCGGGGTAGTAGGCCGCCGGGTTGCCCGAGAGGTACACGTTGCACGGGCTCGACGCGGCGTGGGTGAAGTAGACCTTCGCGGCGGAGGCGTCGAACTGCCCGGGGATGTCCAGCACGAGGGGGACGAACTGGCCCTCGGCCCAATTCACGTCGTCGTCGTTGCCGTCCTCGTCGTCCCAGTTGAAACCATCGGCGAAGTCGGGGATGCCGTCCCCGTCATCGTCGTTGTCGTTGACCATGACGAACTTGCCGGGGTGGGCGGGGTCGCCGGCGATGTCCTCGATCAGGTCCTCGTAGGCGTCGCGGTCGGGCGCGCCGGAGGCGCTGGTGTTATCCGAGTCCACATCCACGTCCACCTCGCCCTGGGGTGGAGAGGTCGCGGCCAGGCGCGCAACGAGGAAGAGGACGGCCACGGCAGTGGCCCTCGCGAGCCACAGCGCCCAACGCCGAATCTGCACGCGGCGCCCCTGTTGCCGGCCCCTGTCGCCTGTAGGCTTCGTCATCCCGTGTCCCCCAAAAGGAACCGCCCACACGGAACGGTCCGACGATAATACCCCCACCTTCTCCCTTATACACCCCGCCGGCCCGAATGTCAAGGGGGTGGGTCGCGCGGCGGCAGTCGAGGCCGGGGAGACAGCGCACGGGCGTTGATCTTGGCGAATGGAAGGAGAGCGGGCAATGGCCGCCGCAGCCGGCCCTACACACTGCCCTTTAGAGGGGGGTGCAAAACGGCGGGGCTAGCACTACAACGCTAGATCGCCGGACTCGCCAGGGGTGGCGACCAGCTTGGTCATTCCGAGCGAAGCGAGGAATCTCGCTCGATAGGGGCCGGCCTCCCATGATTCCGGCGAGATGCCTCGCCGAGCCTCGGCATGACAGAGGGACGGCCAGTCTTGGCAAGTCGTGTCGCAGCAATGCCTTAGTACAGCCCCCCGCAAATAGGGGGACAAGATCGGAGTCCCGAAGGGACAACAGTGGGTTGCCGGCGGCTCCAGCCGCCGGATTGTGGCGCACCCACGGCCCAGTCCCGAAGGGACGGCAGTGCGCCGGGCCGTGGGGACCGCTCTGTTCTGCCGTCCCTTCGGGACTGGCTGGTTCTGGCGCCTGGGTCCGGCGGCTGAAGCCGCCGGCAACCCACTGAGCTCCCTTTGGGAGCAGCGAACCAGAGTCTGAGCGAGTTTGTCCCCCTATTTGTGGGGGGCTGTGCTTAGCATCATGCCGTCCGGCGATCTAGCGTTGTAGTGCTAGACGGCCATGCCCGAGCCGAGGAAGGTGGGTCATGCGGGCGGGTCAGACTTCCATTATCTCGGCGGTCTTGTGCGCAAGGCTCTCGTCCACGGCCTTCTCGTGGTCGGCGGTGAGTTCCTGGATGTCGTCCTTGAGGCGGAAGAAGTCGTCCTCGGTCAGCGTGCCGTCCTTCTTCTCCACCTCGGCGGCCTTGAGGGCGTCGCGGCGGACGTTTCGGACAGCGACGCGGGTCTCCTCGGCGAGGTTGCGGAGCTGGGCGGCGATCTGGCGGCGGCGTTCCTCGCTGAGTGGGGGGACGACGAGGCGGATGAGGCGGCCATCGGAGCTGGGGGTGAGGCCCAGGCTGCTGGCCTGGATGGCCTTGACGATGGCCTCGAGGGCGCTGGGGTCGTAGGGCTTGATGACGAGGAGCTGGGGGTCGGGAGCGCCGATGCTGGCGATCTGCTTGAGGGGGGTGGGCGCGCCGTAGTATTCGACCTTCAGGCTCTCGATGAGGCCGGGCGTGGCGCGGGAGCTGCGGACGGTGCGGAACTGCTCCTTGAGGTGCTGGACCGCCTTGTCCATGCGGTCGCTGGTGTCGAGGTAGATGTCGTCGTATGGCATGGGTCTGCCCTCCGTTGGGTGGCTATCGGGTTCGGGCGAGCGCTTCGTCGGAGGCGACGAGGGTGCCGATGTGCTCGCCGCAGATGACGCGCTGGACGTTTCCCGGCACGAGGAGGTTGAAGACGACGATGGGGAGCGCATTCTCGCGGCACAAGGTGATCGCCGTGGCATCTATCACGCGAAGGTTGCCCTTGATCACGTCCATGTAGCTCAGCTTCTCGTAGAGCTTGGCATCGGGGTGGGTGAGGGGGTCGGCGGAGTACACCCCGTCCACTTTGGTGGCCTTGAGGAGGACCTCGGCGCCGATCTCGGTGGCGCGGAGGGCGGCGGCGGTGTCGGTGGAGAAGTGGGGGTTGCCGGTGCCGGCGGCGAGGATGACGATGCGGCCCTTTTCGAGGTGGCGCATGGCGCGGCGGCGGATGTAGGGCTCGGCCACGTCGGCCATGTGGATGGCCGTTTGGACCCGCGTCACCACGCCGAGCGACTCGAGGGCATCCATCAGCGCCAGGGCGTTGATGACGGTGGCGAGCATGCCCATGTAGTCGGCTGTGGCGCGGCCTACGCCACGCTGAGCCATGACGTGGCCACGGACGAAGTTGCCGCCGCCCACGACGACGCCAAGCTCGACGCCGAGGGCGTTGACGTCGCGGCACTGGTGGGCGATGCTCAGGAGCCGCTCGTGGTCAATGCCGCTGCCGCCCTCCGCGCAGAAGCCCTCGCCGCTGATCTTCAGGAGCACGCGTTTGTAGCGCGCGGCGGGCATGGGCGGCTACTCTCCCATCTGGAGGCGGACGAAGCGGCCGACGGTGATGTTCTCGCCGAGCTTGGCCACGAGCTGCTTGATGTGGTCGGCGATGCTGGTCTTGGGGTCCTTGACGAAGGGCTGGTCGAGGAGGCAGCGCTCCTTGTAGAAGGCGTCGAGCTTGCCCTGGACGATTTTCTCGATGGCCTGGGGCGGCTTGTCCTTGACCTGTTCGGCGTAGATTTCGCGCTCCTTGGCCACGAGGTCGGCTGGGACCTGGTTGCGTGAGACTGCGGCGGGGCGCGTGGCGGCGACCTGCATGCACAGGTCGCGGGCGAGTTGGCGGAAGTCGTCGTTGCGGGCCACGAAGTCGGTCTCGCACTTGAGCTCGACGAGGACGCCGATCTTGCCGTTGGTGTGGATGTAGGAGGCGATGGTGCCCTCGGAGGTCGCGCGTCCGGCCTTCTTCTCAGCGGTCTTGAGGCCCTGCTTGCGGAGGTGCTCGATGGCCTTCTCGATGTCGCCGCCGGTGGCCTCGAGGGCCTCCTTGCACTTCATCAGGCCGATGCCCGTGGCCTCGCGGAGCTGTTTGACGGTTTCTGCACTGACGGCCATGTGGTTCCCTTTGCGATAGAACGGGCGGGGAGCGGAGACGGCAAGCGACTCACGGCGCGGCCGAGGCGCCGGCGCCCCCCGGCGCCGCGGGTGGCGCGGGCGGCGTCGCCTGGGGCTTCGGCTCGGGCTTCCGCTGGGCCTGGTCCTTCGCGGCCGCAACGGCTAAGGTGCCGCCCTCGGCGACGGCCTCGATGAGCAGGCTGAGCACCACCTGCACCGAGCGGATCGAGTCGTCGTTGCACGGGATGCAGATGCTGATGTCCTTCGGGTCCGAATCCGTGTCAATGAGGGCGACCACGGGGATGTTCAGCGTGACGGCCTCATGGACCGCGATCTTGTCCCGCTTGGGGTCCACGACGACAAGTGCAGCAGGGAGGCTGGTGAGCTCGCGGATGCCCTCGAGGTTGCGGAGGATCTTGCGCTTCTCGCGCATGTGCATCGAGACCATCTTCTTGTTGTAGGCCGCAAACTGGGTGGAGTGCTCGATCTTCTCGAGCTCGTCGAGGCGACCGAGGCTCTTGCGGATGGTGGCGAAGTTGGTCAGGGTGCCGCCGAGCCAGCGCTCGGCCACGAAGGGGATGCCGCGGCTGCCTGCCTCCTCGCGGACCACGCTCGCCGCCTGGCGCTTCGTGCCCACGACCAGGATGGGCAGCCCCTGGGCGGCCAACTGGCCCAGGAAGCGCCGCGCCTTCGCGATCCCGCGCACGGTCTGCCGCAAGTCTATGATGTGGATGCCTTTGCGCTTCCCATAGATGTACGGCCTCATGCTTGGGTGCCAGCGGCTCGTGCGATGGCCGTAGTGCACCCCAGCGTCCAGCAACTCCTTCACTGACATCGTCGTCAATCGCGGTCTCCACAACAAGGACTCTGGAATTTCGCGACGCTACGGTTCGCGCGCGATTTCTTGAAACTCTACATTATACTGCTGCGCCCCGACAGGTCAAATCGGATTTCGCGGCGGGCACGGCCCCAAGCCATGGCAACCAGCCAGTTCCCGTTTCGTCCTCGTCCGTCGTCCTCGTCCCTCGTGCTCGATTCCTCTGTCTTGCGCGGGAGAAGAGCGGAGAACGAGGACGAGGGACGAGGACGAGGACGATTGGGGAGGAACGCGGGGTCCACCAGGACTGGGGGCCATACTCTTGGCCCCGCAAGCGCGCCGATGCCGGGTGGGGGCCACCCGGCATCGGCTGCCTTGGCACAGGCTTGGCGTCCGACGGACGCGTTTCTCCTTACCCAGGTGTGATGGTGGCTCCTGTGGCCGTGATGGTGATCCACCACTTGCCCATGCTCTTGCCCTTGCCGGGGGGCTGGTCGTTGTAGAGGCGGACGTTCATTGTCCCGCCCTGGAGGACCTCGATGGTGTAGCGGGTGCCGTTCTGCACGTCGTAGGGCTGGCCGTCGAGGGTGAGGCTGTTCTGGTTGCCATTGCCCTTGGGGCACACGCGAATCCAGGTGGCGGGGCCGGTGTACTCGAGCGTGCCGCTCGATGCCTGGAGGTCATCGCGGGTGATGAGCGAGCCGTCGGGCTTCCGCAGCTCGAACTCGTAGTCGGAGTTGTTGCGTGGGTTCAGGTTCAGGTCGCCTCCGATGTTGCTTCCTGGCTCCGGCTCGGGCTCGGGTTCGGGCGGCGTGGCGGGTGGGTCGGCGAGCATAGCGAGGATGGCGGGGAGGTTCGAGGGGTCGAAGTAGAGGTCCTCGCAGCGCTCCACGCGGCTGCCCGTGTGGAGGATGATGGCGGTGTAGCCGTTGCTGGAGACCATGGCGGTGAGGTACACGTCGGGCCGGTCCAGCTCGCTGAGGGTGGGGGCTCGGTAGAGCGCACTCACGGTTTCGCCCGGCGTCCGCTCGTCGAGGAGCGGGTTGGCGAGGACCCGCGTCTGCGCCCCCACCGTGCCCAGGGCAGCGACGAGGTCGCTGCCCCGGGGTGGATAGTGGCCGAACTTGTGGAAGTACAACTCCAGGTAGGTTGCTACCTGCTTGAGATTGGCCTGCGCGACGGCCACGTTCGCGCTGAGCCTTGCGCCCTTGTAGACCGAGACGCCGAGGGTGAACAACACGGCCAGGGCGCCGATGGAGGCCGCGATCTCGACGGCTCCGAAACCTGTCTTGCGGGAGTGGGTGCGTGGACGCATGGCCTTCGTCTCCTGGCGAGTGGTGACTCAGGCCAGATGGCGTCGCGGTGCGATAGGGGAATGTAGCAACCCGCATGCCGCTGACGGGTCCAGGAACTGCGCCACAGTGCGCTGCCTGGCCGCTAGCCGTTGCCGCGGCAGGAGTTGTGGCTTCCAATGGGGGAGTGCAAGCGGCTTGGAGAGCCTCGCAGCCGGAGCTGCCCTGGACCCGCAATGCGGGGCCAGGCGACACGCTTGGGTGCGCGCTTGGCCACGGGGCTTGTGCTGAGGAAACTGGTCTGCCGAGCACGCCCAAACGAGTACGCGTCTAGCCAGAGGGGGCTCTTCTCCCTCCCCCTTGGGGGGAGGGCCGGGGTGAGGGTGCCTTCTGCAAAGCTGCCCAGGGCACAAGCACCCTCACCCCAACCCTCTCCCCCAGGGAGAGGGGGGAAGCGCTAGCCTGGCTAGACAGGTACCCAAGCGAGTTTGGGCGTGGCACCCGCTGTTTCCCGCAAACCAATGGGGGTGCCACGGACAAACCTGTTTGCCCGTGTCCTTCGCAACGGGAAGTGCTCAACGCAACAGGCCGGCGGCGCGGCGGAGGCGGGCCAGGGAGCGCTCGCGGCCGAGGACGGCCATGCACTCGAACAGGGGGGGAGAAGCGGTGCGGCTGGTGACGGCGACGCGGAGGGTCATGAAGGCGTTGCCGACCTTCCAGTTGCGCCCCTCGCAGAGGGCCTTGCCAATGGCTTCGAGCGCAGGCGCTGTCCAATCGCTCGCCTCGGCGAGGGCCGCGGCCGCGGCGTCGAGGACAGCCAGCGCCTCCTCCTGCGTCGCCTTCTTCGGCACCAGGAGGGCGGGGTCGTAGGAGAGCGGCTCTGTGAAGAAGAACTCCGTCCAGGGGTCGAACTCGCTGAGCTTCTTGATGCGCTCCTGGATGAGAGGCACGATGGCGCGGAGGTAGGCGGGGTCGGCGGCCGCGGCCCTGGCGTTGGCCGTGGCCAGGCGGGCGGCCAGGGCGTCGCCGCTCAGGCTGCGGATGTAGACGCCGTTGAGCCATTCGAGCTTCGCCAGGTCGAAGACCGGGCCGGAGGTCTTCACGCGGTCCCACGAGAATGCCTCGGTCATCTCCTCGATGGTGAAGACCTCGCGCTCGTCGGGCATCGAGAAGCCCATGAGGGCGAGGAAGTTCAGCAGCGCCTCGGGCAGGTAGCCCTCGGCGCGATACCAATCGAGCGACGTCGGGTTCTTGCGCTTCGAGATCTTGCTGCGGTCGGCATTGCGCAGCAGCGGCATGTGGATGAAGGCGGGCATCTGCCAGCCGAACGCCTGGTAGAGCAGCACGTGCTTGGGCGTGGATGTGATCCACTCCTCGGCGCGGCACACGTGGGTGATCTGCATCAGATGATCGTCCACCACGTTGGCCAGGTGATAGGTCGGGAACCCGTCGCTCTTCAGGAGCACCTGGTCGTCAATCGTGAAGTTCTGGAAGGTGATGTGGCCGCGCAGCCTGTCGTCGTAGGCCGTCTCGCCATCGGGGATTCGCAGGCGGACGACATGTGGCTCGCCGGCCGCGGCGCGGCGCCCGGCCTCGCCGCGGGGCAGCGACAGGCAGAGGCGGTCGTAGCGCGGGTCGAGCTTGGCGGCGCGCTGCTGCTCGCGGAGGGCGCTGAGGCGCTCGGGCGTGCAGAAGCAGCGGTAGGCCGCGCCGCGTTCGAGCAGGATGTCGGCGTGCTGCCGGTAGAGCTCGCTCCGCTCGCTCTGGCGATAGGGGCCGAAGGGGCCGCCCACGTCGGGGCCTTCGTCGTAGTCGAGGCCCAGCCAGCGAAGCGACGCGAAGATCGCCCGTTCCGATTCAGGCGTCGAGCGCGCCCGGTCCGTGTCCTCGATGCGGAGGACGAACTTGCCGCCCTGCTGCCGCGCGAAGCAGCGGTTGAACAGCGCGATATACGCCGTCCCCACATGGGGGTCGCCGGTTGGGCTGGGAGCAATGCGAACGCGGACCTCGCTGGCCATGGGCTTCCTTTGGAGAGTGGGCTACGTGTGGGAAGATTCTAGCGGATGCCGCATTCTGGCGCAAACCGGCGATTTGCAGTTGACGCGCGGGATTCATTGGCTACAATGCAGAGCGGGGGGGAGTGGCCGACAGCCTTGGTTGCTGGAAGGAGGCGCCTCGATGGTGAGGATCGGTGTGCTCGGCGTCGGGTTCATGGGGAAGATGCACTTCAACTGCCACAGGGCCAATCCGCGCGTGAAGGTGATCGCGCTGTCGGACCTGGACCCGAAGAAGCTGGCCGGGGACTGGAGCATGATCGGGGGGAACATCGCGGATAAGCGGGCGGCCCAGGTGGACCTGTCGGGCCTGCGTCTCTACGCCCCGCCCTCCGAGCTGTTCGCGGACCCGGACGTGGACGTTGTGGACATCACGCTGCCGACGTTTTCGCACGCAGAGTACGCGGTGGCCGCGCTCGAGGCGGGCAAGCACGTGATCTGCGAGAAGCCGATGGGGATTTCGCTGGCCGACTGCGACCGGATGATCGCCGCGGCCAAGGCGGCCAGGCGCCTCCTCTTCATCGCCCACTGCATCCGCTTCTGGCCCGACTACAAGGTCCTCAGGCAAATCATCGCCAGCGGCAAGTACGGCAAGGTGGTGAGCGCGACCTTCTGGCGCAAGAGCCTCACGCCCACCTGGAGCTGGGACAACTGGCTCCTCGACGCCAAGCGCAGTGGCAGCGCCATCGTGGACCTGCACATTCACGACACGGACTACGTGAACTACGTCTTCGGCGTGCCCGCGGCGGTCTGCTCGTCGGGCGTCGTGGGCGCGGTCTCGAAGGGCGGGGTGGATGCCGTGGTGACGCACTATATCTACCCGAGGGGGCCGCACGTGGTCGCCGAGGGCACGTGGGCGCTCGCCCCAGGCTTCGGCTTCACCCATGGCTTCTGCGTCGTGCTCGAGAAGGCCACGGTGGAGATGGACTGCCGCAGCGGCAAGCCGCTGACCGTGCACACGCTCAAGGGCAAGACCCTCACGCCCAGGCTCCCGAAGGACGACGGCTACGTGGCGGAGCTGAAACACTTCGTGGACTGCATTGGGAAAGGGAAGGGGTCCGACATCGTGACGGCGGAGGATGCGCGCAAGGCGCTGGCCGTCTGCCTGGCCGAGGAGGAGGCTGTGAAGACGGGCCAGGCCGTCACGGTGGGCTGAGAGGCGGGGGATGGCGAAGACGCCGCGGGTATCGCGCCTGCTGGAGATCGTCTCGCTGCTCCAGGCGGGGCAGGGTTGGACCGCGCCCGCCCTGGCCGCGCGCTTCGGCATGTCGCGCACCCGCGTGTTCAACGACATCCGGGCGCTCAAGGACGCCGGGGTGCCCGTCCAGTCCTCCCCCTCGGGCTACCGGATTGACCCCTCCTTCTTCCTCCCCGCGCTCCAGCTCAGCGTGGGCGAATTGCTGGCCCTGCTGTTCCCCGAGGAGTCGTTTGGCGTCCCCGGGGGCAACGGGGAGATGCTGCGGAGCGCCCGGTGCAAGCTCCTGTCGTGCCTGCCGCGGCCCGTGCGCGCGAGCGCCGAGGAGCTGATGGCGCGCACGAGTGTCGCGCTGCCCACGGCGGGGGTGAACCGCGACGTCTTCGAGGAGGTCCGCGCCGCCGTGGCCGAGCGGCGCCGCATCGCCATCGTCTACTCAGGGCGCGGCACCCACCCCCTCCGCCGCCTCGAGGTGGACCCCTACGGCGTGGCCTTCCGCAAGCACGCGTGGTACTTGGTGGCCTACTCGGTGACGCACAGGGAGGTGCGCAAGTTCCGCGTCTCACGCATCGGCGCCGTCGAGCCCACGCCGCTGCACTTCACCGTGCCGAAGGACTTCTCGCTCGAGGCGTTCTTCGCGGGCTCCTGGTACGTCTTCGGCGGGGAGCCGCAGGAGATCGCCATCCGCTTCAGCCCCGCCATCGCGCGCCTCATCCGCGAGCGCGTCCCGCATCCGGGGCAGACCGTGCAGACGTTCAGCGACGGCACGCTCTTCTACCGCGCGCCCGTGCGGAACCTGGACGAGGTGGCCTGGTGGCTGGTGCAGTACGGCGCGGAGGCCGAGGTGGTCTACCCCCCGGCCCTGCGCGAGAAGGTCATCGCCCTCGCCCTCGGCGTCCTCCGTGCCCACGACGTCAAAGACGTCCGCCCACGGACCCCCTACCCCGAGGCCCCGACAGTTCCCACCCACCTGGCCGGCGAGCCCAAGCCGCCCCCTCCCCGCGCCTGACCGTGTAGTTTCCGTTGCGGAAAGCCCGGTTCGCTGAGCACAGGCCGTGGCCGCATGCGAAAGACTGGCTAAAGCCAGGACTCCGAACGGGTTCTCTCCCCGTTTGGAGTCCTGCCTTCAGGCAGTCTTGGCTTTCCGCAACAGGAACTATGTACGCCGGTCCATGAGGCGCACGCCCAAGCTGTGCTTGGGCGTGATGTCCGCTCCCAGCGCTACTTCGCCGGCGGCGTCGGCTCGGCCTTGATGGTCTCGATCTCGACGGCTTGGATCGCCACGGGGTCTTTCGCCAGATGAATGGCGTTGGGGCCGGCGCCCTTGGCCTCGGAGGGCATCTTGCTGATGGCCTCGGCCACGTCGAGGCCCCTGACCACCTCGCCGAAGATGCTGAACCGCTTGTCCAGCGTCGGCGCGGGCGCCAGCGTGATGAAGAACTGGCTGCCATTCGTGTCCTGTCCAGAGTTGGCCATCGCCACGACGCCGGGCTTGTCGAACTTCAGCTTCTCATCCGTCTCGTCGTCGAACTTGTAGCCTGGGCCGCCCGAGCCGTCGCCCTTGGGGCATCCGCCCTGAATGAGCTTCAGCGTGTCGTTCTCGATGCGGTGGAACGTCAGGCCGTCGTAGAACGGCTTGGCCACCCAGCGGCCATCGGCGGCCTTCCAGGGGCGTTCGCCCTTGGCCAGCTCCACGAAGTTCGCCACCGTCTTCGGCGCCTTGTCCTCCAGAAGGCGGAACACGATCTCGCCCTTCGCCGTCTTCAGATGGGCGTAAGTGCCGGGGGCTAGCTTCTCCTCCTTGGGCGCTTCGGCCTTGGCGGGCGCCTTCTCCTTTGGGGCCTCGGCCCCGACGAGCGCCAACGGCAGCCACGAGAACAACGCGGCGAGGGCGAGACGAGTCACCCGTTCTCTCCTTCCATTCGGCATCGGATGTTCAGAACCCTTCGAGCGGCATTCTACCAGAAGGCGTCTGCGCGGACAAGGGGGTCCTTGATCCCCAGTATGGCCCCCAATCCTGGTAGCTGGCTGGATTCCCCTCTTCTCGTGCTCGTCGTCCTCGTCGTCGTCGTCGAATTCCCGCAGTTTCCCAGTTCCCTGTTCGACGACGAGGACGACGACGACAACGACGACGACCCAGGAAGGAGGCAGGCGCCAGAACTGGGGGCCATACTCCATGATCCCGCCCGGCGAGTGGGGTATGTTGTCGCACGGATGCGGCGCTGTTGGCAAGGAGGCCCCTGATGCGTCAGAACCAGGGCGCTGCCCGCTGGCGCTACCGGGAAGGCGTGCTTGTTGTCGCCGGATGCGCGCTGGCGCTGGCGGACCTCACGAAGCGCGAGATCGCTAGCGCCCTGGGTGAAGACTGAGAAATAGCGTCTGGAAAAGGCGACGCACCCAGAGGCGATTTGGGGCCTTCCGGAGCGCTGAAACAGGGGGGAGGGGCGTTCTCCACAAGCGCAGTACGGCGCTACACTTATGTCTCGCAAAGCCTCCTCAGCGCCGCCCAAAGGTATCAGGAGCCTCATGGACCGTCCGGAACGCACTGTACGCAATCCTACGCGGTTTTTTCCAGGCCCGTCGTAACCATTTGTGGGATAGACACTTAGCAGTTGAATATAATGTAGAACTGCGCTCCCGCGTGGGGCGGGAGGGGACCCAGGTGGTCGCCCAGCTCAGTAGCCGTAGAGCGGATGGCCCTGGCCGGGGAACCAGATGAGATCAATGAGGAACGAGATGCCGCAGGCGGTGAAGAAGCCGAGGATGATGCCGAGGAAGTAGAACTTCGCGCGGTCGAAGGCCCGGACGCCTCCGATGCGGAGGACAACCGTCTTCGCCGCCCAGCCGAGGAAGAACGAGAGGACGAAGTAGTTGATGGGATACGAGCAGATGGCCACAGGGAGGCCAATCGGGTGGAGCGGCCACCAGGCGAAGCGGTAGCGGAGGACGGTGAGTACGCTCATCGCCCCCGCCCCGATGCCCATCCAGGTGAGGCGGGCGGCGTCGGGGCCGTGGGGGTTCCGCATGTGGCGAATCACCTCGTCGTAGCCGATACTCGACCCGCGGCCGAAAATCCAGCCCTCGAACTGAATGGCCCCCCACCGGTAGGCCATCCAGACGGTGAACAGCGTCGAGACAATCAGGGCGAGAAGGCCGGCGTAGAGGACCACCCAGGTCATCGCCCGCCGCTGGCGAGGGGCCGAATCGGAGAGCTTGGCACCGTGGGCCGAGGCGGCCATGAAGAAGCCCTTCAGCTCGTGCGCCCAGGAGTAGTGCAGGCCCAGCGAGGCGGCGCCCGCGTGGCCCACCGCCTCGGTGCCCAGGGCGAAGTTGGTGAACGTTTGGGCGATCAGCGGCCCGCGGATGAACAGTAGCCCCCCCTCCATCACGATGCGCGTGATCCCGATATACAGGATCATCACCACGGTGAAGAAGACGGCGACGACGGGGTAGCTGAGGCCCGACCGTCGGAGGAAGACGACGATGAAGGCGAGCGAG
>Ga0194112_10005140_pt1 | contig 17666 bp, 15 predicted proteins | sample TA2MahC400mmetaG_FD_146191 | JGI IMG/M metagenome (GOLD analysis project Ga0194112, IMG submission 146191) | Freshwater microbial communities from Lake Tanganyika, Tanzania - TA2015016 Mahale Deep Cast 400m | ecosystem: Environmental > Aquatic > Freshwater > Lake | place: Tanzania: Lake... | reverse complement strand
TACTGGCAGGAGTCTAACCAGCGGGCCGATCGTGGCCACTGCAAGCGGCGGCGTCGTGAACTCAGACTACGAGGCATCAAACTGTCCCAACTCAGGAAGTGCTTCAATGTTTTCTAGCGTTGTAGTGCTAAGTGGCTTTCAGCGATTCGGAGCAACGGGTTCTGCTTGGAGTGCGGCCTTCAGGCCGTGGGAGCCACGCTACGGGCTGAAGCCCGCACTCCAAACCGGTTCCCTGACAGAGGTTGCCAACCGAAATGCTCCGAATCCCCAAAACCCATTCAGTCCAGCCCCGTGTTCACGATCCACTTCACCACGTCGCAGTGGCGGGCGACGGTGGCCTCGACGGCGTGACCGTCGAGCCGCCTCACGCCGGGCCTTTGGGCCGCGGCCTCCGCCTTCTGGACGGTGGCCATCCGAATGGCTACTGTCATGGGCAGCTCGGGACGGAATGGCCGGCACTCGCCGGCGCGAAGCCTGGCCACGGCCTCCGCGACCTTCCCGGCGGTGAGGCGGCGGGCGGTCGCCGCGTCGGGGCCTTCGCACGTGTCGTGGCCCGTGGCGCGCTTCACGCGGGCGGTGACGATGCCCGGGAACATCCCCTCGGCCTCGCGGCACGCGGTCTCATCGCCTTGCGCGAAGGCCATTGGGACGCCCCAGTGCCCGGCGAAGCAGGCCTCGATCCCCATCTCGCCCACGCTCTGGCCGTTGAGCCTGAAGTCCGCCCAGTCCAGCATCCACGTGTGAGGCAGGAAGGCGCCGATGGTGCCCGCCTTCGCGTGATGCCCCGGCACCATGAAGCCGTCAACCCTCTCATCGAGGCCGGGCAGCCAGCGGAGCTTCCCGTCCTCCATGCCGCGGCTCTTCAAGAGATAGGTCACGCGGGGGTCGGAGATCATCTCCTCGAGCCGGATGTTGCCGCCGCCGTGGTGCGTGTCGCACACGATCAGCTCATCCACGCCCGCGTCGAGTGCGGCCGTCACCGCCGAATTGATGTCTGCCACGAGGAGCCGTCGCCCCTCCTCGGCCACCTCCGCGCGGGTGCCCGGCTCCCAGAACCAGACCTGCTCCCGCGTGAAGATGCCGCTCACCCCCTCCATGTCCCAGAGCATGAAAATCCTCAACGGCTTGCTCCTTCTACGCTCCGCTGGCGCCCCTGGCCCCATCCTGCTCACAGCTCAAGGCAGTGTACCGAACTCGCCCGCCAAGTCAAGACCACTGAACCCTGACGCGACCCCAGTTTGGGTCTTCGGGTCGTTCTGAGCCCCAACGGGGCGAGATGGGAAAGCCCAGGGCGGAGCGACGCGGAGCCCTGGGAATGGTCGTCCACCCGTGCGCAGCCCTGAAAGGGCGAGATAGCCCACCATGCGACGGCCTATGCCGCCCTTACAGGGCTGCAACCCTTACGCCTCCATACCCAGGGCTCCGCTTCGCTCCGCCCTGGGCTACTATATGACGCCCTTCCAGGGCTGAGAACCGCCAAGCGACGAAACTGGGGTCACGTCAGCGCTGAGCCCGCCTCGAGGGGGAGCCTGGCGAGCTTGACGGCTTGCCGGGACGGTGGTATGCTACGAGCCGTGCGGTCCGCGGCAAGGGGCAGCGAGGACGAAAGGGCGAAGCCATGTGGAATGCGACACGACAGGAGTTTCTGAGGGCGGCCGCGGCGGGCGTCCTCTGCGCGGGGGCCGGCGGGGCGGCTAGGGAGGCGGACGCGCAGACGCCCGGCCAGCGCCCGCGGCAGGACCAAGGCGTCAAGGTCCTCAACCCTCTGACGCGGGTGCCTGTGTCGTTCATTATTGACGACTCGACCTGCCTTGTGAATCTGAACCGCTTCGCCATCCCGCAGTTCGCAGAGGCCTGGGGCTACAAGCAGTACCACCACGACTGGCGGAAGATGCCGCCCGAGATTCCCGACGCCTTCGTGCGAAAGTTCGGCGAGTGGTGCGGCGAGCGAGGCGTCAAGGGAAAATACAGCGTCGTGCCCTTCCCCGCGTGCGTGGGCCGCCTCGACCGGCTGCTGCCCGGCTGGACCAGCAAGGAGCTTGAGGCCAGCATCGCCCTGGTCCGCTCCCTCATGCTGCCGAACTGGGATATCCATCCCGAAATAGTCACCCACACTTGGGCGATTGATACCAAGAGCGGCCACCCCTTCACGGGGCACACGGCCCGATTCCAAGAGAACTGGGGATGGAGCGAGGGCAAATCGGTCGCTGAGCTGACCGACTACATGGCCTACGGCCTCACGATCCTCAAGAACATCGGCCTTCCGTGCGAAGGGATCACCACTCCCGGCGGCTTCGGCACCCGCGTGTTGCCAGAGCTGGCGCAGGCGACGCTCCAGTCCTGCCGGGACGTCTTCAAGGCGGAGATACCGCACTACTTCCGGCACAGCTACGGCAGCGGCGACCGCAGCGTGGCGCCGCGAGTGGAATACGCGTCGGACTTGGACGGGGCCGACCCGAAGTGTGTGGTTTCGATTATCGGCGGCACGGGGGACTGGACTGGCGGCTGGGATGCCTCGCGCCGCGGCGAGCCGGAGAAGTACATCACCGCAGACCTCTCGAAGGGCCGCTTGGTCGAGGTGATCGAGCGCGGCGAGCCGGCCATCCTCGTCTCGCACTGGACGGGCATCTACTTCAACGGCGAAGAGGAGGGCTTCAAGACGTTTCAGGAGGTGGTTCGCCGGTTGCACGCCAGGTACGACCGCCTCATCTGGATGAAGCTGAGCGAGATCGCCCGCTACTGGGCGGCCAAGGAATTGACCCAGATCGAGAGCGGCGGCGGGGCGGCCACTTTCAAGGCGCCCTTCGCCACGCCGCGGTTCACCGTGCAGCTCGCCCCCAAGGGCGACGCAGCGCCGAAGCTCACGCTCGGCGAGAAGCCCGAACCGCTCAAAGAGGTGCAACGACGCCTGGACCTCAAGCCGGGAACCTGGACCCGCGACAAGGAAGGCGTTGTCGTCTGCTTCGACCTGCCGAAGGGCACGTCGCGCGTGCAGGTCTGAGAGGAGCATCCGAGAGCTATGATGATTGACATTCACGTCCACCCGAACCCCAAGCGGCCGGACTCCCTGGCCGCCATTCGGGACGAATGCCGGAAGAACGGGGTGGGGCGGGTCCTGATCTCCTCCATCGGCCCTCGTTGGAGCCAGTACCCGCCGCCAGACGAGGTGCGGGCAGCGAACGAGGAGGCGCGCGCACTTGCGGAACGCTCGGAGGGCCTCGCGTGTTGGCTCGCCTACATCAATCCGCAGAACCGCAACTGGCGCCAGGAGCTCAAGCGCGCGCGCGCCGGCGGACCCGTGGGGGTGAAGATATGGGTCGCGCTGAAGGACCCCAACGGCGGCCTAGGCAACGCGCTCAAGGTGGTCCGCCACGCGGCGGAGCGGCGGCTGCCGGTCCTCATCCACACGTTTCAGAAGGCCGTGAACATGCCGGGCGAGATCACGCTCGAGGAGTTCGCCACTCTGGCCGAGGGGTGCCCGGAGGCCAGGCTGATCGCGGCCCACGCAGGCGGCCACTGGCGCCACAGCCTCGGCACCCTCCGCGGCCGGGCGCCCAATGCGTGTGTTGACGTCTCAGGCTCCTTCCCTCAGAAGGGGATGGTCAAGGCGCTGGTGAAGGACCTCGGTGTGAGCAGGGTCCTATTCGGTAGCGACATCCTGGGTCGGAGCCAGGCATCGCAGGTCGCGAAGGTGCTCTTCGAGGACATCCCGCAGCGTGCGAAGGAGCAGATCTTCTCCGGGAACGCGCGGGCCATCTTCGGCCCCGCCGTTGCCCCCGGTCCAGCCTTACCCATCCCGCCGCCCCGGCGCCCGAGGCTGCTCCCTGACCTCCGCACCGACCACTTCTGCTTCTGCGGCCGCTGGCCGTTCTTCGAGACCGACTGCGAGACGCCCGCGGAGCTCGACGCGCTCCTAGCGGAGCACAGGGTCAGGAAGGCATACGCCGGCGACCTCGGCAGCGTGTACCGTCTGGACCTCGAGCAAGCGAACGCCGGCTTCGCGCGCGCCGCTCGAAGCGCGCGGCGCATCGCTCCGCTCGCCACGCTCAGCCCCACGCCCAACAACTGGCGACAGGTGGTTCGCTATCTGCCCCAAGGAGCCGCGGGCGGCATCATCTATCCGTACCTGCACAACTGGGCGCTCGACGACGCCGCGCACAAGGAGTTCTTCCAACGATGCGCGGAGAGGCGGCTCCCACTCTGGGTCAACTGCCGCTTCGGCGACGACCGCTTCCGCCACGGCGGGCTAGCATGCCGAGACGTCTCTCCAGATGAGCTCATCCGCTTCGCGAAGAGCGCGCCGGCGAACTCCTATGTCTTCCAGGGCCTGACCGCCGGCGAGGTGTGCCGCCTCCTCGACGAAGCCCCGCCGCAGCGCCGGTTCAGGTTCGAGATTTCGAGATTGACGGACCATCCCGGCGCGCTGGACCAGGTGGCGGCGGCACACGGCTTGGCCGCCCTTGTGATGGGGAGCGAGTTCCCCCTCCGCGACCTCCGCGCCGTGCGCTTCGCCGCCGAAAGGCAGTAGCCCCTTCTCACGCTGGAACGGAGGGCGAGCCCGAGGATTCCTCCTCGATGGCCCTCCGGATGCGCGCCGCCACGGAGGGCGAGAGGCGGCCCTCCCGCTCGAGGGCCGCGATGCGGTCGAGGCGTTCCTTCAGGTAGCTCTGGCTCTTGGGCTTCAGCTTTGGCGGTGGCATCGGGGCGTAACAGGTCGGGGCAGGGGGGATGAGCTTGCGGAGGCGTTGGAGTGCCTGTGCCGCCTTGTCGCGCGCCTCGGCGGCCTTAGCCCGCTCCTCGCCACGCAATTGCTCTATATTCTTGGCATCATTGAGGATGGCGAGGTCGGCCTGGATGCCGGCGACGATTTTGCCGCCAGCGGTGGGGTTCACCTTGCCGCCCTCGAGGAGCTTCTCGACGAGGGGCAGGCGCTGGTTGAGGCGCTGGAGGCTCTGCTGGGCGGGAGGGATGTAGGCCATGTCGTAGCAGGTGCCGCGGAAGTCGGTCGGCGGATTGCGGTAGATGTCGTTGCGGATGCTCGCCAGCTTGAAGGCCAGGAGGTCGGCCTCCTGGGACGCCAGTAAGCCCTTGGCTACCAGGCGCTTAGCGGCATCGCCAGCGGCCTCCATCTTCTGGTCGGCGGCCTTGCGTTCGGCGCCCGTGCTCTTGCCCGACTTGGCGAGTGGGAGGGCGGCGGCCCAGGCGTCGTGAATCGCCTGCCAGTCCGCCGAGGCGTCGGGCGCGGCGCGCTTCGGGGCATCGGGGGGCGCCGCTTCGCCACCCGAGGTCGGTAAGCCTATAGCTGCCAATAACATGAGAGCCGCCGCAACGAGGCGCCGCCGCCACCGCGGCCCGGTCCGAGCCACCTTCCAGGCGTCGTAGCCCAGGATGACTATGGCTGCGACGATGACCAGCCCGGCCAGAGCGAGAACCAGGTTCACTGTGCGGTGTGCCATGTCAGCAACTCCTGTGTGATTGGGACGGTATGTTAGACGACGCGATGGCCGGCGCGGTTCCCCAGGTGTCAGCTCGGTGGTGCGAAGCGCTCGAGGCCGCGCATATAAGGCTTTAGCACATCAGGGATTACGACTGAGCCATCGGCCTGCTGATAGGCCTCGAGGAGGGTGAGGATCAGCCGCGCGAGGGCCACCCCCGAGCCGTTCAGGGTGTGGACGAAGCGCACCTTCTGCCCTTTGTCGCGGAACCGGATGCCGGCGCGGCGGGCCTGGAAGTCCTCAAACGTGGAACAGGAGGAGACCTCAAGCCACTTCTGGACGCCAGGCGCCCAGATTTCGAGGTCATAAGTCTTTGCCGATGCGAAGCTTAGGTCGCCGCGGCAGAGCTCGATGACGCGATACTCCAGCCCCAGCCGCCTCAGCACCTCCTCCGCGTTCGCCGTGAGCTTCTCCAGCTCCTCGTAGGAAGTCTCGGGGCGGACGAACTTCACCAGTTCGACCTTGTCGAACTGGTGGACGCGGATGAGGCCGCGGGTGTCCTTGCCGTAGGACCCTGCCTCGCGCCGGAAGCAGGGGGTGTAGGCGGTGTAGTATATTGGCAGCCTCTCCCCGTCGAGGATTTCCTCCCTATGTATATTGGTGACAGGCACTTCCGCCGTCGGGACGAGGAACAGGTCGTCCACCTCGCAGCGGTACATGTCCTCCTCCATCTTGGGGAGCTGGCCCGTGCCGGTCATGCAGGGACGGTTGACGAGTGCCGGGGGCCAGACCTCGGTGTAGCCGTGCTCGGTGGTATGCAGGTCGAGCATGAAGTTAATCAGTGCGCGAACCAGCCGCGCCCCCTGGCCGGTGAAGAGCGCGAAGCCCGCTCCCGAGAGCTTCGATGCCCGCTCGAAATCTATGAGTCCCAATGCCTTAGCTATATCCCAGTGCGGCTTGGGCTCGAAGTCGAACACCCGCCTCTTCCCCCATGTGCGGCGGACGACGTTCTCCTCGGGCGTCGTGCCCTGCGGCGTGGCCTCGGAGGGGCAGTTCGGCACGTAGAGCAGCTTGGCGTTCAGCCCGGCCTCGAGCTCGCCCAGCCGCGCCTCCATCCCCTTGATGCGGTCGGAGAGCTCGCCGAGGAGCTTGAAGGTCGCCGCGAGGTCCTCCCCCGCCTTCTTCTTCGGGCCGATGCTCTTGGAGGCGGCGTTGTGCTCGCTGCGGAGCTCCTCCACCTCGTGGAGCAGCTCGCGCCGCCGAGCATCAAGGGCCAGCAACTCATCAACGTCCACACTGGCCCGCTTGTCCCGGCAGGCCGCCCTCACCCTCTCCGCGTTCTCCCGAATGAAGTCCATTGAGAGCATCGGATGTCTCCGGAGGTCTTCTGTTGTCTTGGCTCTGATCCGCCGGCATCGGTGGCCCATGACGCGTGACCAGGAAAGGCCAACAGCTCGGCCTCTTCTCTTGTCACGCGTCACGGGTCACGCGTCAGGCGCCGCCGCGCTTCGAGCGAAACCACGCCACGGTTCTCCTCAGCCCCTCCTCGAGGGAGAAGCGGGGCTCGTAGCCGAGCAGGCGGCGGGCCGCGGCGATGCTCGCCTGCGAGTGCTTCACGTCGCCCCTGCGGGCCGGCTCGTAGACCGGCTCGATGGCCGTGCCGAGAATCCTGTTCAGGAGCGCGACGAGCTCGTTGAGCGAGTAGCTCCGCCCGCAGGCCACGTTGATGGCCTCGCCCGACGCCGCGGGCGCGTCTGCCGCAAGCAGGTTCGCCGAAACGCAGTCCTCGATGAACGTGAAGTCGCGCGACTGCTCGCCGTCCCCGAAGATCACCGGCCGCTCCCCCCGCAGCATCGCCGCGATGAACCGCGGAACCACCGCGGCGTAGGCCGAGGCGGGGTCCTGCCGCGGGCCGTAGATGTTGAAATACCTCAGGCACACCGTCTCAAGCCCGTAGCAGGCGGTGAACGCCTGGCAGTAGTACTCCCCTGCCAGCTTCGAGGCGGCGTAGGGCGACAGGGGCCTGGGGCGCATCGCCTCGAGCTTTGGCAGCTCCGGCTGATCGCCGTAGGCCGACGACGACCCCGCGAAGACCACGCGCCTGACCCCCGCGTCGCGAGCCGCAAGGAGGAGCACCAGGGCACCTGTCGCGTTCGCGGTGTGCGTGCTCAGCGGGTCGTCAATCGAGCGTGGCACGGAGGCCAGCGCCGCCTGGTGAAAGACGACTTCGACGCCGCCCACTGCCTGGCGCGCCGCCGCGGCGTCGGCCACGCTCCCTTCCACGAGCTCCACCTTCCCCTCCAGCCCGGCCAGATTGCCCCGCAGCCCGGTGGAAAAGTCGTCGAGCACGCGCACCATATCGCCGCGTTCGGCCAGCGCGCGCGCCACGCTCGAGCCGATGAACCCCGCCCCGCCAGTCACCAGACACCTCGCCACGGTCCCTTTCTCCTCGCCCTCCGCCCCGCCCGCATTGTACGACTCGCCACGTGCCGTGTCAAAGGGGCGCCGGGAGGCAGGTGCAATGATGCACTTGCGCGCGCACAAGTCCGTTGTTGCACCCGATCGGCAATGCCTCAGTCACGGGTGGCGGCGCGTGACGCATGTCCGTAGTGCGGGCTTCAGCCCGTCTATCGGGCCCGCGACGGCCTGAAGGCCGCACTACAAACGAAGAAGCCTCCCCGCCGCCACCCGGAGCTGAGGCATTACCCCGATCGAAAACTTGCTCTTGACAAGCTTGATTGAGGGGGCTAGAATACAAGGGATCCGTGGGTAGCCCCCTGGGGGCTTGAAAAGGGAAGATGGTGCAAGACCATCGCGGTCCCGCCGCTGTGACCGGGGACGAAAGCCGCAAGATGTCACTGTTCGCCCTGGCGAAGGTGTTTTGCTGAGGCGGATGGGAAGGCGCGGCGAGTAGGACGAGCCGGAAGCCAGAAGACCTGCCCACGAGCCGTCGGGTTGGTGCCAGGCCCTCGAGGACCGGGGCCGGCGCAGCGCACTGCTCGAGCACCGAGGATGAAAAACGGCATCCCCGGACCTGAGACCTCAGGTCCGGGGATTTTTGTTTCCCCCTCGCTCGGGCCGGAGGGCATTCGGTTGGCAACGACACACGAACGCCGCCGCCTTTGGGCTGCGGCCGGCACAGTTACGACCCTGTTGGCCCTGGCTGCCGCAATGTTAGCGTCCAACCTCTTGGGCGACCGACCGGTGCCATCGAGCGGCTCGCGTCTCCGGATCGTATCGCTCTCCCCAAACATTACGGAGATCGTCTTCGCGCTCGGCGCGGGGCAGGATCTGGTTGGCGTGACGACGGCGTGCGACTACCCGCCAGAGGCGCGCAGACTTGCGAGGGCCGGCGGCTTCGGCTCGCCCGACGCTGAGGCCATCCTGGCGCTCAAGCCTCAGCTTGTGGTCGGCTCCGGGCCTGGCATGGATGTGCTCCCGGCCGTCGAGCTCCTGCGGCGGCGTGAAGTCCCTGTTTGCATCCTGTCCGAGGCAAGTTTCGGCGATCTATTCCTGGCAATTCGGCGACTGGGTGATCTGACGGGTCGCGTAGAGGCGGCGGCTCGGCTCACGGCGTCGCTGTCGGAACGTCTGGCAGCCGTCGAACGGCGGTTCCGCGACGTGCCGGAAGGAAAGCGCCCTCGCGTCTACGTGGAGATATGGATGCAGCCCCTCATCAGCGTGGGTGCGAGCTCGTTCGTCACGGAGCTGGTCCGGCGGGCCGGGGGCATATCCATCACGGCGGACCTGCCTGGGGACTACCCGCAGGTGTCCCCGGAGGTCGTGGTGGCGCGGGACCCGAGCGTGATCGTCCTCACGCACGGCGGGGGCTCGGCTACGGCGGCGTCCGTGGGGCGTCGGGTCGGCTGGGCGCGGGTGACGGCCGTGCGCGAGATGCGCGTCATCGCGGATCTGCTTCCCGACCTGATCCTGCGGCCAGGGCCGCGGTTAGTTGAGGGGGTGGAGGAGTTGTCGCGCCGGCTCTACGCGGAGGTTGCGCCATGACCTCGAGGCGTTGGATGCGAACGCGCGCGCTCGTGGCGCTGTCGGCGCTCCTGGCCCTCGTGGCGACGGGTGCGCTCTTTGTCGGCACTGTGTGGGTGCCCCCCGGGGAGTTGCTGGCCGGCGGGTTGGGCGGTACGCTCGGGCTCCGCGCCTCGCGCGTGGCGATAGGGATCGTGGTCGGCGCGGCCCTCTCGGCGGCCGGGGTCATCTTCCAGGCGGTGCTCCGAAACCCATTAGCCGAGCCCTACGTCCTGGGCGTCTCGTCGGGCGCTGGGCTTGGGGCAGCCGTCACGATCCTGTCGGGAGCGGTGGCTCTCTGGGTCTGGGCGCTGCCCGCCGGGGCCTTCGTGGGCGGCCTGCTCACGATGGTGCTGGTCTACCGGCTGGCCAGGGTGGGCGCCCGGGTGCCGGTGCACTCGCTGCTCCTCGCCGGGGTTGCGGTGGGGGCAGTGATCGGGAGCGTGTTAATGTTCCTGGTCTCCACCGCGTCGGTGGAGGGCGGCGGGTCGCTCCGCAGCATCGTGTGGTGGCTCCTGGGCAGCCTCCAGATCACCGACCTGACGCTTCTCGCGGTGGTGGGCGGGGCGGTGCTGGTGGGGGTGGTTCTCGCGTTTGTCCTTGCGCGCGACCTCAATGTGATGGTGCTTGGCGAGGAGCCTGCGGCGCACCTGGGCCTGTCAGTCGAACGCACGAAGCTCGTCTTCTTCGCCCTCGGCTCGCTCCTCACCGGGGTATCGGTTGCAGCCTGCGGGCTCATCGGCTTCGTGGGGCTGATCGTGCCTCACACGATGCGGATGATCCTCGGGCCGGACCACAGGACGCTGTTACCCTGTGCGGCCCTCGCGGGCGCGGTATTCATTGTCGTTGCCGATACGATTGCCCGCACGGCTCTGGCCGGTGTGGGCACGGAGCTGCCCATCGGCGTGGTGACGGCGCTGATGGGCGGGCCGTTCTTCATCGCTCTGTTGCGTCGCCAACGGAGGGTCACCTGGTCATGAGCCGCAAAGAGCCTGCCCTTGAGCTGGCCGGCGTCACCTGCGGCTATGATGGCCGCGCCGTGGTGCATGAGGCGGCGCTCTCGCTTGCACCTGGGGAATTCGTTGGCCTGGCCGGCCCGAACGGCTGCGGGAAGACCACGCTCCTGCGTGCGGCCAGCGGCGTGCTCCCGCCCAGAGTGGGGGCGGTGCGACTCTTCGGCCGCGACCTCTACCGCGACCTCGCGCCCCGCGACGTGGCCAAGGCCCTGGCCGTTGTTTCCCAGGACCTGCCGGTGGACTTCTCGTTCACCATTGAGGAGGTAGTGCTGATGGGGCGCACGCCACACCTCTCGTGGTTCGGCTGGGAGAGCCGGGCCGACCTGGAGGTGGCCAGGAAGGCGATGGCCGACGCTGAGATCGCCGAGCTGGCCGACCGGGCCATCACGGAGGTTTCCGGCGGCGAGCGGCAGCGGGCCTTCCTGGCCATGGCCCTTGCCCAGGAGCCGAAGGTGCTCCTCCTCGACGAGCCGACGAGCCATCTCGACCTCCACCACCAGGTGACGGCGCTTTCGCGGCTCGACCGGCTCCGGCGGCGCGATGGCCTCGCGGTCCTGGCCGTGATGCACGACCTGAACCTCGCGGCTGAGTTCTGTGACCGCATCGTGCTGATGAGGGCCGGCCGACTCCTGGCCGACGGCCCAACGAGCCAGGTGCTGACCGAAGGGAGGCTTGCGGAGCTTTTCAGTGAGCCGGTGCGGGTGATCGAGAACCCTGCTACCGGCCGGCCGCACGTGATGCTGGCCCGGGGCCGCGGCGCGGGCGGTTGAGCGCCTTGTGGCTGGAGGAAGGAGAGCTTTCAGGACAGTCCCGATGGCTCGGCTGTTGTTGCTCGCCCGACACGGCAGCATTGGCGCCGCCTGCGCGGGGCGCTACATAGGCGCCACGGACGCTTCGCTGGATGTGGCGGGTCGCCGGCAGGCCAGCGCGTTGGCCGAGGTGCTGAAGGCATTGGGTCCGCAGCGATGCTTCAGCAGTCCCCTTCGCCGCGCGGCCGAGACCGCGGAGCTTGCGGCAGCTCCTCTCGGGCTGAAGGTCCAGCTCGATCCCGACCTGCGCGAGGTGGGCTTCGGCCTGTGGGAGGGGAAGACATTTGAGGAGATTCAGCAGGCGGAGCCCGAGGCAGTAAACCGCTGGGCGGCCGATCCCGCCGGGTTCGCTTTCCCTGGTGGCGAGCGGGTGTGCGACTTCCTCGCGCGCGTCCACCGGGCGGCCGACAGGCTGGCAGCCGCCCCTGGCGACGTGGTCCTGGCCGTCACCCACGGAGGCGTGGTCCGCGCGGCGATCTGCCACCTTTTGGGGCTGCCTGCCCATAACTACCTGTTGTTCGGCGTCAAGCCGGCCTCGCTCACCAGCATTGAGCTCTTCGACGGAAAAGGCGTGCTGACCGGGATCAACAACCAGTGTTGCGAGGAGGAGTGACGGGATGGCGCGCATCATCCTGATCACTGGCGGCGGGCGGAGCGGCAAGAGCTCTTACGCCTATAAGCTGGCTGAGGCGCTCGCTGGCACGCGCGCGTTCATTGCCACCGGCCTGGCCACCGACGAGGAGATGCGGGAGCGCATCCGCCAGCATCAGATGGCGCGCGTCCGCTCGGGGGCCTGGCACACAATTGAGGAGCCGCGAGACCTCGCGGGCGCCCTGCGCCAGGCCCGCAGCTTCGATGTCGTGGTGGTGGACTGTCTCACCTTTTGGGTGAACAACGTGATGTTCGTGGCCACAGGAGAGGGCAGTGAGGTGAAGGAAGAGGATATCGAGCGCTTGTGCCGCGACTTCCTGGACGCTTGCTCCGAGCATCCCGGGACGATTATCTTCGTGACGAATGAGGTCGGCATGGGGATTATCCCAGACAGCCCCCTCGCCCGCCGTTACCGCGACCTCCTCGGGTGCTGCAACCAGGCGGTGGCGGCAAGGGCCGACGTGGTCACGCTCGTGGCCTGTGGCATTCCTTTGCACTTGAAACAAGGATGAGACCATGCGCTTATTCGAGGCCACGATCAGCCGCATCACCCCGCAGGACCCCGCCTGGCGCCAGAAGGCCAAGGAGCGCCTTGAGCAGCTTACCATGCCCTACTGGGCGCTCGGCCGACTGATGGACCTTGCCGAGGACCTGGCGGGCATGGCCCGCTCACTCCACCCGCCCGTGGCCAACAAGGTTGTGGTGACCATGGCGGGCGACCACGGGGTCGTGGCCGAGGGGGTGAGCAAGTACCCCCAGGTGGTCACCGGGCAGATGGTACGCAACTTCGTCGCCGGCGGGGCCGGCATCAATGCCTTGGCTCGCCTCGCGGGCGCCAGGGTGATCGTGGTGGACATGGGCGTGGCGGCGGGCCTGGATGACCTCCAAGGCAGCGGCCGGATCGTATCCAAGCGCATCGCCGCAGGCACGCAGAACATCGCTCGCGGCCCAGCGATGAGCCGCGAGGAGGCGATCCGCTCCGTCGAGGCCGGAATCGAAGTCGTTCGAGAGCTCGGCGATGCTGTTGACCTGCTCGGCACAGGCGACATGGGGATCGGCAACACGACGCCCAGTTCCGCGGTCGTGGCGGCGTTCTCTGGCTGCTCCGCAGCCGAGGCCACGGGTCGCGGCACTGGGATTGACGATGAGCAACTGCGGCACAAGACGGGGATCGTCCAGAAAGCCCTCGACGTGAACCGTCCGAACCCCGCGGAGGGATTGGACGTCCTGGCGAAAGTAGGCGGCTTTGAGATCGGCGGGATCGCCGGGGTCATCCTCGGCGCTGCTGCCGAAAGAAAGCCAGTGCTGGTTGATGGCTTCATCTCCACCGCAGGGGCGCTGGTTGCCCGCGCCCTGGCCCCTGCCGCTGCCGACTACATGATCGCCGCGCATCGGAGCGCAGAACGGGGACACGCTCTGGCGCTCCAGCGTCTGGGCAAGCGACCACTGCTCGACCTCGACATGCGTCTCGGCGAAGGCACGGGCGCGGCCCTGGCCATGAGCATCGTCGAGGCCGCTGTTCGAGTCCTCACCGAGGTGAAGACGTTCGAAGAGGCGGCGGTTTCGAAGGCAGAGAGTTGAGGGAGCCGGTATGAAGCGCTTCATTGCTGCCGTGCAGTTCCTCACAATCGTCCCCGTGCCGGGAAGCTGGGGGCACGCCGAGGAGCACCTGGCTGGCAGCGTCCCGTTCTTCCCCGTGGTCGGCCTCCTCATCGGCTCTCTTGCTGCGGCATTGGCGTTTGGCCTGAGTAAAGTCCTGCCCCCGTTGCCGACGAGCGTGTTGATTGTCATTGTGCTGTTGGGCGCTTCCGGGGCGCTGCACCTCGACGGGCTGTCCGACACTGCGGACGGTTTCCTCAGCGCCAGGCAGCGGGAGCGAATCCTGGAGATCATGCGAGACAGCCACGTGGGAGCGATGGGTGTCATTGCGGTGGTATGCGTCCTTCTGTTGAAGGTCGCGGCCCTCGCCTCCCTTCCGGGAGCGACGATGTGGCGGGTGACCCTCCTGATGCCCCTGGCTGGAAGATGCGGCCTGGTGGTCACCATGTGGGCGCTTCCCTACGCGCGGCCAGAAGGGGGCCTGGGCACGGTCTTCTACAAGAAGCGGCCGCGGCTGGCTGCCCTCTGGGCGGTCGTGGTCTTGCTCGCGGCGGGCGTGTGCGCCTTGAGGATGCCCGGACTGGTCGCGGCAGGGGCGTCCCTGGCAGTCGTTCTTCTGTTTGCCGCCTACACGCGTCGTAAGATCGCAGGCGCAACTGGGGACGCCCTGGGCGCGGCGTGCGAGATCGCCGAGGCAGTCCCCCCATTGGCGATTGCCGCCTGGCTCCATCCGCAGTGAGGTTTGCGTTGTTGACCTGAGCCGGCCGGCAGCATAGAGAAGGAGACCCACATGACAAGGCGGCGTCTCGTGGCTATCGCGGGGTTCGCCGTGGCCTTTGCCACGCCCGCGGCCTCCTTTGCGGAGGAGGCGGCGGGGGCCGAGGCCCAGGACAAGACGAAGGAGGAGGAACCCCAGGAGGTCGTGGTGACTGCGACCCGCATCGAGACCCCATATGAACAAGTGGGCAGTTCCGTCACCGTCATCTCCCGCCAGGAGATCGAGCGGCGGAGGCAGACCATGGTCGCGGAGCTCCTTCGCGCGGTCCCGGGCCTCGACGTCGTGCGCACCGGGACGAAGGGCGGGGAGACGGCCGTGTTCATCCGCGGCGCCAAGAGCGACCACACCCTCGTCCTTATTGACGGCGTCGAGATGAACGACCCGATGAGCCCGGGGCGGTCGTTCGACTGGGCGCACCTGACCACCGACAACGTCGAGCGGATCGAGGTCATCCGCGGCCCGCAGAGCACGGTGTACGGCTCCGACGCCATCGGCGGGGTGATCAACATCATCACGCGGCGCGGCAAGGGGCCGCCAACCGTCACCCTCACCAGCGAGGCCGGCTCGCACTACACCTTCCGCGAGGGCCTCAGCGTTCTCGGCGCGACCCCCCTCTTCAACTACGCCGTCGCCGCCTCCCGCTTCGACACCAAGGGCATCTCCTCCGCGGCGCGCGAGGACGGGAACTTCGAGCACGACGGCTACCGCAACACCACCTTCTCGGCCAAGCTCGGCTTCAACCCCGCCGAGAACTTCGCCGTGGACATCATCGCACGCTGCATAGACACCTGGGCCGAGCTGGACAACTCCTTCGGCGTGATGGACGACCCGAACTACACGGCGCGCACCCGCCAGCACTTCCTGCGGGCGCAGGGGCGCCTCACCCTCTTCGACGGCCTCTGGGAGCAGAGGTTCGGCGTCTCCTACACCGACCACCACCGAGCATACCGCAACAGGCCCGACCCTGCCCACGTGGGGGAGTTCGAGCGCGGGTCCTTCGACGGCGACATCCTTCGCTTCGACTGGCAGCACAACCTCCACCTGTCCGAGACCAACACCCTCACCTTCGGCTTCGAGACCGAGGAGGAGCGCGGCAAGAGCCGCTACGCCTCCCAGTGGGGGCCGTCGCCCTTCCCTGAGGAATCCGCACGTACCAACAGCTTCTACGTCCAGGACCAGTTCTCCATCGGCGACCGCTTCTTCGCGGTGGTGGGCGCACGCTACGACGACCACGAGCGCTTCGGCTCCAAGTGGACCTATCGCGCCGCCCCAACCTACATCATCAAGGAGACCGGCACCCGCCTCAAGGCGTCCTACGGCACCGGCTTCAAGGCGCCCTCCCTCTTCCAGCTCTACGCCCCGTTCTTCGGGAACCCCAACCTCCAGCCCGAGGAGAGCAAGGGCTGGGACCTCGGGGCCGAGCAGCAGCTCCTCGGCGGGCTTCTCACCCTCGACGCCACCTACTTCCGCAACAAGTTCAAGAACCTGATTGACTACAGCTTCGTGACGTCGAGCTACTTCAACGTGGGCGAGGCGGAGGCCAAGGGCGTGGAGCTGGGCGCCACCGTCCGCCCTTGCGACAACCTCTTCATCCGCGCCTCATACACCCACACCGACACCGAGGACAAGGCGACTGGCCAGAAGCTCCTCCGCAGGCCCGAGCACAAGGCCGCCCTCGAGGCCAACTACCGCCTCCTCAAGAGGACCAACCTCAACCTCAGCGCCGCCTACGTCGGCAGGCGGAAGGACATTGACGCCAGGGGCTGGCCCGCCACACGGGTGACGCTCGACGACTATCTCCTCGTGAACCTCGCGGTGAGCCACGACATCAACGATAACGTGCAGGTCTTCGGCCGCATCGAGAACCTGCTCGACGCCCACTACCACGAGGTGACGGGCTACGGCGCGCTCGGCATCGGCTTCTTCGTAGGCCTCCGCGCCACCTTCGGCGGTTCAGGAAAGAAGCCATGAGGTCCCGCTTTCGCACCTCCCTCCTCATCGGCGCCGCGGCCCACGCGCTCCTCTTCGCCGTCGTGGGCGCCCTTTACGACCCCGAGCCGGACCGCGACCGAGGGGCCTCGCTGCTCCTGGTGGGGCTGCTCGCCGAGGAGCCCGCGCCGCCCGGCGTGGGCGGGGCGCCTCTGCCCCGCGTGGCGGTGCCAGCCGTCTGGTCGCCCCGCGAGGCCGCCACGCCCCCCAGCCGCACGCCCGCCGCGCAACCCGTGGCGAGCCGCGCCCCCGCCCCCGCCGCTGCGGCCGGCCTCCGCCTCGAACCCCGCGCCACGGCCCCACACGCCACCCGCCCCGCGCCGCCACCCCTCCTGCCAGCTCCTGCCGGTGGGCGGGGCGTCCCTGCCCCGCGTCATGGCGCCGCCCCGCTTGTCGCCATCGCGCACCCAGCCGTGGAGGAGAGCGTGGGCATCGAGGTGAGCGCAGAGCGCGTGGGGGCCGTGGGCGGGGGCTCTACGCGGGGCAGAGACGCCCCGCCCACAGGAGAGACGCCCCGCCCAGAGCAGGCAAGCGCCGCCCACAGCGCGCACGCAGGCCAAGCCCACCCTGACCAGGGCGCCGACGGGCCGACCACCCCCGCAGTCCTCCTCAACCCCTCCAAGCCCGCCTACCCCCGCTACTGCGTCGTCCACGAGGAGGAGGGCGCCCCGGTGCTCTCCTTGGTGGTCCGTGCCGACGGGTCGGTGGAGAGCATCGCCCTCGCAACCTCGAGCGGCAACAAGCGGCTGGACACCGCGGCCTTGGAGCACTACCGCAACGCCCGTTTCGCCCCCGCCCTCAGGCGCGGCCGGCCCGTAGCCTCCACCCACCGCATCAGGGTCATCTTCCGCCTCAAGGACGCCGATGCTGCGGCCGGCGATTGAGCGGCCTTCGGTAGTGTATGTGGTCTTCCCGGGTTCCTTCCCCCCGCCCACGCCGCCGGCGGCGTTGTGGCTGGCCGAGCCCGGGTGCAGTAACGGATCTGCGCGCCGGAGGGGGCGTTCCTGTTCGTAGTTCGGCCTTCAGGCGGTCTTCAGGGCTGCCAAGGCGGAGGGCAGGACCGCGTAAACGCCGAACTACGAACGAAGACGGGCAGCGCGCAAATCCGTTACTGCACCCCCGAGAGGGGTGCGTGTAATCTCCTACGGACCAGTTTCCGCTTTTCTTCTTTGGCCGTATGTGATATAAGTGTATACGCTTATGTTATACGGAGTCCGACGTGGAAGACTCGGCCCAACGTAGCCTGGAACGCACGCGGAAGGCCCTCATGGGGAAACTCGCCTCTTGGGGGAGCTTCGTGCGAGGGTCTGTGGTGCTCATGAAGCGGCGATGCATGTATCCGCGTTGCCGCAAGTGCGCCGCGGGG
>Ga0194112_10005136_pt1 | contig 17671 bp, 14 predicted proteins | sample TA2MahC400mmetaG_FD_146191 | JGI IMG/M metagenome (GOLD analysis project Ga0194112, IMG submission 146191) | Freshwater microbial communities from Lake Tanganyika, Tanzania - TA2015016 Mahale Deep Cast 400m | ecosystem: Environmental > Aquatic > Freshwater > Lake | place: Tanzania: Lake... | reverse complement strand
CACGAAAATCGGGCGGGCGGGCAGCGGCTTGTTTTGTTTTGATGTAAGAAAAAGGAATGTTCGGTAATCTACACCAGGCACCCTGATGGCAGCCGAGCGGGCGACTCGGTTCCGCGAGTACGACACTCGCCGAATGGAGGCCCTGCGGAAGACAGCGGAGGGCAGCGGCCTGGAAGGGGCCACGGCCCGCCGACCAGTGGCGGCGGATCAACGGCAAGCCGGTGCCGCTGCCGGATAGGCTCTTCGATAGCCCGTACATGACCTCCGACTACAACAGCGGGGTCGTCACCGCCCGGTTCAACGAACTCAAGCTCGTGCTGGACTTCCACAGGGCCGAGCGAACTGAAACCCCGCCCCGGTGACCAGACAACGTCGGGGGCCGTTTTCCTCGATGGGGGTGCCGATGGAGATCTCGTGGGCCACGATGGCATGCCTGCTCGCCGTGCTCCCCTGCGTGGCCGCAGCGGCAGCGGAGGAAGCGGCAGCCTGGCCTTCGAGCGAGGGCTGCAAGGACCCCGCCATCGCCGAGGCAATGGAGGCTGTGCGGGCCGCCATCCCTAGGGCGGCCAAGGACCCCACGCGGCCGGTCTATCACTTCCGCCCGCCGGCGCAGTGGATGAACGACATCTGCGGCGCCCTCTATCACAAGGGCAACTACCACGTCTTCTACCAGCTCAATCCCTTTGGGGACACCTGGGGCTCGAAGGGCTCGAGCTGGGGGCACGCCCGCAGCAAGGACCTCGTGCATTGGGAGCATCTGCCCATCGCCATCGTGCCGTCGTCGGACCGCGGGGAGCTGCGCTGCAACTCGGGCTGCGTGGCCCTCAACGGCGAGGGCATGCCGATGATCTTCTACACTTTCGTCCCCCAGGCGAAGGGCCGCAAGCGCGAGCAGTGGGCCGCCATCGCCTGTGACGACGAGTTGCTCACCTGGCGGAAGCTGGACGAGAACCCGCTGATGGCGGCAGGCGTGCTCTTCGATGCCAAGGGCCGCTGCATCCTCTTCGGTTGGGTGAGCGGCTTCGAGGCGGGGCGGGGCTGGAACGGCTGCATGTCGCTACCGCGCGTGCTGACGCTCGACGGCGACGCGCGCCCCATCCAGACCCCCGCCCCCGAGCTTGCCGCCTTGCGCGGCAAACACATCCGCGTCGGCGATCTCGCGCTCAACGACCGTGGGCACGTGCTCGAAGGCGCGCGCGGCGACACACTGGAGGTCCTGGCCGAGCTTGAGCCGGGCACCGCGAAGGCGGTTGGGCTGAAGCTGCGCAGCTTGAACGAAGTGGGGCTGGCGTCCCGCCTGCCAGCAGGCAAGATGCCTGCTCCACCCAGCCACAGGGCGGTCGTGCTTCGCTACGACGGCCACACCCTCGACGTAGACGGCACACCTGTGCCCCTAACCCTCGACGACAAGCAACGGACGCTCACCCTGCACGTCTTCCTCGACAAGTCCGCCATGGAGGTGTTCATCAATGGCGGCCGCGAATGCGTCACCCGCGTCATCTACCCCGGCCAGGACGCTCTCGGCATCGAGGTCTTCGCCCAAGGCGGGCCCGCAGTTGTCAGGTCGCTCGACGTTTGGCACCTCGGCTCCATCTGGCCACGAACTGACGATGGGTGGCTCTCGCCGAGCATTAAGGGGCGTTAATCACCCAAACGCTCTAGGACGCGTCGCGCGGGACAAGACGGCCCGATCCGACCGTCGCCTCAAGTCGTTGATGGATGGGCACTTGTGGCGCGGAGGGCCTCACCCGATCGGCCCCTATGACCCCCAGGTCTCATGAGGCCCCCGGAGGGGCAGGAAGGGGCATTTCTGTGCGTTCTCTCTCGGCGACGCAAACCGTGGTAAGATATGGACTTACAAGAAATGGACGGCAGGGGCGGTTCTCAACCGGGCGCCTCGCTGGCGCGGGCGGCTTTATGTCAACTGCTGTGCTCCCTCCTCAATCCCCGATGGCTCGCGCCGCCACACGCTTGCCGTCCTTCGTCGTAGCCTCGTAGACGCTGCCGATGGCCCGTGCCTGCACGGCGACCTGTCCCAGCTCGGGAATGTCCACTGTCGCGGGGCTCTCGACGCCGTCCGAGGCCCACGAATCTGTTGTGGACACTGGTGCCGCCGCCGAGTAGACTTGCACTGGCTGACGAGGATTGGGTACCCTCCCCGAAGGTTTCACCCCTTCGGAAGGTCATGAACCTCGAGCTCTGCGTCGTGTCCTTTGTTCTGTGGCCGCATACCGAGGGCGCAATCATGGGAACCGGTGGGATCGCCGCGCTGCTGTTGGTCGTCACCGCGGCCGCCTGGGCCTCGGCCGAGTCCTTGCCCAAGCACGTGGACGTCTTCGTCTCCGGCCAGGATGGCTATTTCGCCTACCGCATCCCGGCCATCGAGACGGCCCCCGACCTCACCATCCTCAAGGACAAGTCGGTCGGGGTTCTCTGGGAGCGTGCCGACTACAAGTTCATTACCTTCACTCGCCTCGACCGCGAGTTCCTCGAACCCCGCCGCTGAACCGCTTTCGGCGTGGTTCGCTGCGCGGTTGGTTGGAGAAGGTCCCAAACGGTAACGGAAGCAACAATGACAAAGAAGCGCGTGATGGTGGCAGTGGCGGTGGCTCTGGCCGGGTTGTCTGGTGCGACGCTCTTGGGAACGGAATCGGTGGCCTCGCCCAATGAGCCGGTGGACCTGAAGAGTCTGCCGGCCAACAAGTGGACCAAGCTACCTTGCAAGCCGCAGGCCGGGCCGTTTCTGTGCGCTCCCGTGTACGTGCCGAGCCGCGGACAACTGCTGCACTGGGGCCAGACGGGTGGCTGGGACAAGCCCTCGGCCAACGACGTGCGAGCCTTCGACGCCGCTGTCGGCGACTGGGTTTCGGACTATCCCAGCGATGCGCCCCAGACGCCGGGCGCCAGTGGGCTGTTCGGCCAGGGAAGCATGCTGCCCTCCGGCCGGCCGCGCCCGGCGATGGTCCTCAACGGGGTCTGCTGGGACTCCAAGCGCGAGCAGGTCGTCTACACGATGGCCGGCCTCATGGCGGCGTATGATCCCAAGGCGAAGGTGTGGAAGGACCTCAAGGCCAAGACCATCATGCCGGATCGAACGCCGGAACACGCTGGAGACCGGCCAACCGGCAAGCTGAAGACCGAGTTCGATGGCGGCCCGCCGGTCTACGGCATGGGCACCTGCTATGACCCCGAGAACGACGAGATCATTCTCTTCCCCCACTTCGACGCCAAGAACATCTCGCTGCGCGAGGCCACAGGGCAGATCACGGGGCACCTGGGCACCTTCCGGTACAGCTTCAAGGACAACACCTGGCGAGTGGTCGGCGACACCTTCGGTTCCGACGAGGTGAGGGCCGCGCGCAAGGGGCTGATCGCAATCATGGCCAAGGCGAGTGCGGCGATGGACGCGGCCTGGGTCCTCGCCCGCAAGCCCGACGCCGCAAAGGCCACTGAGACAGCCAAGAGGTTCGAGGCGGCCGCCGGCGATCTGGAGAAGCTCGCCCTGACCGCCGAGGCCAAGATGGGGCTTGCACCCGTTGCGGGGCTCCTCAAGTCCGCTGCCTCGGCACTCGCTGCCGGCAGGGCAGAGGAGGCGTTGAGGCCGGCGCGCGACGCGCTCTGGGCCATGAACGAGGCGCTGGATGGCGCCCTGCGCGTCGAGCCGCCGCCACGCTGCGCCGCGCCTATGGTCTACGACCCCAAGAACAAGTGCGTCGTGATGTTCGGCGGGCACACCAGCCTGTGGCGGAGCGACGGCGGGTCCGGGCCGAACGTGATGGATGGCCAGAACGACACCTGGCTCTACGACGTGAAGACCCGCCAATGGCGCGAGACCGCGGCGAAGAGCCGCCCGCCGCTCGGCCGCTTCGCGTGCCGGGTGCCGATGCTCGCCTATGACGACGCTTCGGGGCTGATCCTGTCGTTCGCCCGCACCGGCGACATCTGGAACGCCAAGACGCCGCGGAAGGCCCAACTGTGGACGCTGGATGTCGCCAGGGGTGAGTGGTCCAAGCGTCTGGAGACGGACTGGTCGGGCGAACTCACCACCATGTCAGGCCAAGGCAGCGAGTCTCCCCACTCGCAGGCACCAACAGCGATGTTCGGCTACGACCCCAAGGCCAAGCTGGCCCTGATCGTCCAGCCCGAGAAGGAGGGCCAGGCGACCTATGCGATGCGAGTTGACCTGTCGAGCTTGCCGTCGGAGCCCGCTCCGGCGTGGACGCCGCCCACGCCGATCACGCCGCAGGAGATACCCGCCGACGACCCGGCGTGGCTGGCGACGCTCAAGGCGCTGCCCGCCAACACGTGGGTCCCCGCCAAACCGCCCAAGGAGCCCAATCGGCGCGACTGGGGGATGCTGGCCGTGGACCCCGTCCGCGGCTGGGTGGTCTACCAGGGCGGCGGGCACTCCTCGTGGCAGGTCAACGATGTGTCCGTGTACGCCGTAGGCGCCAACAAGTGGGCATTCCAGGCCGGCGACCACAACGCCTACATCCCGCCCAATGAATGGGAGGGCAATACGCTCGGCTACCGCGGCGGGCCGCGCGGCCGGCACGAGCGCAACACCTATCAGGCACTCGACGGCCGGGCCTACAACTACATTGGCACCGGGGACCTGTTCCAGGACGGGACTATGCACCTTGACCCGGGCTACGTCCGGTTCTATGACCTCGACCGCGGCGGGGTCCACCGCGAGCTGCCGCTGGCCGGCAAGCCCGAGTTCGCGAACCCCAATGGCTCTCGTGGGATTGGGGCTGTGGACCCGAACGGTCGGGTCCTGTATCTCCACCGCCAGGCATCCGGCTACTACGCACGCGACATTGTGAAGACCGTCTTCACCGCCTACGACATCTACGGGCATGGGTTCACAGTGACCGACGTGCCCAAGCCGTTCCCGATGCACCGTGGGCTGGGCGAGAGCCGCGCGTTCTGCTACGTGCCCGACCGCGACCTGTACGTCCTCATGACCAGCGCGCCCAAGGACCCTGCCAGGCTCTTCGAGATGCCCAAGGACAAGGAGGAACAGCGGCACGCGATCTTCGCCTACGACCTGAAGGCCAACAGGTTCAGCGAACTGCCTGCCAGGCGCGAGCCGCCGCTGAAGCCCGTGCAGGTATTGGAATACGTGCCGTCGCAGAAGTGCCTGCTGGCGATCATCGCCAACCAGCAGTGGGTCTACTCCTTCGGCAAGGGCGATTGGGCCGAACTGCCCGTGAGAACCGAGGGCGGCAGCATGGGCTTTCAGGGGCCCTACGGCCAGATGGTCTGGGTGGAGAAGTACGGCGTGTTCGTGAACACGGTCGGCCGCACCTGGGTGATGCGCCCGGACTTCAGCCAGGTCAAGTAACTGTCCGACGCAGTAAGGCGTGCAGACCTGCACGCGGAGTCTTCACAGGTGCCATTGTAGCGGCCCCCCACGCGGCATCAAAGCGTGGAACGGCATCAAGCTCGGCGAGTGAAGCTCTCGGTCTTGTCATTCAGCAGGGGCGCGGCGCGCTGCCCAGCGGATCGCTCGATCGAGCACGTCGGTGAAGGCCAGCACAGTCACGATGCCCGCAATGCTGCCATGCTTCATTGGAACTCTCCTTTCCCTGAAGGCTGAGCCGGCTTTTTCGGAGCCAGCAGGCTGAAAGCCCGATCGGTGACCGGAAACATCGAGACGCGGAACTTGGTGCAACCGTAGGGAACAAGAGTGATTTTCTCTGACCCATCCCGCTTCGCGAACGGCTCGGCCGGCAGGCGGGGCGCCTTGGGGTCCGGATTCCAGTCAATCGCCACGCCGCTGGCCCGCAGCTTCAGTGGGGAGGCCAGCGGCCAGTCCCACTTGGCGGGCATTGGCTGACGCTCCACGGCGAAGTCCTCCTCCGGCTTCTGTGATGGCACGTCAAGCGCGTACTTCCACCTGGCGGCAGGGTCGGGCGTGTTCGGGCCTTGGGTGTCTGGGATCGGCAGGGCGAGGAGCAGCGGGCCGTAGGAGACCGAGGCGTAGGGAGCGCCCTGCGCATTGGTGTCGCACCCTGTCGCCACACTCACCGACATCGGGAACCGCAGGCGGATGGTGTCGCCCGGCCTCCAAAGCCGCTCGATGCGCACGAACCCGTTGGCGTCGGGCGCCGCCTTGACGGCGGAGCCGTTCACGCTCAGTTCGGGGGTCTTGCACCAGCCGGGGATGCGGAACGATAGGGGAAAAGTCGCCTCCCGGGCCGGTTGCACCGTCATCTCGATGGCCTCGTCAAAGGGGTAGCCCGTTCGGCATGTGATGACTATGGGCACACCATCGGCTGCCAAGGCCGACACTTTGCACGGGCCGTAGTGGACAGCGGCCAGCCCGTTGTCGTAGGTGGCCATCCACATGTGCATCACGTAGTTCGGCAGGATGCGGTTCAGGGCCGCCGTGCAGCAGAGCGGGTGGTGCGTGGCCCGGTACGAGTTCCCCGAGGCCTGGGGGCCATGCGGGTGGGGCGGGGAACTGTCGGCGACGCGGTTGGGGCATTGGAAGTAGACATGGGTGCGGAAGTCGCGGGCAACGGTGGCGGGGCCGGCATTGAAGAACGCACGCTCCGCCCGGTCCGCCATGCGTCCCTGGCCACTGATGGTGAGCAGCACGATCTGGCTCCACAGGTAGCCGGCTACGTCACAGGTCTCGGTGCCCCGAAACGCGCCGGGCGGCCCCCAGAACTCGTCCATCACCGGCACGCCGGAGGGCTGCATGGCAGCGCGTTCGAGGAGGTCGTGCCAGGCAAGCGTGGCGTCGAGGAACGCGCGGTTGCCCGTCCACAGGGTGCCCAGTGCCCAGGGGGTTGTGCCCTCGAGGAACATCACGCCGTGGTCGTTGCGCTCGGCCCCGGGCTTCGGGTTGGGCATCTTGCGGTAGCGGCTCCCCGGGAGCCCGGTGCCGCTGGCGTCCTTCGAGAAGAGCCCCGTCAGGGCCGCCGCGATCTCCTTGTTCCCCGTCCAGGTGTAGGTCTGGAATGCGGGCCAGATGCTCGACATGCCGCCGACCAGTTGGACCCAGTTGCGGTCGCCGGCGTAGCCCGCTTCCAGCGCGTCGAGGACGCGTTTGTCGCCGGAGCCGGCATAGTAGGCGGCCATGCCGCGCCCGAGCAGCCCGCTGGCCCAGATGGGCCAGCCGCCATCGCACGTGACCGCCTTCGCGTCATCGGGGTTGTTCTTGTTGAGCCACCAGAGGAACAGGATACCGTTGGGGTTCATGTTTGTGACGACCACGTCGAAACGCCGCTTCGCCTGCTCGATGAGCGCGTCGTCGTGCAGGGCGTAGCCGAGGCGTGCCAGGCCGTCGAACCAGTAGCCGCCGCCCTCATAGGGCCATGCCCCTCGTGGCCAGTTGAGGCGCTCGCCGGTCATCTTGTGCTCGGCCGCCCATGCCCGCTTGAACTCCACGTGGACCTCGTCCATGTGCCCGGTGTAGCCGTCTCGTGCGGCGAGACACCAGTCGCGGAGCCAGCCCGCTGGCTCGACGGCCCCGGGCGGAAGTGCAATGAGCGCCGGGCGCGTCGGCGGTTCGAAGGGGCGCCCATAGTTCACCCTCTTCGGCCCGGCCGCCGGAGGCTCTGCGGTCGAAAGCAGTGCCGTGGCACACAGCACGGCCGCAAAGGCCGACGCTTCAAGAAGGCTTCCGTAGATGCTCTCCATCGTTGTCCTCACCAAAGGGAGGCTACTGCACGGCTACTCTGAGTTGCGATCATATGCCAGGCGTGGCGTTGCGATCAAGCGGCGCTTGCACGGCGCAGAGGAACTGCACATGAATGCGCAGGCGTGCCCGGCCCCGCCGGCAAGCCAGTCAAGGTGCGGATGTGCCTCAACGAGCTCGAGCCAGGCTCCTTCGGCGTCTACGCCAACGGCGCCGCACTGACCGGGGTGGACTACGAAGTCACGCCGTTGACGGACGCCGCTGGCAAGACCCTCAAGGCGACCATCGAGCGGCGAACGGCCGAATACGCGCTGCTGGATGGCGCTTGGACGCCGAGGCAATGAAGGCGCTGGACGCCGTCCTCGAGGAGGCCAGGACCAGCCGAGCCAAAGGAGGCGGCGAGAACAAGGAGGCCGGGTTCTACGATTCGGTGGATGACTCGGCGAAGCTCATCCGGTGGCGGAACGTCCTGCTCGACCGCCTCGCCGCAGCCGCCAAGTGAGTGGACCGCTCTCAGGAAAGGAGTAAAGGATGTCGTTCGCAACGAAGGTTGGGTTGTGCTCTGTGCTCTCGGTCGCCCTACGTGATGGTCAAGGCATCCGGCTGAGCCGACGGGGCGGATTCGTTCGAGGTCGCGGCGGAGAAGTCCTTCAAGCTGGCCGACCTGAAGACCTTCAAGCCGGCCGACACCAGAGACTTCGGCGCCGCGGTCAACGGCAGGACCATTGCCTTGGTCAAGGTCGGCTTCAAGTCGGCCCTGAAATCGCTCAAGCTGGAGGTGGTGGTCGAGAACAACTCCGGCTCGCTGCCGTACCTGTCGCCGGGCAAGAACGTGGTGAAGGTGACAGTGGCCGACCCCGCGGCACTGGCGGACAACCGCCTGGTGGTCACATTTGCCTACGCCCCGGGCTTCCGCACCTGCTCGCTGGAGCAATTGTGCAAGGAGGGCAAGCGCATCGCCGCCCAAGTGAACGCCGAATGGGCGACCGCGCCCACGGTCGTGCAGAAGACCTTCGCCGCGAAGGACCTGCCCGCGCAGTTCGAGATTGACGTGCCCACGCCCAAGGGCAAGTTCCCTGTCTATCCCAAGATGATCTTCGTCCGCCGCGAAGTGGTCTCGCCCAATGCCAAGCCGCTGCCGCTGCCGGAGGGCGCGCAGGAGCCCAAGGTCGGCCCGGACGACGAGCTGAAAGCCCTGCCCAACCCCTTCCTGGTTGGGACGCGCACCGGGAAACAGAACATCGCGCTGGAGTGACCCGTTGTGAACGTCGGTCGAGAAGCGCGGCAGGTTCTCGGCACCGCATGCCCTACTTGCCTGTCTCCCGTTTCGGGTACTCGGCGAGCCGGAGGTTGCGGAACGAGAGGTCGGTGGTGGGGTCGTGGCCCTGGAGGCTGATGATGCCCGCATCGAGGCGGCAGCCCTGCCGCGGGTTATCGTTTGGCGGGCGGGGGTCAGTCCAGTCGCTCACCTGATAGCCGTTCACCCACACGGCCATGTGGCGGCCGTTGGCGACGATGGTCTTGGTGAACCACTCGCCGTCGCTCGGGACTACTTTCCGGGCGGGCTGCTGGCCATAGATGCCGCCAGTGCCGAAATCCACGGGCTTCGTGCGGTCCTCACCCTGCCACTGGTTGCGGATCTGCGACTCGTAGCCGGTCCAGAACTGCCCAGGGATGCCCCGGAAGAACACGCCGCTGTTCAGGTGCTTGCCATTCGAGATGATGTCGAGCTGGAAGCAGAAGTCGGCCCACTTGCCCTCCGTCTGGATGTCGCCGTTGCCGTCCTTCACGTTCAGCTCGCCCGCCGGCGTCACGCTGTAGACCGACTTGTGGCCGGGGAGCACCTTCCAGCCGCTGAGGTCCTTGCCGTTGAAGATGGGCTTCAGGCCGAGCGGCTTGAGGGCGACGCTGCGGAATTCCACCTTCCTCTGCGGCGCGCCCCGCTGGAAGCCGATGACGCCGCGCCCGTACTTCGGGTTGCGGGTGTCCACCAACTGCTTGCCGTCGAGGACGACCGTGAGGTGGTCCCCCTCGGCCGTGATGACCGCGCTCTGCCAGTCGTTCGGCTTGCGCGCGCCCGGCGGGGCAGCGGCCACGTGCTCGATGCTGCCCGTCGGCTCGCCTCTCATGTGGTCGCCTATCTGCATCTCGTATCCCGTCTCGTAGGGCTTCGGGCCTTTGGCGGCGCGGAAGCAGATCCCACTGTTGCCGCCGTCGCCGACCCGGAACTCCACCTTGAGCGTGAAGTTTGCGAACTCCGTGTTCGTGAGGATCCAGCCCTCGCCCTCGTTGCTCGTGAGCGCGCCATCGGCCACCGCCCACTTGGCGCCCCCAACCACCTCCCATCCAAACGTCGTGGTGCCGTCGAAGAGGAGAATCCAGCCGTCCGCAATCTCCTCCTTGGACAGCGAGTTTATCTCGCCCGCCGCCTGCTGGCCTGCAAACGCCAGAGCTGCCGCCAGAAATGCCCACGCGCACGTTTGCCCACGTCGCATCGCTCGATCTCCTTGCTCTCCGGATACCTCAGACCGACTAAATGGGTTTCAGCGATTCGGAGCAATGGACTTGGTTTGGAGTGCGGCCTTCAGGCCGTGGGAGCCCTGATACGGGCTGAAGCCCGCACTCCAAACAGGTGCCTTGAGAGATGCAACCAACTTGGATGCTCCGAATCGCTGAAACCCATTTAGGTACGGGCAGGATTCTATCACCTGGGCCAGACTAAGGCAAGCACGGCAGGAGTGTTTGACAGCCGCTGGGTGACCGGGTATTCGTCGAGCAGGCGCTCGACCGCGGCACCCTCATTCTGAGTCGCACTGCAAACATCGGCGCGCTCCCTTCCCCCTGTCGGAAAGGGGTCAACCCTGATGCCTGGGTGCATTCCGCAAGCGGTCAATACCCATCCGCCGCTGTCTCGCCGACGAAGCGTTCCACGTTTCGCCAGCGCGTTTCGCTCTGCCGGTAGTGCGCTCGCTCGAACAACGGGCAGTGCTTAACGGCCACTAGGTCCTGAAGGTAGAACCGCCCGTTTTCGCAAGTCACTCGCACACCAGCACTTACAGCGCAAGTGCCAATGCGCCAAACACTTGCGGGTGTGAGAAGCAGCTTGATGCAACACGGTCTTGTTGCATCATGTTGCAGATTTTGGTCACAGTTTAGTCACACCCTTCCTGACGATCCCGCTTGACCGCATCACGGGAGCCCGAGCTTCGCCAGCAGTGCCGCCCTTCCCTTCTCGTAGTTCGGGCTGCCTTGCGCTCGGTTGCTTTCGCCGCAGGTGTCCCACCACACCGACGGGCAGACGCACGCCTCGTCCCTGCGGCAGACATCCTGGGTCGTGGGAATGCGCTCCAGGATCAGGCGGAAGAGGTCTCTGGCCTTCATCGTGCTGCCGAAGTGGAGGCCCAGCTTCTGGAGCAAGTCCAGGTCGCGCTTCTCGTTCGATAGGCCGCACGAGCCCAGTATGTGTACGCAGGCGTTGAGCTTGGGCACGCGCTTCGGGCAAGGGGCGCACATCATCCAGTCCGCCCCGCGGGCCATGCGGATCAGGAGGTCGGGCTTCCTGTTCAGGACCAGCTCCAGAAGCTCCGGCAGGTTGTCCTCCGGGTAGGGCGGCCGTGTGCCTCCGCCGTACTGGCACACAGCACACATCAGGATATGCGGACGGACCGGGACCACCTCGGCTGCGTAGAGCGCCGCCAGGGACTCCCTCTTCTCCCTTGCCATCTCCTCTTGGGTCCTCGGCGGGATGAGGGCATCAATCCCCCTTTCGTGCGCCTTCTCGTAGGCGCCGCTGGCGGCTCTTGGACAGCCCTCCCAGCCCGCCCCGGTCACGGTGTCGTAGCCGCAGATGCCCCGCACGCTGGCCACCCTCTTGAGGAGCGTCAGGAAGAGCGCCCTTGCCGGCAGCGTGCTGCCGGGGGCCAGGGCGAGGAGGTGCAGAATGTCGAGGTCGCGCTTGCGGTTGTAATCGGCCCCTTCCGGCGAATCGTCGGCGGTGCCGGGGTCCTGGTAGAGATAGACGTCGCCGACGTTGCACACCAGCGTGATCGGCATGTCTGGGTATTCGCGCATGGCCTGGCGGACCCGTCTGAGCTTCTCGCTCTGGCCCTTAGGCTGCTCCTCGCCTGGGTGGCGGACGACGCACAGGAGCTGATAGGGTCGGAGCACAGTGGGTGTCTCGAACTCCGCTAGTCCCACTGTCAGATTCCTTCTACTGGATGCTCCCTGGTTTCCCCCAGCCATGCCGCCAACCTACTGCCACGGCCCGGCAGAGTCAAGTGGGCGGTTCTCTTGGGCCGTCGGCAGTGCCCTCCCAGAGTTCCCCTTGGGTCCAGCGCTCCTATAGCTCCCGGCCCTCGCGGTACGGCGGGCGGACGGACAAGGATGAGAGGGCAGCGGGGGGGCTTGGATACCGGGAGTGTTCCCGGCGCATCGGGCACTACACGACGTGGCGATGATGGGGTGCAGGCGCCAGGAGGAAGAATGTCGTAATTCCCTCTTGACAAGGTACGAAACGTGACGTATAATGCGGGCAAGCGAGGAGGAAGCGTGCAGCTCCGTTCAGGCGCACAGGGAGACCAAGAATGCCTAAACGGGCATCCCCTCACCCGACCGAAGCCGAACTCGAGATCCTCAACGTCCTCTGGCGGCGAGGCCCCTCGACGGTCCGCGAGGTGCATGACGAGCTCCAGGTAGACCGCTCGACCAGCCTGACAACCACCCTCAAGCTCCTCCAGGTGATGACCCAGAAGGGGCTGACGGTCCGCGAGAGCGACGCGTATCCGCACCGCTACAGCCCCGCCGTGCCGCAGGAGCGGACGCAGGCCGGCCTGGTGCAGGACCTGGTGCGGCGGGCGTTTGGCGGCTCGGTCGAGAATCTCGTGATGCGGGCGGTCCGCGAGAGCGACCTCAGCGGCGAGGAACTGGACGAGATCCAGAAGCTCCTCCGCGCGGCACGCAAGGAGAAACGGAGGGTCTAGCCATGGACAGCCTGAACGCAATCGTGGGAAGCGACGTGGCCTACCGGCTGGGCTGGGCCGTGCTGCACACGGTCTGGGGTGCTGCGGCCATCGCCCTCCTCTGGGGAGCGGCCACGGCCGCCCTTCGCCGGCGCTCGGCGAACGCCCGCTACTTGGCTGGGTGCGTCGCGATGGCCATGATGGCGGCCTTCCCGATGACCGCGTTCCTTCGGACCCACGCGCCGGAGAGGCCCCACCAGGCGACGGTCGATCTGCCCGCCATCGCGTTCGTGATAGAGCCCCTTGGCGGAGCGATCGGTCCTGGTACGCTCGGCGACCATCCCCCGGGTCCGCTCCCTCCGCCTCGTGCGAGAATGTCCTGGCTAGCCGTGGCCTCCCGCGCCTTGGAGCCTGCTGTGCCCTGGGTCGCGCTGGCGTGGATGGCTGGCGTGCTCGTCCTGTCCGTGCGGCAGGCCGGCGGATGGATCGGAGCCAGACGCCTCACACGGCGGGGCACCCGCGCGGCAGCCGCAGGGTTGACTGAGGCGCTGGCCCGACTCGCAAAGCGCCTGCGGGTCACACGGCCCGTCAGGCTGTTGGAGTCGGCCCTCGTCAAGGTCCCGACGGTGATCGGGTGGCTGCAACCGGTGATCCTGACACCTGTCGGCTTCGCGGCGGGGCTTTCGGCCGAGCAGGTCGAGGCTCTCCTCGCCCACGAACTGGCCCACATCCGCCGCGGCGACTACCTCGTGAACCTGCTCCAGTCGCTGGTCGAGACTCTCCTCTTCTACCATCCCGCCGTCTGGCTCGTCTCGCGGCGCGTGCGGATCGAGCGGGAGAACTGCTGCGATGATCTGGTCGTGGCCTGCGGGGGCGAGCCGGCCGCCTATGCGGACGCTCTGGCCCGCGTGGCGGAGCGGGCCGTGGGGGGCCGCCCGCGGCTGGCCGCCGCGGCCCTGGGGGCGGCGAACAGGCCGTCGGAGCTCCGCGTGCGGGTTGCGCGCCTCCTCGGACGGGGCGCGGAGCCCAAGGCGCACGGGGGCCGAGCGTGGCCATTGGCGCTGGCTCTGATCCTCGTCCTCGCCGCGGTCTCCTACGTGAACTGCCGGTCCCCCGAGTCACCCGCGCCGGCAGACATGGCGGCTTCCGGAAGACCGGTTCTCTTAGCCGCCGATGCGAGGAGAGCCAAGGCCGAAGACGACATCAGAGAGGCTGTCTTCCGGCATAAGTTGTCGGGCCGCTTCGACTTCGTCCATTTCCTTTCGGTCGGGAAAGATGGTGGTGACCCTACGGACGAGTTCATGAAGCGTCTTGCCGACCTCGGGCCAAACGTGAAGAAGGTGTCACAGTCCACGTGGGTGATGGATACTGTCAGAAACAAGGAGACCGATGCGGAATGGGTGAGGCCCCGTATCAAAGACAAGGAGACCGGTGAGCGCGGGAGGATTCTCCGAGTCACGGAGATCAAATGGGTGAGCGATACCGAGGCCGAGGCGGAGGGCAGTTGCGAAGAGGCGGTGGAAATCTATTCAGCCAATACGTACTACCTGAAGAGGGAGGCGGACAGATGGGTGGTCACAAAGGAGGCATTTCGCCAAAGCTCCTGAGGCGTTCGCCCTCCGGGCGAAGCGTCTCCGCCTCGGCGTTTGGGCGCTTCAGTGCCTGACGCCCGTTGGGGTTGAGAGAGACAGAGGAGTCGACCATGGGCAGTCTGGACGCGATCATAGGAAGCGACGTGGCCTACCGGCTGGGCTGGGCCGTGCTGCACACGGTCTGGGGTGCCGCAGCCATCGCCCTCCTCTGGGGAGCGGCCACGGCCGCCCTTCGCCGGCGCTCGGCGAACGCCCGCTATGTGGCCGGCTGCGCCGCCATGGCGATGATGGCGGCGTTCCCTGTGGCCGCCTTCCTCCTGGTCCGCGCACCGGAGAAACCATGGCGGGCCGCCGAGGCCCATGGGCTCCGCCTCGCAGTGCCGGAGCGGGCGGCTGGCTCACCTGCCGCCGTGTCCGGAACGGTGTCCGCCGGCGCAGCGTTCCAGCCCGGTGATCTCCCCGAACAACCCCCGGAGCCGCTGCCTCCGCGTCGTGCGCGGGACTCCTGGCTGGCCGCGGCTTCGCGGGCCGTGGAGCCTGCGGTGCCCTGGATTGCGTTGGGGTGGATGGCTGGCGTTCTCGTCCTGTCCGTGCGGCAGGCCGGCGGGTGGGTCGGAGCGAGACGCCTCACGCGTCGGGGCACCTGCGCGGCAGCCGCCGAGCTGGCCGACGCGGTGGCCCGGCTCGCCGCGCGCCTGCGCGTCACGCGTCCTGTCAGGCTGTTGGAGTCGGCTCTGGTCAGGGTCCCGACCATGATCGGGTGGCTGCGGCCGGTGATCCTGACGCCCGTGGGCTTCGCGGCAGGGCTCCCGGTCGAGCAGGTCGAGGCGCTCCTCGCCCACGAGCTGGCCCACATCCGCCGCCGCGACTACCTCGTGAACCTGCTCCAGTCGCTGGTCGAGACCCTGCTCTTCTACCATCCCGCCGTCTGGCTCGTCTCGCGGCGCGTCCGCGTCGAGCGAGAGAACTGCTGCGACGACCTGGTCGTCGCCTGCGGAGGCGAGCGGATGGCGTATGCTGAGGCGCTGGCCGGGGCGGCGGCGCGGGCCGTGGGGGGCCGCCCGCGGCTGGCCGCGGCGGCCCTGGGGGCGGCGGGCGGGCCCTCAGAACTCCGCCGGAGGATCGCGCGCCTCCTGGGACAAGGCGCGGACGCGAGGGCTCGCCTGGGCCGAGCGTGGCCATTGGCGGTGGCCCTGATCCTCGCCCTCGCCGCGACCTCCTACGTGAGCTGCCGATCCCCCGAAGGCCCTGCGCCGGGAGCCGACGCCGCAAAGGACGGCGCCGCGCTCGCGCCGCAGCCGGGCTGGAGCGAATGGGACGCATTGAGGCTCGACCTGGAGGTGCTTGCGGTGCCGGGCGGCGATCTTCAGCGGACGCAGCTCAAGCTGACAGCCACCAACACGCGGCCCAACGACCTCGTCCTCGACCGCGAGCTGGTTGCCGGCTTCGACCTGTCGTTCCTCACGGGCCTGGAGGATCCGGTCTTCTACCGCGAGGGGAGGAATGTGTCCTGCGAGGTGGTCGAGAAGCTCCCGAAGCCGAGGCCCGAGGAAGCGGCAACGCGGTTCGTGAGCCTCAAGCCCGGCCAGTCGCTGTCGAGGGTCCTCGACCTCTCGAAACCCATCCAGTGCGTGGAACAGGGCCACGCGAGCGATTATGAGCACCGACACGCGGGGCACTACTCCGAGTCGATGATTCGGTTCACGGTCCCCTCGGCGGCCAAGGAGCTCCGCGTGGAGGTCTGGTACAAGAGGGGCCTGCGGTTGATGGCGGCCACTCAGTTCGCGGAATGGCACGGACGGGGCTTCGGCGATCTCAGCTTGTGGGTCGGGCGCGCCAGGTCCAACGCCGTGGTCATCCAAGGGAGGGGCAGCGGATTGGCGCCGGGCACCCGCCGAAGGCAGGAAGCCAAGGAGCTATCCCAGCCCATCGTTCAGTTGTGGGATGGCGGGAATGTGTTCATACAACCCAGGATGACCCTGATTCTGGCCCTGTGGGCAGACGGGAAGGTGGTTTCGCGTGTGGATGAGAAGGGCAGGTGCAAGCTACACTTCGCCATTCCGGTTGACCTTCCAGGAACGAAGCTCATGGTTGGCCGCATTGACCCGAAGCGTTTGTCGGGCATCATGTCCGCGATTTCGCGTGCAGGCTTCTTCGAGACAGACGAGCACTCAGGATTCGTCAGGCCCGATGGTGCCAACGTCTTCCTGTTCGCACGCGATGCCGCAAGGACAAACGAGATCCACCACGAAGCGGTTGACGACACGAAGACGCATGCGGAGATGAAAACGCCTGAGGCCAGGCAATTTGGGAAGATGTGGGACTCTGTGATGGACACGCTTCGGGCAATCCAGCCCCGAGACTGGCGTCCCGTTCGCCCCGAGGACAAGGTCGTTACGGAGATCCCTTGGAAGCAATCAGGGAACAAGTAGTCTCCCAGGAGCGTCGAAAAGAGTGAGGGTCCGTGGTGCGGCTCTAGCCCGTACCCTCACCGTCGCGGGCGTCACAGCGTGGCCTTCGTGGGTGCCTCGAAGGGGACCCCAATCCGGGTTGGGCCACCGGGAGAACTGCTCCACACACCGTTCGGAGGTGGCAAGAATGAAGGCAATAGCGTTATTCGCGTCGCTGGTCTGTGTGGCGTCACTCGCCGCGGAGGCTGAAATGCCGGTGACGACGGTGACCCCCGACAATGCAAACCAGCAAGAAGTTGCGTTCTCGGTGACCATCGAACCGCAGCAACCGGGCGGGTACAGTCGCGTGTGGCTCGAGGTTAGCCCGAGGACAGCGAAGTACGGGAAGGTCGGGCAGCCCGGACTCTATCTCTACCGTGGCACTACGTGGATTGGCCACGTCGCCCTGTACTCGGTAGAGGAGAAGAAGGGCAAGCAAAGGACCTTCTGGTGCGACCTCGCGCAGGACCGCGTTGCCGGATCAACAATCTCCGTCCCGTGCTACCCCGTAAAGCCAACTGATGATGTTGAGCTCTGTGCGCAGTCTATGCAATACACGCTGAAGCTGAAGGACTTCATGAAGAGAGGGGGATCTCCAACGAAGGCCGACGCACGCGATGGCAGATAGCCACGGCCTGCCGGTGTCGGCGGAAGGTAGAGGGTGACCCGACGGAAGCTCGGGGCCTCGGCCGCCCCTGCCTCGGCCTTCGGGCGCCCCTGCTTCGCGGCGTCCTCCACGGGCTTCAGTACGCCTGCGAGCAGGTCGGCTCCTTCATAGGCGAGGGTCATCGGCGCGGCAGCCGACCGCTCCCCCTCGAACACGCGGAAGGTCACGGGCCAGCAGACCACTTGCACAAGGCCGCGGTCGGCGTGGACGCTCACGCGAGGGTCGTCGGAGCTGAGCTTGCCGCGTTCGAGCGCGAAACGCAGGTCGCCGGGCGCCAGCACGTGCTTGCCGTCGTGCAGTTCCACCTTTGCCGTGGACCGGCGGCTGACGCCGGGCACCACGGGCGGCCCCTC
>Ga0194112_10005135_pt1 | contig 17671 bp, 12 predicted proteins | sample TA2MahC400mmetaG_FD_146191 | JGI IMG/M metagenome (GOLD analysis project Ga0194112, IMG submission 146191) | Freshwater microbial communities from Lake Tanganyika, Tanzania - TA2015016 Mahale Deep Cast 400m | ecosystem: Environmental > Aquatic > Freshwater > Lake | place: Tanzania: Lake... | reverse complement strand
GCGGTGGCACGCCCGTCAGGGCAGGCCGCGCGGCTGATAGACGCAGAAGGGTTCTTCGGCGAGGTAATCGCCGGTGAAGGCGAAGGCGCGAGCGCGGCAGCCGCCGCAGACGCGGCGGTACTCGCAGCGGCCGCACTTGCCCTTGTAGCGGTCGGCGTCGCGCAGGCTGAGGAACACGCCGGAGGTCTGCCAGATTCTGCGGAAGTCGAAGTCCTGGCGCCTCAGGTCGCCGCACTCCACTTCGAGAAATCCGCATATTTGCACTTTGCCGACGTGGGAGATGAAGGCGAAGGCCCGGCCGCCGAGGCATCCTTTTGCGCCGGCGTGCGGCTCGCGGCTCGCAGGCGCTTGCCCGGCGCGCGCTTCCCTTGCAGGCGGCGTGGCACGGCCTGCCCGCCGGCCGGCGGGGCCGGCTTGCCCGGCCGTGGTGGGGCCGGGGCCGCTTCGTCCACGGCCGGACAAGCCGGCCGTGCCACGCGCGCCTATGAGAGGAGCCCCGAGCAGGCCCCGCTGGTGCAGGATGCGGGCGTAGTGCGGCGCGCAGGTCACGCGGACGCGGATGTCGGGCCGCCCCTCCTGGTCGGCCAGCCAGCGGAGCGTGCGCTCGTACTGGTCGGGCGGGATTTCCTGCCCGGCGAGTTCCCTGCCGCGACCCGCGGGCACCAGCAGGAACGGGTTGAAGACGCTCGCCCCCAGGCGGACGGCCAGGTCGAGGATGGCGGGCAGTTCCGCCAGGTTGTGCCGCGCGACGGTGGTGTTGACCTGGAACTCCAGCCCTCCGCGGCGGGCGGCGCCGGCCGCGCGCAAGGCGAAGTCGAACGCCCCGGGGAATCCGCGGAAGGCGTCGTGCGCGGCGGCGGCGGACCCGTCGATGGAGATAGATATGCAGCGGATTCCGGCCGCCTTCATGCGGGCCACGGCGGCGTCATCGACGAACTTGCCGCAGGGGGCCATGACCACGGGCAGTCCGAGGCGCCGGGCGTGGTCCGCGAGGTCGTAAACGTCGGGCCGCAGCATCGGCTCGCCGCCCGTCAGGATGATCGTGGGCCGGGCGAAGGATGCGATGTTCTCCAGGAGGCGGCGGCCCTCGTCGGTCGAAAGTTCGCCCGGATACGGCCCCGGCTGCGCAGCCGCGCGGCAGTGCCTGCACGCCAGCGGGCAGGAGCGGGTGACCTCCCACGCGACGAGTCGCGGCAGGAAGGGGTCGGGTTGGCCGTGATTCTCGGTCACGTTATGCGTCATTCGATTCAGGATGCGCCCGGCTTGCCGGCGGCGGGGGCGATCTCCTCGTCCGTCAGGTAGCAGGCCGGGTCGGGCGCCCACGGGTCGCCCGTGGCGGCCTCGGCCCGGGCTCGGAAGTTCCCGCCGCAGACGTCCAGGAAGCGGCACGCTGCGCAGCGGCCCTTCAGGTGGGGCCGCTTGTCCTTGAGTTTGGCCAGGAGCGGGTGGGCCAGGTCGGTCCAGATCTCGGAGAACGGGCGCTCGCGCACGCTGCCCAGCGACACGTGCCGCCAGAACTGGTCGGGGTGGACCGAGCCGTCCCAACTGACGCAGCCGAGGCCCGCGCCGGAGGAGTTGCCGCGGTTCATCTGGAGCAATTTAAGTACGTCGGCGGCCCGCGGGCTGCCCTCGCGGAGCATCCGCAGGTACAGGTACGGCCCGTCGGCGTGATTGTCCACGGTAAGGACCTCCACGGGGCGGCCTTCGCGGTGCAGTTCGGCCGTGCGGTCGATGATGAGGTCCACCAGCCGGCGGGCGGCCTGGTGGTCGAGGTCGTCGCTCATAAGCGCCGAGCCGCGGCCCGCGTACACCAGGTGGTAGAAGCAGACGCGCGGGATGTTCTCGCGGCGCACCAGGTCGAAGATGCCGCCGACCTCGGAGGCGTTGCGGCGGGTGATGGTGAAGCGCAGGCCCACCTTGATGCCGGCGCGCCGGCAGTTGCGGATGCCTTCCAGGGCGCGCTGGAACGCGCCGGGGACGCCGCGGAAGCGGTCGTTGGCCTCGCCCAGCCCGTCTAAGGATATTCCTACATAACTCAATTCGGCGGCGCGGAGGCGGTCGGCCGCTTCGGGGGCGATGAGCGTGCCGTTGGTCGAGATGACGGCCCGCATCCCCAGGGCCCGTGCGCGCCGGACGAGGGGCAGGACGTCCGGCCGCAGGAGCGGCTCGCCGCCCGAAAAAAGCACCACCGGCACGCCGAAGCGGGCGAGGTCTTCGAGCATGGCCTCGGCCTCGGCCGTTGAAAGTTCGCCCTCGTACGCGCGGTCCCGGGACCGGCTGTAGCAGTGCACGCACCGGAGGTTGCAGCGGCGGGTGCAGTTCCAGACGACCACGGGCTTCTTGTCGGCCGCGAACTGAAGGAGGCGGCTGGGCAGGCGCTTGCTCTCTGCGCCGTAGCGGAGCACGTCGCCCGGCTCGACCGTGCCGCAGTAGAGTTTTGAGATGCCGATCATGGGCGGCCCTGCCTTGCGCCGGTTGAATCGTCGCCCCGGCGGCCTTGCGCGGCTAGCACCCCGTCAGGCGTCAGCGCGGCGGGTCTGCGTACCCGCCGCGCGGTCATGCGCAACGACCGCGGCCGTACCGGCCGCGGCTTAACACGTCCGTGCACGCACACCACCGCAGCCGGGGCGTTGCCCCGGCCTACCGTGGTTCGTCGAGGCCGAACAGTCGGCGGACGAGTTGGACGGTGCGCAGCGTCTCGCCCGTGCCGCCTTCCTGGGTCAGCGAGCGGAGGAACTCCGTCGGGCGGGCGAGGATGCGGCTGCACAGCGTCTCGGTGAACCGGCGGAGGCGTTCGAGGTCGGCGTCGGCGAACTGGCGGCCGTAGCGCTCAAGGTGGGCCTGGCGCAGCGACTGGAGGAACTCGTTCAGGAGGCGGATGGTCGGGGCAACCTGGAGCGAGGCCAGCCACTCGGCGAACCGCGCCAGTTCGTCCTCGACGATGGCCTCGGCCCGGGGGATTTCCTGGCGGCGGCGCTCCAGGTTCCGGGCCACGAGCCGGTCCAGGTCGTCGATATTGTAAAGGAATACGTTTTCCAGGCCGCCCAGCCGCTCGTCAACGTCGCGCGGAACGGCGATATCGACGATGAATACGGGCCGCTCGCGGCGGCGCAGACCGTCGGCCAGGCCGTCATACGTAAGCACCGGCTCGGGCGACCCGGTGGAGGAAATGACCAGGTCCGCGCGCGGCAGGGCGCGGGGCACGTCTTCGAGGGCGATTGCCTCGGCGGCGGCGGTTGCACCTTCCGCGCCGGTTCCGGCCGGCGAGGCGCGGTCGCTTCGCGCCGGCCCGCGCAAGTCAGCAGCAGCGGGGCCGCCGACGGCAGCGCCGCCGGCAACAGCGGCGCCGCCGGCGGCAGGAGCGCCGCGGGCGATGCCCGGTGGCTCCTCGTTTTCGCCCTCGTCCTCCGGGGCGGGCCCGTGCACCAGGTCGTACGCCAGTTGCTGGGCGCGGTAGAGCGTGCGGTTGGCAACGATGAGGCGTACGGCCCCGCGCGCCAGGAGTGCCCTGGCCGCGGCCTCGGCCGTGCGGCCGGCGCCCACCAGCAGGACGGTCTTGCCCGCGAGGCTCTCAAATATCTGCCCGGCCAGTTCCGCCGCAGCCGGGGCGATGCCGGCCGGCCCGCGGCTCAGGTCGGTCTCCGTCTGCACGCGCTTGCCCACGCGGAACGCCCAGTGCATGAGTTTATTCAGAAGGAACCCCGTCGTGCGGGCCGCGACGGCCAGCCGGTAGGCGTCCTTCACCTGGCCCAGGATCTGGTGCTCGCCGACGATCTGCGAGTCGAGCGAAGCCGCAACGCGGAACAGGTGCCTCGCCGCCGCGGGGCCGTCGTGGCGATAGAAGCACGCGCGGTCGGCCCCGACCGCCGCGCCCTTGACGCGGCCGACCAGCGCGAGGAAATACTCAAGCGGGTCGCAGCCCGCGCGCAGCACGGCGTAGAGTTCCGTCCGGTTGCAGGTGGACAGGATGAGGGCCTCTTCGAGGGCGGGGTCGGCGCGGACGGCCTGAATCGCCCCGGCGAGCAGGTCCGGCGGAAGGGCCACCCGCTCGCGCACCTCGACCGGGGCGGTGCGATGGTTCAGCCCGATGACGACCAGTTCGGCCATGACGCTCCGTTTTGTTCAGCCGTCGCCCGCACGGCGACGCGCAACGACCGCGGCCGTTCCGGCCGCGGCTGAACGCCGGCCGCGACCGCGCCCTTGTTCAGCCGTCGCCGGCACGGCGACGCGCAACGACCGCGGCCGTTCCGGCCGCGGCTAAACACCGGCCGCGACCGCGGCCGTTCCGGCCGCGGCTGAACATGGCCCGGCGCGGTCACGGCAACAGCGCGCTGGCGACCAGCAGGGCGACAACAACTGCGTATCCCGCGACGGCGACGGCGGCGATGCGCTGCGGGGGCCACTTTGCGGCAAGGCGCCCCACCATCGCCGCGGCGTAAATGACCCACGCCACGCCGCCGGTAACCATCTTCATCAGCACCTTCGGGTTGGAAGCAAGGTGTCCCGCGGCCTCGCGGCCGGAGGCGGCCACGGCCGGCCCCGTCGCGATCGTCAGCGTCATGAACACGAACCCTACGACCAGCGCGTGCCACGTCATGCGGCCCAGGAGGTCGAGCGGCGGCAGCCGGTCGAAAAGCACGCCGAACCGATGGTGCCTCAGCCCCCGCCGCGCAGCAAGGTACAGAAGGCCGTACACGCACGCGAACCCGAAGGCCGTGTATGCCACCAGCGCAGGGACCACGTGCAGGCGGCCCCAGGCCGACGCGGCCGCCTCGGCGTGCACCTCGTGCGGCCAGCCCGCCAGGAGGATCGACGACGTGTACTGGAGCAGGAACACCAGGAGCATGACAAAGACGCCGCTGCGGCGGTCGCGGCCGGCGATCTCCACCGCTGCGTACACGGCGGCCATCGCCAGGGCCACGCCCGACAGGACCTCCTGCGCATGGGCCGGCGGATGACCGTAATGAATCCCGCGCAGCGCCAGCACCGCCGCGTGCACGCCCGCCACCAGCCACAGCCACGGACTGCGCGCGTGCGTCCGCGCCCGCAGGAAGAACGTCGCCCCGTAATCAATCAGCAGGGCCAGGTACAGGAGCGGCAGCAGCCAGTTGCCGACCACCAGGGCTTGGGCCATGGTCCGTTCCTTGTCCGCTGAGCGGCGGCCTGCGCCTGTCCGGCGAAACAGGCAGGGCATTATACGGATTGCCGACCGTTCCCGTGCGATTTTGCGTGCGGCTCCCCGGACGACTGATTATAACCGCCGCGCGGCGGGTTGTCCGCAACGTGCCCGCACTCTACGGTTGATGAGCCATGATGAACTCCTTGCGGCGAGCCATCCTGTGGTCGGTCCTGGGCGGGATATTCATCCTTATTGTTCTCTCGGCGGTCGGGGCGCTCATCGGTTCCGGCGAGTTGGGCCGGGCCGCGGCGGAGGCGTTTCCGGGGCATCCGTGGGTGGCCGACCTCTTCGGCCCGCAGAGGCCGAAGGAACTCTTCAACTCCTGGCCGCTCGTCATCTTCTGGTTCGCCGTGGCGGGGCTGCTGGCGGCGGGGTTGGCGGCGTTCCGGCGACTTGTCGCCGCCCCGGCGGGCCTCGCGATGCACCTGGGGGCCCTCCTGGTCATCGCCGGCGCGATGTGGGGGTCCGACAAGGGCCACGCCATGCGTGAGGCCCTCTTCGGCACAGTCAAGGTCCCCTCGGCGTATATGCCCATCATGGAAGGCGCGACGGAGGACCGCCTGTTCGCCGATGACCTTCAGACGCCCCTGGCCGCGCTGCCCTTCGGCCTGCACCTGCGGGACTTCACGGTGGAGCATTACCCGTCGGACGCCGCAACGTGGGCGTTGCTGGTGGTCGCGCCCACGCTCGACGCCGAGGGCAACGTCGCGGGCGTCCAGGAGCAGTTGCGATGGCGCGTGGGCGAGGAACTGGCCGTCCCGCACAGCGACGCGCGGCTGACGGTGCTGCGGTATCTGCCGCATGCGCGGCCGGCGTATGCCGAGGGCGTCCGGCCGCACGTCGAGGTCGCCCTGCCGGGGGGCGAGCGGCTGGCGCTGGACGCCGAGGTCGGCCGCGAGTTGACCATCCGCGACGCACCGCCGATGCGGTTGAAGGTCGTTCGCGTTTTCTCGAACCTGCGCGTTCTCGGAACGGGGCCCGGTCGGCGCGTCATAGATGCGCCTGGCGAGGGCGATAACCCGGCCGCCCAGGTCCAGGTCATCGGCCCGGAGGGCGTGTGGCTGGAAGGATACGCCCTGGCGATGGAGACGCCCGTGCGGTCGCCCGACGGCGAGTTGCTGGCCAACCTGCGCTTCAGCCGGCCGCAGCCGTCGGGCGCGGAAGACGACCCCGCCTCCGATGCGCCCGCGATGGAACTTCTGCTCTCGTGCGGCGGGCGCCAGGAGCGCCGCTGGCTGATCGTGCCCCGCGGGGCCGGCGTTGCGCGCCTTGCCCTGGCGCCGATCATCCTGGGGCGCGAGACGGCCGACGACGACATGGCGGCCATGATGGCGCCGGACCTGTACCTTGTGCGGCCGGTCGGCCCGGTGAGCGATTACAAGAGCGACCTGGAGGTCCGCGAGGGCGGCCGCACGGTCGCCCGGCGGACGGTGGAGGTGAACGACCCCCTGCACTACGGCGGGTATCATTTTTATCAATATTCTTATGATTCTAAGCACGAGGCGTACACGGTGCTGTCGGCCGTGTCGGATTCCGGACTGGCCGCCGTGTACCTGGGCATGGCGCTGCTGGCCCTGGGCGCCTTCGGCCGCTTCTGGGCCGGGCCGTGCCGCGCGTTCTTCAGCCCGAAGGGAAACCCGAATCAAACGGCAAACAGCAAGCGGCAAATGACAAGTGGCAAGTGACACATGGCAAATAACAAATGGCATTTATGTCTGTTAAACTGACAACACTGGGCATACTCATCTACGCCGTCATGGCGCTGTACCTGGCGGCGGGTGCGGCGCTGGCGTCGCGCCGGAGGGCGGCCCTGGCGGCGCTGGCCGTCCTGGGGCTGGCCGACGCCGCCGCCGCGGTCATCCTGCGCGCCCTGGCCGCCGCGCGGCCGGAGTTCATGCCGCGATACGAGGTCGCGCTGGCGTGCGGCATAATCATTTACGCGGCGCTGGCCCTGGCGCTGGCGGCCGGGGCGGTACTGAAGCGCGAGGGGCCGGCCGGCACGGTGCTGTTTGCGGCGGGCTTTGCCGCCGCGGCGGCGGCGTTCGTCGTGCGCTGGGACCAGGCCGGCCACGCGCCGCTTCAGAACATGTTCGAGGTGTTCCTGTGCCTGGGGATGCTGATGGGGCCGATTACGCTGTTCTGCCGCCGGTTCCTGGGCGTGAGGCTGGAGGGGGCCGACGCGCTTATCGGCGTCATCATCCTCTTTCCGGCGGGGTTCGTTTTCAAGGCCGAGCCGCAGAGACTGCCGCCGGCGCTTCAGAGTTTCCTCTTCGTCCCGCACGTTGCGGCGTACATGCTGTCGTACGTGGTGCTGGCGAAGGCGGCGGTTCTTGCTTTTCTCGGACTCTTCCGCGACCGGCCGGGCGCCGACCCTGGCGCGCTCGACTACGCCGCCTCCGCCGACCGCGTGGCCCGGCTGGGCTTTCCGCTGCTGACGCTGGGCCTGGTGCTGGGCATGTGGTGGGGCAAGATCGCCTGGGGCGACTACTGGAACTGGGACCCCAAGGAACTCTGGTCGCTGGTCTCGTGGCTGGCGTACGTGGGGTATTTCCATTTCCGCTACATGTTCGGGCAGAAGCACCGGCGGGCGAACTGCGCGTGGCTGGTGGCGGGCCTCGTTGCGATAGCGATTACGCTGTTGTGGGTGAACCTTGCGCGGCTGTTCGCGGGCGGCCTGCACAGTTACGCGACGTGAGAAGGCGTGCGGCCGGGCGTCCCCCGCGGGGGGAAGTTTCTCGTTGACACTGCGTCCTTCGGCGGGTAAGTTCCTTCTCATTCGACGGCCGGTAAGCTGCCAGCAAGGAGCACCGCGCATGGAATCGCCGCGGCCCGTGACAGACGCCCGCGGGGATGCCCTGCGCGCGGGTATTGCCTGAGGAGGCGACCAGGGCGAACAAGCGTCGGTGACGAAGACACCCGCGGCCCTGGCCGCCGTTTCGGCGACGCCAGGGCGTGCTTTTTAGCGACGGGGCACACACATGGCCGGAAATTATAAGCATACGCTCAACCTTCCGAAGACGGGGTTCCCCATGAAGGCCGACCTGGTGCGGCGGGAACCCGGCGTCCGCCGCCGCTGGGCCGAGATGAACCTCTACTACATGATCCGCACCCGGCCGCACCCGAAGGGCCGGTACGTCCTCCACGACGGGCCGCCCTACGCCAACGGCGACATCCACATCGGCACCGGCGTCAACAAGATCCTCAAGGACATCGTCGTCAAGTACAAGACGATGCAGGGGTACGATTCTCCGTACGTCCCCGGGTGGGACTGCCACGGGCAGCCCATCGAGCACAAGGTGCGGCAGGAACTCGGGGCGGAGGCGGCCGCGATGGGCCCCGTCGAAATCCGCCGGCGCTGCCAGGAGTACGCCGACCGGTACGCCCGCCTCCAGAGCGAGCAGTTCCAGGCGCTCGGCGTCCTGGGCCGCTGGGAGAAGCCGTACCTGACGATGGCGCCCGCCTACGAGCAGGGCCAGATGGAGGTGCTGGCGGCCCTGGCCGACGAGGGCCTGCTGCACCGGGAACTCCGGGCCATCCACTGGTGCATGCACTGCGGCACGGCGCTGGCCGAGGCCGAGATCGAGTACGAAGACGACCAGGGGCCGAGCATCTACGTACTCTTTCCACTGACCGAGGAAGCCACAAAGCGCTTGCCAGAGCGCTATCACGGCAGAGAAGTCAACCTGATGATCTGGACCACAACGCCGTGGACGCTGCCCGCAAATCTCGCCATCGCGGTTCATCCAGATCACGACTACTGCGTCATCAAATTCCCCGATTCCACAGGCAAGGAGCGACTCGCTTTAGTTGCCCTCTTGCTGGTCAAGAGAGTCCTTGCCGAAGCAAAGGTCAACGTGGCCGCCTATCAGTGTTCCGAGTTCAAGGGCAGGGATCTTGATGGGCTGACCTATACTCATCCGTTCATGGGTCCGCCGCCGGGGGCCGAGTTCCGCCGCGTCTGCGCCGACCCGACGATGGTCACCCTGGAGGAGGGCACGGGCCTGGTCCACTCTGCCCCGGGGCACGGGCGGGAAGACAACGTCATGGGCCTTCGGTTCGGCCTGCCCGCATACAGCCCCGTGGACGCCCAGGGCCGCATGGACTCAAGCGTCCCCGACTGGATACGCGGCAAGACCGTGTGGGAAGCCGACCCGATTATCACTCAACATCTCAAGGACTCCGGCCACCTCGTGGCCGAAGGCGTGACCACGCACCGCTACCCGCACTGCTGGCGGTGCCGGCGGCCGGTCATCTTCCGGGCCACGGAGCAGTGGTTCGTTGAACTGGACCGCGGCGAGACCGGAAAGAGCCTGCGCCAGCGGGCCCTTGAGGCCGTGGGGGGCGTGCAGTGGGTGCCCGCGTGGAGCGAGTCGCGCATCCGGGCAATGATAGAGACCCGCCCCGACTGGTGCATCAGCCGCCAGAAAGTGTGGGACGTGCCCATCCCGGCCCTGTACTGCGAGGGCTGCGGCGAGGCCGTCCTGACGGGCGACATGATGCGGGCCGCCGCGAGATTCTACGGCAAGCACGGCTCCGGCGCGTGGTACGAGAAGAAGGAAGGCACGGACGAAGACAAATACTCGCTTGAAGATATTTTCGGCCAGGTTCCCGCGTGCCCGGAGTGCGGCGGCTCGCGCTGGCGCCGCGAACGCGACGTCTTCGACGTGTGGCTCGATTCCGGCGTATCCTGGCGCAGCGTGTGCGAGGCCGAGGGCCTCGGCATGCCCGTTGAACTCTACCTGGAAGGCTCGGACCAGCACCGCGGGTGGTTCCAGTCGAGCCTCATCCTGGGCGTGGTGGCCAGGGGCCAGCCGCCTTTCCGCACCTGCGTCACCCACGGCTTCGTGGTGGACGAAGAAGGCCGCAAGATGTCAAAGAGCCTCGGCAACGTGGTGAGCGTCCTGGACGAGGTGGGGCGCCTGGGGGCCGACGTCGTCCGCCTGTGGGTGTCCAGCACGGATTACACGATGGACATCCGGGCGTCCGATGCGCTCATCTCCGGCCTCCAGGACGCGTACCGCAAGATCCGCAACACCATCCGCTACCTGCTGGGCAGCCTGGGCGGCTTCGACGCCGGCAGGCACGCGGTGCGCCGCGCCGACATGGAGGAGATCGACCGCTGGGTCCTGGCGCGCACGCAGCGCCTCACCGCCGACGTGACGGCGGCCATGGACGCCTTCCAGTTCCACCGCGTGTACCAGTTGGTGCACCTGTTCTGCGTGAACGACCTGAGCGCCTTCTACCTGGACGTTCAGAAAGACGCGATGTATTGCGATGCATCGGACTCGCCCCGCCGCCGCAGCGCCCGGACGGCGATGGCCCAGGTGGCCGATACGCTGGTGCGCCTCCTGGCGCCGGTGCTGGTGCACACGGCCGAGGAGGCGTGGGGCCACCTGCCCGCGCCCGCCCGGGGCGGGCGGGAACTCAGCGTCCACCTGGCGCCGTGGCCCGAGGTCGACCCGGCGGCGCTCGACGAGGAACTCCTGGCCAGGTGGGAGTGGCTGGAAGACGCCCGGCGCGACGCCTACGCGCTGCTTGAGGTCTTCCGCCGTCGCGGCCGGTTTGATAAATACACCGAGGCCCGCGCGGCCCTGGCCGTGGCGGACGGGCAGGAACTGGCGCGGATGAAGGAACTCGGCGCGGGGCGACTGGCGGACCTCTTCATGCTCAGCGAACTTCTGCTCATCTCGCCGCCGGAGGCCGCGGGCCTGGCGGGCGAGACCGTCGCGGGCCAGGAGGCCGGGGTCCAGCGCTTCGCCTCCGCCACGCTCCTTCAGCAGACGCACAAACGCTGCGAGCGGTGCTGGACCTGGCGGCCAAGCGTCGGCCGGGGCGACCCGCCCGACCTGTGCGAAAGGTGCCGCGCGGTCGTCGCCGGCGCAAAACAGCCCGGTTAGCCGCCCATCTTGACGGGCGCGCGTCCGCCCGGCCCGCCGGGCGCGCGTCCGCCCGGCCCGCCGGGCGCGCGGCGTGCGAACAACTAAAGGTAAATGTAAATGGCAACAACTCAGGAAGTCCTCGACCTGTACTCCAAGTACGTCATCGGCAACTACCGCCGGCTGCCGCTGGTGGCCGTGCGCGGCCAGGGGGCGCACATATGGGACGCCGACGGCAAACGCTACATCGACCTGTTTGCCGGGTGGGCCGTGACGGGCGTGGGTCACTGCCACCCGCGCCTGGTCGAGGCCATCGCCAGGCAGGCCGCAACGCTCATGTACATGCCCAACACGTGGCACACCGAGCCGCAGGCTCGCCTGGCGGAGTGGATCGCCGCGACCGGCTTCGGCGGGAAGACGTTCTTCTGCAACTCCGGGGCCGAGGCCAGCGAGGCGGCCATCAAACTGGCCCGCATCCACGCATCCGCCGCAGGCAAGGGCCGCTACAAACTCATCACCTTCGAGAACGGGTTCCACGGCCGCACCTTTGCCGCCATCACCGCCACCGCCCAGCCGAAGTACCAGGAAGGTTTCCGGCCGCTCGTCCCGGGCTTCATGTACGCCCCGCTGAACGACCTTGCCGAAGTCGAGCGCCTGGTTGACGAAGAGACCTGCGCCATCATGGTCGAGCCCATCCAGGGCGAAGGCGGCGTGAACGTGGCCCAGCCGGAGTTCCTCAAGGGCCTGCGCGACCTGTGCGACCACAGGGGCATGCTCCTTGTTTTCGACGAAGTGCAGACGGGCGTCGGACGCTGCGGCACGTGGTGGGGATACCAGGTGTCGGGCGTCGTGCCGGACATCATGACGGCGGCCAAGCAACTCGGCGGCGGGACGGCCATCGGGGCGATGTGCGCGGGGCCCGCCGTGGCCGACCGCCTCGTCCCCGGCACGCACGCATCGACGTTCGGCGGCAACCCGCTGGCGGCGGCGGCCGGCTGCGCAGTCTTCGAGATCATCCGCGACGAGAACCTCCTTGAGAACGCCCGGCAGATGGGCGACTACCTGCGCCGGCGCATGCTCGAACTGAAGCAGGAGACGCCCGTCATCAGCGAGGTCCGCGGCGCCGGCCTGATGGTGGGCGTGGAACTGGCCCAGAACGGCGCCGACCTCGTCAACTGGTGCCTCGAGCGGGGCCTGTACGTCAACTGCACGCACGACACGGTGCTCAGGCTGATGCCGCCGCTGAACATTACCAGGGACGTCCTGGACGAGGCGCTGGCGATCCTGGCGGAGGGCGTCCGCGCCATGCGCCCGGCCGGGAAGTAGAGGCGCCGCCCGAGCGCCGCATTTTCGGGCCACGGCGGGGTTTTGCGCGGCGGGCCTCGCGACCCGCCGCGCGGTTCGGCGCCGCCGCGGGCATCCGCGCGGCGGTTCAGGAGAGCCGCCGCGCAAAGACTCAGGTGATATATGCGCGCATGTAACATCAAGTTATCGCCTATTCCGTTTGCGCTCGCTGCGCTCGCCCTGGCCGCCGCCGGCTGCGAGTTCCCCCTCCAGCAGCGGCAACTGACGGTCCTCATGGCCGAGTACCACGGCCCCGACGCCATGCCCACCGCGCAGCGCGTCGGCCGCGAACTCATGCAGCAGGGCCTGCCGGACGTCTTCATCGTCGAAAGCCCCGGCATGGCCAGCCTCTGCGCCGGCCGCTACGACTCCTGGCGCGACAATGACGCCGACGCCATGCTCAAACGCGTCCGCCGCATACGCGACGCCCAGGGCCAGTTCCCCTTCGCGGGCGTCATGCTGGTGCCCGTCCCTGAACCCGCCCCGCCGACCCCCTGGCCGCTGGAGCGGGCCAAGGGCATCTTTACCTTCCACCTGGCCAGTTGGGAGGCCCCCGGACGCATGGCCAGGGCCCAGGCCTACGCGGCTGAACTGCGGGCCCAAGGGCACGAAGCGTACGTCTATCACGGGCCGCGGTTGAGCATGGTGACCATCGGCGGGTTCGGACCGGAGATTTTCGACAACCCGGCCCTCGCGGGGCAGCCCGGCTCGCGGCCGAAGATCACCGCCCCGCAGGTGCTGGACCTGATTCAGAAGTTCCCGCGGATGCGCCTGGAAGGCGAGGTCACGCCGCCCGAGGCCCACATCCCGACGCAACTGGTCAAGATCCCCGGCCGCGAGACGCCCGTGGCCGCCGGGCGGCCGCTGCCGCAGGTCCTCTTCCGCGTGTCGCTGGCCCTCGTGGACGCCAGGACGGGCCAGGCCGAGGGCCGCTTCCGCGCGGCCGGCGTGGCCCAGTCGCGAGAGGAGATGCCCGCGCTGGTGGCGAAACTCGTCAAGCAGTTGCTCGATGCCGCGCCGGCCGGTCGGCCGGTCCGCGTGGGCGCCGCAGGCGTCGCCGCCACCGACGCCGACGCGGCTCGCCTGAAGGCCGACGCCCTGGTCCTGGAGGCCGTGACGGCGGCGCTGGCGGCGGCCGGCCCGCGCGTCGTGGCCGTCGGCCCGGAGGCCACGGCCCAGATGCTGGATGCCGCGGGCCTCGCCCCCGCCGCCGTCCTGGCCGACCCGCGGCTGCTCCGAAGCGCCCAGGGCTTCGACTACGCCATCACGGGGTCGGTAACGTCGTTCCCGAGGTAGCCCCGTGGCCGTCGCTGGTATCCGAGCCGCGACCACAAGGGAGCGGAGCCGTCGCTCGGCACAAAGTCACCGCTCCCTTACGGTCGCGGCTCTGACTCGGCGGCACGCCCGCGGCCGTGCCGGCCGCGGCTGAACGTTGAGCATGCCACGAACCATCGTCATCGCCACGCGCAACCGCAGGAAGTTCCAGGAGATGGCGGCCATCCTGCGCGGCGTGCGGGCGGACCTCAAATCGCCGGACGATTTCGGCCCCCTGCCGCCCGTCGAGGAGACCGGCGAGACGTTCGAGGAGAACGCGCGGGCCAAGGCCGCCGCCTATGCGCGCATCACGGGGCAGTGGGCGCTGGCCGACGACTCGGGCCTGGAGGTCGACGCCCTCGGCGGCCGGCCGGGCGTCCGTTCCAGCCGCTGGGGCGGCCGCGAGGGCGACGACGACCTCAATAACCGTACCCTCTTGCGCGCCCTGGCCGGGCATCCGCGCGACGCGTGGACCGCCAGGTACCGCTGCGTGGCGGCGCTGGCGGCGCCGGAGGCATCGGCCCCGGGCGGCGCGCGGGTCATCGCGGTCACCGAGGGCTCGTGCGATGGCCTCATCACCGACCAGCCCGCCGGCTCGAACGGCTTCGGCTACGACCCGCACTTCCTGGTGCCGGGGCGCGGGTGCACGATGGCGCAACTGCCGCCCGAGGTGAAGAACCGCATCAGCCACCGGGCGCGGGCGCTGGCCGCCATGCGGAAAGAACTGGAAAAAATCTTGTAGATTCTCCTTCGCGCGGCGCACAATAAGAGGCCGTTTGATAACCGTGCCACGTGGCGAAGGCAGCGAGAGACTCATGGCCGCCCGAAGACGCCGCCATCCCGCGTTTTACCAGCCGTGGCTGCCCTGGTGCGAGCAGGAGATCGAGGCTATGGTTCCAAGATATGTCTTTTTCACGAAGGGCGTCGGCATCCACCGCGAGAAACTCGCGAGTTTCGAACTCGCGCTCCGCGACGCCGCCATCGAGCGGTACAACCTCGTGCGCGTCTCCAGCATCTTCCCGCCCGGCTGCCGCATCATCACCCGGCAGCGCGGCAAGGAACTGCTGCGGCCGGGGCAGATCGTCTTCTGCGTCCTGGCGGAAGCCGCCACGAACGAGCCCGGACGCCTGACGGCCGCATCCATCGGCCTGGCCGCACCCGGCGACGGCGAGCAGTACGGCTACCTCTCCGAGCACCACAGTTTCGGCGAGACCGACGAGAAGGCGGGCGAACTGGCCGAGGACCTCGCCGCCACCATGCTCGCCACCACCCTGGGCCTGGAGTTCGACCCGGAGTCGGCCTACGACGAACGCAAGGAAATCTATCGCATGAGCCGCAAGATCGTCCGCAGCCAGAACATCACACAGAGCGCCCGCTGCGACAAGCACGGCCGCTGGACCACGTGCCTGGCCGCGGCCGTCTTCGTCGGCCACACGCCCGTCCAGATCGCCTGACGCCCGGAGCCGGCCGCGCGAGGCCGGCGCCTCCCAGCACAGTGTGGCACGGCCGGCTTGTCCGGCCGTGGCATGACACGCCGGGCTTCCTCACGGCCGGACAAGTCCGCCAGGGGCGAGATTCGCCGTGGCTAACCGACCGTGCCACACCTGACGCCCGCGCGGCAACGGGAGATTGCAATGAGCGATTCCGACGTCATACCCTTCAACTTCCTCGGCCTTCCGGCGGAGACTTCCGGCTACAAGGCCGCACGCCTGGTCGTCCTGCCGGCCGGCTTCGAGGCCACCACCAGTTACGGCGGCGGCACTCGCGGCGGGCCGGAGGCCATCATCGCCGCCAGCCGACAGGTGGAAACATACGACCCGCAGACGGGCGCGGACCTCGCGGACGCCCCCATCCACACGATGCCGCCCCTCGCGCCGGAACTCGCGTCGCCGGAGGCCATGACGGAACGCATCCGGCGCGCTGCCGCACGCCCGACGGCCGACGGCAAGTGGGTCCTCGCCCTGGGCGGCGAGCACAGCATCAGCCTGGGCCTCGTCCGCGCGGCCGCCGAGAAACACGGACGCCTCTCCATCCTCCACGTCGACGCACACCTGGACCTGCGCGACAAGTACGACGGCACACCGTACAGCCACGCCTGCGTCATGCGGCGGTGCGTCGAGGACGGACACCGCACGGTGCACGTGGGCATCCGCAACGCCTGCCGCGAGGAAGTCCTGTTCGCCGCGCGCAAGAAACTCCCCGTCTTCTGGGCACGCCGGTGCGCCGATAACGAGAAGTGGATACCCCGCGCCGTGTCGGCCCTGCGCGGCCCGGTGTACTTGTCGTTCGACGTAGACGGCCTCGACCCCGGCATTATCCGCACGACGGGCACGCCCGAGCCGGGCGGCCTGGCGTGGTGGCCTGCGATGCGTCTGCTGGAGGAGTTGTTCCGCCGGCGCCGCGTGGTCGGGGCCGACGTGGTCGAGCACGCCGCCGCCGGCGACCCCGCCAGCGACTTCGCCGCAGCGCGCCTGGCTGCCAAGATCGCCGCCCTGGCGCTTTACGCGATGCGGTGACGGTCCTGTACCGCGACTTCGCGCCAGCCGCAGGGTTAAACGTGTAGCGGTGCGTCAACACTGAAACTGTGCGTGCGGGTGCCCCGCCCCCGGCGGGCGAAAGCATGCTTCTTGCGCTTGCGATGACCGTGCTTTCGCAACGAGGCGAAAGCATGGCACCCCCAGGAACAATGTTGACGCACCACTTATGGCCCTTCGCCGGCAACAGGGCGCTTCGATGGCGCGTTCCTTCAACCGCATCACTTCCGTCGCCGTGGCCGCCGCAGCCCTTCTGGGCGCGGCCGCGCCGTGCTGCGCGCGCGGCACGGGCGGGTTCCTGCGCGACTGGGTCGTCTCCGCGCCCCTGGAAGGAACGAGCCTTGAGGCGCCCCTCCTGCCGGCCGACTTCGCCGCCTATCCCGGATTCTACGGCGCCGGCTGCCTGTGGGTGCCCGTCCAGGCCGAAGCGGAGGGGCGGCTGGACATCCGGGCGCTGTATCCGAAGCCGCCCGCCGGCACGGTGCTCTTGCATACGTTCTTCGAGGCGCCCGCCGAGGGCACGTACACGCTGCGCATCGGAAGCGACGACGCCGTGCGCGTGGAGATCGACGGCCGCGCGGTCCACGCCAACGCCATCCGCCGCGGGTGGACCGTGGACCAGGACCGCGTGCGCGTGCCCCTGGCCAGGGGCTGGCACCGGATGCTGGTGCGGGTGGTTGATTACGGGGGGGCGTGGGCGGCAAGCGTGCGCGTGGCCGACGAAAAGGACCAGCCGCTCGACGTGCGGCAGCAGGCGGCCGCGCCGGAGTCGCTCGCGCGCCTCTGCCGCCTGGATGAGCCGCTCACTGTGGGCGAGCGGACCGAGATCGCCTCGCACCTGTCGGCCCAGATAGCCGCCCTCAGCAAGGAACTGGATGCGGCGCAGTCGCGCATCGCGCAGGCCCCCGAGGGTTACGTGGCCTTCGCCGAGTACGAGGGCGCCCGGGCGCTGGGCCTGCGGTTCTTCGAGGCGATGGCGGCGCTCTGGCAGGAAACCGGCCGCGATGAATGGGACCCCGAGGGCGCCCGCGACGCGCAGCGTGCGGCGGCCGAGGCGGCCAGGGGCCTCTCGGAGGTGCTGGCCCAGGAGGCCGACCGCCTTGCCGCGGCGGCGGCCCGCGGTCACCGCGTGTGGGAGGTCCTGGGCGGCGACGCGCCCCGCAGGCGCGAGGCGGCCGCCGCCGCCGTCCAGGTGGCCGCACTGCTGGCCGAGACGCGGCGTCTTGCCGCCCGCCTGGAGAACGAGCGCCTGCTGGCGTCCCGGTTCGAGAACGACATCCGCAACTTCCGTCAGAGAGATATGACGATACGTGTTGTCGACGCCGAGGGCGCGCCCGTCGAGGGCGCCGACGTCGAGGTCGTGCAGGCGGGGCACGATTTCCTCTTCGGCTGCAACCTGTTCGCACTCCGCCGCTGGGACGACG
>Ga0194112_10005128_pt1 | contig 17688 bp, 14 predicted proteins | sample TA2MahC400mmetaG_FD_146191 | JGI IMG/M metagenome (GOLD analysis project Ga0194112, IMG submission 146191) | Freshwater microbial communities from Lake Tanganyika, Tanzania - TA2015016 Mahale Deep Cast 400m | ecosystem: Environmental > Aquatic > Freshwater > Lake | place: Tanzania: Lake... | reverse complement strand
AGCGTTGTGGTCGATAAGATATTTAATTGTGGGCAGAGCAGCTTGGATGCGGCTATCATCGGTGATAGCTCCTGTTTTTATGTCCAGTGGGACATTGAAATCAACCCTGACTAATACGCGTTTCCCATGGACATCTACATCTCGAATGGTTTTCTTGTCCATTCTAGCCTCTCTCCGCTAATTGCTCGAGTTGCTCGATTATTTTCGTGACATCGGCTACAGCCTGAGGTGCGACTTCGAATACGCTCTTGCCCAATCGGTCGGCCTCAGCAACCTCTGCATGGTAGTTAATAAATCCCAAAACCTCGAAATCTGGGAGATTTTGCTTGATAAACTGGCGGTCAGCATCATCCTTTGTCTTCGAGCCGATAATATAGCACTTTGCTATGCCCAGGTCTCTGGTCAATTTTCGGATGGCACGAGCGGTTTGAAAGCTCCTCTGCCCCGGTTCCACGACAATTATAAAAGCATCTACGCCTTTGGCAGTACCCCTGCCCAGGTTTTCTACGCCAGCATCCATATCGAGAATCACTACCTCAGACCTACTTAATACCAGGTGACTAAGTAGGCTTTTGAGCAAGGCGCCCTCAGGGCAGAGACAACCACTGCCACCCTTTTTCACAGTGCCCATGACCAGGAGCTGTATGCCATCGTTATGAATGGAAAACTTCTCGGGTATATCATCAACCTTCGGGTTAACCTTGAAAAAACCTCCCAGGCTACCCCTCTTGGCTCCAGTACGTTCCTCAATAAGCTCTTGGAGCTCAGCAATTGGAGTAATGTTTTGGGCATCTTCCGGACTTATACCCAAAGCCGTTGCCAGATTGGCATCAGGGTTAGCATCAATAGCTATGACCCTCTTGCCTTTGGCAGCATAAGCTCGCGCCAGAAGACTGGCTGTGGTTGTCTTGCCAACGCCGCCTTTGCCGGTAATAGCTAGCTTCACTTCGTACCTATGGAACAGAAACGTATATACTGGTCAGGGCTTTGCTTTGGCTTCCAAGGTATCAATTTACCAGCCAAAGCACATTGCGGAGTATATACGATGAATCAGGCAAAATCAAGAAATATTTTACTTTTTTGTTTGGTGGCCGAATAGGTCAATGTTATAATTAGGCAATGAAAGTAGCTATCATCGGTTTGGGCCTGATTGGTGGTTCCATAGGTGTGGCTCTGAAGAAATCTAACTGGCGTAGTGCGAAGGTAACGGGCTATGTCCGCCGCTCCAAGACCGGCTCAACGGCGCTAAGGCTGGGCATGATTGACCAGGCGTCGTCCAGCCTAAAGCAAACGGTCAAAGGCGCCGAACTGGTTATAGTTGCCACTCCAGTTCTGACCATCAAAGATATTTTTAGAGAAATTGCGCCACATATAGCTTCTGATTCTACTGTTACCGATGTGGCCAGCACCAAGGTGAAGGTCATGTCTTGGGCAGAGGAACTGCTGCCATCTCATGTTAGTTTTGTAGGCGGCCATCCTATGGCTGGACGTGAGATATCGGGTATTATTGCAGCCCAACCAGACCTATTCAGAAACTGCACCTATTGTCTTACCCCAGGCTTACATGCGAAACCCAGAGCCTTACAACTTGTGGAAGACATGGTGCAGAGCCTAGGCGCCAGACCAATCATCATAGATGCCGAAGAGCATGACGACATGGTTGCAGGAATCAGTCACTTACCGTTCCTTATATCGGCAGCACTGGTGTCAGCGACATGCCAAAATCCAATTTGGCCCAAGATGTCGCTGCTAGCATCTAGTGGCTACCGCGATGTCACTCGCCTCGCATCCGGAAGTCCCGAGGTAAATGCCCATATCTGTCACACTAACCAAAAGCCTATCAATGCCTGGATTGACGACTTTATCAAAGAGATGCAAGAGATTCAGTCGCTCTTATCTGCTGATAGCAACGGAATAGAAAAATACCTCGCCACAGCTCAAAAAGCCAGGCAAAAATGGTTAGAAAAACGTTAGCAAAACGAATCTTTCCCCCCAACCAGCTAAGCGGTGAAATTGCGGTACCTGGCGACAAATCAATTTCACATCGGGCAATCATGCTCGGCAGCCTTGCCATCGGCAACAGCACAATCAGTAACCTCTCTGCTGGTAAAGATTGTTTCTCCACAATGAACTGCCTCCGAGCACTGGGAGTAAAGTTTGCAAGACAAACTAACGAACATCAAACTCTTCACATCCATGGGGCGGGCATCGATAGTATTGTAGAAGCCAAAAACGTCTTGAATGCTGGAAACAGCGGAACCACCATGCGTCTCCTGTCCGGGATACTTGCCACGCGACCATTTCTTTCTGTTATAACAGGTGACGCATCGCTTCGCTCCCGCCCCATGAAGAGGTTAATTGAGCCACTGCGTTCGATGGGTGCTGATGTTTGCGGTCGTGCCGAAGATTCCTACGCCCCACTCGTCATTAAAGGTAGAAAACTGCGTGGTATAAGGTATAATCTACCTATCCCCAGTGCCCAGATAAAATCAGCTATTCTGTTGGCTGGGCTTTTTGCTGAGGGGGAGACAATCATAGAACAAACGCTAGTTTCGCGCGACCATACAGAGCGAATGCTAAAACTGATGGGTGCCAATATCGAACATGATGGCATACACCTTTGCTTGAAACCACTTACAGCACCCCTTAAGCCTGTGGATATTATTGTGCCTGGCGACGTCAGTTCTGCCGCCTATTGGTTGGTTGCTGGAGCTATTCATCCAAATGCCAGAATTAAACTTCGCAACTGTGGGACCAACCCGACCAGAACTGGCATAGTTGATGTGCTAGTAGCAATGAAAGCCAAATTAAAAATAGAAAACCAAAGAAACCAAGCTAATGAGCCAGCAGCCGATTTGGTTATAGAATCCAGCCAGCTAGAAGCTACTGAGCTCAGTGGTGACATCATTCCGCGGCTTATCGACGAGATACCAGTGCTGGCAGTAGCCGCATGCAAGGCGCATGGCACCACTATCATTAGAGGCGCAGGAGAACTGCGTGTCAAGGAATCCGACAGGATTGCTACAACGGTTAAGGAACTGGCTCGACTGGGCGCTCGGATTGAAGAGTTGCCTGATGGCATGGCAATCCACGGTAGTACAGTCTTGTCCGGTGCCGAGGTCAAGAGCCATCGCGATCACCGGCTGGCTATGAGTTTGGCTATCGCTGGGTTGGTAGCTAGAGGCGAGACCATAGTTTGCGACGCCCAGGTAGCTGAAATATCATATCCTGATTTCTGGACACAATTCGAAAGACTAGCTGGTCATTGACATGGGAAAAGGCGAAAGAAAAAAGCTGCCATTGCCTGCCAACAACCCACTCCTTGTTGTTATCTCCGGTCCATCTGGGGTAGGCAAAGACGCCGCAATTGCTAAAATGAAGGAATTGGGGTTGCCTTTCTATCACGTCGTTACTACAACTACCAGGCCAAAACGTGCAAGCGAGAAGGATGGAATCGATTATCGCTTCGTTTCTGAAGAAGGTTTCAAGCGACAAATCAAGTCGAATGAATTACTGGAATGGGCAAAAGTCTATGATAACTATTATGGCGTGCCCAAGAAAGATGTGGAAAAAGCGCTCAAAAGAGGGCAAGACGTTGTCCTGAAGGTAGATGTGCAGGGCGCAGCCACTGTCAAGAGGTTGGCTCCTGAAGCCATTTTTATCTTCCTCATGCCACCATCTAAACAAGAGCTTGCCAACCGCCTAAGAAAGCGGCATGGGCACCTCGGGGCTGAGCTTAAAGTGCGACTGGATAAGGCATTGCAAGAGATGGAATGCCTTCCTATGTTCGATTACGTTGTAATAACTCATAATGACGAGCTTGAGGCTACTGCGCGTGAGATAGCTGCCATAGTTGTCGCTGAAAAATGTCGTCTAAAGGCTAGGACGGTGAAGCTGTAGCTAAAGTCTAGTCGGTATATCCCAGGATGCCCAAAATCTGTTTCTCTTTGGCTCTCATACGTCGCCTCCCCTTGGCATTTTCGTGGTCGTAACCCAATATGTGGAGAACTCCGTGCACAATAAGCAAGGCTAGCTCTCGCTCTATGCTGTGTCCATGTTCGTCGGCTTGTCGCGCAGCTATCGGATAAGAAATCACCACTTCGCCTAAATGTGTCATGCCGTCTGGAGGGCTAACGAAACGGACCTTCACTTCGCCGTTGTCACGCAGCCCAAGCTGGAAGGCAAGGACATCGGTAGGTTCATCCTTGAATCGGTATGTTTTATTGAGAAACCTGACCGTTGAATTGTCAGTGATGACTACTCCGAGTTCCACAGGCTCCTTGATATCATCAACTTCCAGCACCTTGCTTATAATTCCCCTTACCCAACCACGATTAATGGCTATCTTTAGCCCGCGTTTTATTCGTATATCCAACTCATGAGCATTACTTGCCATAACCATAGGCATCATAGCATCTGGTACATTGGCTTTCAACAGTCGATTGACACTGTTCCAACAAGCTATGTACAATGTCACTCCTGCAGCAACGGAAGGTGCAGCGGCAAGATATCACCGAATGCAATGTAAATGGGCGAGGTGTGCTAAATGGCAGCAGGTTACATAGGAAAGATTCTGTTTGTCGACCTGACTAATACAAAGATGTGGGAGGAAACACCTGGTGAGTCATTATACAAGGATTTCCTTGGTGGTTATGGGCTAGGATCCCGAATTATCTTCAGTCGGCAGAAAGCCAAGATAGACCCGCTGAGTGAGGATGCTATGTTCGGCTTTGTCACCGGCCTTCTTACAGGCACCCCTGCCCTATTCGGCTCAAGATATGTGGTAGTGGGCAAATCGCCGCTTACCAATACATGGGGTGATGCCAACTCAGGTGGTGATTTTGGTCCCTACCTTAAATTCGCCGGCTATGATGCCGTATTCCTCACCGGAATATCGCTAACCCCAGTCTATTTGTCTATCGACAACGGAAAACCAGAGTTGAGGAAAGCTAACCATCTCTGGGGCAAGGATACAAACGAGACAGAGTCAATCATCGGGCGTGAGGTTGGAAAGGGTACCCGCGTAGCCAGTATTGGGCCAGCAGGAGAAAAACTCTCTCGCATCTCATGCATAGTAAACAACAAGGGAAGAGCCGCTGGCAGGTCTGGCTTGGGTGCCGTAATGGGTTCAAAGAAGCTTAAGGCTGTGGCCGTTAGAGGAAGTGCCCAGATTCTACTGGCCAATCCAACAGAGCTCGAAGCGGCAAGAAATCGGCACCTTAGCCAACTGGGCGGTGCCTCGAAGATATTCCGTGAGTTCGGCACTTGTTCCGGCTTGGCATACCTGGTGCAAATCGGCGACACACCAGTTAAGAACTGGGACGGGAGCGCGATAGACTTTCCCAATGCAGCGGCTATCAGCGACCAGTGTGTAATAAATCTGCAAGAACGCAGGTATGGATGTTGGCACTGTCCTGTTGCCTGTGGAGGACTAATGAAGGCTAGCTCCGGCGAGTATAGCTATGGTGTTGGCGCACACAAACCCGAATACGAGACTCTGGCATCGTTTGGTTCCTTATGCCTAAACGATAAATTGGAATCGATAATCGAACTTAACGATATATGCAACCGCTATGGACTCGATACGATTTCTGCAGGTGCTACGATAGCTTTCGCCATTGAATGCTACGAAAAGGGGCTAATCAGCAATACGGACACTGGAGGAATAGAGCTTGAATGGGGCAATCACCTCGGCATCATCGAGATGACTAGAAAAATAGCCATGCGAGAGGGCTTCGGGGATTTCCTTGCTGATGGTGTACGGCGTGCAGCGGAGAAGATTGGCAAAGGCGCGGAGGAGTTTGCCGTGCATATCCATGGCCAGGAAGTACCCATGCATGACCCCAAACGCACCACGTATTATGCCGCAGCATATCTCGATACAACACCCGGTCGTCATACTCAGGGAAGCTACGGCACCAAACCAGCCAGCGGTCTGCAATTTCCCCCATTTGACCGCCAGACAATGGCAGGCAGAGGAATCGCTAACAAAATGGGCAGCGACCTGATGCACGTAGTGAACTGTTCTGGACTGTGCTTATTCGGCCTCGGCTTTATGGATGCCAGCGCTTTGCCCGAGTTTGTTAATCTAGCTACCGGATGGAACTTTACTCTGCACGATTTGTTGAACATAGGTGACCGAATAGCCAATATGAGACAGGCATTCAATGTCAGAGAGGAAATCAGCTTGTCGGACTTCAAAATGCCGAACAGAGTGATTGGGATTCCTCCTCAGGATGTCGGACCAAACGCCGGGAAGGCAGTAGACTTGCAAACGCTACGCGATGACTATTTTGTCTCTAGGGGCTGGAACCTTACAAGCGGCATGCCTAATAAAAACAAGCTACTTGAACTCGGTTTGCAGGACGTATCAGAAGCCTTATGGGGTAAATAGACAGAATTTCAAGCGCGTGGCGAGGGCAGCCTTACCCTTGGAGGGAATAAGAGCTATCGAGTTGTGCCATGCCATTGCCGGTCCCTGCTGTACCGCCCTACTGGCCGATATGGGCGCTGATGTTATCAAGGTTGAACCAGTTACTGGAGAATACTCGCGTTATGTCCAGCACGCCTCTATCTTTCTTAACCTCAACCGCAACAAGCGAGGGATAGCGCTTGACCTGCAAACCGATAGAGGCCACGAGCTGGTCTTGAAACTAATTGCCAAATCAGATGTCCTGGTAGAGAGTTTCACGCCGGGAACTCTGGATAAACTCGGTCTCAGCTACGAGGTTGTTAGCAAGGAAAATCCTGCAATCATATACTGTTCGGTCTCCGGCTTTGGACACTCCGGCCCATACCAGAAACGGCATGCCGTCGACCCACTGGTGCAGGCTATGTCTGGTATGCTATCAATGATGGGAGAACCAGGACATCCCCCAATAAGGATTGGACCTCCAACAATTGACTTTGGGACAGGCGTGTTTGGAGCTTATAACATAGTGTTAGCGTTGCTAAACCGCCAAAAAAGCGGACAAGGACAGCGGATAGATATAGCTTTACTAGACACCGCTGCGTATTACATGGGCAACTTTATAGCCGACTATTCCATAAGCGGACAAATTCCAGCACCTTTGGGCTCTGGTAGCTCACTTTTTGTCCCATACCAAGTCTTTCAGGCTAAAGACAGGTTCGTTTTTATCGGTGTCTATGACGACGACACGTGGAAAGAATTCTGCAGAATTTTGGGCTTGGAAGACCTAGCTGGAAATCCAAATTATGCTACTAATGAAAATAGATGCAAGAATCGCCACGAGCTGGTAAAAATATTGAGCAAGGTACTACAACAACACAGCAGTGATGAGCTAGTGGCAAAATTGACCGCCATTGATGTGCTTTGCGGACCAGTTCTAGACGTCAGCGACGTGATTGACGACCCACAGGTGAAAGACAGGAAACTTGTTATAGATGTGGATTATCCCTACACCGGTACAATCAAGGTCACACGAACGCCCGGAGGATTCCCAGCAGAAGTCCCCCAGATAAGACTGCGTCCCCCTCTACTTGGCGAACATACAAACCAGATTATGAGAGAAGCTGGCTACACCAAGGCAGATATCGACAGCTTCATCAACGATGGCATCGTATTCCAGTATCCGATTCTATAATCTGTAGAACGGCTATCTCTGCTAAGTTCTCTAACTCGCCTTAAAAACTATGTGCTTCTGCCAGCTTGGCGAGGAATGAGGGAAGTCGCTACGGAAATGGGCACCTCTGCTTTCTTCTCGAGTCGAGGCTGCTTCTGTCATCAGGCGAGCATTCAAAACCATGTTGTTCAGCTCATACGAGGCTCGATCAATGGCAGAGGGCAAGCATTGTTGCCAAGCCATAAGGACAGCCTTAGCCTCCCTCAACCCCTCTCCAGAACGGACAATTCCTACCTTGTCCCAGAGAAGCCTTTCCAAATTCAACAGGTTTAGCTGAAGTGATGTTTCTGAAGCTGCTGGTCTCTGCAGGAAGCAATGCACACCTGCCACCTTTGATTTTCTGGGCGTTCTTTTCTTCGACTGAGTCATTTCGATTATCCTCTTACTAAAAACAACCACCTCCAGCAAAGAATTCGATGCTAGGCGGTTAGCCCCATGGACGCCTGTGCAAGCCGTTTCACCGGCAGCGAAAAGACCTGATATGTTAGTCTCGCCCCAGGTATTCACTCTTATGCCACCCATCAGGTAGTGAGCAGCAGGTGCCACAGGGATCAGGCCTTTGGCGATATCAAGGCCATGATCAAGGCAAAAACGATAGATGTGAGGAAAGCGCGTGGTTATCAGTTTTGGGGGGAGATGTGTAACATCCAGAAAAACACGGTCGCTGCCAGTCTTGCGCATTTCATAAAGGGTGCTCCGGGCTACTACATCTCTGGGAGCCAGCTCGGCATCTGGAGTATAGTCAGGCATGAAACGATAGCCTTCGACATTGCGTAGAATTCCCCCCTCACCCCGTACCGCTTCGGAAATAAGGAATGAGGGCACGCCGGGAAGACGGAGAACTGTAGGATGAAACTGAATGAACTCCATATCGGTAATCTCTGCACCAGCATGGTAAGCCAAAGCAATCCCGTCACCTGTTGCCACATCAGAATTTGTAGTGTATTTGAATAGCCTGCCTGCTCCACCGGTAGCCAATATCACAAAGCGGCTCTCGTATTCCAGCATAGAGCCAGTCCTGACATCTAATGCTTTTATCCCTCTGACTTTGCCATTTTCTACGACAATCTCGGTAACCAGGCAATACTCCATCAATTTCACCGAGGACATGCGAACTCGACGACTTAAAGTAACCTCGATATGTTCCCCAGTAGCATCGCCACCAGCGTGCAGGATGCGAGGGACGGTGTGCGCAGCTTCCCGCGTAAGAGCAATTTGCCCGTCCACAGTGTCAAAAGGAACACCGAACTTTATCAGGTCTGCTATGCGATCCGGTGCTTCGTTGACCAGAATCTTGACAGCTTCAATGTCGCACAGTCCGTCACCAGCAGCTATGGTGTCCTGAAAATGCAAGTCTGCGGAATCGTTCTTGCCGATAGCGGCAGCAATCCCGCCCTGAGCATGCCTGGTATTACAGTCCTCTATGCTGCCCTTGGTAAGCAACAGCACGCTGCCCGCCTCTTTAGCCAATAAGGCAGTATAAAGCCCGGCAATGCCCGACCCAACCATAATGTAGTCGTAAGAATTCATTTATCCGTTGCCTATATCACTATCATTATATAGAAATAGCTCTGGAATACCCTATGCAACTAGATACGCCTTATGAATCCCTGCAATGCCCACGGACTGGTTGTGGTGATTTCTACATCCAATAGTTTACCTGCATAATCCTCACCATTCCCAAAGAATACCAGCTTGTCACCCCTGGTACGGCCGTAGCATTTATCACCCTTCACACCCTCCACCAGCACCTCAACCGTTCTGCCTAAAAAACCAGCGTTGATTTCACCCGCTATTCTTTCATTTGCAGCTTCCAATCTACTAAAGCGTTCCTTCTTGATTTCCACTGTCACATCGTCATCATATTTCTCGGCAGCAAATGTACCCGCACGTGGAGAATAACTAGCTACATGGACAACGTCGAACCTTATCTCCTCCAGCAAACTTATAGTTCGCTCAAACTGCTCATCGGTCTCTCCCGGAAAACCCACTATTACGTCGGTGCTCACTGCTACGCCCGGGACGCGATCACGAATAGCCCAAACCAGATTCCGGTATTGGTCAGCAGTATAGTCGCGCCGCATAGCATTCAGAATGCCACTGTCACCAGACTGGACAGGTAAGGTAACATGTTCGCAGACCTTGTCCAGGCGACCAATGGCTTCAATCAAATCTCGACTCATATCTTTAGGATGGTTTGTCAAAAAACGAATTCTGGCTAAGCCTTCAATGTTACTCAGCTCGGCAAGCAAATTGCTCAAAGTTGGTTGCGCTGGTAAATCGTGGCCATAGGAATTCACGTTTTGTCCTAACAAAGTGATCTCTTTCACGCCCAGAGTTACCAGCCTCCGTACCTCACAAATGATATCATCCGCGGAGCGGCTTTTCTCCCGTCCTCTACGATACGGCACAATGCAATAAGAGCAGAAATTGTCGCAACCCTGAATTATGGGGACGAAAGCTGTGGGTTTTGCTCTTTGAACTGATGGCTTTGCAGCCAGCTCCTTATTGCCATCGTGACCCTGAAGCCACTTCGACAACTCTGAATAGTCCCCAGGTCGGAAAAAAAGGTCAACATAGGCAAATTGCGCCCGGAGGGCCTCGATTGTGGGGCCAACAAAACAACCGGTAACCAAAATGCGCAAGTTGCGATTGGCCGCCTTCATCCCTTTGATATAGCCCAGTGTACCCAGGACTTTTTCTTCGGCAGTCTGACGAACCACACAGGTATTGAGTATCACCAGGTCAGCCTCTTTGAGTTTGGATGTAGCTTCATAGCCTGTCCGTGCCAGGTGTTCACACATCGTCACGGATTCGGCTTTGTTCATCTGGCAGCCTATGGTCCAGATATAAAATTTAGACACAGCTTATGTCGAATTCCTTGCATTTTCGGAATAGCGGGAAGATAAATGCAAAAATGGCGGAGGGAATGGGATTTGAACCCATGACCCCGATTTCTCGGGGTAACCGCTTAGCAGGCGGCCGCACTAGACCACTATGCGATCCCTCCGGCTATGGCGAGAGCATCTAGTCAAAATATATCACAGTCCTTTCTGGCCTATCAAGTAAAACCTGACCTCACGGTACTATTGCTTTGGTCTTGTTGCCCTCCTGCGACCAGGATATCCTTTGCCTGCCCACAACCCACCAAAGAATCCCCTATCCATCAAATATTGGTTGTCGGCCACGTTCAATAAATCCCTTGATACCCCTCCCTCAAAATATGCTACCTCAACATGCTTGCCCATATTCTTCACTGCCTGCAAAGCATAAGCAAAATCAGCGTCACCGCTGACCAGCACAGCTATATCATAGGCGTTATTCCAGGCAAAATAGAGCAAATCAGTGGCCAACATTATGTCAACACCCTTCTCCACTGGCACCCCTTGTGTCAGCTTGGTACTACCCAACCTCACCTCTAGGTATGGCGTCATGCGCAATGCATCGAGGAACTCCTGTTGCTCACGGTGCCCGTCGGGACGCTGAACCGGGTCCTGGAGCACGTTATAGTAATAAGTGCGAAACAATTGCCTTGGCCCGCACAGCTTCTTTGTAAACTGGGCAAAGTTCAAATCATGACGTCCAAAATTATTCCGTAGGGCATGATAAAGGTTACTCCCGTCGATAAATATGGCTACTCTATCCTTCATTCTACCTCCTTTTACTGCCGTGAATTACATCGCATTGTATCATATATGTAATTATATAACCCCGATTGTATTACTTCTATTATGGGGCCACGGTCTTGACACCCGGAGAGAGCTGACGTATCTTATACACAACAAAAAGGAGGTGTGTGGAGATGGCTAAAAGTTCAACGGGCTTGGAAGAGAATATTGCTGGCTTGCTGTGCTATGTTCTCGGCTGGGTAACTGGGCTTATCTTTTTCCTCATAGAGAAGGACAGCAAGTTCGTACGGTTCCATGCCATGCAATCCATCATCGTATTCGGTGTCCTGTGTGTTGCCGGTATCATTATCGGCTGGATTCCTATTATCGGCCAGGTAATAGGCGGGCTTATCTCCTTGCTGGCGTTGGTTCTCTGGATAATCCTGATGGTAAAGGCTTACCAGGGCGAGAAATTCAAGCTACCCTGGGCTGGCGACCTGGCTGAGAAACAAGTCTAATTTAGGGCTTGTCTTTTGACAAGCTCCGCGCCAGTGACTAAAATCGCCGCGTGTGGGCGGGTGTAATTCAGTGGCAGAATGCTTGCTTCCCAAGCAAGACGTCGGCAGTTCGAATCTGCTCACCCGCTCCAAAGCTGCCTAACCACAAACCATCCGTTTTTTGAACTCTGAACTCGACGGCAAGGTTGATTGATAGCAATCTATGTGCTAGACTTTTTTAGCTTGGAGCTTTGCAACCAGGATAGCATACAGGGAATACAACGCAATACTTTACAGTACGGAGAGCAATGCGAATTAAACTCAAAACAGCACAACTCAATACACTAGCGCAGAGGCTCAAGTTCGAGGTGATGCTCGATGGGCCCCGAGACGTGCGAGGCATGCTGGAGCTTTTGGGGAAAGACATGCCCTGGGACGAGACAGGTATGAGCAAATTCTCCAACTCACCCCAAAGGCCAACCAGGCTGACCTTTGGTGTCGAGCAAGCAAGCGACGGATACATCTGTGACGTACATCCGGGGCTTGCCCAGCACATCCACACGCTTCTCTCTTCCGAATGAGAACTGGCTACCGAGAAGCCAGTATCGCGATATCCCCACCAGTAGCCGAAAGGTTTGAGGGCCGTTAGCTCAGTTGGTAGAGCACCTGACTTTTAATCAGGGTGTCACAGGTTCGATTCCTGTACGGCCTACCAACTGCTTGCAAAAGTTTGCAAATCGAAGCTAATTTTGGCACAAATTTGTCCACGCAAATTTAGCCTGGTTCCAGCCCTGCTTATCAGGTTGACCTCAGACTCAGACAAGAGTATCATTTTGATTCAATCGGCAACTTGCTAATGAGAGCTTGAGCAGCTGACCTGCTGATAGGGGTTGCAGGAGATTGACTGTGTTTGAATCGTTCCAGGCCGGCAGGTACAAGGTCTCAAAGAAGCTGGGAGAGGGCGGCAAGGGTGTTGTCTTCAAAGCTGAGGACACCAGGCTCGGCCGCACCGTAGCCGTCAAGGTCATCAAGGGCGAAGGCCTTGACCAGGAGTCCTTTGCCCGCTTCGAACAGGAAGCCAAGGCCACCGCTGGCCTTTCCCATCCCCATATTGTCGCCATATATGACATTGGCCAGGAGGGCCAGAGCCATTACCTTATCCTGGAGTTCGTCGATGGCCCCAACCTGAGCGGCTTGATTAGCTCTCAACCTGGTGGCCGCTGCGATACCGCTACCACGCTCAAAATCGGCAGCCAGGTCTGCCAGGCACTGGAATATGCCCATTCTCATGGCATCCTCCACCGAGATATCAAGCCAGAGAATATTGTGATTACCACCGAGGGTCTGCCCAAGCTGATGGACTTCGGCCTGGCCAGGGCATTACGCTGCCCTAAGCTCACACAGAGAGGCGTAATAGTAGGGACTCCAGCCTATCTGCCCCCCGAGCAGGCTCTGGGAAAGCGCTCCGATGCCAGGTCAGACCTCTACTCCTTGGGCTGCGTTCTCTATGAGATGGTTACAGGAAGACCTCCTTTCCCCGGTGATGACCCAGTGAAAATCATTTTCAGCCATATCAATGACCTGCCCATGATGCCGCGAAGGCTGGCACCGGAGATTCCAGAAGCGCTGGAGCAGGTCATACTGAAGCTTCTGTCCAAAGACCCGGAGAAACGCTACCAGTCAGCCGGTGAGCTTTTGCAGTCTCTCAAGTCTGTAGCCGAGGCGGTAGAGGCCAGACCAGCAGCCATGGAGATGCCAACCGAGGGGAAAGCTGCTGAGGCCGTTCCTACTCCTGAGCCAAGATGGGCTCAGCCGCTGGTGGACCGGGAGCAGGAAATCAGAATTCTCAGGGCACGCTTGGATGCAGCCTTGAGAGGTGAAGGAAGTCTGGTCTTTATTACCGGTGAGGCCGGTATTGGTAAGACCAGGCTGTCTTACGAACTTAGAAGCTACGCCAGGCTGCGAGGTGCCCAGTGTCTCATGGGCAGAGGTTACGAGCGCGAGGGCGCCGTCCCCTACCAGCCGTGGAGCGATATCATCAAGGAATACTTTCGCTGGGCACCACCCCTTCTTCTGTTCAAAGCGGTGGGCGCCTTCGCCCCGGAGCTGGTGAAACTGGCACCCGAGGTTGGCGAGAAGTTGGGCACCATCCCACCTTCAGTGCCAGCGCCATCTGCGCAGCAGCAAGTCCGCCTCTACGAGGCGGTTACCCAGTTCTTTATCAACATCTCCAAGGAGTCACCTCTGGTGCTGTTACTTGATGATTTGCAGTGGTTCGATGACGCCTCCATGGAGCTTCTGCACCATATGGCACGGGCCATCACCGCTGAGCACCTCCTGGTCGTGGGCGCCTATCGTGACCTGGAACTGGAAGACCAGCGTTCCCTCTCCCACACGGTTGCCCAAATAAACCGGGAGAGGCTGTTTCATGCGCTTCCCTTGAAGCGACTGGCATTTAGTGAAGTTCTCCAAATGGTCAGGCAGACGTTCGGCGAGAAGGTCCCCGGCGAGCTGCCTGACCTGGTCTATAGCAAAACGGAAGGCAATCCATTCTTTGTCGAGGAGGTATTGCGCTCTTTGGTGGAAGAAGGGGCGGTCTACCCGGTGGAAAAGGGCTGGGGTGTCAAGGACCTTTCTGACGTACATGTTCCTCGAGGCATTAAGGAGGTGGTCCAGAAAAGGCTGGGGCGCCTGGATGAAGAATGCTCCCAAGTCCTCAGTGCCGCGGCGGTGATCGGCCGGGAGTTCAGCTTTCCGGTGCTGAGAGAGGTCACCGGCCTGGACGAAGACCGATTGATAGACGTAATTGATAAGTGCCTGCAGGCCCGCCAGGTTGTGGACCGGCATGTCCCGGGGGAGGAGGTCTACGCCTTCACCGACACCCAACTCAGGGATGTCCTTTATGAAGCCATCAGCCCCGTCAGAAGGAGGCGGCAGCACCTGAAGGTGGCAGAGGCGCTGGAAAAGGTATATGCCAGGAAGCTAGAAGACTATCTGGAAGCGCTGGCATACCACTTTCTCGAGGGTAATGACCTGCCCAAGGCTGTTGATTACTCTCAGAAGGCCGGGGATAAGGCAGCCAGGTTGTTCGCCTGGGACCAGTCGAGGCGATACTATGAAACCGCACTGAAGCTTATGGAGAAATGAGCGTAATGATGGAAGAGGAGCTGAGGAAGAAGGCTGAGGTACTGACCAAACTCGCATATACGACTTGGTTCGCCTTGGACTTTGGCGCTGCCATAAAGCATAGCCAGGAGGCCCTCAAGCTCCATCAGAAGCTTGGTGACCTTGCCAGTGTGGCCATGATGCATGTACATTTGGCGAGGTTAACTGTTGGTGCGCCCGTTGGATTGGGCAGCGAGGCAAAGGCGCTGGAACATGCCGAGGCTGCGCTGGCTATCCTCGAGCCAGCACCTGATACCCCAGACAAGGCGTTCCTCTATCAGCTCATGGCACGTCTACACCTCCACAAAGATGAGCCTGCCACCTCCCTTATTTGGGCTCAGAAGGCTATAGACCTCTTCCACAAGCTAGACATGTTCATGGGCACCTCCCTTGGCACTGCCCGGGCACGCGTTGGAGAAATTGACAAGGGAACTGAATATCAGGAAAACAACTGGCAGCCTACTCTCGAGAGCAGAAATCCGCTTGCCATCGGTTTCTGTGCCGCTGACATTATTCTGACACACACAATGGTTCGCAACATTCCCCGGGCGCTGGAATGGGGAGAAAGGGCTATCAAAGAAGTAAAAATAATCGGTGACCTATACCTAGGCTTGATAAATATTACGCTGACGCTTACGCACACGCTATCCGGCCAGATTTCGAAGGCCATGGAAGTGCGGCAATATTATGAAAGCGATGAACGAATTGAGAGACAACCAGGCGTTTTCGAGGATTCGACTGCCGGAGGATTTTTCTATCTCCGGCTGGGGGAGTGGGACAAAGCCCGGGAGGAGCTGAAATGGCGTCTGTTGGCTAACGAGCACAGGCGCAACTTCGCTGCTGCTAATGCCTGTTGCATCACGCTGGGCAGCCTCAACCTGGAGCAGGGCAACTTTCCTGAAGCCGAAAAGCTTCTGCTGAGAAGCCTGGAAATCTGCCAGAATGGGGGCAACGTTGTTTCCGAGCTGTGGGTGCTTCCGGTGCTGTCTGAGCTTTATCTGAAGATGGGCAAGCCTGAGAAGGCGGCAGATTATGTGAACAGGGGCTTTGAGCTGCTCAAACCCGACCAGAACTGGTATGGTCTGCCCGCACCTATGTATCTGGCAAGAGGCATGCTTGCCGCAGCGCGGCAGGACTGGGGGGCAGCAGCCGAGTCCTTTGACAAAGCCATTCAGATCAACAGGCAATACCAGCTTCCCTGGGATGAGGCCAAGACCCTGTATGAGCGAGGGCTGATGTACCTGTCCCGCGGCCGCAAGGCAGACCGGGAGAAGGCCCATGAAGACCTGGACGAAGCCCTTGCCATCTTCCAGAAGGTCGGTGCCAAGAAGGATGTGGAGAAGGTGCTGCGGAAGAAGGAAATGCTGGGTGCCTAGGGCACTGCTGCCAGATAAGGAGGACAATGATGGAAGAGGAGCTTAGGAGGAAGGCAGAGCTACTGACCAAACTGGCGGGGACTGAGTGGGGCACCTTAGACTTGAGTGCCAGCCTCAAGCACTATCAAGAAGCCTTTAAGCTCTATCAGAGGCTGGGCGACCTTGCCAATGTGGCTATGGCACATGTGAACTTGGCCAGGGTACTTGTGGCTGCGCCCATTGGTTTGGGGAGTGAGGGAAAGGCGCTGGAACACGCCGAGGCTGCGCTGGCTATTCTCGAGCCGGGACCGGATACTGTAGAGAAAGCGTTCGTCTATCAGCTCGTGGCACGTCTAAGCCTCCACAAAGATGAGCCTGCCACCTCCCTTACTTGGGCTCAGAGGGCTTTGGAGCTATTCGGAAAGCTGGGCATGTTCATGGGCACCTCTCTCGGCACCGCCCAGGCACGCGTTGGAGAAATTGACAAGGGAATCGAGTATCAGGAAAACAACTGGCAGCCTACTCTTGAGGGTGGCAACGCACTCGCCATCGTTTTCTGTGGTGCTGACATTATTCTGACGCACACCCTAGTGCGCAATATTCCCCGGGCGCTGGAATGGGGAGAAATATTTCTCCCCGAAGTAAAAAAATTTGGTGAGCCAGGTCTAATGTTGGTGCCTCGGACTCTGGTGCTTGCATACACGCTATCCGGCCAGATTTCGAGAGCCAGGGATGCGTGCCAAATGGTCGAAAGCGTTGACAGCAAAGTCCCGAGAGGAGGCCAGTTCGAGGATACGGCTGCCCCAGGATTTCTCTATCTCCGCCTTGGGGAGTGGGATAAAGCCCAGGAGATTCTGAAATGGGCTCTCTCGGTTACCGAGGACAGGCGCAATTTTGCTGGCGTTAACGCCTGCTGCATCACGCTGGGCAGCCTCAACCTGGAACAGGGCAAATATCCCGAAGCCGAGAAGTTAATGCTGAGGAGCCTGGAAATCTGCCAGAATGGGGGCAACGTCATCTTCGAGCTGTGGGGGCTTCCGGTGCTGGCTGAGCTTTACCTCAAGATGGGCCAGCTTGACAAGGCGGCAGAATACGTGGACAGGGGCTTTGAGCTTATGAAGCCTGATAGCAACTGGTATGGCCTTCCCGCACCTATGTATCTGGCAAGAGGCATGCTTGCCGCAGCGCGGCAGGACTGGGGGGCAGCAGCCGAGTCCTTTGACAAGGCCATTCAGATCAACAGGCAATACCAGCTTCCCTGGGATGAAGCCAGGACGCTGTATGAGCGTGGGCTGATGTACCTGGCCCGCGGCCGTAAGTCAGACCGGGAGAAAGCGCATGAAGACCTGGATGAAGCACTCGCCATCTTCCAGAAGGTCGGCGCCAAAAAGGACGTGGAGAAGGTGTTGCGGAAGAAAGA
>Ga0194112_10005121_pt1 | contig 17704 bp, 26 predicted proteins | sample TA2MahC400mmetaG_FD_146191 | JGI IMG/M metagenome (GOLD analysis project Ga0194112, IMG submission 146191) | Freshwater microbial communities from Lake Tanganyika, Tanzania - TA2015016 Mahale Deep Cast 400m | ecosystem: Environmental > Aquatic > Freshwater > Lake | place: Tanzania: Lake... | reverse complement strand
CCAGCCGAACCCAATGTCTGGCATTTTTCGGTGAACAGAAGGGGTTTGCCCATCAAGGTCTGATAGGGAAGTCCACTCAATCCACCGGCAGGCATCCACAGAGGAACGCCGCCTGAACCGACCGCTAGAGCCATTGTCGCAAGTTGTGGGAAAGTGTCATGGTTAGCAATCCAGACAACTCTATCTTTGTTATACGCTCTCGACCACATCTTGATTATGTTCTCTGCCACAATTGTAGTAGAACCCTGCCCAGTCTCGGCACCTTGCGTAATAAGGCAAGGATTATTAGAATTAGCAAATCCCAAAGGAGCATTCACGCCGTCTCCATTGATAAAGTCATAGTCCTGTACAAAACCAATGGCCTGTGAGAACTTACGACTAACATCTGCCTCAACTGCAATCGCTGAATCCTCCAGAAGTTCATCAGAAACATGGCAAAGACCAGTGACCTTGTGAAGTGTCAGGGCTATCCGTGCATAAGTTGGTGCAGTAGCCGTCTTTTGCCCTGCCTCACCTGGGCGGTAGATTGTTATTCCACCGAAGTAATTAGTTGAATGGTTAGCATCCACATCGGCGGGAATCACCACCCTGTTGGATTGCATGGGAATGACAGTGGCTCTTGGTCTAACAATGGCAGTTTCCAGTGACTTTTGCATAATGGTCGTTATCATTTGCTCAGGTACTAGATAGCCACCAGCAGACAGTGAACCCTCAGTCATATCCTTCTTGCTTACAGCATCATCCCAGGCTCTCAAAGTTTCGGGTTCGCCCTTATTTCTTTCGGCCTGAACCAATTCGGTTAAGAAGTGCCCAAACGACTTGAAGCCACCAGTTTTATCGGCAAGAATTTTATCTTCTGGGTTTGCTATGACTTTTGTTTTTGTCTCATCCTTTTCGACCTTTGACATTTTCTCTACAACTTCTGCGGCCGCTTTAGCTGCGATTTCCGCTATTTCTTTTTCGTCCATTAAATTTTCCTCCAATAAAAAACCGCCTTAGAAGAGGCGGTTTGCATTTTGAGACTATAAGTAGTCCCAATTTAGTCTAGTGCACCTTGCGCTTTGCGAATTGCTTTTGCTATTTCTCTGCTTATAATTTCTTGAACTTTCTCCATAGAAAGTTCAAGTTTTGGCTCTTCTTTCTTCTCTACAAACATTTCTTTTATATCAACAGGTATATCGCTACCTGATAAGCGCATTATTTCACGAACTAAATCCCAAGTATTCCCCCTTACATCCTCACTTAACTTATTATCTTGAAGCAATTTGGATACATAATCTAATTCATCTAAAATTTCTTGCTGGCTGGTTTTGGATTTTTGATGTTCTAAATTATCATCCTTGATTTCAATACCTAAAGAAAGTAAATCTTCAATTCCCTTCCCGTCATGCTCCTTAACCCATGCTTGGGCTTTCTCCATTGTCCAGCCCTTATCTTTGCGGAATAAATAAGTTCTGACTTTCTTTTCCCGCCCACAATAAAGAGCTTTAATGCCTTCCTTTTCAGATATATCTATGGTGGCTGTTACTTGACAATCCCTTACAGGAATCCGTATATATTCCTCAATTTCTTCGGGCTTGGTGATAAGTTCCCTCTCAACCTCATCACAGATTTCATGGACTACAGGGTCAATGGATTTAGAACGAATATTTTGTATGGCTTCCCGATTAGAGGGAATGATAACTTGGGAGATTTCCAAAAGTTCTACATCTTTATAAGTTCGTTTAGGCGATTTTTGACCATCCCCATCTTCCCATTCTTTAGGGATAAAACCGATAGAAAAGGCAGCCACACCTTTGGAAGCTAAATAATAAGCCCAATCCGCTTGTTCATTCCCAGCATTCACATAGTATTTGGGCTTGCCCTCAATTCCCTCTTCTGTGATTCGCAATTTAGCCCATTCCCCAATCTGATTGGTTAAATCCCGATAATCATGGGCAGCTACCAAGACCGGATGTTTCATAAATTTGGGAATAGTTTTTTTAAAAGCTGAAGGTTCTACTACCTCCCCGTCCCTATCCATTGATTGAGTGGAAACGGGAATAAACATATCTAATATACCCTCATTATCCATTCCCCTTATTTCCGCCCTATAAGTTTTATAAACCGTATCCATTAATACCTCCTGTGATGTAACGCCCTGTAACGCCTTCTGTCTTTCTCTGTAACGCCTAACACGTTCCCTTGTTTGTTTGCGTATTCTTTCTAAACGTTCTAAATCATCCACCTTTTCTCCTAGACTACAGGCAATACTGTGCATCTACAATTTGGGTGAATGGGGATAATTCCATGAGCTTCTTGAGTTGGGTATTCCCCTTTTGCATCAAGGCAAATATCGCAAGCATCGGGGGCAGGATAAACTTCTGATTTTTCTATTCCTTCAATCTCGTAACGGTGTAAAGCCCCCTCATTAGAAGCGGCTATGACTTCAGTCCTTGCAATTCTTTCCGCTCTCATCCTGGCATTGTTCTCAAAATAACCTTCAATCCTCTTGGTTAAGTGTTGTATAGATTCGCCAGCTTCAATCCCAAGAGATAACTGATGCCTCAAGGCTTCAAGAGTAGTGATATTTATCGACTTAGCCAGAGTAAGAGAACGGGTCAATATCCATTCTCTAGCCCATTCGTCTAACTGCTTAACCGTATTAACTGCATCTTCAAAGGAAGATTCGTAGACCATCTGGATAGCAGGCTCAAATCTTTTGGCTGTTTTTTCATCATCTAGAGAATCGGGGAGTTTGCCCGTATCTTTATAGTATTCAACTGTATCATTTTTTTGTTCATCAAATACGGAGTCAAATACCCGTTTAAGAGCCTGTTCTTGTCGCTCTGTTTTTTGAGCATAAATATTCCAGCGTTCCTTTTTCTGTTCAGGTGTAAAACCCTTAGATTTCGGTTGTTCTTCGGAGATTAATTTCTTCCCCGAGATTGGAGTGGGAATAAGATTTAAGGGTACTAATAATTGTTGACCCACGCCATTAGGTAAGGGGTCAAGCCCTAACAATTTCCGAGCCTCATCAATTAGAAGTGTCGCATTTCTCATCCCTGATTCGGCTAACATTCGCTTTTGCTCCACTGTTTCTGGAACGACCTCATCAAAATCCAGTTCCACGCCTTTCGCTAATGGGAACATGGGAATTAATCGTTCATTTAATTTATTTTTGATTCTGACAAGTCTGGGCTTAATCAGCCATCTGGCGAAGGTATAATCTCCGGCTTCAGCATTAGCTCGATTGACATTTTCCACTATACCCATGACTGAGAGGGGCATTCCAGCAGCAAACATCAAATTCTCACGAGATTGCTTACTCCCCGCATAGAAGTCCATATCTTTTTGTGAAATCTGAATCTGTTTGTATTTAAGCCCCCCTTCCAAAACCGCTATTTTATGAGCCTTGCTTAACCCCCGATGTTTTGAAGACCACTCCTCTTGAAGAGATTTAAATTGCTCATCAGATAGATTTTTATCCGTTTCCAAAGCCCCATCTGGGCGTGCTGAGTTATAAAAGAAATTCCTATTCCACTTTCCTTGATAAATTGCAGTATCTAAGTCCATCGCAGAGGCTTGGGCAAACCCCACGCCCCCATAAGGATTGAGGGGGTCAGGCATCAAAAACCAGATAATCTCTTCTTTTGTAAAGGGAATTTTCTCAGTTCCCACTTGGGCAAGATAACCAGAGATAAAATCTCTTTGAGACTTGATTGGCTGTATTAAATGTGGGGGAATAATCCAAACTTCAGCAGGTACTCCCAACCCATTTCTGGGAAGATACCAATATGCCTTTCCCGTTAAGTCTATATGTAATTGAGTAAGTTCTATTATCTCTTGCCCCGTTTGAAACTCATTAGCATAATCCAAAAGGCGTAATATCGGATGGTCAGCGACTTGATTTCTTTCCGACCTCTCCGAGCCTTTATACAATCTCCATTTTACTTCGCCACAAGCAGTAGCTATACGATTGGCAATTCCGAATAAAGAGTAGATTTCTCCATAAGCAGATAAAAATCCTTTCGCATCCCGGTCTGGGGGTGTTTGCCAGTCGCTTGCTATATATCCAAATCTTCGTTGAATTGTCTCTTTAACCTGTTTTATAAAGGGTAATTTCATATCCAGCGCACCCTCACTTGAATAGGATTACTTTCCAAAAAGCATAAGGCCAAGGCATCCCCCCTATCTGGCGATTCTACCCCCCTTCTTCTCATCTCCTCTTTACTTTCAATAAGCATTTGGGCTAATCTATTGGGGTCTTTTAGCTTAATATCAGTTAATTGTTTCAAAAGTATCTTGTCATCTGGAATAGAAATATCATTCTTTTTAAATAACTGGGCTAATTTCCACCACATCTCGGCTCGTATATTGGCAAAGGTCTCTGTATCATTAGCCTTCGCTTGAAATGTTACCCCCACCGCTGGTAGGCCGAATGCCTTTAATCCATCTACCACACCTGGGTTATACCCTTCATCTATATTGACGATTTTGGGATTGTGTTCTTTAATTTTGTCGTGTATCCTGCCAATGCACCCCTCGGTATCACTTTTCCGCCAGAAAAGAGAATCTATAACTTTATTGCCCCGCCGAACATATAAAGCATTTTCGTCTTCCCCAAACCTTGCAGTATCCACCCCTATGGCTATAAAATCACTATCCCCAATCTTAATATCTCTATTAATAGCAGCTTCGGCAGCTGAAAAGGGAATTAACCTATCCCCCTCCCCAGAGGGGAAATTCCCCAATACGTAGACTTCATATAGGGGGCTATCTTCCCCCCACTCTTTTTTCTTCTGTTCAACATATTGAGGGGAAATCAGAAAGGGAAAATCCCCCTCCCCCGTAAACGACGGCGTGTCAAATGCACTTATGTGAAATGATTTATAATTTTCATCAGCGAAAGCATCATGGAATTTGCCCATAATATTGGTGGGATTCCCTAAAAGGAGTAACCGTGTATGCCCCGCAGCCAGAGGATTATCTATCGCCCCGTATACCTCATCCCCTATCCCCGCTGCCTCATCTATTATCACCAGAACATGTTTGTTATGAAAACCAGTTATCCTGCCCGGCTCATCCGTTGAAAACCCAAGGGCAAACCAATCATCTTCAAAGTTTATTCCAATTTGAGTTAAATCCCCACCTAACTGAATGGCTGCCCCTGCGTACCTTGCCCGTATCTCCCTCCATAATTGCTCCTTAACCTGCCGAAAAGACCTCGCCGTCGTTAATACCGTGCAGGGACGAAAGGAACATAAAAACCATAAAACTACGCAGGCAGCCGTTAGTGTCTTCCCTGCCGCCGAACACGACCTCACTGCTGTCTTTGAATTATCCCTTACACTTTCTATTATCCGCGCCTGCTTAGACCAAAATCTGATTTTAAGTACTTTCTCCGTAAATCCAATTGGGTCTGCCCGCCACCTCTTTATTAGACCCGGAAAGAAATCATCCTGTTTCTTATTAAGTTCTAAAAATCTGCTTTCTATCTCAAGCGCATTTAACATGATTTCTTACTAAACATAATGTTACCAAGATTTTTAACCAGCCGATTTTCTAAGAGTGTATCTCCACCCACATTTTGAATTTCCTTGTAAATTTTAACCCCATACCCCCTAGCTATACATAAGAATTCTAGTGCGACACACTTTTAGCCTTAGTTTTAGATATAAAATTTAGTCTGTCGGTAAAAGGCTTGGGGTTATAATGGAGAAGGAGGAGAAAGCCCCCAAGGAACAGTATAAACCCCCAAGGTCATAATTGTTATTTGCCCTCATGGCTGCCAGTCAATAGCAGTATTCCACATAGCTGTCAGTTTAACCTCTGGGGGGTACTTGTTTTTCTTATTCTTCGGTTATATGTTAAATTCTTAGTAAATAGCTAAGGATGCCCCGCTCTTACTCGGCAAGTCGTAAGTTACTAAACAAAGTTTTGTCTTGCTCTCTATTTGTGATATAATAATAGAATGAAACGTTGCCCTATTTGTAAGCGTATCCAGCCAAATGAGAACTTTCCCATCAACAATGGGAAACAAAGTTCTGAATGTAATTTATGTCATGGTATAGCTAACCATTTAGACCCTTATTGCTCAGCATATCAACAATCATGTATTTTCTGCCATAGTCCATATGCTCATGCTCATCATTTAACCTATGAACAGCCAAATAAAATAATCTGGGTTTGTAACGCTTGCCATATTTTTATGCACCAATTAGCTGTTACTTTACCCAAATTTATTTAGACGTCTTGCCCTATTGCCTAACCCCTCCCCACCCGTTTATTCAGGATTATACAGGCAAGTATTACGGTCAATAGGCAGACTATAGTTATACTTATGCAAAGTCCTTCTAGTAATTGAAGAAAAAAGAGAACATCCATAATTTACTCCCCTTGTTGTTTTTTATCATATTCTTGGTAAAGTTCTTTAAGCGTTACAGAAATATGTGCTTCTCTCCGAGGGTCAGACCATCTTGAGAGGGTATCCTTTGAAGCATCTATGGCTACTTTCGGATTGGTATCCCTACGCAGATATTCCTCCATAACTTTTTGCTCCACCCTTAATGCAGTAGCCACATTTCCCCGTCCTTGTTCTCTATAAAGCCCTTGTATATATTCCCAGAGTTCTGGTATTTTCTTCCAATTGCAGAGTGTAGCCTCTGTTACATTTAATTGAACGGCTAACTCTTGTTGTGTTTTGGGAGACCGGTCAACGGGAGAAGTCGCCAACCATTCGGCAAAGATTATTTGTGGCGGTTTTAATTTAACCAGCTCATTCATTTTATTTCCCTTTGGGTGTTAAAGACTTAATAGTATCTTCCAATTCTGCTATTTTAGCCCTTAGTTTAATAACTTCATCCTCTTTAATCTTTTTCTTGGCTCTGCAATTAGGGCATCGTTTAGGGGGATAATTTAGATTCCTATCTTTATAAAACCCTTCTTCTTCTTTGGTAAATTCAAATTGATTGCCACAGATTTTACATTTTAATTCCATGTCATATACCCCTGAGAATATTCCATAAATTTCCCGAACTTCGCTTATTTGCTATTGTCTTCTTCCACAATAAATTCCAACCAGACCAGAATTACTGGCGGATTCCTGTTAATATGTTTAAGAAACTCTAGCCAAGCCATCCAGTCATGCCAAAATGATTCAGTAAAAACCCATTTGAATATCTTGTGCTTTTGATAAAGAATATACATGACCTTGAGCTAGAGCCAAGAGCCTCTCACTCTTGGACGATTGGGTATGTCAGCTTAGCAACAAGCATCTATCGCCTGCGGTCGTTACATCGCACTAACTTAGACAGGGGGTGCTCCCAATCTACCCCGACTCGTAGCGTCTATCTTCCGCCACTCTAGCCTTTATTTTCCTTAATTAACCTCAAGCATATTCCAAATCAGGGGGCAATCGTTTTAATTCAGCCCCATAAGGCGGAATATCCCCCTCAAAATGGTAAACCAAATGCCCCTCTTCGCAACCATAAGCATCCTGTCTTCCCATATGAGGATGATAAAATTTAATCCTTATTGGAGAAACTACTTTGCGACATCGGGGACAGTAATATCTCAATTGCATCGACAATATTCCTTGAAAGTTAGTTTAATCATTGCCTCAATAAAACTGTTTGCAAGCGGGCATGGCTTCTCACAAAACAAAACACATCTGTCATAACCCGATATGGGGCAGTTTATCTTTAACGAATCCCATATTACAGGTCGGAACCGACTTTCTATAATAAAAGCATCATCTTTTAAGGCTTGATTGAGTTCTAAATTACTTATCATTTCTGAAAAATTTCCTCAAAATCCAATGGGGAATGCCACTTTTAACCTTATCTTTAGTCTGATGCACATTATCGCAATTCCAGCACTCATGTCCCCACATCGTTTTCTCTAATTCTTCCCTAGGTATGTGGGGGTTGGCTTTACAATAGGCATCTAAATCGCCCCCAAAAGCATGTATCCAATTCCAACACACCCAAATTGATTTGCAATAGGGACATCGCCTAATCACTTTTGAATATCCATAAGAACAAAATTGCGTCCCCGATGTATAGAATTAAGAGTAGGACAAAAACGCCACTCGCCCACCCATAATTGCCAGCACTCCTTAAATCGTCTAACCACAAAATGGTAGGCAAAAATAATGCCTGCATTAGTATCCAAGCCAGCTTTGGTGCAGAGAGACTCCTCAATATCCGTATTAGTTTTGTTACTGGGAGGTTTTTCGTCATCCATCTTAGCCCCTACAATCAATTTCTACGCCCCTTAAATCTTTTCTGAATACCTAACTGCCTTTCTTTACTGTATGGTCTAATATAACTAGGTTGCACAGAAGCTAACTTAGCCTCGTTAGGTTGCACACTAGGTTGCACAACTTTTCTCTTTAGTCTCATCCGCTCTCGATTTCTTGCCTTGCTTAATGGCATCCAATTACCCCAAAAGTTAAAATCGTAAATCGCTGTCTTCGGGATTGACAAGGAATATTAAATATGCTTAAATAAAAGGGATGAAAGTTAAACAGCAACCTATTGAGTACCATCTGGAGAACCTTAAGCCCCTTTGTGTAAACGAATTGATTCGGGCAATCCTTGGGAACGGCGATGAAAGTCCATCCCTTGCCCGACAATTAAATCAGGCTATAATTTTAATGCTTGCGACCTTAACCCCTAGAGAAAAAGCAGTTTGCATAGAATACTTCGGTCTCGTAACGGGAAGTCAATTAAAAGTAAAGGAAATTGGCAAATTGCAGGGGCTTACACCAAGTCGGATTTATCAAATAATGCGTAAATTACTTCGTAAATTGCGCCACCCCTCACGTTTGCATTTCCTATTTCCCCCCCTAAATGTTGGAACTTAAATTGCTGTCTTCGGGTTCAACCATACAGGTTCGGCAAGATTTTCTAGTTTCAAACCTTCGTATTTTAGGACTTTATGGCTAGTTTTTATTGCCCGGGCAACTAATTAAGACAACTATAAGCCTATTTTGAGGCTAATTTAATAATCATAATGATTATAGTGCGACACCTAGGCTCAAAAGACTTCTGGTAATACAATAATTACGGAAGTCTGCGGGGAGCGGAAGTCTAACCGCTTGAAGCTACAAGCAAGCATTGCCGATAGGTAGGTACCTGATATGTACCTATTGGAGTTAAGGTACAATGGGGGGTTGGTAGTCTTCCCATGCTCCATAAATCTGGGTGAAATCCCCCCGCCCCCCCCCCAATAGTCTTGCTTATTACTTATGAATGTTTAGTAAATAGCTAAGAATGCCCCACTCCTACTCGGCAAGTCGTAAGAAACTAAACACACGAAACGTCCTGCTTAATTGCCAGACCCCACCCTGGCTGACTAATCGGTTTTACCCGCAGTTATTCTCCATTTTAGAGCCACACAGCCAGCCGGGGTGAGTTAATAGCCAAATAAAAAACGGGGCTTTAATACCCCGTTAGTTTGCTATGGCTTTATTTGCGATAGCAAGGCGGCCATCTTGGTAAGCGGACTTCTACCAAGATAGCATAATTATACCATATTCCTTTATTTTATGCAAGTCCCACGTCGCACTATTTTATATTCAGGATGCCACTTTAAACCTAACAATATTTTTTACGAGGCTAATTTTATCGGATAACGTGTAGAACTAGACTTGACAATATACCTCCAATGGTGCTATTGTGGGGGTAACAGTATTGAGGAGTTAAGGAAAGGAGGTGTAAAATGAATTTAATACGATGTAGCTGTGGCAAGCAAGCCTACTATATAGACAAAAAAGATAAGGACGATTTCAAGAAAGCACATAAATTGCACTTGAGGGGTAAATTCAAAATATACCCCTCAGAATTACTCCAAATAGCTGCAAATATTCACAATGAGCAATATCACGATAACGAAGAGCCAGAGCCAATTAGTTAAAGGGGAATTCCATAAATCGTAAGGCTTGAAAGGTTAAGGAAAGGAGTAAGGGCAATGAAACTAGATAAAGCATTAGACAAATTGCCACAGCCCACTTATGAGGGGCAAGTAATCAAAAGGTTGCCCTGCGATTTGTGTAACCGCCTACATACTAAAACCGTGGCGGTAAACATAGATGGATTGCTAGTATGGGAGATTCATAGCCCTTGTCTGGATAAAATAGCAAAACGAGCAGCACAATATATTCAGCAAATCTCGTAAGGCTTGAGGGGTTAAGGAAAATGAGAATACAATTTAGCCAAAAGAATTTCAAGCATACAGCCTTAGCTCAACAGATACATGATATGTGTTATGCTTGTATTGCTCCCCGGTATCGCCAAGGTTTACTTATAAAGGTGATGTTTTACACTAATCCTGAATTTGCTACCCGTTGGCGTGGAAGTTATCGGGATATATACCATCATGGGTTATATGAAAATGAATGGGATATACACGGGATTGAGGCAGTTATTACCTTAAAGGTTGGTTTGCAAGTGCCGATTGATAAACTTCTTTACTTGATAGCCCATGAAACAGGCCATCATATTATTAGAAGCCAAGATAAGCGTGGCGGTGAAGTAAAAGCAGACAAAATCGCAGCCAGAATTATTAAAAGGTTAAGGAAAGGAAAATGTATAAACTAGATAAACTCTTATATCACGGCACAACAGCAATGGCAGCCGTTTATGCCTGTGGGACTAACGAGGGTTTTAGGGCACCTGTTTATCTTACCGAGAGCAAGGAACGAGCAGAACATTATGCAAAGGCTGCCGCCGCCTATATTGAGCATGAAGCAAAAGAAAGGGGGATAAAACTGATAAAAGAAGGGTATGCTATTATAACCTTCCGTAGCCTGCCAAATAAAGACTTCCTAAAACCTGATGATTATAACCCTGAAGCAGAACCGAATCAATGGATATATCTAAAACCAATAGTAGGATATAGACATTTCTCAGTAGAATATCATCCTCTTGAAGCAACAGATGAGCAACGCCTATATCTAAGATGTTTTGCTATTGGAATGTGGAGAGGTTAAGGAAAGGAGGAGAAAAATGAAGGAATATATTATCAAATGGCGACTAGGGAGTAGTATTGTCAAAGCCTCAAGTCTTGAAGATATAAGACAAAAGAATCCCGATGCACAATCAATTGAAGAGGCAACACCAGAAAATTTGAAATGGGTATTATCGCCTAATGAATGGCATGCTAGATTTGGTAACAAGGCTATCCATAAATCGTAAGGCTTGAGGAGTTAAGGAAAGGAGTGAGGAAAATGAGCAGAGGTAAGACAAAAGTAAATGAGACATCACCTATTAACTTTTACCCACCAAAGAACAGGGACCCGTTCTATTACAAAACTATAAATGGCGAACGTTATTATTATAGGTATACCACCTATGGAAAAGAAGAGGTTGTTAGAGAGATAAAACATTTAAAAAAGAGAGGGTATAAAATACGAGTAGAATGGGTAGAAGATGAGCGTTATATTATTTGGAGACATAATCCATAAATCGTAAGGCTTGAGGAGTTAAGGAAAGGAGGTGTAAGATGGCAAAACATTGGCGAAGAATAACAATAGTCGGCACTAACCGAGAAGAAGCCGAGACGAAACTTAATGAATTAAAAACACAAGGTAGACAGGTTAAGCTTGGCTTCCTATGGCTTCATCATGGTAGGCGTTGTACCCCTCGCAAAAGTAGAGGATACTCAATTCTGGAACTACAGCCCTAAATCGTAAGGCTTGAAACTAGCCTACGGGGGAATAAAATATGAAAACAGTTAAACAAGGGAATCGCCGAGTATGCACCTATATATATGATTGCTCCTATCAAGATGACCAAATGAGATGTAAAAAATTTGGAAGATGTAACTGGAAAAGTCTAAATAAACCAAGGAGACAATAAGATGATATACATTCATAAATGTACTAACCCGCAACAAATCAATATGTATAGTATAATATAGATGGGGTAAATTATGCCACAGATAGGAGAGATTAAAACTGTAAAGGAGTTGGGGAAAACCTATAAACACCGAGCGACACAATATCAAAAATATATTTGGGTTATTTGCCCCCAATGCCAACTTGGAAGATGGAAAAACCTAAAACAATACAAAACATCAATTACGGGATTATGTTCAGCGTGTTTTAAGGGCAAAAGGGGAAGGGAAAGCCATAATTGGAAAGGGGGAAGGCAAAAAACCACTAATGGATATATAGAGATTATGCTTGAGCCAACTGATTTCTTTTTCCCAATGACTGACCCCCATGGATATATCAAAGAACACCGTTTCATTATGGCTCAACATTTGGGCAGATGTCTTCACCCTTGGGAAGAAGTTCACCATAAAGGAGCCAAAGACGATAATAGAATTGAAAAATTAGAACTTGTAATAAAGAATTATCATAGGGGCAAAGTGAGATGCCCTTATTGCAACAAAGAATTTTCAATTAAATAAGAGGGGATTATGGGAATAAGCACAAAAATTGGAAGTATCTGGATACATAAATGCTTACGATGTGAGCACGAGTGGGCGTCTAAGAATCCAAAGCCTATTCGTTGCCCAGCTTGTAAGTCGCCATATTGGTTCAAACCCCGGCGACAACCGAAATCGGCTTGAGTAATATATTCCCCCCAATATGGTGTCTATAAAGCCAGTTTCCTACCCAACAAACGATTGCCAATAAGGATTCAGTAGATTGATTGTCTATTACGGGCTTGCGATATGCCCGACAAAAATCACGCCATAATAAATCATTGTCCCGCCGTGCTTCTGCTAGTAATAATAAACAAAGCCCCTGATGCCCCCCATGATATAAATTGCGCTTAAAATTCCGTTTCACTCTTCCTCTATGATTTTATCTATCATTTCTTTAAAAGCTGGTAGAAAATGACAAATAAGTTCCCACATTATGAAGCCCTTGGGATACAAACAGGAGCGATAGTAAAGGATTAAATCCCGTGCCTCTTCTTTATCAAATTCGGCTTGTATTTTTATAACTGTTCGTTCTTCAGACATCTACTCTTTTAACTCCATTACACTTTGACAGCACCTTTGGGCTGCAATCTCACAATACTTTTCTTCTATCTCTATGCCCATGGAATATCTGTTGAGCTTCTTGGCACAATAACAGGTTGTCCCTGAACCAAGAAAGGGGTCTAGGATTAAATCGCTCAGCTTACTCCCAGCATCCATCAGATAGTCTATGTAACCTTCTGGTTTTTCAGTGGGATGCTTCCTCTCTAAAGTAGCAACATTGTTTTCCATCCAATAATCAAATAACTTGCCGTGAGGAACGCCATCTGGTTTTACTGGTGGTTTCTGAGCCACTAAAGCCAACTGGTGGCAATATCTAAATAGATGCCATTTTCTCGCCGCCCCGTGTATCCAGACAACAAGGTTGCGAGGGATAATATCTGCCTTAATTGCCTCCCGCCAAAACGAGGGATAAGTTCTCCAATCGCAAAGTAGCATCAAGTTTCCTGCAGGCTTTATGGTGGGTATTAACAACCGCAACTGGTCAGCAAACCAACCTTCCAGTATCGTATAGTTACCAAGCTCATTTTTTTCTTCAGTAGTCCCAAACATCACCAGAAACGGTGGGTCAGTCAGCACTAGGTCAAAACTCTTATCAGGAATCGAAGGTAAAATATCCCTGCAATCAGCATGATAGATTGCTACCCATTCGTCTTTGTAGTAGGGCTTAACGCCTATTGCCTGTATTATCTCCTCAAAAGTCATCTTTATACCAATCGATTACTCTTTTAACTCCATTACTGCTTTTTAACAAACCAGCCAGCCTTATAATATGGATTGCCTGGTTGAGTAGACTGGCCCGTTTCTTCAAGAGTTATACGTGCCAATGGTCCCCCCAGGCACAATGAGACTTTCCACTTTTGCCCACAGTTACATTGCTGGTTACCGAGGGTTAGGGGTAATAATTCCTTACCGCATTTCTGGCATACAAATTTATCAGTCCCATCTATAACAAACATATCCAACATCTTTAACCCTCCTTATTTATACCAGTCCATTACTCTTTTAACTCCATTACTTTCCTTGTCAAGTTTTCTCGTTTCTACCCCACGCTTAACAGTAGGAGTTTTAGGATGGTTCACAAAGTCCTCATAACTTCTGGTTCGCCGTCTATTGCCCGATATATAAGTTAAGGCTCTGTTTATCCGCCTGTTTATTTCTTCATAAGATAATCCGCTTACATGCTCTAAGAGTTCACTGCTTGTGCCATCACAAAAGTAGGCTTCCAATAAATATCTGTCTATCCGGCGGGGATGTTCTTTAGTCCCTTGATATACTTGATTTAATCGCCAGTCTATTTCAGCTACTATACAAGCCACAATCTCAAAATAAGCCCTGGATTTGATACGCCTTTTACCAATACTTTCTTCAGCGTAAGCCCCCTTTGGTACGGGAACATAAAAGCCATTCCGCATATCTTCAAGTAGGGGCAATAACCACATAATTTCATCCCGCTTAAAAGAAACAGAATAGGGATTACACCAGATTAACTGGTTGTTGCGGTCTCGGTAATGCCCCCTTTCATCTTTATACCAGTCCATTACTCTTTTAACCCCATTACTTTTTCCCTTCAGGCAACTGTAGCCTATGTTCTAACATAACTTCATAAAGGATTTTGCCCTTTTCACCTACTTCCATATATGGTAGAAATATCTGGTCAATGCTTACCATCTCGGTTTCCAGAATAGCCATCTGTGCCCTTACCCAATCCTTCAATATACGCCAAGCAACACGGGATGCTAGTTCTCTGTCTACCTTGCTGCGTACTCTTTGTTTATTCAATACACCCTGAACTCTATCAATATTTGCTGGCAATTTGAATGGTGTCTCTCCATAGGGTGTATCAACTATGAAGGCCAGACCAATAGGTTCATTGCCATCATAGTCCATCAAAATATGTTTGGCACCATGAGCTACCAAGATGCCCTGAATTTCGCCGATTGATTTTAGCGCTGTTACTGTTGTACTATAATTGGCTATTCTCGCTGTCATTCTTTCCTCCTCTTTTAACCCCATTACTTTCTTAAACTTCTTCCTATTCCATAACCTTCTAAGACAAACAGCCCCGCAGCCAGAATAAAGGCGAGAATTTTCAAGAAGAGTTCCACTATAGAACCCTCCTTTTTATCTGTATTAGTCTGTCGTCTCCCCGAACTCTCATACCAAACTGATGAACAAGTCCAATGATTTCCTCAATTGCCGCTGGTATATAGTCCCCCATACCATACACATTAAACACATTCATTACGCCGTTTAATTGAAGGCGAAATTGACCAATAAGTTTCTCGTATTCTTCTTCTGATAACCAGGGGAAGGCATAATCTTCTTCATCAAACATTACTTTAACTTCCCCCGATACCTTTCAAAGTCTCTTAAAAATCTACTCTCCGCCACATCAATAGGCATAGGAACAATTTTATCGGGCAAGGGTAATGGTAATTCCGCCCATTCATTAGTGTTATTCATTAAGTCTCTAGCTTCAGTTGCTAAGAGAACATCATCAGCATACTTAATTTCATTGTCTGGGCATTGTATTGGACAAAATTTATCATATATCGCCTGCTGAATTTTATTGGCAATCTCCTTATAAATAGGCATCTCTTGTTTAATGGGTCTAGGGACATCATGCAAGTAGGCCTCGTGAGCATCATGTAATAAGGCTTGCAATTTGTTAAACCCCAATATAATTTGAGCCACCCGAATAGAATGGTCAGCCACCGAGTAAAATCCCTTACAATGTCCCCCAAACCGACAGGTAAGAGCTAGGGCATGAGCAATATCTTTAATATCAATCTCCTCTGGTTGCGGGTCAAGATAGTGGAATTGTTTACCAGTATAAGTTGCTATCCAATGCCCATCATATTCATTAGTCATTTCTCCACCTCAATTTCTAAGACTGGACGCCAAGTCAATAATATATTCTTGGCATAAGCCTCCTTCTCGGTTCGAGCATAATTACCAGCTAATTCAGTTTTCAGTAAGCACCTTTTAGCAAGGAGAGATATGATTTGATTGGTCAGTTTATCCAGCCATGCTTCCCAACACGGCATACATCGCTCATGTTTGATATTACTGTCTAATTGGCATTGCTTAAATTCCTGTTGGCTTGGCGGGCATTTCTCATGCGTCCAAAAGTTTAACAGAATCTCATCAGTAAAAAGATTTCTTATTTGTTCTCTCAATTCCCCGGTCAGTCTTTGTGCTTCTGTTTCGTCAGACATCTTTAACCCTCCTTATCCTTTTCAGGTAAGAATTTTTTATTGACAATAACCGGATATCGCCAAGTTACTCCCATCCTAGAATGCACCCCCATGATATTCTGTGAGGGATTAGAGGAAATTTTTAATTTCTTCAATGCCCAATCGTCATCTGACACCAAAGTGGAACATATAAAAAAATCCCGCAATACAGCTGATATTTCGTCTCCTAAATGCTTTTTATGAAAATGCCCCCCCACAGCATAACTAAAGCCACCGAATTGCATAAACCAAGCCTTTAATGCTCGGTCAATAGCGAAATATGGTATCCCTTGTTGACAAGGAATACCATCAAGATGGGCAACAAAAAATCGCCAACCACCAATGTTAAGAATATCTCCAAATTGTTCATGTATATTTATAGTAATTCCCCTTTGGTCACTAAGTTTAGCTTGTAATAAGTCATACAATGACAAATCCTCCCTTGATGTTTCGGGGGCCAATATATCGTGCCCATGATTACCCGGGAAACCGTCAAAAATAACTTCCTCAAATTCTTGTTTTAGGGAACAAATTAACCTTAACCACGCTGGTAAGGCTAATTTTACCCGCTGGTCTCTAGCCCCCATTTTTACGGCCCCTACAATAGAACCTTGATGCGGATTTTCTCCTTGTATATTATCTCCGCAATTTATAATTCTGAGACATTTTATGGGATACATATGCCGGTGCAAAGTTACAATGGTCATAACAGAATCAAAGAGAGTATCCATATTTTCTCGATAAACATCCTCATTGAATGACTTGGTTATCTTGCCAGCATGTCCATCACCAGTATGAAGTATTGCAATTTCTTCGTCTCCTCTTTTCTGCTTAGGGGCCTTATATTCCCGCAACTTAATGGGGGGTAAATTGACAATAATTTGCTCATTTCCCCGCTCTTCCATATGGGATTGAGAACGATATGCCCCTAGTCGATTACGCATCGCATCCGCAAACTGCTTTTTGTTCTTATAACCATAATGCCTAGCCCATTGTTCTAATTGGTCTTGCCCAGCAGAGGGATATTGCCGTTTTAACTGTTCGGCTTCTGGTGTATTTGGCTCTGGTAAATATGATTTAGTTGTTATACCCATTTATCTTGTTTACTCCCATCGACGGTGTTTTTCTGCAACCCATTCCCAATCATCATATTCTTCTATCTCCCAATCCACATCATCTGGTATATCAATAATTTTAAGTAAGGAATATTTGCCATTAGCCTGTTTCCCCAATTCCTCAATTACTTGTATCAAAAAGGGGTCGTTACGAGGTATATCTCTGGGAGTAAAATATGCGGCATTAGATTTTTCATATCTTTTCGGACCTATGGGATTTCGCTTCTCCCCTTCCACCAATTTATAATATTCTTCAGGGGGGATAGTTGTATAAGAAACATAAGGCAAATGGGGACTGTCTATGGTAGGTTCCTTCCCCCAGATAGCTTCATAACTTTCCCCAATTAAATTGTCCACAAAGGGATACAATTT
>Ga0194112_10005120_pt1 | contig 17708 bp, 7 predicted proteins | sample TA2MahC400mmetaG_FD_146191 | JGI IMG/M metagenome (GOLD analysis project Ga0194112, IMG submission 146191) | Freshwater microbial communities from Lake Tanganyika, Tanzania - TA2015016 Mahale Deep Cast 400m | ecosystem: Environmental > Aquatic > Freshwater > Lake | place: Tanzania: Lake... | reverse complement strand
CAGGGAGCGCTGGAGACCCAGACTCCCCTGGGCGGGGGCCTCCACGAGGTCTTCGGCTGGGCCTGCGACCCGGATCACACCGCCCTCCCGGTCACGGTGGAGCTCTTCGACAATGGCCTCTCCACGGGGATCTTCTCCGTGGCCGGCGAGAGCCGTCCCGATGACCCCGGCGGGGCCGCGTGTGGCACCTCTGTGGGCTTCTCCCCGAATCTCCAGCTGGTGACGGAGGGCGGACACACCATCACCGCCCGGGCCGCGAACGCGGACCCTGGCCAGCCCCCGGCCTGGCTCGCGGGCAGCCTGTGCATCGGGGTGTGCGGCACGCGGGTCTGCGGCACCGACGGCTGCACCGGCTCCTGCGGCACCTGCCCCTCGGGCTGTGACCACGACGGGGACGGGACCTACTCCCGGACCCCCGGGACCTGCACCGCGGGCCAGTGCGCCGCGGCCCAGCCCTGTGCCACGGGCTACGCGTGCAACGGCCCCCTGAGCAAGGCCGACGGGGACTTCTGCGCCACGGCCTGCCAGGACGACGATGACGACTACTGCGCGGACGGCTACACCTGCGAGGGGACGGTCTGCACGTCGAAGGCCGGCGTGGGCGAGCCCTGCGACGAGAACGGGGACTGCATCTCCCTGAGCTGTCGCAAGGAGATCGACTCCTCGGACTACTACTGCACGGACCCCGGGAAGGAGTGCTCGGAGGCGGGCGCCGCGGGCTACGACACCGGCGACCACACGGGCGCCTGGCTCTGCACGGGCCCCAACACCAGCAAGGAGTGCAAGTTCAACACGGTCTGCGACACCTGGGTCGGCCACTTCTGCACCGCGACCGACGTGTGGGGCGAAGGCAGCGGCGAGGGGCATGTCTGCTCCACCGGGCCCTTCTGCAGCAACGACACCCGCCACGTGGGCCGCACCTGCAATGGCGGGAGCGGCAACGCGGGCGCGTGCACCAAGAACGGGCCCAAGGGCTTTGGCTGCGACTCCGAGACCGCGCTGGGCGAGGAGCACTGCGAAGGGAACAGCTGGACCTCTGTGGGCGCCACGAGCTGCTGTGAGGACGACGGAGACGGGCACGGCATCGCCTCGGATCCCTGCACGGGGAAGAGCACGGCCTGCGTCGCGTCCCGGACCTGCCTGGACGGCGCGGACCTCTGCGGCATGCAGCCCCAGGGCACCCTCTGTGGCGGCACGGGCTACTGCCTGGCCACGGACCCCGACTGGTGCGCGCCCGGCAAGTCCAACGGCAGCGCCTGCGCGTTCGACTACGAGTGTGCGTCCAAGAACTGCGATCCGGACCTCGCGGGGGTGAAGCGCTGCCACGCGACCGCGACCTCCTGCGTGCAGGGCGCCACGGGCGCGGAGACCCCCTCCGGGGGCTCCCTGTGCATCAACACCTCGCAGTGGCGGCCCTGCTCCGACGCGACCTGGGGGGTGGCCGTCGCCTGCACCGGTTGCAGCGCCTGCTCCGGCGGCGCGTGCGTGGACGTGGACGCCAACTGCGTCCAGTCCCCGTGGGACGGGTGTGCGTCCACGTGCGTGAAGACCCGGTCCAACAGCGGGGTCTGCACCGCGGGCGTCTGCGGCACCGCATCGGGCTACGTCGCCGCGGGCAAGGTCTGCTCGGGGGGGGCCGAGGTGGCGCCCTCCGGCAGCGGGTACTGCGACGCCCAGGCGACCTGTGTCACGGGCACCTGCGCCGCGACGATCTCCCTGCGGGGATGCTCCGGGACCGGGGTGGCATGCAGCGCCGCGGCCCTGGTGCCCGGGGGCGCCTGGAACGCTCCCTCGGGGGAGGTGATCTCCGAGACCGTCACGCGTGTCGCCTCCAGCCCCGCCGCCCTCTCCTGTGCGTCCTCCGTGACCGCCTACTGCGACGGCACCGACCACTGCGCCGGGGACGACCGGTGGGATGGCTTCACCTGCAACGGCCAGGGGGCCTGCACCGTGGACAAGGGCGACGTGGGGTGCTGCGCGCACTCCGACTGTGCCGCGAGCCAGTACTGCGACACGGACTTCCAGTGCAAGGTCCTGAGTCTCTGCGGCGAGCGGAAGCCCTCCGCGCTGGGCCAGCAGCCCCAGGCTGCGGGCGCGGACGCGCGGGACGAGTGTGCGGAGAGCGGGTGGGACGGCTGCGCCTCCACCTGTGTCAGGACCCGGTCCAACAGCGGCACCTGCAAGGGCAGCACCTACGCGTGCGGCACCGTGGCCACATTCCTCTCCGAAGCCGGGAAGGTCTGCAGCGCCGGCGCGGAGGTCGCACCGACCGCGGCGAACCGCTGCGATACCTGGATCGGCTGTGCCACGGGCGCCTGCGGAGCGCCCCTCTACCACCGCGGCTGCGCCGCGGGCGCGGCCACGTGCTCCAGCACCGGTCAGGTGGCCGCGGGCTCCTGGAGCGCGCCCTACGGACAGACCGTCACGGATGCCTCGGGGAAGGCGGGTTCCTCCTGCGCCACGGCCGCATCCCTCTGCGATGGCACGGACCATTGCCTGGGCGACGACCGCTACTCCGGGTGGGTCTGCGACGGCTCCGGCGCCTGCTCCGCCCCCTCCGGGGACATCGGCTGCTGCGGCCATACGGACTGCGGGGGCACCCAGTACTGCCGGGGGGCGGACTACCAGTGCCAGGCCCTGAGCACCTGTGGGAAGCGCACCGCGGGCGCGTTCGGCCAGGAGCACCAGGCCGCCACGGAGGACCTCCGGGGCGAGTGCGCCCAGGCCGGCTGCGCATCGGGGCTCTGCCTCGGCACGGACTACGCGTGCAACCCCGGCGGCAAGATCGAGCCTCCGGAGGCCGTGACGGGCGGGATCCGGTACTGTCCCGGCTCCGTGACCCTCCAGGCCTCGGGCTCCAGCGGTGCGTTCGCCTGGTACGCCAGCCCCACGGGCGGGTCTCCGCTGGCCTCGGGGCCGGTCTTCGAGACCCCGCCCATCCTGGAGACCACCACCTACTGGGTCGAGGCCGTGGAGGCCTACCCCTTCCCCGCGCACGTCCTCGTCTTCGACGAGAACTGCCTGTCGGACTGGCCCACCCCCTACCGGGACGCCATGGACAACCTGGCGTGGAACTACACCCGCGCGGTGGACGAGATCGACTTCGTCAACCGGCTCACCGACGGCACCGTGTGGGACATCGTGGTCTTCGACCGCTACTACTACATCACCCAGAACTCCGTCTACGATCGCCTCTACGCCTACCTGGCCGGCGGCGGAAAGCTCATCTTCTCCAACTGGAAGTTCACCTCCCACGCGCTCTTCTCCGCCATGGACGTCTCCTACAACAGCACCTTCTATTCCGGGAAGACGATCTACGCCTGGAACGCCGCGCATCCGCTCTACAACCTGCCCAACACCGTTCCGACGTCCATCGCGTCCACCCAGGACACCTGCAACGTGGACGGCTTCTATTCCTATGTCATCGGGGGCGGCGTCGCGGTGTCCGGCTTCCAGGCGACACCCCAGGCCGGGCGCGCCGCGGTCGTCGTGAACAGCGAGGGCGCGTCGATCTACATGGGGGAGATGCCCTACCTCTTCAACGAGGCGGTGCTCGGGGACTTCCTCGAGAACCAGCTCATGTACCTGGCCACCGACGGCTGGACCGGGCCCGGGAGCGGGGGCATCTGCGCCTCGGGCCGGATCCCGGTGATCGCAGAGATCGGGAGCCTCGCCGCGCCCTCCACCGGAGATGTCACCACCACCTGCGGGGGCACCGCGACCTTCACGGCCTCGGGCTCCACCGGCAAGTACCAGTGGTGGGACGCGGCCAGCGGCGGGACCCGGGTCGCCACGGGGTCCTCGCACACCACGCCCCCCATCTTCACCACGACGCACCGGTGGGTCGAGGCGGTGGACTCCTACGCCACCTCGGCCCGGATCCTCGTGGCGGACCTGGTGTACAGCAACCTCGGGTACCCCTGCGCGGCCCCCTGGATGACCCCCTACAAGGACACCCTCGCGGACATGGGTCTCGCCTTCACGTCCGTCACCACGAACCAGACGGACTTCCGTACCCGCCTCCAGTCCCAGGCCTGGGACCTGGTGATCTACGACGACTACACCCAGACCCCTGCCGCTGCCACCCTCGATCTGCTCAAGGCGCACCTCGACGGGGGGGGCAGGCTCATCTTCGCGAGTCCCTTCACCGGCACCCACGCCCTCTACGCGGCCATGAACGTGGGCTTCAACGGCGCCTTCACCCAGCCCAAGGACCTCTACGCCTGGGAGCCGTCCCACGACCTGTACACCGTGCCCAACGTGGTCCCCTCGCCCGTGGAGTGGGCCTGGAACGTCTGCTCCCAGGACGGCGTGCGCCTGGTGAACAACGGCGGCGTCGCGGTGGCCGGGTTCACGGCCGTGGCCGCGGACGGCCAGGCCGCGGTGGTGCTGGGCGCGGGCGGCCGCTCCATCGTCATGGGACAGGTGCCCTACACCTTCAACCAGGCGAGCCTCGAGGGCTTCCTGGAGAACCAGATCGCCTACATGGTGGGCCTCGGCGACGGCTGCATCAGTTCGCGGGTCCAGGCCACTGCGACGGTGCCCGGGGGCTGTGTGGCGGGCTGCACGCACAGCATCCGGCTCTACGACTCCTACGGGGACGGCTGGGACACCGCGTCCGTGGACGTTGCGGTGAATGGCGTGACGGTGCTCACGGGCCTCACCTTCGCCACGGGGTATGGCCCCGCGACCTTCACCTTCACCGCGGCGGCGGGCTCTGCCGTGGCCGTGACCTATCATCCGGGCCAGTGGCCCGGAGAGAACTACTACCGTGTGTACGATGGCGGGGGCAACATCATCGCCCTCGCCACCGCATCTTCGACCACCGGCACCGGCGCGTGCCCGTGACGCGGCGGCCCGAACACCGAGGAACGGACCGATGAGAACCCCCCCCCCTCTCATCCGGGTCGCCGTGGTGGCGGCCTTCCTGCACGGCTGCCTCGCGCCCCTGCCCCCGGGCGTCGACGCGCCGGAACTCGTCACGGACGCGGCGGGCCCGGAGGTGCTCCCGGACCTGGCGCCGGAGCTGCCCACGGACGTGCCGGCGGACGTCGCGGGAACCGACGCGGACGCCCCCTCGCCGCGATCCTTCGGCGAGCCCTGCGACCGGGACGCGGACTGCGCGAGCGGCTATTGCATCGAGCACGGCGGCGGCCTCTGCACCCGGCCCTGCGGGGAGGAGCCCTGCCCGGAAGGCTGGGAGTGCACGGAGTGGGACGAAGGCGGGGAGGACCTGTGCGTCCCCGCGACCTGCGAGCCCCTGACCTGCGGGGACCTGGCCGCGGAGTGCGGGGAGCCGGCGGACGGCTGTGGCGGAGCCCTTGCCTGTGGAAGCTGCGGTCCCGACGCCGCCTGTACACCGGATTTCGCGTGCGCCTGCCTGTACGCGTCCTGCGGGACCGCCTGCTGCGGGGAGGGGGAGGTCTGTGAGGAGGGGCTGTGCGCAGTGGCGGTCTGTGACGTGACGGATGCCTCCTGCGACGGGGTGGACGACGACTGCGATGGAACCCCGGATGACGACTACGTCGTGGACGCCTCCTGCGGCACCGGGGCCTGTCAGGCGGGGAACATGCCCTCCAAGTGCATCGGCGGGATCTTGGTGCCCTGCACCCCCGGGTCCCCCGCGGCGGACGACGACACCTGCGACGGGGTGGATGACGACTGCGACGGCATCGCGGACGAGGACTTCCTCCCCGACGGCTCCTGCGGCAAGGGCTGGTGCAAGGCCTCCAATGTCCCCTCCTCCTGCGCGCTCGGGGTGGAGACACCCTGCCTTCCGGGGCTTCCCCTGGGCCAGGATACCACCTGCGACGGGGTGGACGACGACTGTGACGGCTTCCCGGACGACAACGTGGTCCCGAGCTTCGCCTGCGGCATGGGCGCCTGCGCGCTGGGCACCACCCCCTCGTCCTGCGTGGGCGGGGTCCCGATCCCCTGCCTGCCCGGGCCGCCCCTGGCCACGGACGATGCGACCTGCAACGGCGTGGATGAGGACTGTGACGGCCTCACGGACGAGGACTACCTGTCCCAGGGCTCCTGCGGAACCGGCGTGTGCGAGGCCCTGGCCTCGCCCTCCCTCTGTGCCGGAGGGTTCGAGCAGCCCTGCCTGCCGGGGCAGCCCCTGGGCCCCGATGTCACCTGCGATGGGTTGGACGACGACTGCGACGGGACCCCGGACGAGGACTACGTGCCCGTCATGCCCTGCGGTACGGGCGTGTGCCGGGTCCTGGCCATCCCCTCCTCCTGCGCGCTCGGGGCGGAGACGCCCTGCACCCCCGGCCAGCCCATCGCCGCGGAGGATGTCACCTGCGACGGGGTGGACGACGACTGTGACGGCGGGAAGGACGAGGACGCGATCCCGCCCTGCGTCTTCGGCGCGCCGGTGACGGGCCTGCCGGTCTCCTTCCTCTCCTCCCGTGGCCTCATCGGGCCGGTGTCGGAGGTCGTGGACGGGGTCTACACGGGTCGCGTCGTGGACCTGGACACCCCCGCGTCCGCGGTGACCGTGACAGGCCACGCGGGGCCTGCGGCCTCCGCTGCCGTGACCTTCCCCGTGGTGGCGGGACCCCCGACGGAGCTCCGCCTGGTCACGAGCCGCGGGGAGGTCTGGCAGGACGCCCCCGGGATCTACGCGGTGGCACGCATCACCGACGCGGCAGGCTGCGGTGCCCAGGTCTCCGGGGGACCCCTGTTCAGTCTTCAGGGCTTCGGGACCCTCCCGGCGATGGCCGGCACGTCCCTGGGCGACGGTCTCTGGGGCGCCTGGCTGGAGGTGCCCGCCGCGGCCTTTCCCGCGGGCGTGGCCGCGAAGGGCGGATGGGTGAAGGTCCAGGCCGGCGTCCTGAGCGCACAGGCCGGCCTGGCCGCGGAGCCCGTGCCGACGCCCCAGGCGCTTTCTCCCGGCCGCGTGGCCCTGCTCCTGCCCATGGGACCGCGTCGGGCCGGGGAGGCCCTCGAGGTTCCGGTGGTGGTGAACACCGGGACCGCGCACCTGGGGCTCTACAGCCTCGTGGTGTTCTTCGACGAGGAGCTCCTGACCCTCACCGGGGTGGGGGCCGGGGCCGCGGAGCATCTCACCACGCCCGAGAGCGGGAGCCTTGCAGTCGCCAACGCCTCGGGACAGATCGCGTTCAATGGCATCAGCACCAACCCCCTCGCGGGGGGCACCCAGGGAACCGCGCTGGAGGTGGCGGTGCTCCACTTCACGGCCCACGACGATCTGGCCGGAGAGGCCGCCGCGCAGCTCTCAGGGGTGGTGACCGAGCTCGCCAGCACCCTCCTGACGGATCTGCGCACCGGCGACGAGCTGCTGGTGCAGGACGGGAACGGGCTCGCGCCCGTCGGTGACATCCTGCTCCGCCCTGTGGCGCGGCGCGGGATCTTCCTGGTGCCCGGCGATGCGGTGCTGATCAACGACTCGGCCTTGACGGGGCTTCCGGTCACGGCCCCCCTCGAGATCCTCGGTCTCGGAGAGGACCATGTCCTCGTCCCCCTGGACCCCGGGGAGGCCACGTGCTTCTCCCTGGCGCCGGGGGTCGCGGGCGCGGCAGGCTGCGTTGCGCTGGCTGCAGGCCCCGGCAAGGCGACGCTGGTGGCCCAGGCCGGCGCGGCGGACGCGTCCGCTGTGGTCCGCGTGGTTGCGCCGTCGCTTCCCCTCACGGTCTCCGTGGACGACACGACCCTGGAATACATCGGGGAGCTGGACCGGCTCCAGGAGACCCGGGCCCGGGCCCGGGCCACCTTCGGGGACGGCGCGGGGCTCTCGTGGGTGCTGGACGTGACCGACCGGGTCTCCTGGAGCGCGTCGGGGGCCGTCGCGGTGACGGCCGGGGGACTGGTCTTGGCGGCGGGGGAGGGGGCCGGGCAGGTCATCGCCCGGGACGCCCTGGGCGCGTCCCTGGGCTCTGCAGCGGTCTCGGTGACCGGCGGGAATACCGTGTCCATCGAGGGCCTCCACGTCATGGTGCCCGCGCACCTGACCCTCACGCAGCCTCCGGCGGCCCCGGTGCTGGCGGCCTCCGCGGACCTGGTGCTCGAGGTGACGGACCTGCTCACCGCGGACGGACAGGAGGCCCCGGTGCTGGTGCACGCGGTGCTCACGGACGACCTGGCCACCGGGGGTGGCAGCCGGGTGGACGTCACCGGCTGGGAGGACCTCACCCTGGCCACCACGGATCCCGGCGTGGGGACCGTGAGCGGGGGATGGATCACCGCGACGGGCTCCGGCGAGGCGTCCATCCAGGCCGAGCTCTCCACCGGCTCCGGCCCCGTGACGGGGGAGGCCTCCCTGCGCGTGCAGCTCCCGCCCCCCGCGGGCCTGGAGGTGACGGTGGCGTCCCCGAAGCTGGCGCTCTCGGCCACGGACGTGGCGGCCACGGTGCGAGGTCTTCCCACCAAGCGGCAGCTTGCCGTGAAGGTCCACTTCCAGGACGGCACGTCCCGGGACTACACGGCGGACCCCGCGACGCACTACTCCGTGACCTCGCCCATCCTCCAGGTGTTCAACCCCGGGGACTGCCCCCTCTGTCCGCCCGGGCAGGTGGCCGCCTCGGGTCAGGGCGCCGGCGCCGGGTCGGTCCAGGTGTCCTTCAACGATCCCCACCTCGCGTCCCTGGCCGCGTCGGTGGCCCTCGAGGTGGTGTCCCACGGGAGCCTCGCGGTGACCGTCCTTGAGCCCCATACCCCCACCGGTGCGTTGCCCGTGCCGGAGGGCCTGCTCTCCCGGGTGGAGGGCACGGGCTCCTGGCAGCGGGCGCGGCTCCAGGCGACGGAGCTCTTCACGGACGGGGTGTCCCTCGACGTGACCCAGCATCCTGCCCTCTCGTGGCAGGTGGTGGCGCCGGGGACCCAGACCCCCCTTCCGGGGGTGGTCACGCTCCAGGCAGGAGGCATCCAGGGCCTGGCGCCCGGCGCGGTGGAGCTGCGCGGCAGCCTGGGGGGGCACGCGGCTCCGCCGGTCCCCCTCTCGGTGGAGGCCGGCTCCGTGGACCTGGTCGCGCTGGCCCTCGACGCGCCCGGAGGGGCTGTGCTCAGCGGCGTGAAGGGGATCGGCACGGCCCCCCTCCAGGTGAAGGGGACCTTCGCGGACGGGACCCGGGCCCTCCTCACGGGTGGCACCCTGGTGCCGGGGCTCCTGGCCTTCCAGGGGAATGCGCCCTTCGTCCAGGTGAGCGCCCAGGGGCTCATGACGATCCAGGGCAACGGCCCGGTGACCCTGACCGCGGCCCTGGCCGCGGGCGCGAACACCGGCGCCCCCGCGCCGTCCCCCGCGGCCCGCCTGATCCTGGCGAACCTCCTCCCCGCCCCCGGAGACGTGGACCTGGGGGAGGCCGTGGGGCTCGCGCACCCGGACCGGGACGCGGACGAGGTCTTCGAGGTGCCCGTCCGGGTGCACACCGCGGGCCAGGACCTGGGCGGCATCGATCTCGAGATCACGTACGATCCCCTGGTGCTGGAGATCCTGGACCTCCTCCCCGGCGCGGGCCTGGCCGCCGCGGTCTTCAGCGCCAACGGCACCACCCCGGGGATGATCTACCTCAACGCGTCTCCCTCACTGGGGCAGCCCTGCCAGGGGGAGGACCTGGAGGTGGCGGTCCTCGTGTTCCGCGCCCTCAAGGGCGGGCCCCAGGTGACCCCTGTGGGTGGGACCGTGGTGACCCTCGTGGACGCGCTGGGGAGCGCCATCGGGCCCCCGACCCCCCGGCCCCTGGTCGCGGGTGCGGGGGACCTGGACCCGGCTCCCGGCGGCGTGTGGGGCGACGCCAACGACGACGACGCGTTCACCGTGGCCGACGTCCTCTACATCCGGCGCCTCAAGGCCGGTACGGTCCAGCCGGGGCCTGCCCAGCTCCTCCAGTCTGACGTGTTCCCGGACGGGGAGGTCCTGGTGTCCGACGCGTACCTCGCGTCCCAGATCCTCGCACGGCTGGCCCACTTCGTGGAGCTCACCGCCACCCCCGTGGCCGGCGGCTTCCACCTGCAGGCCCGCCTGGCGGACCGGGCCCAGGAGCCCGTGGATGCGGGGGTCGCGGTGCGCTTCGAGGTCGCGGCGCCCGGCAGCGTGGCGACCCTGGCCTTCACCCTCCCCCATGTCCCTTCGGCCGGGGGGGTCGTGACCCCGGCCATCCCCGAGGGTGGAGGGAGCCACGGAACCACCATGACGGGTCTCGCTCCGGGGAGCTCCGCGGGCGTGGTGGTGGTGCTGGACGTCCTGGGACCCGGCGGCATGCCGGTGTGGTCCACGCCCTTCCTCTCGACGCCCCTGGTGGACCCCGGCGCCCCCTTCTCACCGCTGCTGGTCGTGGGGACCTGCGTCCCCTCGTGCGCGGGGGCTGTGTGTGGGCACCCCGACGGCTGCGGAGGCACCTGCGACGGTCCCTGTCCAGGGCCGGAGGAGGTCTGCCAGGAGGGGGCCTGCGTGCCCGGCGGGTGCGTCCCCCTCACCTGTCCGGAGACGGGCATCGACTGCGGCATCACCCTGGACGGATGCGGGTGGATCCTGGACTGCGGCGGCTGCCCCGCGGGACAGAGCTGCCTCGGCGGGGCCTGCATCCCGGATGGCTGCAGCCCCGCCTGCGGGGGCAAGCTCTGTGGGGACGCCGACGGCTGCGGCGGGATCTGCTTCGGTCCCTGTCCCTGGGATGCCCAGGTCTGCGCGGGAGGCGTATGCGAGTGCATGGGCGCAGAGTGCGGGGGAAAAGCCTGCGGGGATCCCGATGGCTGCGGGGGCCTCTGCCAGGGCCCGTGCCCCGGCGAACACGACGAGTGCTCCGGCGGGCTCTGCGTCTGCGGAGGCACCCCCTGCGGCGCGGCCTGCTGCGGCCAGGACGAGCTCTGCCAGGGCGGGAGCTGTGTACCCTCCTGCGTGCCCGACACCTGCGGGGATCCCGGCGCGGAGTGCGGCGAGGCCCCGGACGGCTGCGGCGGAACCCTGGCGTGCGGCCTCTGCGGCGCCAACGCGTGGTGCACCCCGGCCCACACCTGCGAGTGCCTCGTGGAGGAGTGTCTCGGGGTGTGCTGCGATCCCATGGAGCAGTGCCTTGCCGGCGCGTGCGCGGTCTGCGTCCCCGACTGCGGGGGAAAGACCTGCGGGGATCCCGACGGCTGCGGCGGCATCTGCCTCTCGTGCCCGGGACAGAACGAGGTCTGCGCCAACGGAGTCTGCCTCTGCGAAGGCTCCTGCGAGGGGAAGCTCTGCGGCGCAGACGACGGCTGCGGGGCCACCTGCCAGGGGCCCTGTCCCCAGCCCTACGCGATCTGCAACCAGGGGGCGTGCGCCTGCAAGTACTCGGCCTGCGGCACGGTCTGCTGCAACCTCGGCCAGGTCTGCACCGGGGGGGTCTGCGTGGCCGGAGGGGGGTGAGCATGCGCGGCCTCGTCACCGGGATCGCCCTGGCCCTCCTGCTCGCCGCGTGCACCGGGCCGTCGTGGGGTTCCAACGATCGGTCCTGGCTCCGCGGCGCTCCCCGGGATGCGGCCCCGGGGCGCGCCTTCGGTCCCGTGCCCCTGTCCACCCCGTATGTCCAGGCCCGTCGCGAGGGGGACGGGCTCCTGGTGACCAACAGCGCCATCGGCTCCGGCATCTCCCCGCTGCCCTTCCTCGGGGAGGCGCCGCGGCGCCTCGTGTGGGAGGTCCGCGCGGAGATCCTGCGGGAAGGCATGGATGGCGGCTGGGGGCTGGAGTTCGGAGCCACCTCCGACGGGGCCTACCGGGCCCTGGTCTACGCGTCGGGACGGTTCTGCGTGGACCGGGCCTTCGGGGAGTACCCGGAGTTCATCCACTGCGTCACCCGCCAGCCCTCCCTCCGGCCCGGGGAGAGCGGCAACGTCCTTGGCCTCGAGGTGGACGGCCCGCGGGTCACGGTGCGGGTGAACGGGGACGTGGCCGTCACCTTCGAGGACGAACGTCTCGTCCCGGGAGGCCTCGCCCTGGCGGTGGCGGGCGCGGGGGCCCAGGTCCTCTTCCGCGGCGGCGAGCTGCGGGAGCCTCCTGCAGGTTCCCCACCCTGACGGGGTCCGGGGGGCCGCGTCCACCGGACGTCCTTTTCCGTGGATCGCTCGGTGGAGTCGGAGTATTCTCCTGACCAGGGAGCAGGGGGATGACCACACGACAGACCACGGTGAAGTCGTCCATCGAGCGCACGGTGGAGATCAAGTACGAGCTGGCGAAGCAGGAGGACTACCAGAACCTCCTGGGCGTATCCCCGGATGACCCGCCGGAGCAGGTCCGGACCGCCTACCTGCGCTGGGTCAAGATGGTACACCCCGACAACCTGGCGCGGAACGGCATCGAGCACATGCGCGACAAGGCCGCGCTGGTCTTCAAGGCCCTGTCCGCCGCGAACGACATCTTCTCCGACGAGGCGAAGAAGCGCGCCTGGCTCGCGTCGCGTGCCGGGGGTGCGGATTCCCCGGCCGCGGCGGGGCCCGTGGCGGCGCGGAACGCGGAGGAGGAGGCCAAGATCGCGCTGCACCAGAGCCGGCTCCTGCTCCGTCGCCGGGCCTGGAAGGAGGCGGAGGAGCTCCTGCAGAAGTTCACCGCCACCTACCCCAACGATGCCCGCGGGCAGGTCCTCCTGGGCTGGAGCATCTTCCAGAACGCGGACCTGCCGGAGAAGAAGCGCCTGGAGGACGCGCGGCGCTGCTGGGACACCGCGGTGAAGGCCGACGGAGAGGATGCGGACGCGTTCTACCATCTCTCCCTCTACTTCAAGGCCACGGAGAACCTCACCCAGCAGGAGAAGTGCCTGAAGAAGGCCGTCCAGCTCGATCCGTCCCATGTCTCGGCCCAGCGGGAGGCGCGGCTCCTGGAGATGCGGCGGGAGCGGTCGGGCAGCCCGGGCCCTGAGTCCGTGGGGGCCTACCTCCGCCGCGTCTGGGGGCAGCTCACGAAGAAGCGCGGGAAGGAGCCGGAGCCCCCGGCCGAGCCGGAGGAGTCCCGGTCGGGCAGGAGCGCCGCCCGGCGTCCCACCACCGGCTCCCGCGCCCGCGCGGGGAAGCCCGCAGCCTCCCGCACCCCTGCGGCGCCGTCCACCAAGAAGTAACCGGAGCGGTCAGGGGAGCGCCGCGACCACCCGGCTGGCGAGGTCGTCCACGGGGAGGGTGCCGTCCAGGCAGAGCAGGTCCGCGGGAGGCTCCCGGTAGAGGGTCCGGTATCCTGCGTGGACCCGTTCCAGGCGCTGGAGGGTCTCGAAGTGGTCCTGGGCGGCCCTCCCTGCGAGGATCCGCTGGATGGCCACCGCGGGGGGAACCTCCAGGAAGAAGGTGCGGCCCGGCCTCGGCGCGTGGAGGTTGAGGACCCGCACCCACTCCAGGTCCATGTAGATGGACTGGTACGCGAGGGAGCTGTCCACGTAGCGGTCCGAAAGCACCCAGAACCCCTTCTCCAGCGCGGGCCGGATCACCGCGTCCAGGTGATCGATGCGGTCCGCGGCGAAGAGGAGGGCCACCACCCGGGGATCCACCTCCGCGACGGGGTCCTCGTCTCCCCGGGGCACCACGAAGCGGCGCCGCAGCGCGTTGCGCACGAGGGTTCCCACGGGGCCGTCGGAGGGCTCGAAGGTGGAGACCACCCGCTCCCCGCGTTCCTCCAGGCGGGCGCGGAGCCGCGCCGCCTGGGTGGTGGTCCCCGCGCCGTCGATCCCTTCGAAGACGATGAAGCGGCGGAAGAGCCCATCGGTGCCGGTCATGGCGCCTCCTCGATCTCGGGAAGGGGCTCCTCGCCGGGGCAGAGCAGGCGCTCCACGGCTGCGCCCCTCGGACAGGTCACGGTGAAGGGATCCCCTGCAAACTCGAGGTCCGTCTCCACCTCGCGCAGCTCCAGCGAGAGGTCCGTGCCATCCCGCGGCAGGCGGATCCGGATCCGGTCCGGGATCCGGTACGAGCCACGGTCACGGTAGTCCTCGAAATCCACGCGGATGCGGAGGCCGTCCGCGTCCCGTTCGAGGCGTGTGGCGAGCACGTCCAGGCGGAAGGGATCCAGCTCCAGCACCTGGCGGGTCTCCGACACGGGGTCCTGGAGGTGCAGCTCGTAGCGGCCCGTACGCCGCCGCAGGACGAGGGCGGGGTCCGTGTGGGTGATCACCGGCGGCAGGCCGGCCAGGAGGCTGATGATCTGCGGGATGCTCAGGGGCACGGGCAGGAAGGCCCCGGTGTTCTCGGGACAGGTGCCGCCGAGGACGCAGCGCGTGCCTCCCCGCTCGAAGGCCGTGAACTCCCCTCCGGGAGAGGCCAGGAGGGACAGCATGTCGTCGGTGGGGGACAGGGTCTCCACGCGGATCCGGTCCGGCGCCGCCGCCATGACCAGGAGCTTCCCCTTGCGGACGCCGCGGCCGGAGTAATACTCGGCGCGGGCGACGACGAAGAGCGTCGAGGGCACGGGACGGGTCCGGAGCGCGGAGAGGACGACCTGGGGATCCTCGATGGGCTCGTCCGGGAGCCGAACCGGGGGACCGCACCCGGCGGCGGCCGCGAGGAGGAGGGTGGCGAGGGAGAGGAGCCGCAGCAGGGGTGCGGAGGGCACGGCCCGGTCACTCCATGCCGACCAGAGCCTTGACGTTCTGGTTCGGCTTGACCTTCCCCGAGGCGATCTCACGGAGCGCCACCACGGGCTCCTTGTTCTTCGGGTGCTGGACCAGGGGCTCCGCGCCGTCCCGGAGCTGCCGAGCGCGCTGCGTCGCGACGATCACCAGCGCGAAGCGGTTCTCGATCCTCTCCAGGCAGTCTTCGATGGTCACTCGGGCCATGCGGACCTCCTTGCCGACCGGGCCGCAAACTCATATAGTGAAACACCATGGTTTGTCAAGGATATCCTCGGAGTCCCCGGAGCCGGATCCCAATGATCGCCGCTGCCCTGGCCCTCCTGGCATTCCTGGCCGGCTGCGGGGTCCCGGGCCTGCGGCTGTCGATCCATCACCGAGTCCAGGGACGCCCGGCCATCCGAGCGGTGGTCCTGATGCCCCCGGAGATCGCGCTGCGGGCCATGAAGCCCTGGGACCCCATCGAGAAGACCCTGGACCTGGCGGAGCACCTGTCCGCCCGGCACGGCCTGGAGGTGCTGGCCGCAGACGAGTTCCGGCTGCTCGATCCCGCGGCGGTGGTTCTCGATCTGCGACACGAGACCTCCATCCCCACGGCCCTGGCGGCCCGGGGGCTGGGCGTCGACGAAGCCCTGGCCCTGCGCGTCGCCCTCACGGAGAACGTGCAGGCGGACGCAACCTCGATCTCCGCCGGAGGGGAAGGGGAGGGGGTGGAGACCGGCCGGGGCTTCCGCACCACGCTCTTCCTGGAGCTGGAGGCGTACCATGTGGGGTCCAACGAGCCCGTGGCGACGCTGTCCATGGTCCGGGAGGTGGATCCCGCCCGGGCGGTGCCGGACCACGACCCGGCGCCGTGGTACCGGGAGCTCCTCCTGGAGGGAGCGGACCGGCTCCTGGACGGGGCCGGGGGCCTCCTCCGCCTCCCGGAGCCCCCCGGCTCCGATCCCTGGCTCCTGCGGGCGCCGCCGGGAGACGCCCTGGACGCGGGCCGCGAAGGGGAGCCCTCCTTCCGGGAGCGGACGGCCGGCCTGGATCCCCTCCTCCGGGAGGCGGCGCTGATGGACCGGGTGCGCTACCGTGAGCCGGGTGCGGGCCTCGGGGAGCAGCGGGTCCTTGCCGGCCTGGAGGGCGGGCTGCTGGTGAGCCGGGCCCCGGACTGCGCGGGGATCCGGGCCGGGGACCGGGTGCTCACGGTGGCCGGCGAGCCCGTGAACCGGGTCTACCAGTGGCGCCGCGCGATCCGCTCCGGCTCCGTCCGACCCCTGGAGGTGACGGTGCACCGAGGGGACGGGGAGCTGGGGGTGCAGTATTCCTGCCCGCCGGGGCTCAGTCCCCGGTGACACAGGCCAGGCCCCGTGCGGCGATCTCCGCACGGAGGAGGGGGTCCGCACCCCAGTCGCGCTTGAGGGCCTCGAAGGACTCGTCGTCGAGGCCCGCCTCGGACATGAGGGACGAGGTGGTGGCGCCCGCGGCCCGGAGATCCAGGCCCCGGGTCCGGCACCGGAGCCGGGCCTGGAACGTCACGTAGAGGGCGGCCCCGGGATCCGCGAGGGTGCGCGCCAGGGCCTCGAGGTGATCCGGCCGGAGGGCTCCTCCGGGTGCACGGGCCTCCCGCAGCCAGGGGAGGAGCTGGCGCCCCTCCGGCGTGCGCTCGAAGGCCCTCCTCCAGGTCTCCAGGTCCCCTGCGGTGATCCCAAGCGCCGCCGGCTCCCCGGGCTCCAGCTCACCGGCCTCGAGATCCTCCCACCCCAGCGCGAGGAGTGCGGAGAGGTGGCGGTCCAGGGGACCACGGGGCGGGGAGTGCAGCCGGGAGCCGAGGGCCAGGGGCGGCGCGGACGGGAGGTCCGGCCACTCCCCGCGGGGCGGCCGCACGACCGCGCCCCGGCCATCGACCCCGGTCGAGGTCACGGCCCCGGATGGATCGGGCGGGCGGGCCACGGCATCACGGCCGGCATCTCCGGCCTCCCGGGGGCTTCGCAGGGGACCGAGGAACAGCCCGGCCGCCGCGCCGGCCAGAAGGAGGAGGCCCCCGAGGATCCACGGCCAGGTCCGGCCGTGGGGACGGGGGCCCCCGGACCCGGGGCCCGGGCTGTGCACCGGCGGCGACAGGGGCCTGGCCTCTGCGCTGGTGCCCGTGCGGGCAGGCTGGGTGGGCGGTCCCTGGGGCTCCGTGGCCGTGGGAGACCGCGCGCTCCGCCCGAGGGTCTCCCCGGTGGTGCTGGCCAGACCGAAGCGTTCCCGCAGCCCGTCGCGGTCCCTGGTGACGGGCAGCGACTCCGCGAGGAGGGGACGCGGGGCCACCCGTGTGGCGAGCTCCTGGAGCGCGGCGAGGACCTCGACCATGGTCTGGAAGCGGTCCGATGGCTTCTTCTCCAGGCAGCGGAAGACCAGGGCCTCGAGGCCCGTCGGCAGGTCCCCCCGCAGCCCGCTGAGGGGATCCGGAGTCTCCAGGAGCACGCGGCGCATGATCTCCGAGACGCCGTCCCCGCGGAAGGGGAGACGCCGGGCCAGCAGGAGGTACAGCAGGGTGCCGAACGCGAAGATGTCCGCGCGGGCGTCCACCGCGGAGGCGTCCTCGAACTGCTCCGGCGCCATGAACTGGGGGGTTCCCAGCACTGCGCCCGCCGCGGTCTGCTGGGAGCGGAGGGACGCGTCGAGGAGCTTGGCGATGCCGAAGTCCATGAGCTTGGGCACCACCTGCCTTCCCTGGCGGGCGAGGAAGACGTTGGACGGCTTGATGTCCCGGTGCACCACCCCCATGTCGTGCGCGTAGGCGAGTGCGTCTGCAAGAGCCGTGGCGAGGAAGAGGAACTCCGGCACGGGGAGCCCGTCTTCGCGGGCCTTCACGTAGTCCGAGAGCTCCGCACCCTCGAGGTACTCCATGACGATGGCGGTGAGCTCCGCCTCCGCCAGGATGTCCTGCACCGCGAGGATCCCGGGGTGACGGAGGTTCGCCTGGATCCGGGCCTCGTCCACGAAGCGCTGCCGGAAGGAGGGGTCACGGTCGAAGCGGGCGTCCAGCACCTTGATCGCCACCGCGTGGCCGAGCTGCTCGTGGCGGCCCAGGAACACCTCCGCCATGCCCCCGGCTCCCAGGGTGCCCAGGACCTCGTAATGCCCGATTCGCCGGGGCGCTTCCGCCACGCCGTCCTCCGCTGGGTTCCGGTTGTA